>Ga0105245_10003419_pt1 | contig 14215 bp, 14 predicted proteins | sample KBSM54metaG_FD_81523 | JGI IMG/M metagenome (GOLD analysis project Ga0105245, IMG submission 81523) | Miscanthus rhizosphere microbial communities from Kellogg Biological Station, Michigan, USA - KBS M5-4 metaG | ecosystem: Host-associated > Plants > Roots > Rhizosphere > Soil | place... | reverse complement strand
CGCCAGACCTCGGCGGCTCAGCCGACGCTCGTGACCTCGACGGTAGACAGGATTGCGCGAGTCTGCGCTCGGGCTTGCCCTAAACGAACGGCAGCACCGACCCGATACGCGGATCAAAGCATCTCGTGGGAGGAGGCCCAATGATGTCGACATCCCAGCCGGGCGCGCCGCTACTCCTTGAGGATCTACACCGCGAACCGTTTGCCGCGTTGATGCGGGCGTTTCACTATCGGCGGCATCATCAGACGCGAGAACATCTTCGACGGACGCGGCGGCTGCTGGAGCTCGGGTTCGGCAGCGCGCTGCAGCACCGCCGCGCCGAGGACCGCGTGCGCCTCGAATGGCACGACGCGCACGACGTCACGATCAAGGCGGGCAAGCGTATCGCGCAGGAGGCTCCGGGACCGTAACGCGGTTTCGACTCCGGTGTAGTGCAGGCCTCTAGGCCTGCCCGAGCGGGCGGACCTGAAGGTCCGCACTACCGAAGCGAGGACGCCCTAGGCGGACAGGAGCAACAGCAAGCCCAGCGAGAGAAGGTAGCCGGCAACGATGTAGGCGACGAAGAGCCGGAGTCGCGTGGCGCCTGGCCGCGATCGCCAGGCCGCGCACGGATGAACGAACATCGCGACCGAGCGGCCGACAAGGCTCTCGAAGCGAGCGGCTGGGTGAATCAGTTCGGACGACACATTCGCCATGCGGGCAAGATTGCAACCAACCCGCGACGTGTTGTTTGCGGGCAGCCTGTCGGCGAGCCGTTCGGTTCCGGGATTTCGAAGTCGAGACATGGCAACAAAAGGTCTGCGTCGAGGTTGTCTAATCTGCGCGGTGGGAGGACACAGGCCGGAGATCCAGGGCTCGGGTGAACGATAACGAGGCAGCGCAGCCGCCGAAATCGGTGGCGCGAAACTTGAAACAGTGCTCAACAGGTCAGGGGCACTGAGCGCAGTATATGCGCCAGTTTGCCAGAGACAAAAGCCCGGAGGGCTTTTGTCTCACTGACCATCCACGTCGCCGATTTTCGAGGGAGTAGTCAATGCCGGACAACAACGACAATCGGAAGGACGAAAAGGCGGTTCCGTTGCAGAACGACCGCAGCCAGGTGTGGGCGTTCTTCGAGAAGCATCCGATGGACCCCGGCTGCGTCGAGCATCTGAAATACTGGTTCAGCCTGAGCGAGCCGCCGATTCCGCAGACCCCTGGCGGCCGCCGATCGTAAAGGCCGCCGGCCCGATCCCGTTCGTCAGCGCTCGCTCCCGCTCGAATTCATCAGCGGCGCGGGAGCCAGCGGAACTGATGCCTCGATGCGGGTGCCGCGGTCGATTTCCGACGTGACCGACCAGGAGCCGCCGATGCTCCCGATGCGTTCGGCCATGCTCACCAGACCGAGCCCTACCCCGCCTTCGCAAGTACTCCCCGCAAATCCCCGGCCTTCGTCCTGCACGCACAACCGGATGTTGTCGCCGTTTGTAGAGAGGTCCAGCTGCACGCGCGCGGCGCCGCTGTGTTTCACGGCGTTGCGGATCGCTTCCTGCGCCACGCGATAAAGGCAGATCACCACGTCCGGCGGCAGGGTGTCGGGCACGTTGGCGGATGCGAGCTCGATCGTCATCCCGCTCTGGCGCGTGTACTCCTCGCACAGATTCAACAGGGCTGGGGTCAACCCGATGTATTCCAGCTGCGAGGGGTGCAGACGCCGCGACAGGCGATGCAGGTCGACGGCGATCTCGTCGACCAGCCCGATCGCGCTGTCGAGCGGTCCAGCGATCGACGGCGCCGCGTCGCCGCAGTTCCGCTTCAGCTCCGCCAGGCGCAGGGCCAGCAGCGCGAGCCGCTGGCTCGTGTGGTCGTGCAGTTCCCGGGCGACATGCGCGCGCTCCTCGTCCTGCACGCGCGTCAGCCGGCTGCGCAGCGTGCGGAGCTTCGCGGCCGACTCGACCCGCTCGGTGATGTCCTGATAGATCCAGAAGCAGCCGGCGAACGTCCCGCCGAGCATCAGCGGGCTGGCGTGCAGTTCGACGTCGACGCGCGTGCCGTCCTTGCGGCGCCGGACGGTCGTCCGGTGCACGGTCTGCCCGCTCATCACCCGCTGGCTGAGCGCGACCGCCTCCGGATCGTTGGGCACGCCGACCAGGTCGTCGGGATCCCGGCCGACGACTTCGCCCACCGCATACTGAAACAGGCGCTGGAACGCCTGGTTGCTGAACCGCACGCGGCCGTCCGGACCGCCGACGATGATCGCAAACGGGCTGCTCTCGAGCAGCGTCTGCAGAAACGCCGTGCGCTCCTTGATCTGCTCCTCGTGGTACTTGCTCGTCGTGATGTCGAAGGCCATGCCGAGAATGGCCGGACTGCCGTCAAAGGCAATCGGGGCGGCGGCGAAATCGAGCCAGCGCGTCCCGCCGTCCTTGGCGACAGTCTGCAGTTCGCAGCGCGACGGCAAATCCTCGCCGCGAAACCGCGCCTCGGTGAGCGCTCGCACGAAGGCCTGGAACTCCGGGTGCACCAGGTCCCACGCCGACATGCCGCCAAGCTCCTCGGCGCTGTATCCGCTGGTGATCGTCATCTGCGGGTTGACGTAGCAGAAGCGGCCGTCGACCCGATAGATGAAGATGCAGCACGGCGAGGTCTCGGCGAGCAGACGGAAGTTGGCCTCGCTTTGCCGCAGCGCGTCCTCCGCCAGCCGCTGCAGCGTGATGTCCTCGATCGCCGCCAGAACGCACGGCTGCCCGTCCAATTCGATGAGCGTGGCCGAATACAGGGTCGTGATCAGGCGGCCGGATTTCGTGCGGAAGCGCGTTTCGCGATTGCGAAGCGTCTGCTGCTCGCGGAGCGCGGTCACCATCGCCACGCGATCGGCCGGCGTGGGCCACACATCGATCTCCAGGGACGTCCGGCCATAGATTTCGGCGCGGTCGAAGCCGATCTGCTTGACGAATGCGTCGTTGATTTCCAGGTAGCGGCCTTCGGCGAGCGACGTGATCGCCATCGGGATGGGGCTGGCGTCGAACGCGGCGGCGAATCGGGTTTCCGACGCTCGCAGCTGGCGGGACACGCTCAACGGGTCTGGTCGAGATGGCGCCGCCGACGATGTGCGTTTGGTCCTGCGTGACCGCTCCGTGCCGTCCACGGGCGCCTCCTCTCTGAACCAGACTCTGCCGCATCACGGTCGCGCCCACGACGAAGCGCGGCGCCGCGCCATGCGACTCGCTGCACGGACCGCATTGTTGTCCAAGCGCGCCGAATCGTCCAGCGTTCAGGAATGAGGTTTGGACGCACGCGTGCGTGAAAACAATCGATCGAGGTCGGGCGAGAATTCCTTCAGGATGTTCGAGACCGTGTCGACGGCCAGCTGGATGCCCAGCTTGGAAACGTTGCTGGAGAGCGTGCGATTGTCGGGATAGTACGCATTGCCGATCGCCACGGCGGTGGCGTTGCCGGCGACCTCCGACACGTTGAACTGCATGTGTCCGGAGTCGGCGTGCGTCCAGACGATTTGCCGCATGGCGTAGCCGAGCCTGCCCCACGCGTTCCCGCTGCCCTTCCGGAAATAGCGCGGATCCTGACGCAGCAGCGCCGGATACACGGCCTCGGTCATGAAATCGCCGATCATGAAGTCGGCGGTCGCGGCGGCAAAGTAGCGTGCGAACGCCGGCGCGCCGTGGCCGAATGACGGCGTCTCTTCGGTCAATTGCGCTTCGACGGCAAACAGTCCGGCGAGCGCGAATGTGCCGGGATCGACGGCGTCCTGACTCGCCATCCTGAATTTCTGCCCAGCGGTAAGCGGGACGTAGTTCGTGAGCGGCGGCGACGTACGGTAGTTGGGGATGATTCCGAGAATGCGCTTGTGTCCGCCGCCGCTGTCGCCTTCCGGTTGCGCAGGCTCATCCGCGCTTGCGGCGATCTGATCGGCAGGTTGGTCGACCGGATGGTCCTGCGCGACCGAAAGCGCTGGAAACAGGACGAGGGCTGCCAGCACGAGGATGACGGATCGAGGTCTATTCACGGCCTGGTGTCCGCGACGACATGTCGGCCGGACGAAATATTGTAACGGCTTCCTGGAAAAGCGCTGACGCAGGGATGAGGCGCGCGCATGGTTCATACTGGGGCGTGGACACCGATAAGAAGAAGCCGGCCATGCTGCTGCTGGCCATCCTGCTCGCGCAGGCCACCGGCATCGCCAAGGTCATCGAGGACAGCCGCTACCGGTTCCGGGTCGACCTTCCCGGGATTGTGTCCGACAGGATCGATCAGTCCGACGCGAAGACGGGCCCGCTCGTGTGGCGCGCGTACACGAGCAGCAGCCCCAACGGTCAGCGGGACGCCTACACGGCGTCGATCAAAGTCTTCGAGACCGACTCGTCGGACACTCGAGTGCTGTTCGAAGCCGGCGAAAGCGACGCCAGCCAGTCGCTCGGCGCCACGTTGATCGGGAGACGCGACGGCACGTTCGGCGCCGCCGGGCTTCCCTCCCGGACCTTGACGTTTCAAAACGGCAGGGACGGCGCCGCCGACATGCTCCGGGCCACCGTCCTGCTCGTCGTCAACGGCAAGCGCCTCTATGTGCTGACGTTCTCATTCACCGGAGGCACCGATCAGACGCCTCTCGCCAGGAAACTTTTCGCGTCGTTCGAGATCCTGAAATGACTAACGATCGCTCCTCGTTTCGTACGTCTTAGTGCGGCGGCGCCGCTCCGCGTGCCGGCGCTGGAGCGTTACCGCGGCCGACGCCTGGAGTCGGCACTTCCGGCGGCACGGTCTTGAGCAGCAGCGGGTACACCCATCCGGCCGGCAGCACCCGATCGGGATCCGGACGATAACTCAGATACTCGATGTGATCGGTCACCCCGCTCCAGCCGTGCGCGACTTTGTTGGGGATGATGATGATGTCGCCTGGGACGACGCGGCGGCTGTAGGCGCCGGGGCCGGCGATGCCGGTGCCGCTGGGACCGTTCATCGTATTCGGCACGCCCGTTCCTGGCCGCTGATTCAGAATCACGCCGCCAGTCGTCAGGACACCGGCCCCTGAGGTGATGTAGTAGATCTCCGGCGTGTAGTCGTGCCACAAGACCGGAACGGGGTCGCCGGGCTTCTCGTTCGTCGGTCCACGCCGGACGATGCCGACGCCAAGGTTGTACTTGCCCATATCCACGACGCGCAGCTGCCTGTCAGGCGGATTCGCGGGCGCGTTCTTCAGGACGTAGTCGATTTCCGCTTTCGTGATGTCGAACGCGTAGCCGGGCGCATCACCCGGCTGGATCTTGGCCGCCGGCGGAGGCACGGGCGCCTGTGCCGGCGCCTGCGCGCCGGAAATCGCGCCGTAGCTCACGACGGCCGCGAGACCTATCGCGACAGTGACGACTCTCTCTCTCATGCCGATCTCCTCCTGATGATTTCGCGGTGCACATCATCGCAGAAGACGGCATTCTATTCCTCCTGATCGAGCACCCACGCGACGCGGAAGAAGTAGGCGGCGAGCAGCGCGGCGCCGGCAGCGATCATCAGCGCCTCGCCCAGCGGCGAGGTGAGCATCTCCTCCCACTCGGTCAGGATCTGTCCAAACTGCCCCATCATCACGCCCATCTCGTGGTGCATGGCGCGCGTGTACCCGAACGCGGTCGTATCGTCGAGCGCAGGTCCCGCGGCGCGAACCTTCACCAAGTAGAACGCCACCGCAAAGATGAATCCGCCGGCCAGGACCAGCCAGCCGGTCAGGCGCATCCGATCCGATCGCTCGAGCGTCGATAACCGGGTCACTCATCAGATTTTACGCCGTGGTCCCCGGGACCGGCGGCCCCTTGTTCGTGGCCGTAGACGATCCGGACGCGCGGATATCTGGCGGCGAATCGGCGCAACGACGCAAGACTCTCGATCGCGCGAGCGCCATCGGCGCTGGTCCACGCCCGCGGAGCGACGTTCTGTTCGAACGCCCACGCGAAGTGGCTCGCATCTCCAAGGAGCAGCGTCGGCGGATCGGTGTTCACGAGATACGACGAATGGTCCGGCGTGTGGCCCGGCGTGGAGATGGCCCAGAGCGATCCATCGCCGAGCAGATCGACGGCTGGACCCAATGGAGGCATCGGCGGAACGCTGGCGTAGTCGAGCGTCTGCAGGTGCGACTTGCCGGCAAAATGCGACCCGACGCCGACGCGCGCGAGGAATCCGGCTTCGTTCTTCCCGAACACCAGATCCACGTCGGCGGGCAGATCCGCCGCGCCTGAGGTGTGATCGGGATGGAGATGTGTGAAGAACACGGCGCGCGCTTGCAGGCCGCGTTCACGCAACGCCTGCGCCGTGTCCTGACGAGGATGCTGGCCATTGCGGACGCCAAGCATTCGCGTGAAGAGTCGCATCGCCGGCGAATAGTTGCCGTACGGTGGCGCGTCGGCGAATCGCGCGGCAAGGCCCGAATCGATCAAGTAGACGCCTGACTGATGGCGAACCACGTGGACGAGGTCCTCCAGCGGCGCAGGCGACTGACAGGAAGCCGCCGCCGGATTTCCCTGATCGAGGTTGTCGCACCGGTTCATGTCAATGGTTCCGGTCACCAGCGTTTCAACGGTCACCGTCGATGGGTGCGCGAACACCTCGTCCCAGGAATGCGCGGACGCCTTCGCAATCGGGTACGGGGACGTCTGCCAGCGGCCGAAGCCATCACGAAGGAGAAAGCCGACGGCAAGCAGCGCCAGGATCACCACAAATGCAGAAAAACGGACGAACAGTCGAAGAAACGAAGACATATCTAGAGCTTGGACGCCGTCTTCGGTTTTTGGATTCGGATTCGCGATGACGTGAAAGAAAACGGCCGGCGGCGTCCTATAGATCCGCGCAAACGGTCGCGCCAGCTTCAGGCAAGCGCGACCGCGTTTCTGACTTTCCTACTTCCAGTTCTAACTTCTCACTTCTAACTTCTCACTTCTAACTTCTAACTTCTAACTTCTTACTTTTTCCCCGTGGTCCCCACCGCGCGATCGGCCTCGCGAGCCATGCGCAGGTGTTCCTCGAGGGTCGGCAGGGTCTTCGCCGCCCAGGCCTTTACCTCGGCATCGCGGCCCGACTTTGATTCCATTTGAAAGGCACGAACGTCGGCTTCGTGATCCTTGACCATCGCATCCATGTAGGCGCGATCGAATGCGCTACCCTGCAACTTCATCAGTCGATCCCGGAGCGCCTTCTCCTTGGGATCGAGATCCGTCGGCAGGGAAATGTTCTTCGTCGCTGCCAGCGCCTTCAGCTCGGTGCCAGCCTTGCCATGGTCATCGACCATGCGCTGGCCGAACGACTTCACATCGGGATTCGTCGCGCGCTCGGTCGCCAGCTTGCCGAGCTCGACCTCGGCAGCGCCACCGCCGGCGGCCTCCATCACGAACTTCTGATCCGGATTGGCCGCTCCCTGCGCCGTGGCGATGGCCGCCGTCATGGCCAACACTGCCGTTCCTACCGCGATAACGCTCAGGCCTCTCATGTCTGCCTCCTTTGCGTCGTAATTCGCAAGAGAAGTGCCACGCGAGTTGAATCGCATTACCGCTCAGTGAGGTTTGAGCACGACCTTGATGCACTCGTCACGCTGATCGCGAAACATCTTGTAGGCATTCGCGGCTTCGTCGATCGGCAAGCGATGAGTGATGACGAAGGACGGATCGATCTCGCCCTTCTCGATGCGCGCGAGCAGCGGCTTCAGGTATTTCATGACGTGGGTCTGCCCCATCTTGAACGTCAGGCCTTTGCCGAACGCGGCGCCGAACGGCATCTTGTCGAGGAACCCGCCGTACACGCCGGGGATCGATACCGTGCCGCCCTTCCGGCATGCCTGAATCGCCTGCCGCAGCGCGGTTGGCCGATCGGTCGCCAGGAACATCGCCGCCTTGGCCCGGTCGTAGTACGCGTCGAGCGTGGCACCATGCGCCTCGAGGCCCACGGCTTCGATGCACGCGTCAGGACCACGGCCCGCGGTCAGCTGTTTCAGACGGTCGAGCACGTCTTCTTCCTCGAAGTTCACCGCGATCACGCCGGGGCGACGCGCAGCCATCCGCAGCCGCGAAGGGACGCAGTCGATGGCGATTACATGTTCGGCGCCGAGCATCAACGCGCTGGCGATCGCCATCTGACCGACCGGACCGCACCCCCAGACGGCGATGATGTCGCCCGGCTGGATGTTGCAGTTTTCGGCGGCCATGTAACCGGTCGGAAAGATGTCGGTCAGGAACAGGACCTTCTCGTCCTCGAGCGAGTCGGGCACCTTCATCGGACCAACGTCGGCAAACGGCACGCGCACGTACTGCGCCTGGCCGCCGGCATAACCGCCCATCATGTGCGAGTACCCGAAGAGCCCGGAGCCGGCGTATCCATACAGCGCCTCGACCATCCTGGCGTTGGGATTCGAGTTGTCGCACGCGGACCAGAGTTCGCGCTTGCAGAAGAAGCAGGCGCCGCAGGCGATGGTAAACGGCACCACGACGCGGTCGCCAACTTTCAGCCGGTGCGTGTCCGCGCTGCCGACCTCGATGACCTCGCCCATGAACTCATGTCCCAGCACATCGCCCGACTCCATCGTCGGGATGAAGCCATCCAGCAGGTGCAGATCCGATCCGCAAATCGCCGTCGTGGTGACTTTGATGATCGCATCGCGGGGGTTCACGATTTCCGGGTCCGGGACGCGCTCGACCCGGACGTCGTTCTTACCGTGCCAGACCAGCGCCTTCATCGCGCACCTCGCGGTTGATGTTCGGTGGTCGCGATCTCGCCAGTCTCCATCAGCTGCTTGAAGCGGCGAAGGCCTTCCCGCAGCACCTGATTCGGTGAGTCGCCGGCAAGCCAAGCGGCCGCGGCGCCGGCCGCTCCAGCGGGCGGATCGTATTGAAGCTTGATCCGCACGACGGTGCCCCGATCGTGGTCGCGCGGATCGAAATGAATCGAGCCCTGAGTCTCGAGATCGGATCGGCCGACGGTGCGCCAGGCGATCAAGGCGTTCGACATCTCGTTGATGATCTCCGCGTGCCACCGTACGACCCGTCCTCCGACGACGGACGCGACCCACTCGGATCGCCGGTGGTCGATCTGGCGCACGGATCTCAGCTCGGGAATGATCATCGGCAGCTGTTCGAGCCGCCGCCAGAAGGCGAACAGATCCTCGGCGGACCGATTGATGGCGACAGCCTGCTCCACGATGATCCCGCGCGCGCCGGCGTGCCGCGAGGCGGCCCCCTCTCGCGACGCGCGCCACAACAAGCCGGCGCCCGTCGTGGCGATCATGGCGCCGGACCCGGCGCGGCGGGTGGACAGACGCTGCGCGCCCCACACGACGAGCGCGGCTCCGCCCAATGCCGATGCCCAACGCTCCTGTCCCTGGATCGCGAGTGCTTTGTTCATCGATGCTTCTCCCCTGATCCCGGTTCAGCCATGGACCGATGCATCTCGGCGAGCACGGACGATGGCGTGACGAGCGCGATCGCGGAACGCAGCTTGTTCTGCCAGCCGCTGACCACGTCGCCCTCCCCGTTTTTCATGGCCTCGAAGCCGATACGCGCGACCTCAGCCGCGTCCTGCTTCTTCGATTGCCCCACCTTCGTGTCGAGCATGTCGGCGCGCTCGAAGAAGTCGGTTTCTGTCGCACCGGGCATCAGGCACGTCACCGTGACGCCGCTACCCTTCAGCTCTGCGCGAAGAGCGAAGGAGAACGAGTCGAGAAACGCTTTCGTGCCGTTGTACACCGCCTGGTACGTCCCCGGCATGAAGCCGGCGATCGATCCGGTGATGAGGATGCGGCCGTCGTGTCGACTGCGCATCTCGTTGCCCACTTTGTGGAGCAGATACACCGTGCCTGTGATGTTGGTGTCAATCACGCGGCGGGCGTCGTTCCATTGCTGATCGAGAAACGCGTGACCGAGACCACGGCCGGCGTTCGCCAGCAGAGCGTCGATGGGCCGGCCGTTGGCGGCGCCGTAGAGTTCGTCGACTCCTTCGACTGTCGCCAGATCGGCATTGACCGCCTGAACCGACGTCATGTTCGTGCGCAGACGATCGGCCGCCGAAAAGATCTCGGGCTCATCGGCGCAGATGAGCAGGTCATATCCGTCCGCGGCACAGCACCTGGCGAGCTCGTACCCGATGCCGGTGGACGCGCCGGTGATCACCGCGAGTTTTTTTGATGTGCTGTTCATGAACCCTCCGGCCTTCACTACGCAATTCGTCCGCCACCATCGTCTCTGCTGACCTCGCACCTCTTGTGAAGATGCGAGGAAGAGCCGTGGTCAGACGCGTGTTCAGGCTGTGAGGGATCGTCGCGCAAGAGAGCGCGGTGGATCGAATCGTTACGGCAGAGAACGTTCGGCTCGGCTGACGCGCAGCGAGACCGCAGCCATTCGAGCTTCCAGCTGCGCGCGGATCCGGCACGCGCGAATGGACAGCGCATTCATCGTGATGCCCAGCCGCTTCGCCATATCCGAGCGCCGCGTGATTTTCTCCCGTCCATCGTCGCGATAGTAGTCGACGATCAGCGTGCGCTGCTCCGGCGTCAGCTCCTCGAGACACTGATCGAGACTGTCCAGGCGATCGTCGTGGGTCACCGATTCCTCGAGCCGCCGGTCGGCCGCCAGGCTCTGCGGGGACGGCGACTCGTCGTCGGAGTGCCACGATTCATTCAGGCTGACACGCCGCTGGCTTCGGCGAACATCCTCGAGCAACACGAACTTGGCAACGACATAGCAGTAGCGGGCCTGCGGCGTGATCCCGATCGTGCCGCCGCGTTCCAGCGTCTGTCCGATCCGGTTGAGGGTTTCATCAGCCAGATCGTCCGCGAACGGACGGTTGCGGCGATCGAAGTACGTAATCAGCCGGCGGCGCATTTCGAGATACTTCTCGCCGTACGAATCGACTCCGTCGTCGAGCCACTCGAGCAATCGCGTGAATGCGAGAGCGCTGAGCCCACGCTCTTCTCTCAGGCCGTGTGGAGCAGTTGCAGGCATTTCAAGTACGGTGCATGACATCTGACGACATCCTTCTGTAAGCGTCCCTACTTGAGATATCGAAAATGAACCCCGAAAGGCGACACGGCCCGCGATATATACTCCGCACATACTCCAGTGAACGCCGATCTCACGACGCTCCTCGCTTCGGCTGAGCTAGGGGATCACGCGGCCGCCGACGCCCTGTTCACCGCGCTGTACGAGGAGCTCCACCGCATGGCGCGGCGTGAGCTGTCAAAACGCGGCGCCGGCGTGACGCTCGGTGCGACCACGCTGCTGCACGACGCGTATCTCGACATTTCGGGTCGCAAAGGCACGGCCTTCCCGGACCGCAACCGTTTCATGGCGTACGCCGCGCGGGTGATGCGCGGATTGATCATCGACTACGCCCGCAACCGTCAGGCGCAGAAGCGGGGCGGCCAGTTCGAGATCACATCGATTCGCACGGACATCGCCGAATCCATTCCCGACGTCGCCGATCTGGTTCCGCTGAGCGACGCGCTCGACGAACTGGCCACCGCCGATCCCCGGCTCGCCCGGATCGTCGACCTCAAGTTCTTCTGCGGCTTCTCCTTCGCGGAGATCGCGGCGATGTCCGGGGTGTCGGAACGGACGGTGCAGCGCGATTGGGAAAAGGCGCGCATCTACCTGCACCATGTGCTGCGGAACCCGATTCCGGCGCTGTGATGTCGTCTTTCGACGCGGTTTTCCGATCTCCCTGATCAGGGAAGCATAGATGGCCACCATGGACAGTCGCCGCTGGATTCGGGCGAGCGGCCACCTCGACGAGGTGCTGGATCTGCCGCCCGAGGACCGTGGCGCCTGGCTCTCCGCGCTGCGGGAAAACGACCCGCTGTCCGCCGACGATGTCGCGGCGCTGCTCGAAGAACACCGCAGCCTCAGCGCCGAAGGCTTTCTGGATTCCGCGCTGCCCATCCAGCCCCGGAACCTGCCGCTCAGCGGCGTCACGATCGGCGCGTACACGCTGGTCTCGCGGATCGGTCACGGGGGCATGGGCACCGTCTGGCTCGCCTCGCGAAGCGACGGCCGTTTCGAAGGCCAGGTCGCGCTGAAACTGTTGAACGCGGCGCTGGTGGGACGGGGCGGCGAGGAACGGTTCAAGCGCGAAGGCACGATTCTGGCCCGGCTCACGCATCCCGATATCGCCAGGCTGATCGACGCCGGAGTCTCGACCACGGGACAGCCGTACCTCGTGCTCGAATACATCGACGGCCGGCATATCGACCGCTACTGCGACGAGGAGCGGCTCAGCGTCGACGCGCGCATCCGGCTGTTTCTCGACGTGCAAGCCGCGGTCGCGCACGCACACGCCAACCTGATCGTGCACCGCGATCTGAAGCCGTCCAACGTGCTCGTCACGACGACGGGACAGGTCAAGCTGCTCGACTTCAGCATCGCCAAGCTGATCACCGACGACACGGAGCCGCAAGCCAGTGTGCTGACGCACGGATCGGGTTCGGCGATGACGCCGAAATACGCGGCGCCCGAGCAGGTCACCGGCGGCCCGATCACCACGGCGACCGACGTGTATGCGCTGGGAGTCCTTCTGTACGAGCTGCTGACGGGCCTTCACCCCGCCGGCATCGCACCCAAATCGCCGTCGGAGTTCGTCAAGGCGGTGACCGAAATCGAGCCGATGCGTCCGTCGACTGCGGTCCAGCACGGCACCTCGCCGGACGCGACGGCCGCGCTCGCGTCGACTCGTGCGACGACGCCGGCACGGCTCAGCCGCCAGCTCCGCGGCGATCTCGAGACGATTCTCAGCAAGGCGCTGAAGAAGGAGCCGTCGGAGCGCTACGCCTCCGTCAAGGAGTTCGCCGACGACCTCAGGCGCTACGTGGATCATCTGCCGATTACCGCCAGGCCCGATTCGGTCAGCTACCGGGCCGCGAAATTCGCGCGGCGCCATTGGCGGGGACTCGCGGGACTGTCCGTCGCGGCGACGTTGTTCATCGGGACCATCGGTTTCTACACGATGCGGCTTGCCACGGAGCGCAATCGCGCCCGTGTCCAGGCCGAGAAAGCGTCGCGAACCAGCGAGCTGCTCGCCGGTCTCCTCACAGGAGCCGATCCGTATCGAACACCGGATGTCAGGGAGCCGACCGTTCAGAGCCTGCTGGACCTCGGGGCCGAGCGCATCGCGAGAGACCTCAACGATCAGCCGGAAGTGCAGGCGGAGATGTTCACGCTGATCGGCCGGACGTACTCGCGCATGGGGTTACAGACAAAGGCGCTGCCGCTGCTCGAGCGGGCATTGGCAATCGGCCGCCGCACGTTCGGTTCCCAAAACGAGCGCGTTGCGCAAAGCCTCAACGATCTGGGTGTGCTCGAGCGTCAGCTCGGACACCCTGCCGAAGCCGAGCCCCTGCTGGTCGAGAGCCTCGCCATCCGGAGACGCGTGCTCGGCAACGATCGCAACGAAGTGGCGATCACCCTCGTCGAACTGGGGCGCGTGATGAGGGAGCGTGGGCGAGCCGCTGAAGCGGAAGGCCCCATTCGCGAGGCGCTGGCGATTCGTCAGCGGATCTACGGCGATGAACACCAGGAAACCGCGACGAGCAAGAGCGAGCTGGGGCTGCTGCTATGGGACCGCGGAGACGTGGCCGGGGCCGAGCCGCTCTTCCGGCAGAATCTGGCGACGACCGAACGAATCCTCGGAGCTGACTACCCGAACGTCGGCGCGGCCAAAAGAAGCCTCGCACAGGTGCTGATAGAGAAAGGCGATACCGCTGGCGCCGAGACGCTGCTTCGCGAATCGCTCGAGATCGAGCGGCAGGCCTTCGGCGAGGAGCGTCCCCAATATGCATCGGCTCTGAACAGCCTCGCCGTTGCCCTCGAAGTCGAGGGGCGCCTCGAAGAGGCACAGGATATGTTCGAGAAGGCGGTTGGCATCGCGCGACCGAGACTGGGCGAATCGCATCCACTCGTCGCCGCCATGATGCTGAACCTCGCGCGTGTCCACATCGCGCGAGGCCACGGCGCCACGACCGAGGCGGCGCTTCGGAAAGTGCTGAGTGTCCGGCAGGGTCTCATCGACAAGGGCGATTGGCGGATCGCCCAGGTGCAAAGCCTGCTCGGCGCGTCGTTGCTGGCCCAGGGACGTTATGCCGACGCAGAGCCGCTGATGATCGACGCCGACGCGGTGCTGCGCCCGCTGCCCGGAGCACAGGGCCGCGAGCGCACCGCCAACCGCGCAAGACTGGTCACGCTGTACCAAAAACTGAACCGGCCGG
>Ga0105245_10003418_pt1 | contig 14216 bp, 6 predicted proteins | sample KBSM54metaG_FD_81523 | JGI IMG/M metagenome (GOLD analysis project Ga0105245, IMG submission 81523) | Miscanthus rhizosphere microbial communities from Kellogg Biological Station, Michigan, USA - KBS M5-4 metaG | ecosystem: Host-associated > Plants > Roots > Rhizosphere > Soil | place: Michigan... | reverse complement strand
GTCCGCCATCAGTGAGAAACCCCTCCCACCGTCCGTAAGCTGGTATCGTGATACGCCGAGGTCCGCGAGCAGACCGTCCAGTTGTGAAACCGTTTCTGCCGTCAGCCTCTTTCCCAACTCGGAAAACAAACTCTGATGAAAGCGAATCCGCGGAGAAACATCTAAGGTGTTCCCCTTCGCCATTTCCAGGCTCTCCACATCCCGGTCGCAGGCCAGCACAAAACCGCTGCCACTGAGCTCCGCCAACTTGCGCGCGATGGCTCCGGTATGACCGCCTAGACCCGCGGTTGCGTCCAGATACACGCCGTCCGGTTTCAGCGCCAGGTATTCCAGGCACTCGTTGAGCATGACCGGCGTGTGCATACATAGCCGCTACTTCAATCCCATTTTTTCGAGCGTCTTCAAATCCTCGGACATGTTGGCTTGCGCCAGTTGCATGCGCTCGTCGTAGATCTTCTTGCTGACCACGTTGATCCGGCCGTGGTATACATCCAGCCACACCGGCTGTTTTTCCAGATCCAGAACTTCGCGCAGCTTGGCCGGCAGCAGCACGCGTCCCGATTTGTCGATCTCCGCGTCGCCTCCGTAGACTTTCGCCAGAAACGCCAACCGCTCTGCCGCCGCCGCGTTCTCCCCGGAACCTTGAAACAAGGCTTCGTTGACTTTCCACACCTCGATCGGGTAGATTCGAGCCTGACGCTGATCGAGCGTGGTGATAAAAACCTTGGTGACCTTGATCGCTTCGAGATACTCCAGAAACTCCGCGGGAAGTTTTAAGCGACCCTTTTCGTCGACGCTCGCTTGGGCGATCGAGTGGGGAGGCTCCGCCACGATCATCCCGTTGTGTTGCGAGTCTGCCATTTTGTGACACTTTAGCCCACATTAGGCCACTTGAGCGAGTTTATACCGGCTTCTTACTGATTGCAAGAGATTTGTTGGAATTTCAGGGCTACTCTTTTTGTTCGCCCCGCATTGACCTTAGGCGGTGGAAACGGACCTGAAAAATCTCAGTGTTTGAGTGCGGCCTGCCAGTTGAGGATGATTGTGAACTCCTGCCGCGAATTGCTCTGCGGTACAGTTACCAGAAACTGCTGCAAATCTCGCGTCGCGTCCATGCGGGCGCCAGGCGTGCTGCCGCCCAACGCTAGAAAACTGCTCGGCAACTGGAACAGCAGTTTGGGCTGGCTGGCCTGGAATGCCGCAGCCGCGGTGACGTCTACCGACATGACGGCTCCATCGGCGCTGATGAATACAAGTTCCTTACTGTCCGACCGCCAACGCGCCATGCCAAGGGTTCCCTTGGATACCATCCATTTACCCGAAACCGGCGATGACCCCGCCTTCACGCCCGGGTTGAACGCCTGAACATAGATCTCTTGTCTTCCCGATTCGTCGGAAATGTACGCGATCCATTTGCCGTCCGGAGATACGTATCCGCCCAGCTCCCCCGCTGGCGTCTGGATCACCGGAATCGGCTGGCGATCCGCAGAGGTACCCGGTCCGACCGGTAGCGCGAAAATATCCGTCTTGGCCGGCGGATTGGAGGCTTGAAAGAGGACAAAGCGCCCGTCACGCGTCCAGTCTGTGAGCGCGAGGGTACCGCTGGCAGTCGACTTGTAGAGCAGTTCCTCATTACCAGAACCATTGGATGCTTTGCGATAAACTCCCCAACCACCGCCTCGCTGGGATTGCCAGATAATCTGGCTCCCGTCGGGAGACCAAAGAGCATTCCCGTCCGTAGCGGGATCGAATGTAAGCCGATTGCTGGCTCCCGTCGAAAGGTCCACGATCCAGACGTCCGCGTTGTTCTGCGGATCGGTACGGACCTGCGCGGCGCGCTTGCCATCCGGGGAAACCTTCACCGTGGACGAACGTGATGGCTCGGCGGCGGTGAGACTAGGCTTTCCTGCACGGTCGAACCATGAGAGCTGCAAAGCCAAGCCCGCTCCCCTCATTGCACCGGTGCGGTATACCAAGGCGCCGCTGTCGGATGCGGAGTAATACCCGAGACCCTGGATGGAGGCAACTTGTTCTGCGATCGGTACCGCTTCCCCTGCCAATTGCAGCTTTCCGGCATCGAAGGGCTGCGCCAGGAGCGTTCCCTCGCGAAGAAAGACGATGCGTCCTGCGCTCGAATCCGAAGAAGGCACGAAAATAGGTTGAGACTCACCCCCCATCAGGCGCTGCGTACTCTGCTGTTCGGGCTTGACGTCGAGCGCGCCGACATAGAATCCTCTGACTTCCGCCTTAGGCGACCCGCGGAGATAAAGGAAGTGACGCCCATCCGGCAGGAATTGAGGAAAGGCATAGTTGCCCTGGCCGGGCGGAGGAGCTGCGATCACCGTGGAAGGTGTCCCTCCAGCAGCCGATACACGCATGAGGGCCCCGTTCTGAGTGAAGAGAATCACGCCATCACGATTCCAGGATCCTCCCACGATCTGGTTGGGCGCGTCGCATAGCACCACTGCGCCGGCCGTGTCGATCTTCTTAAGCTTTCCCTCGCTCTGATAGGCGATAAAACGGCTGTCCGGAGACCAGAACAGCGCTGCCAGCGTTGCAGAGGACTCGGAGCCCGGCAGTTGCTGCGCTGTCAGCGAGTCCATGGATCGAATCCAGATCCGCGGAATGCCGTCTGCGCCAGTCGCCGAAAAGGCGAGCTTGCGCCCGTCGGGAGAGAGGGCGAAGGTACCTATGATCGTGAAGTTCACGTTCTCGGGTATCGCAGCCGTGAAGCGCACCGTCTCGGCTACCGGCGGAGTTTCGCGGAAGTGGGCGAACGCGACCACTCCCGCGGTCAGGAGAGCTGCCACCGCAACAATCCAGGCTACTTTTCCGATTCGCGACGGAGGCGGAGTGATCGCGGCAGCAGAAGGAGGCGGAGCCTCCTCCTCCAATAGCGCCATCGCGTCGCCGATATCGCGCAGGCGTTTCTGCGGATCTTTCTCCAGACAGCGCTTCAGCAGGCGCCGCACCTGGCTCGGCGTATTCTCGAGTTTCGGTTCCGCGAGGACCACAGCCGCAAGCGTATCGGTGACCGTCTCGCCCAAGAACAGTCGCTGCCCAGTCAACAGCTCGTGCAAAACCACGCCGAAGGCCCAGATGTCGGCGCGCTTGTCCGCAGTCTTCCCTTTGGCCTGTTCAGGAGCCATATAGCCCGCGGTACCGAGGATCATGCCCATCTGCGTGGCGTGCATGCTGATGGTGGGAGATTCCTCGGGATTGCCGCTGGCGGGAGAAAGCGCGTTCACCTTCGCCAGCCCGAAATCGAGAACCTTCACGGTGCCTGTTGGAGTGACTTTGATATTGGCCGGCTTCAGATCGCGATGGACGATCCCTTTCTCGTGTGCGGCTTCGAGCGCGGCAGCGATCTGCCGGCAAATCTGCAGCGCGTCTTCGAGCGGCATCGGACCCTTGGGCTCTTCGCCCTCCACCAGCTCCATCACGATGTAGTTGGGCCCGACGTCGTAGAGCGCGCAGATATTCGGGTGGTTGAGCGACGCCACCACTTTTGCTTCCCGCTCGAAACGTTCGTTGAACTTCTGGGCCGAGACTTTGATGGCGACATCGCGGCCCAGGCGCGGGTCACGTGCCCGGTAAACCTCACCCATGCCGCCTGCGCCCAGCTGGCTCAGGATTTCATACGGACCCAAGTGCGTTCCGGGCTCGAGGGGCATCCTGAAATTCTACTAGTTTATGCCGCTCTTTTGGCGGGCTGGCAAAAACTCGTCGCCGGCGCGCCAGGTGGGTAATTTAGGCGCGTTTGCGACGTTCACGCCGATCAGCAAGCCGAATTGCGCGTACTGTTCCATGCCCGCAAAATCCCAGTCTTCGTGATACTCATCCGAAGGCTGGTGATAGTTCTTATCGTTAAACTCTTCGATCAGCTTGTGGCCGGTCCCTGCGGGCTTGCCCACCAGGTCTTCGCCAGGGTCGACCGAGAATGATGGGATCCCGACACGTGCGAAGGAAAAATGATCCGAGCGGTAATAGAGTCCGGCTTCCGGGCGCGAATCCGGCGAGATCGTAAGCCCCATGCGCTTGGCGGCTTCCTGCACGATGGGATACAGTGTGGTTCGCTCCGCGCCGTTCACCGTGACGTCGCGCGCGCGGCCGTACGGCAGGAACATATCAAAGTTGAGCCCCGCGGCAGTCTTACCCGCCGGCACCACGGGATGCTGGCCATAATAATAGGACCCGCGCAAGCCGGCTTCCTCCGCCGCCACGGCCAAAAAGATCGCTGAACGGCGTGGTTTTTGGGGCAGCGCCGCCCACGCCCGCGCGATTTCGAGCAGCATGCCGCAACCCGACGCATTATCGAGCGCGCCGTTGTAGATGCGATCTCCGTTGACCGGCTCCCCGACGCCCAGATGATCCCAATGCGCGCTGAAGACCACGGTTTCTTCTTTCAGTTTGGCGTCACTGCCCTCGATCTTGCCGATCACGTTGCTCGTTTCGACTGTCCGCACCTTTGCGGGGGCGCGTCCACGAATCCGCATGGGGAGTTCGACGGCACGGAAACCGGCGGTGTCGGCGCGTTTCAACAGGGCATCGGCATTGGTTCCAAGTGTCGCTGCGATCTTCTCTCCGATGTCTTTGGTCACCCAACCGGCGAAGGCAATCGCCGGCTCACCCGGAGCTAGCTTTACTTCCTGGTCTTCGCGTCCCCACGACGACCGCACAACGTCCCATCCATAACTGGCCGTAGGCGTCGTGTGGATGATGATGACAGCGGCGGCTCCGTGGCGCGTCGCCTCTTCATATTTATAGGTCCAGCGCCCGTAGTAGGTAAGCGCCCGCCCCGTGAAGAAATTCGGATCGGTCGATGGGGGCTCGCCGGTGAACAGCACGACCACCTTGCCGCGCACATCGACGCCCTGATAATCGTCCCACTTGTATTCGGGGGCGACAATGCCATGCCCTACGAAGACTGCCGGTGCGTCGAACTGCGCATCGGGACGCTGCTGATAGGTGACACCGACGAATTCGTCGAGCCATTTGGGGGAGATCGCGGCACCCGTGTTGGGGACCAAGGAAAGCTGAGAATTCGGCTGCGGCTCGACGCCAACCAGGGTGAATTTCTGAAAGTACGTCCCCTTGTCGCCGGCCGGTTTCAGGCTCAGCAGCGCGAACTGCGTGGCGATGTATTCTGTGGCCAAGTCGCCGCCACGTGAGCCGGGAGCGCGGCCTTCGAGCAAGTCACTGGATAGAAACTTCACGTGCGCCCGGATGCGTTCGCCGGAAACTTCGGTCATCTGCGCGCAAGCAAAAAGAGCCGGAAAGAGAAAAATGACTGTGAGTTTCATGGTGGTTTCTAGTGCCGGAGTCCCTTCTCGATCTGGGCGAGGCGAATCTGGCAGGCCAAGCATAGGTCTTTATCTTCCTCGCGTGACGCGAGCTTGGACATCGGCGGGATTCTCTGGCCGCAGGAATCGCACGTCCGGATTCCGTCTCGCTCCATATGCCGATGGTAGCGCGGAGCGGATCTTACCCGCGAATCCAGGGGTGAACTTGCAGCGAGGTGCTAGACTGATACATTCGGGCTGTGGCGCAGCCTGGCTAGCGCGCTTGCTTGGGGTGCAAGAGGTCCCGGGTTCAAATCCCGGCAGCCCGACCAAAGACCTCAAAGAGTTACAACCGGTGGACCTTCGGCAACTCCGTAGGAGTCCATGTGGAGTCGAAAATGGATGCCGTCCTTTCACACGTCCTTTCTGATTTCATACACGTACGTTCTTCGCGCAGCGGCAGATGTACCCTGAAAATCCGTGCTCCGATCGGCAGGGCAAAATATATCGTGAGCGGGACAAAACCCATAGAGCCTAGAATTGAAAACGCGCGACGAACAATCCGCTCCGCGCTGCACCCACCACGGCGGTGCCCGTTTGCAGGTTGCCGAATGTCCCGAATCCGCCCGTAAACTGCCCGCCCGCAGAGGTTGGAGCGGCGCTGAAATTGGCCGCGGGCGGCCCACCGCTGGTGGGTTGCGGCAGAAGCATCCGGTTGAAGATGTTGTTCATCTCCAGACGGACCTGTAGGCTATAACGCTCTTTGAATCGGAAATTGCGGCTCAAGTTCATGCTCTCCTGCGGACGGCGGATGCCGCGATAGTAACGGATGCTCGACTGATTTGCGGCCCACTGGCCGTTCGGCACAGCTACCCAGGCCGCCGGGTTCAGCACCTGCGTCTTCGTCGGATCGTAGCAATGGCAGTTGACGTCCAGGGGCTCGGCATGCACCTTGCCGTCCAGATCCGTCCAGTTCACCGCGTACGGATTCACGGGCTGGCCATCGGGCCCAATCGCCAACTGCGCGCCACCTGGGCCGCGCCCTAGCCAGTCGCTGATCGGCTGTGCGGCGCCCGCAGCGGGACGTCCCAGCAGCGCCGCACTCTGATACTGAACATACATGCCGACGCCCCATCCACTGAGCAGGTACGACACAATCGGGTTACCGATCACGGGCATCCCCTTACCAACCCGCGGCGTCTGATACTCGGCTGAGAAACGAAACTGCTGCGGAAGGTCGTTAGCGGAAAGGTTCTTACCTAAGGCGCGGTTGAAGACGTCGGGCGAATTCATGAGATCCAGAGCCTTCGAGTAGGTGTAGTTGCCGTTGAACGTCAGCCCGTGTGAGTAGCGTTTGGTCATCGTGATCTGCAGCGCGTCGTACCAAGTTTTGCCCAGCGGAGCGACAGTCGGATTGATCGACGTATTGTATTGCGGGAACGGTTTGATCGACTGAAGCACGGTTTGCGTCGTCGGATAGCCGGCATACGGAACGGTGATCCCGCGCGCGGCCAGGTTCGATTTCTGTGTGGGGCTAAGGTTGCCGAGTTGCGCCGTGAGCAACGAGCGATCGTTCACGTCGCCAACATTAAAGCCGTACTGGGTCAACAGGGCCTGGCTAACGTCGTTGAAGCTCGAAAGCGCCGCGGCAGACCACCAGTTGCCCCGGTTGGCCACATAGGACGCCTCGACGACGAAGTTCCTATTAAGCTCGCGCTGCACGCCGATCGACCACTGGACCTGCCGCGCCGGACGGCCCGCATTTGGGTCGATGAGCCCGGGGGCCGCTATGACTGCGTTCGCAGGTTGCCCCACCGCGGGATCGTAGACCGGCCACTGCGCGTGGATGGTGGACGGAATACCGTTTTGTAACTGGAAGATCTGCTGGCCGAAGCCGGGAGTACCGCCGTTGGATTGGTTGCTGAAACCGGTGTCAAAATATTGCGTGGAGTTGTATACGACGCCCACGCCACCGCGCACTACCGTCTTGGAATCCGCAGAGTAGGCGAACCCCAAGCGCGGGCCTAACGCAAACGGGTAGTTGTGCGCGAAGTTACAGTTGCAGTTCGCTTCAAATATCAAGCCGCCTAGATGTCCGCCAGCCGAGGGATTGGGAGTAGTCAGGCTCAGGTCTCCCATCCGCCCGTAATCTTCCTGGTTGTACGTGCCGTAGTCCCAGCGAAGGCCGTAGTCCAGGGTAAGCTTGCGGTTGACCTTCCAGCTGTCCTGCACAAACAGAGCCGTCTCATACTTGTGCGTGCGGTACACGGCCGGCACGGCAATCGTCACGCCCTGCACTCCGCCCAACATAAAGTTGGCGTATCCGAAGCCGGTATTGCCCTGCGAGAGCGTGATGCCCTGAAGCGCGCTTTGGGTGGTTACACCGCTTCCGGTGGGTGCCGCGACGCCGGCGGTGACGGTTGCGAATTGATAGTTACCCGCAGTGTTGGTATAGACGCTAACCGGGTAACGGTCTTCCCGCCACTCCGCCCCATATTTCACGGTATGGTTGCCGTGTACCTCCGTCATGCTGAGGGTCGCCGATGGGCGTCGCTCGCTGCCTCCGGTGCTTTGCGCGACCGCTCCGGTTGTGCTCAGCCCGCCCACGGTAGCGTTCGCTCCCGCTACAAAGTTCGGGAACAAACGGTTCAGCGTCGCACCTTTCAAGCCAAGGGTGTTTTCGGCGTTGAAGTCCAAGGTCGGTGAGAAGTCCTTGAAGTCAAACCGCACGAAGCCGAAGCCAACATGAAGCACCCGTGTAGGCGTCAAGGTGTTGTCATAGTTCAAACGGGTTGTGGTCGAGTTATGGAAAGTGCCGCGTGCTGCTGTAATCGTGGAGGGGAAACCTTCGAATGCTCCATTCCCGGGCGTGAACTGGGCATTGGTCTCGTCGTACGACCAGAAAAACGAAAGACGCGATTTCTGGGTTAAGTTGTGGTCCACTTTGAACGAAGGCAGAGTGGAGGTGCGATTCGCATGGAAGGGACTCTGGAAATTGCTACCCAGCGCACCCGAATTCGAGTTCGGTCCTACGGGTAGTGGAACCAGCTTCTGGACCGCCTGAAAGACCGAATCGACGTACGCGGCGGTCTGCGGAATCTTGTTGCCGGGGAACGCATCGCGGAATGTAACGATGCTGCCCGCAGGACAATCGGGGCTGACGCCGGCGGTACAAGTGACCGGGCGTGTAGAGTACGGATCGAAGATGGCGCCCGCCAAGACCGTGTTACCGAAGGGATCCAGATAGGAGCGCTGGCTGGCGCCGCTCCCAACCAGCAGCAATTTGGGCACGCCATTGGCGCCGCTCGCGGTGATGACGCTTGAGAAATCGCCGTTGCGGTACGCCTGCGTTGGCACCGTCGCCGATACCGTACTCACCAGTGGGCGAGTGCGGAACTGTTCAAAACTGAAAAAGAAAAAACTCCTATTCTTCCCGTTGTAGAGCTTGGGAATGCTGATCGGTCCGCCGACGGTGAAGCCGAAATCATGGCGGCGGTCGGCATCCCGCAAGTGGGTGAAGGGGTGGTGGGCGTTGAGCACCTCGTTCACCGCGTAGTCGAACGCGCTCCCATGAAGCGCGTTGGTGCCCGACTTCATAGTCACGTTGAAGATGCCTCCGCCAACGGTGCCAAACTCCGCAGCGAAGTTGCTGGTCTGCACCGCCACTTCCTGGACCGCATCGGTGCTCGGCTGCGTGAATTGGGTAAAGACGTTCAAGCTTCCGGTTAGCCCGCTGTTCTGGCCCTCAATCCGGTATTGCGCCGTTGTGGTACCCATACCGTTAATGACCATCACATTGTTAGCCGTGTACTGCACTCCTGGAAGCAACTGCGCCAGACCATAGGGATCGCGGAACCCAAACGCCGCCACAGCGCCCGTCGCACCGTTTACCGGCAGTAGGGGCAGGTTTTGCATCTGGGATACGGTGATGTTCTGGACCAACTCGCCGCCTTCGGTCTTCAACAGGGACGCATCGGCGTTCACTGTGACCGAATCCGACGTAGCGCCCACTTCCATGGAGACGTCGACTCGTAGTGTCTGGGCCGCGGCGAGAGTCACGCCTTCCCGACGAAACGTCTTAAAGCCGGGGGCTTCAACCGTGATTTCATACCGCCCGATGGGCATCTGGGTAATGGAATAGTTCCCGGTGCCCGACGTCGTAGCGGCGAGCACCGTTCCTGTTTCGACGTGCACCGCCTTGACCGGCACGTTGGGCGCAACGGCTCCGGTCTGATCGGTGATCGTACCAGTAAGAGTCGCAAGTCCCGTCTGCGAGAACAGCATGGACCACGGCGTCATCAAAAGTGCGATCGGGATCAAACGGAAATATGGTTTCATGTAGCTCCCCAACTAGATGCGAGAAATCGGGCGGGTGGCCATTGGCCGGCACCGGATCACCAAATTCTGCGCTTCTCGAAGCCGTGGCGTCTACGTTCGATACGTCAGGCCTGACGTCAATCTGGATCTGGACGCATAAACATAATAGAATCCATCATTTACCTGACCGATTAAACCTACGTCAAATCATTAGCCAGAGTGTTATATACTTCGTCTCCAGGAAGGCCACGCAATGTCCGTGCTCCATGCTCCCATCCCGTTATCAGAGAAAGAACGGTTGCGGGTCCTTGCTCACCTGGAGGATTTACTCGAAGGTCAGCCGTTCGTGGGCAGCCGCCGGAGGCAGGCCTTTCTGCGCTATGTCGTCCAGGAGGCTCTCGCTGGGCGGGGTGCGGCGATCAAGGAAACCAATATCGCCGTGGATGTATTTGGCCGGAGTAACGATTTCGATGCGCAGACGGCATCCGTCGTTCGGGTCACGGCCGCGGAAGTCCGAAAGCGCTTGGCGCAGGCCTATGAAGGAAATTCGAGCGGGGATTTGCGCATTGAGCTGCCTCTGGGCGGTTACCAACCAGCCTTCCACTTTCTTCCCGCGGGTGAAAGCTGCGATGCACCCCTTCCCGCACCCGTGGCAGAACCGAATGTGCGGCAAGTCCTGCGCGTTCGATGGCTACTCGCATCTTTGCTGTTGTGCTTCGCCGCTGGCTCGGTGGTGCTGGTTTTGCGAGCAGTCCACCCACCGTCTTCCATCGACCTGTTGTGGCGGCCGTTCCTGACCCATGACCGACCAGTCCTTGTTTCCCTCGCCACTCCAACCGCGTTGTACCTGGCAAACCCTGCCCAGTGGCTGCCACTTCAACCTGGCGCCGCGATTCCCACATCTGAGTTGGAGGTGATGACGTCTTCCCTTGTGGGAACCGGAGGCGCGCTGGGAGCGGCGCTCTTCGGCGAGCAACTTGTATCCCGCGGCCAGCGTTTCGAGGTGAAGTTTGGCGACGATATTTCCTTTGCGGATCTGAAGCACTCGCCAGCCATACTGATCGGTTCGTCCCGGTGGACGCAGGAGTTGACGAAACCGCTCCGGTTCAGGTTGCAAAGGGCAGGAGACCAGCTGTCTCTGATCGACTCCCAACGGTCTGACCGGACCTGGACCATACCGGTGCGGCACCTCTCCACGCAGCTCGCCGAGGGTTATGTCTTGGTTACCCGGCTGCTACAATCCGAATCCGGCTATGCGGTCCTGATCGTGGCAGGCATGGACGTGCGAAGCACCCAGGCTGGTGTTGAGTTTCTTTCGCGAAGCGGTTCCTTCGAGCAATTCGCCCAGTCGGCTCCTCGCGGTTGGGAAAACAAGAATTTTCAGGTAGTGTTACACAATACGATTCATGGCAATTCGCCTGGATCTGTCACTGCTCTCGCGTCGCATTTTTGGTGAGGCAGGTTCTCAAATAACGGGCATAACAGTCCCGTAGAGTGCGCACTGCCTGTGGAATTTCCCTTCCCGCATGAAAGTCCTCAAGAATCGCCGATAGTCTCGCCGCACTCCGAAGCGAAGGCGCATTTTTGGGCGTGTTTGACTGGCTACCGATAATGCTGCTTATCGGACCTTCGAGAGACGGGTTGTTGTTATTGTGTGCGGAGAGCGTGAGACGCTCGAGCCGAAGTTTCGGCCGAGCTGGGAATCAGGATCTCACCTTACGAAATGCAATCAGCGGTTTTTCAATCGACCTTTGAGAGGAAACAAGTGCAGGACTATCTGACGCCTCCGCCGGAACCACATCGTACTCGTAGATACCAAATCGAGGTCCCTGAAAGGGTGTGCGGGGCGTAGGCTCCGCAATAGTCCGCTTAGCGACGATCTTCCACTTACTGTCGAAAGCGTCGAGCACGGCCATGTTAGACCTGGATCGAATTGTCTTGACCACGGATCACCTCGCTTCCATTATGTCAGCCGGACACAATGGGCACTCCGTCAATCAGATCCGGGCTCTTTGCCGGATCGAGCAGAATCGATGTCGACGATTTCGTCGCTGAGCTTTTCTCGTGGTTTTTACAGGCCATGCCTATTCTTTGCACGGCAATGTAGCTTAGTCCATGCCCGCCGGATAGCGGAAGCCCTTCACCTTGGTTTGGATGGACCAAGCTTCCTTCTCGCCGACCATATAGAGCACGTCATTGTTCTTACCGCCGAAGGTGACGCTGACCGGATACTGCGGGCACCAGATCGTTCCGACGTACACGCCGGTCTTATCGAAAACCTGCACGCCCATCAGCGTCGCCACGTAGATACGTCCATCGGTGTCCATGGCCGTCCCGTCGGCGCGCGAGTCGAAGCGATTCGCCGGGTCCGCGGCGCTCAGCACGGCGTCCGTCAGATGGAACATCGCGAACTTGCGCTTGTTGGTCAGCGAGCCGTCGCTCTGAACATCGTAGGCGTAGAGGAAGTTTTCACCCGGCTGAAGCCATGTGTTATTCACATAAGCGGTCTTACCGTCGGGCGAGATCTCGATCCCGTTCGGCATGGCATACTCGCCCGCCGGGATCACTACCTTCGCCGTGCCGTCCACCGCGAGGTAGTAAACCTGCTTGCCCGGCTGGCTCTTCTTGGCCTCCGCCGTGAACTGCGGATCGGTGATGTAGATGCCCCCCTTGGCATCCATCACCATGTCGTTGGGGCCATCCACGGGCTTGCCCCCGACTTTGTCGAGCATCGTTCGACGCACCTTGCCGCTGGCCGGGTCCATTTCGATGACGCGGTGGCCGAACATATCGCAGACCACAAGATTGCCGTCCTTGGAGGCGATCGTTCCATTGGTCTGCATGCCCTTGGCGAGCACCCTCCACTTGCCGTCCGGTTCCATGACGATCATCCGGCTCCGCGCCGGACTCCCGGTCCAGTCACCCTTGGCTGGATCCTTGAAGTACATGTCCGAGAAGTAGAGCTTGCCCTTGAGCCACGTCGCGCCCTCGGTAAACGTGAAGCCCTCGGCCAGCTTGACCGGCTTGACGTCCGGTGCAACCACCTGCTGGTAGAGTGCGCTCTGCTTTTTCACCCGCTCGATATAGTCGGTGCGCACCGGCCAGAAGAGGTCCAGAGCATCGCCGCCGAACTCGTTCATTTGGGCGGAATGCACCATCCCGCCCGGCAGCAGAACAGAGGTGTGTTCCTTCTCCGTCATCGGCGCGGAAGCATCCATCACACCCTCGGTCAGCGTTCCGCGCAGGACGGTCATGAGCTGGTCCTCGGGATGATTGTGAATGGGGAAGAAGGAGTGCGGGTCCATGCGGATGAAACTCAGCATGGCATTCCGGCCCCAGATCAGACGCGAGTGCGCCCCGCTGCGCTTGTAGCTGAGGGAGGTGTCCGGATCGGTGATCGGCGTGAGCTGAAATTCACTCAGCCGATAGACCTGGCCGGCCACTAGGTTCGGCTCTATGCCTTGATCGGGGAACCCGACCTTTGCGCCGTCAGGCACGGTCACACCGGCCAGTTTCAACAGGTCGACGCGCACTGGAGAGAAAACCTCCAGCGCCTTGAAGCCGCCCGGGCCTGCCTTGAGCGTCCTGGTGGTCCCCGGCGTGAGGTACAGCACGGAGTCCGCGGTGAGTTCCAACGATTTGCCCCCGACCTCACAGATCGCCGAGCCCTCCCGCACCACGGTGATTACTTCCTCGTTGAGTTGCTGGGAAGGATATACGCTGCCCTTTTCCATTTCGAGCGTCGCCAGCAGCGCGCCTTTTCCCCACGCGAGCGACGCCGTCACGCCTGGGGCGATCGCAGCCTTCGGAAGCGCGCTCAACGGCTGAGCCTTAGCCGCCGCAAGCAATGGCACGTCCGTTACCGGCACGGATCGGCTGCGCATCTTGAGGTTGTATTTCGCCTCGAGCCTGGCGTTGGCTTCGCGCCACGGTTCGTTCCCGGCGCTGTTTGTGGAACATGCCGTCAACGCGAAAACGGCCGCGGCCGGCAGAATAAGCCATCGACTACTCATCATGAACATCCTTCCTTTCTAACATCCAATCGACTCGCGAAGGAAATTAGGCATAAGATGTACCGGAGGGAGGTCTTTGCGGAAGATGGCTCTATCGAGACGGATGATGATGCGGATGGCCCTGGTGCCGGCCGCGGTGGCGGCGGCGCAAGTGGCGGATATTCCCCCGACTGTTTCGAGGGTCTACCCGGGACCGGATGGCAAGCTCGTTTACATTCCTGATGAGCAAGGAAACACCATTCCGGATTTCTCATACGCCGGCTATGGCGGAGGAGGGTCGCCGATTCCGACCGTTCCGGTCAAGGAGACGGTGTGGTCGGCGGTTGTCGCCAACACCGCGAACATCCAGGCGGCGATCGACAAAGTCTCCGCGCTGCCTCTCGACAAGTTCGGATTCCGCGGCGCCGTGCTGATCAAGATGGGTTACTACAAGATGGCGACGCCGCTGAGAATTCAGGCCAGCGGCGTGGTGCTACGGGGCGAAGGCATGGGCGATACCGGCACCGTGTTGGTCGGCACAGGGAATCCTCGCGGCGGTGGCGGTCAGGGCGGCGGGCAAGGCACACTCATCAGGATCGCCGGCGCGTCCGGTTGGACCGTGAAT
>Ga0105245_10003417_pt1 | contig 14219 bp, 8 predicted proteins | sample KBSM54metaG_FD_81523 | JGI IMG/M metagenome (GOLD analysis project Ga0105245, IMG submission 81523) | Miscanthus rhizosphere microbial communities from Kellogg Biological Station, Michigan, USA - KBS M5-4 metaG | ecosystem: Host-associated > Plants > Roots > Rhizosphere > Soil | place: Michigan... | reverse complement strand
GGCAACGTGCGACTCACCTTCTCCGACCTGCCCACCATCCTGACCAAGCCCTCGGACACGGTGCTGGCGCTGAACTCCAACGCGCTGGTGCCAGACCCGCACCTGCAGGCGACCTTCGAGACCGCGGCTACCTACGAGGTGGAGGTAGTGCTGGCCTACACCACGAACTCGATTGCTGGTGCCACGCCGGGGATCGGAGTCGGTCTGTACGGTCCGACCGGGACCACGGCGACCTACTACGTCGATGCCTCTGGCTCCACGGCCACCGGCGCTGCCACCACCACCTCCTCGAGCAACCGGGCGTTCATCACCTCGATCACCTCCTCGATCAGCTCTGCCGGCCATACCGGAGCCTCGGCAATCCGGATGATCTTGAAGATCAAGGTGAACACCGGCACCACCTCCGGCGTGTTCGGGATCCGGACCGGACAGCAGACCGCGGACGCGACCAACGCCACCACCGTGGTGGCCGGCTCGAACATGACCTACCGGCGGATTGGATGACCATCCTGCTGAGCCGGGGGCCGCGTACCAACGACGAGCTCTACCAGCTGGTGAGGACGCTATGGGGGATCACGATCCCGAGGCACAAGGTGTGCCCGGAGCACAATGCGCCCTTCGAGGCGTTCTCCGATGCGTACTTCGGGAGATCTTCGTCAGCCTTGATCCACGGATCTCGAGGCCTGTCCGGCAAGTCCCGGCTGATGTCGATCCTGGGCCTGACCATCGCCGCGGTGAAGGGCGCAGATGTCAACATTGTGGGTGGCTCGCTGAACCAGTCGATCAACATCCACAACACGATCCGTGACGCTTGGGACTCCGAGCACGCTCCTCGGTACCTGATCAAGGACGAGTCCGCGACCCGGATCAGGCTGAACAACGGGTCCACGATCATGCCGCTGACCGCCTCCCAGAAGTCGGTGCGTGGCCCGCACCCGCCCGAGCTGCTGCTGGACGAGATCGACGAGATGGACCTGCCGATCCTCGATGCCGCCCTGGGCCAGCCGATGCCGCAGACCAACTGGCAGGGTGAGGTGATCAGGCCGCAGACCACGATGAGCTCCACCTGGCAGTACCCGGACAAGACCTTCTTCACGGTGCTCCAGCGGTTCCTGGAGCGGGACGACCCGATCTACACCTGGTGCTACCGCGACACCTCCAACCCGATCGACGGCTGGCTGGACCAGCAGACGATCGATGAGAAGAAGCGCGAGATCCCGGCCGAGATGTGGCGGGTGGAGTACGACCTGGGTGAGCCCTCGATCGGCAACCGTGCGATCGACTCCGACGCGGTGGAGCGGATGTTCTCCCTGCCCGAGACCTCGGTCAAGCAGAAGGTGTCCAAGGACTACGAGGAGTACCAGTTCGAGCAGCCCAGGACCGATGCCGAGTACGTGATCGGTGCGGACTGGGCCCAGTCGAACGACTTCACGGTGATCACGGTGGCCAACGTGACCCGGTTTCCAGTCACCGTGGCCTACTGGCTGCGGATGCGCCGGCGGCCCTACCCGGTGATGATCGGGGAGTTCAACAAGCTGATGAAGATCTACAACGCCGAGGGGATCCACGACGCCACCGGCCTAGGTGCGGTGGTGGCCGACTACGTGGACCGGCGGGCTCGAGGGTTCCAGATGGTGGGGGCCAAGCGCGACGACATGCTCAGCGAGTACATCTCCTCGATCGAGAACGACCGGTGGCAGGTGCCCCGGATCTCCACCTTCTACAAGCACCACCTCTACGCCTCGGTGGAGATGATCTACGCGCGCGGGAAGGAGTTCCACCTGCCTGATGAGATCTGCTCGATGGCCCTGGTCTGGCGGCAGATCTCCAAGCGTGCGATTCCGGCCTCTCCGATGGTGATCGTCGGAGGCAACGACCCGACCTGGATCGAGACCGAGATGAAGGAGAACCGAGACGCTCAGCGCAAGCCCGGGAACTGGACGGTGGGCTCGGTGCAGAACAAGAACGACCAGGTGGCCGAGGAGTACAACCTGATCGTGTGAGGTGACACCACCGGGAGACTGAAGACATGGCAGACGTGCGACTTCCCGAGGGTGATATCTCCACCTGGGACGAGGACAATGCCGGGGACGAGATCCCGCAGCGCGTCGGCCCGATGGACGAGCTCGGTGTCACCGGGGTCAAGCGGGTCTCCGGGTATGTCGATGAGGAGTTCCTCCCCGCGCTGCGTGGCCGCAAGGCGGTCCGGGTCTACCGGGAGATGTCGTCCAACGACTCCATGGTCGGCGCGATGTTGTTCAGCATCGACAAGCTGCTGCGCGAGGTGGAGTGGAAGGTGCTCCCGGCCACCCAGGACGAGGAGGGGCTGAAAGCCCAGGAGTTCCTGGAGAGCTGCATGGAGGACATGTCCCACAGCTGGGACGACTTCATCGGGGAGGTGCTCTCGGTGCTGCCCTACGGCTGGAGCTGGCACGAGATCGTCTACAAGCGCCGGCTCGGGCCCTGGCAGAAGGACCCGAAGAAGCGGAGCAAGCACGAGGACGGGCTGATCGGCTGGCGGAAGATGCCGATCCGCGCCCAGGAGACGCTGCTGCGCTGGTCCTTCGATGAGTCCGGTGGGGTCCGGGCGATGGTGCAGATGGCACCTCCTCGGTACCAGACCACGGTGATCCCGATCGAGAAGTCGCTGCTGTTCCGGACCTCGATCGCCAAGGGCAACCCCGAGGGGGTCTCCCTGCTCCGGACTGCTTACCGGGCCTGGTACTTCAAGAAGCGGCTGGAGGAGTTCGAGGCGATCGGGGTGGAGCGGGACCTGGCCGGTATGCCCGTAGGAAGGGTGCCCGCGGACTACCTGACTGCGAAGAAGGGGACGCCTCAGGAGAAGACCGTGCAGGCCTTCCGGAAGATGGTCCGCGGGGTCCGCCGGGATGAGAACGAGGGTCTGGTGCTGCCCACCCAGTACGACCCGGACACCAAGCAGCCGCTGTTCGACTTCGAGCTGATGAGCTCGGGAGGCACTCGGCAGTTCGACACCAACTCCATCATCAACCGCTACGAGCAGCGGATCCTGATGTCCGTGCTGGCCGACTTCATCCTGGTCGGGCACGAGAACACCGGCTCCTACTCCCTGCACACCGACAAGACCGGGATCTTCCGGGCTGCCCTGAACGCCATCGCCAAGGCGATCGCGGACACCCTGAACCGGTACGCGGTGCCCCGGCTGTTCGCGGTCAACGGGTGGAAGCTGGACCAGCTGCCCCGGTTCGAGCCGACCAACGTGGACCCGCCCGACCTGGCCCAGCTGGCCGGGTTCATCTCCGCGACCGCCACCGCCGGCATGCAGTGGTTCCCGGACCCGGAGCTGGAGAAGTACGTGCGCGAGATCGCCCGGCTCCCGGAGATGACCGATGAGGACGTGGAGTACAAGCGGGTCATGTACGAGCAGCAGCAGGCGATGGAGTTCGCCGGCGGCCAGATGGAGATGCTCGGGATGAAGCAGAAGGCGGAGATGACCGCCCAGGGGATGACCCCGGAGCAGGCCGAGATGCATGCTCAGACTCCGCACCCGGAGACCCAGCAGCAGGAGATGGCGATGCAGGAGCAGCAGATGGCTCTGCAGAACCAGCCGCCGCCCGAGGACCCGAACGCCGTGGCCCAGCACGGTCGTGACCTGGAGCGGATGACCACCGAGGAGAAGATCGCCCAGGCCACGCACGCGCGGGAGAAGGAGAAGATGCGGCTCTCCGACACCATGTCTGACCGTGACCACAAGCGGACCAAGGAGCAGATGCGGCTGAAGGACCGTAGTGCTGCCACGAACGCGAAGCTGACCGCTGAGCAGCTGAAGGCCAAGCAGAAGTACGGTCGGCCGGCACCCGGGACGGCCAAGAAGAGCCCGGCGAAGAAGGTCGCGGCCAAGAAGATCACCAAGAAGCCGCCCCCGAAGAAGAGGTGAGTTCGATCCCGTACAAGAGCGAGAAGCAGCGGCGCTTCATGGAGAGCCAGCACCCGGAGATCGCCCGACGGTGGCGGAAGAAGGGGCACGCCTACGTGCAGAAGGACGCCTCTGGCAAGGGTGGTTGGGCCAAGCCGTTGGCGATCGGCATCGGCGGCTCGGTGGTCGGTGGTGCGGTGGCCAACCAGATCCCCGCGGTCCGGATCAACCGGAAGAAGAAGAAGGTCCGGATCCAGTCGACCCCGAACGACCCCAGGGCCAAGATCCAGTTCGAGAAGAAGGGCAAGATCTCCAAGCTCCTGGTCCCGCCCCACGACGATCCGTTCTTCAACCAGGCCGCGGCGCAGAAGATGTTCGACCTGGTGATGAAGATGGATGACGATACCGCCGAGGTGTTCTGCTACGTGGTGGCCTCAGACCTGTTGGAGCAGGAGGTGGAGAAGAACCGGGTCACCCTTCAGAAGCACCTGGACGAGGTGATCGAGAAGCGGCTGACGGATCTGAAGAAGGCCACCCTGCGCGCGGTCAGCAAGGGGATGGACAACCCGGTGCCCTACGCCCAGGCACTGGCGATGTTCGAGTCCCTGATCAAGAAGGATGACGACGAGATCCCGAACTGGGAGTTCGAGCGCAAGATCAAGCGCGACCCCTCCACCGGTCGGTTCCGGATCAAGTTCACCGACCAGCCGCTGCCCAAGCCGATGCCGGAGAAGACCGCGGAGGCGATGAAGATCGAGGGCGTGAAGGCCTCGAAGTACAAGAACCTCTCGGCCAAGGACAAGGCTCGCTACCAGCACCAGTACCTGCAGATCGCCAACTACCTGGATGCGGTGAATGCATCCACCGGCGGTGACCACCAGACGCTGGTCCACTTCAAGAACGACAGGACCGGGGAGACCTGGGCGGAGCGGTCGGTCAGCACCAAGCCGATGACCACCATGATGGACAAGGACGTGCGAGCGATCGCCGCCGAGACGGTCCCCGAGGGACTGAAGGTGGGTGGTGTCGCGTTCAGCCTGGCCGGAGCCACCGGTCGCACCATGGACGCCCAGAGCGTGGAAGCTCTGAACCGAGCCGGAGACAAGAGTGGTCAGTGGACCAAGGATTGGGTCAAGGACACCGGTTCCCAGAACCAGAACGCTCGGCTGTACAGCCGCACCCAGACTCTGGGCCAGGTGGCCAGCACAATCGGCCCTGACGGTGGGAAGCTCCAGCTGGCTGGTGCGATGGCAGAGATCGTCGGACAGTACGGACCCCAGGCCGAAGAGGTGCTGGGCCCCTCTGCCCGGAAGACTGCCTACCGGTACCGGGGCACGGAGCGGACTCCGGACAAGCGCCTGATCTCGATGTACGACCAGGCGATCAAGCACAACAAGCGGGTCGGCCCGATCGACCCCTGGGCGGAGCGGGAAGAGGCCCAGCTCCGTACCTCTCGAGGAGCCGGCAAGCAGCCGTTCGGGTCTGAGACCGGGGTTCGGGCCAAGAGTCCCCGGGCCACCGGAAAGCCCGGGGTGACTCCCGCGATCACCCAGATGGTGGCGGACCGGGAGTCCCGTGACTCGCGCGCCCCGGAGTGGCGGGAGCGGGAGCTCGGCCGTGCTGCTGCGGCGCAGTACCTGACCGAGAAGCTGCCGTCGAAGAGGAACTACAAGCTGCAGCTGGCCAGTGGGAACACTCCGCCGTCTGAGGGCGTGATCATCAACTCCAAGGGCCAGATCGTGACCCAGGCGGTCGGCTACGGGGATGACCACTACCTGCCGTTCAACCTCAAGAACCTGAAGGGTCTCAAGGGCGGGGAGTACGTCCGGAACCGCTCGGTCGGGGGTCTGACCAGCGAGGATGTGTACACCGGGCTGATCAGCGGGGCTCGCCGGGTGACCGTGGTCTCGAGGTCTGGCACGTTCACCATGGAGTTCAAGCCGGACTTCCGTGGTGGTCGCCGGCACAACGACAAGGCCCGGCGGATGACTCGCCGCTACGAGCAGATCCTGGATGCGGTGCAGTCCGAGCAGGTGGAGCGTGGAACGGTGCCACCGACCTGGCGCAAGGTGATCGAGGACGAGGTGCGCGGGGAGTACCCAGCTGGCACCTCGCCGCGTCTGATCCGGGCCGAGATCGACAACCGGCTCACCGAGTTCAAGGCCAACCCCCAGATCGACGGCCGGGACCTGGACCGGGCCGAGGCCGCGATCAGCAGGTTCGAGGAGCAGGCGAAGCAGGGCCTGGTCAGCCGCCAGGATGCGGCCGACTACCGCAAGCAGATCCACGGCGAGCTCAAGGAGCTCAAGGAGATCCACTTCCGACTGAACGGAGTCGGCTACACCGCTGCCCTGGACTCGCTGCGGGAGCAGTTCCCGTACTACATCGACGCTGCCGCGATCCCGAAGGAAGAGGAACTGGAGGAGTACGAGCACGATCTGGGCTACGTGGAGCCGGCTCGAGTCCGGCCGACCGGTGCCTCGGCTGGCTGGTACGGCACCAACCACAAGGTGAGCGGCAAGTTCTCCGCGGCGCACGCGGACTACCAGCGTGGTCTGCCGGGCACCCCAGCCCCGCCTCGTCCCTACAAGAAGGAGGGGTACTCGACCGGGGCCTCCTCCAGCACTTCTTCTAGCTCCAGTGGTGGCGGTGGTGTTCGTTCCGATCGAGACAAGACCCGAGACAAGCTGGCTGAAGCGCTGGAGCAGACCGAGGGTCGCGAGCAGGTCAAGAACAAGTCGGTGGCCCTGCAGCAGGCGATCAAGAACAACCAGATCGCGGCACCCACGAACGAAGCCACACCAGCGTGGTGGGGGCTGGACGAGAACGAGATGCGGGCTCACCTGGACGAGCCGGGGAACCTGGACCGGTTCCACACCTGGGTCGCCGCCAAGTCCGACCGGCTGGCGACCACCGATGTCAGCCGGCACCTGGTGGAGTACCAGAACGCGAGGCGGCGCACGAGTGGTGGGACTACGTTCGAGGCCAAGCACGCCAACACCTGGCTGGCCGCGCCCTACAAGTTCGTCGACAATCACGAGGCATACCGACCCAGCCCGGATCCGGTCGCGGTCCAGATCGAGATCAACCGGCTGGACGGGTCCGATGTCTCGCTCAAGCACGGGCAGCCGCTCTCCACGCTGACCGACCAGCAGCTGCGCGAGGAGTTCGAGCTGGCCAAGGGGATGCGGGAGGCGATGCGCTCCAGCAAGACCTACGGCACCCCGGCTCAGGATGCCTTCGGCGGCCGGCTCGCCAACCCGGGTTCCGGGTTCGCCAGCAAGTTCTTCAGCGATGACCAGGGGGCCCTGAACCACCTGGAGAACATCCACCGGATGCGCTACCTGAAGACCAAGCGTGGTCCGATGCCAGGCGGTGGCTCGAACGGTGGTGCTGGGCCCGCGTCTGCCAGTGGTGGGGGAGGTGGCTCTGCTCCGCCTACTGGTCCTGCGAGCAGCGGTGTCGCAGTCTCGCCCCAGCCACGGGGTGGATCAGGTGGTCACCTGGAGGCGATCGAACACACGCCAGAGATGGACGACGCGCGTGAGGTCGACCGGCAACGCAAGAACTGGGTAACGGCAGCGACCCGGGCGCGGGATGATGCCACCGGACAGGAGTGGAACGACCTGGACAACTTCATCAACGGGATCAACACCACCAAGGGGGACAGGAACTTCAAGGGGCACGAGAAGTGGCTCGAGGAGCTCCCTGAGCAGACGCGCACGAAGATCGAAGAGAATCTCAACGCGGCGTACCGGTGACCACTGCCCCGTTCGTTGAGCTCAGGTTCGACCCGACCGGACTCCGGCCGGGGGACCTGCCTCGAGCCGGAGCGTTCCTGGGGTCGCCGGCGGAGGCACTGGAGGCTGCGCTGGCAGTGACCAGGGCCGCGGTGGTCAGGGAGGTCAAGGAGCAGCTCACCGGGATCGGTGCGCCCACTCAAGGTCAGCTGTTGCAGATCGCGGACCTGGCCTGGAGAACTGCGTTCTGGAGGTACCGGAAGGTCTCGGCTCCGATCCTGGCCGATGCCTACCTGCGCGCCTACCTGGCCGCGAACGCCGGGGATGTCCCGTCCAGCGTGATCTACAACCTGGCTGACCAGCACGCGGAGAAGGTGGGGGAGTACTTCCACGCCACGTCCAGGGAAGCGCTGGCCGAGGGCTACAACGCGCTGGTGAATCGGCGGGTGCCGGCTCGGGCTGCCGCGGATCGAGTGATGGAGGCCTACGGTCTCTCGCCTCGACAGATGCGCGGATACAACGCAGCTACCACATTCGCCACACCAGTCACAGACCAGCGGCCTCGACCGCTCAAGGCCCGGGCCCGGGAGTACGCCGACAAGGCGTTCACCTCCCGGATCAAGAAGCTGGCGAAGCAGGAGGAGCACAACATCGACGAGCAGGCGAAGCAGTTCGCCTGGATGTGGCTCCAGGACAAGGGCCGGCTGAACGAGAAGGCACAGAAGCTGTGGATCACCGCCAAGGATGAGCGGGTCTGCCCGGTCTGTGGCCCGCTGCACGGGAAGAAGGTCGGGATCAACGAGCGGTTCCGGACCAAGGAGGGAGAGTTCTGGACTCCCGGTCTGCACCCGAACTGCCGGTGTGTGGTCCGGCTGATCGAGAACCGGTTCTCCAAGAACCTGGCCGGGACCGAGCTGAAGGAGTTCAACGAGCTGCACCCACGCGCCTATGACGGTCGGTTCGGGGTGAAGACCCGGACCAAGCCCCAGCCGAAGCCCCAGACCAAAACCATCGACGTGGACGAGGAGTTCGACCGGATCCTGGCTACCCAGGTGCGAGAGCCGGTACGACACATCACCTACGCCACGCCGGCGGTGGTCGAGCCGGACACCGAGACCGACCAGAAGTTCGCGGCCCTGATCGCGGCCCAGCCGAAGAGCCGGCGCGGTCTCACCTCGGCCTTGGACAGCCCGTTGCAGGCGGATCTCTACCGGAACCAGGCGCTGGCCGAGATCACGGCGACCGAGCCAATGATCGACTTCGCTGCTGACCTGGCAGTGGATCTGCGGACTCGTACTCGGTCCATGCAGGAGACCAAGACCCCGGTTCAGACGATCAAGCCTGCCTACGCGGTGATCCAGAACCACAACCTGAAGGACGGCGATATCGAACAGATCAAGCTGGATCACGGGATCACCTTCTCCACTGATGAGATCGCGGTGGCCCAGGAGGCAGGTGAGCTGATCCAACGCGCTGTGGAGCATCAGACCGACGAGATGATCAACACCTACCTGGAGAACCCGCGGTTGGTCTCGCACAGGGATCCAGTGACTGGAGATGTGTACTACGCAGACTTCCGGAACAGGCCGGAGATCTTCGGGCGGATCGCTGACTTCTACGGCAGGACTGCGACCTCGCACTGGCACGATGACTTCGAGACCAGCTACTTCGACTCTGACCTCGAGGATGCGGATGCTATTCCGGAAGATCCAGGAACCTGGATGACCTGGATGAACCGAGATGGCGAGAAGGTCACCTTCCAGAACCAGGAAGGTGAGCCCTGGTGGACACAGAGGATGTCCTACCGAGAACTGGGTCAGAACTACTTCAACCAGAGTCCTGAGGACTACGAGGTCTACGTGATCGGAATCGACCGGGTGCCAACCCATGAGGGCGCGGTCGAAGACATCTCCGGGTCCGGGACCAGCCTGCACCGGGAGTTCTCGGTGGACGGGGAGTACACCCTGAAGCCGAACTCGGTGAACAAGACCCAGGCTGATCACTTCTACGCCGCGACCACCTTCGAGCTCGAGCCGAAGCGGTCGGTCCAGCTGGATGAAGAGTGAGTAGCGCACTTGCGGACGATGAACACATGAGCACAGTCCGTGAGCTGCTGGCCACCAACGACGAGTTCCGTGAGGTGGCCGATCTGTTGTTCGGCGGTGGCGGCGACGAGCTGATCACCAAGATGAACCCCGCTCAGTCCGATGTGGCTGCCGCGGACAAGAAGAAGCGGAAGATCACCGCGGGCCTGAGCGCGGTCGGGGCGGGGGCTGGCGCGGCCGGCCTGGCTCTGGGCGGGCACAACATCAGCCGGTCCTACAAGATGGCCCGGGGCACACTGAAGGCCAAGAAGATCCCGCTCAGTGCTGTGGCCCATCTGGATAAGCCCGGTAAGGCCCCGAAGATGCCTTATGAGCCCAGGCATGCTGCTGCGCGTCCAGCGATGTCCCGGGGTGCCGCGTTCAAGCACGCACTCGGTGAGGAGAAGCTGGCCACCGGCCTGATCCCGCTGGAGGTGGCGGGGCTGACCGGGGAGGTCGCGGCCACCAAGATCCTGCACGCGGACACCAAGAAGAAGACCGGAGTCAGCAAGGACCTGGGCGAGCTGGTGAACAACGCCCGTGAGCGTAAGGGTGAGCTGACCAGGGCCACCATCCCCAGCCCGAAGCAGGCCAAGAAGGGGCTGCTGTACACCAAGAAGACCGGTGGCAAGTTCCGCAAGCTGCCGACCGGGGCCCGTGGCCACGCCAAGGTCGAGAAGTCCGACCGGGTGGATGTGACCTGGAGCGGGGAGATCGCCAAGGCCAACGAGGAGAAGCAGCAGATCTTCGGCTGGGCCTCGGTGATCGAGGTGAACGGGGAGCCGGTCGTGGATCTACAGGGCGACCGGATCACTGCCGAGGAGATGGAGAAGGCCGGCTACGAGTACGTGATGAAGTCCCGCAAGGGCGGGGACATGCACCTGCGCGACGACTGGCAGCCGATTCAGAAGTCGGAGATGATCGAGAGTTTCATCGTCACCGACGAGAAGCGTGAGGCGTTCGGCCTCGGAGACGACGTGCCCACCGGCTGGTGGGTCGGGTTCCAGGTCCGTGACCCCGAGGTCTGGGCCAAGGTGAAGTCCGGGGAGCGGACAGGCTTCTCGATCCATGGACACGGGAAGAGGTCTCCGGGATGAGCCCGCAGAAGAAGGACCACACAGGCTCGGGTGCGGCGATCGCCGGTGCTGGCGGAACCACTGCGGCTGCTGGACTGGCCGGCGGAGGCATCCCCGGGGTCAAGTCGAAGGCCATCATGGCGGATGTCAAGGACGCATCCAACCGGCGTGGGAAGGCGAAGGCGGCGACCAATGCCTACCGGGGCGGAGAGTTCGGCTACCGGCACAACGCCCACCACACGTTCAACGTCTTCGGGATCAACCCGGAGCTCAAGGACGACACCACCAAGAGCCACTACAAGCACGGGTTCGATGTCGGCAGGAAGGCCGGCGAGGCGAAGATCATCCCGCATCTGCAGGTGGCCCGCAGGGCGTCGAACGCTGCCCTGGTCGGTGGTGCCGGGCTGACGGCCTACGGCGTGCACCGGGCCACGAAGAAGGAGCCGGTGAAGAAGCGCGACAACGATCGTCAGCTGAAGGGAGCCTCCGGTGCGGCGCTGGGTGTGGGTGGCACCGTCGCGGCAGGCAGCGTCGGCACGGCCAGAGTCCTGGAGCGCCAGGGTCGCAAGTGGTCGAAGCAGGCTGTGGGCAATCTCGAGGATGCGCGAAAGATCGCCCCGAACGCTGGTGGGCACGTCGTCAACCCGCTCCCGGACAAGGTGAAGAACAAGCGGGTGCCGGACATCGGCGCGGAGAAGGGTTCCACGCTGGTCGGGAACACGGGGTTGGCGGGCAAGACCGCGGCCGAGGCCCACGAGGTCGGGAGACTGCGTGGTGAGCACGGCCAGGCGCGCTACTTCGCCGCGACCTACGGCGGGGCAGCCAAGCTGGCGCGTAAGGCTCGTAACCCGGCGCTGGCGGTGGCGGGTCTGGGTGGTGGTGGCCTGGCCGTGGCCCATCACAAGGACAAGGGCGGCAAGGTCTTCAAGAAGCGGTTGATGAGCGATGCCGAGATCAAGCGTCGCAAGCGGGCCCAGGGTCATCTCTCCCAGGCCGGTGGAGCGATCGGCCTGGCCGCGCTCGGCGGCACCCTGGCTGCCAGTCGCACTGGCCGGAACACGCTGCGGAAGATCCCGGCCCTGCAGAGCAAGGTCCGGGCCCCGAAGCCTCTGGATCCGGAGCGGGACAAGATCCAGGGAGTGACCACTCCACTGCTGGCCACCGGTGCCGGGCTGGGTGGGATCGGCTCCTTCAACTTCGCCTCCTACACCAATGCTGAGTCGAGGAAGAGAACCATGAACCAGCCCGTGAAGAAGCAGTACCAGGCACCGCTGGAGATGGGGTACTACGGCGAGGAGGGACACCCGGTCACGTTGCCGCCGATCGAGGTGCCGATCGAGAAGGCCTGGTCACCCTCGGCCGGCAACTTCGACTCCGAACGCAGTCGCCAGAAGCGGTCCAAGGCCTACCAGGGCGGTGCGCTGGTCGGTGCCGGTGCTGCTGGTGCCTATGCCGGGCATCACGGAATGAAGGCCGTTCACCAGGGCTCGAAGGTCAAGTCCAAGGAGATGGCCGAGGTCCACGAACGGGTCAACAGTGCGAAGCAGCCCTACAAGATCGCGCTGGGTAGCCAGGGTGAATCGGCAGTTCCGCTCAAGCATCTGAAGCCTGCTCTCAAGCACGGTGGTAAGGCCGCGGCTGGTGTCGCGGTGGTAGCTGGTGCAGCCGGCGCGCACAGGAAGCTGAAGCGGAAGCAGACCGGTGATTGGTCTCCCTACGCCAAGCGGGATGTTGTCTCGGCATTCGGCATCGACCACGCCCACTGAATGGACAGCACCGTGAGACTGAGAACTAGAGGTAGATGAGATGCCACGACCGATCCGCAACCTGACAGACATGGAGATCGATGAGATCTCCACAGTCGACAAAACGGCGAACCAGTACTCCAGGTTCGTGATCTCGAAGAGGGCTCCTGAGGAGGATGAGATGCCCAAGCTCTACAACCAGGAGGGACAGCCCCTCGAAGAGAACGACCTGGACTTCGGTGACATCGTGTACGACGACCAGGGCAATGCCTACGAGTACGTCCAGGACGATGAGGACCAGCCCGAGCTCGAGTACGAGTACGAGCCCGAGGACGAGCCAGAGCTGGCTCCGGTCGGGAAGTCGGCGTTCTTCGAGAACCACCAGCCCCAGGGATCGTTCTCGAAGTCGGTGATGGAGGAGCTCTCCAAGGCCTTCAGCGACGAGGACCGGGACAAGGTGTTCGCCAAGGCCCTGGGACGGGTCGAGGAGATGGAGGGCCGCTACGAGCAGGTCGCCAAGGCCGCTCAGGCTGAGCGGGACCTGCGGCTGACCCGGGAGTACATCTCCAAGGCTGCCGAGTACAACCTCCCGGTCGCGCCCGAGGAGCTCGGTCCGGTGCTGTACCGGATGGCCGAGACCATGGACTACGACGACTGCGCGGTGATCGCGAAGTGCCTGGAGACCGCCGGCGCGATCCTCTTCGAGGAAGCCGGGTTCCAGGGTGGCGGAGACAACGCCGACATCTACAGCCAGGTCGAGGCTGCGGCCTACGACACCTTCGGGAAGGCCCAGGACTTCAACGAGACCCAGGCTGTCAACAAGATGTTCGACATGAACCCCGAAGCCTACGACGAGTACCTGCTCGCGCAGCGGAATCGATGAAGGAAAGGTAGGGAAGCTCGATGGCTTACGAGGAGAGCCTACGGTCGATCACGCTGAACGCGGATTCGTCCCTGGGCATCTACACCGGGGTTCCGGGGCAGCCAGGCTCCCCTGATCCGCACGGCGGCAAGCAGTACCACTTCGTGAAGGTGACCGGAGTTCACCAGGTAGGTCTGGGTGACGGCGGCGGCAACTGTGTCGGTGTCATGCAGAACAAGCCGCAGGGTGCCGGCCATGCGGCCACGGTCGCGATCGCCGGGGTCTCCAAGGTGGTCAGCGACGCGCCGATCACCGCCGGGGCCAAGATCCAGGTCAGCGCCGATGGCCAGGCCACCAGTGCCGGGGCCACCGCGGTCGTCGGTATCGCCCTGTCCACCACCGTCAACGCTGGAGAACTCGTCAACGTTCTCCTGACCATCTGAGAGGAGTGAGACGAGATGCCTAACCCCACTCAGAGCGATCTTCACGTCAACGTTCCGTTGACCAACGTCTCCGTGGCGTACATGCAGGACAAGTCCCAGTTCATCGCGGACAAGGTGTTCCCGCGGGTGCCGGTGAACAAGCAGTCGGACCTGTACTGGAAGTACTCGAAGTCCGACTGGAGGCGCACCGACGCACAGAAGCGTGCGCCGGGCACCGAGTCGGCTGGTGTGGGCTGGAAGGTCGACACGGGTCAGTACTTCGCCGAGGTCTGGGCGGTCCACAAGGACATCGACGACCAGGTGCGCGCGAACGCTGACAGCAACTGGAGGCTGGACTCGGACGCCACCACGTTCTGCACCAACCAGCTCCTGCT
>Ga0105245_10003415_pt1 | contig 14220 bp, 13 predicted proteins | sample KBSM54metaG_FD_81523 | JGI IMG/M metagenome (GOLD analysis project Ga0105245, IMG submission 81523) | Miscanthus rhizosphere microbial communities from Kellogg Biological Station, Michigan, USA - KBS M5-4 metaG | ecosystem: Host-associated > Plants > Roots > Rhizosphere > Soil | place... | reverse complement strand
CGCCGGCGGGCGGGGCCGGCACGGGGCGCGCTGCGGCCGGCGGCGGGGCCGGCGGCGCCGCCGCGGCGGCGGCAGGTCGGGGCGGGCGGGGGCGGGCGGGGGGACGAGCCTTGGCCCCGCACATGTCGCAGTAGCCGTCGGGGGCGATGGCCCCGTTGCAACCCGGCTCGTGGCACGGGCGGGCGGCGGTCACCGGCGTCCCCCGGGGACCCCGGCGTTGACCCGCCGCAGGAACTCGGCCACCAGCCGCTCGGCCTTGTCCAGGTCGCAGGGGGCCACGTGGAGGGTGTCCTCGGCCGTCTGGTGGAGACCGGCCAGGTCGGGGTCCTCGGCCCGGCCGGCGGCGAGGGACTTGGCCCGGAACGCCTGCAGCAGCCCCCGCAGCTCGTTGCGGCGGGCGAGGGGCGCATCGTTGGCGGTGGCCACCCGGCGGGCGTCGGCCAGCCACCGGTCGGCCTCCCGCCGCCACCCGTGCAACTCCGCCGCAGCCGCTTCCCAGTCCCCGGAGCCGGCGGTGGCCTCGATGCGGCCGAGCCACGGGCCCAGGGCGTGCGCCCCGGGACCCTCCACGCCGGCTCGGTCGAGGGGGTCGACCAGGCCCGTGGGGTCGGCGATCTTGGCCCGGGCCCGGGCCGCGGCCTCGGCGCCGACACCCACCAGGCGCCGGATCTCGGCCAGATCGGAACGGGCCAGGTCCAGCGCCCGGGGCAGCTCGGCCCGGCCCCGCTCCAGCTCGTCGACCCGGTGGGTGGCCGCGGCCAGGGCCCGGTCGAGGGCGGCCAGGGACGCGGTGGCCGACGGATCGGCCGCCACCGCGGCGGTGGCGTCGGCCAGGGCGGCGGTGGCCGACCTCACCTCCACGTCGTCGGCGCACCCGACCGCGGCGGCCCGGGTCCGCAGCGCCTTCATGGCGGTGGAGGCGACGTCGAGCCGGGCCAGGGCGGCCCGAGCCGCGCCCGCCAGCCGTCCCGCCTCCTGCACCACCACCTCGACCCGGGCCCGCAGGTCGTCGATGAGGGCGCCCACGAACCGGGTGCTGCCGTCGGGCAGGGTGACGCCGTGGGGGCCGAGGAGGGCGGCGATCTCGTCGTGGCGCCCGGCCGCCACCGCCTCGCCCAACCGCTCGACGACGTCCTTGGCCAGCGGGTACTGCTCCCACAGCTCGCCCAGCAGGTCGACGACCCGGGTGGCGGCGGGCGTCGCCGGCCCCCCGGCGTCGGCCTGGGCCTTGACGAAGACGAGGTCGGGCGAGCTCTCCGCCTCGTACAGGCTCTGGGCCAGGGCGGACAGGGCGTCGCCGAGGCCGCGCCGGGCCTGCTCCGGACTCTGGCTCATCGCACCGCCTCCCCTCGTCGCCGTCCGCTCAAGATGCCAGACGCAGCCAACCTACGGGGACCAGCGCCGTCAGGCGTCCCCCGCACCGTCGACCTGGCCCAGCAGCCCGGCCGCCTTCTCCACCGAGCGGCGGGCCCGGGTGATGAGACGCTCCTCGGCCGACGTCGTCTCCGCGCCCGCGGCCACCGCCTCCCGGAGGCGGTCGAGGGCGAGGTCGGCCAGCTCCTCGGCGATGGACTCCAACCGGGCCCGGACATCGTCGACGTCGGCCGCCACCCCGGTAGCGTAGGTCCGGTGGATCGGGCGCCGCGGCTGGCCGGGTGGGTCGACGGCGAGCGCCAGCGCATCCTGGCCGACCTCTTCGCCTGGCTGCGGATCCCGTCCATCTCGGCCCAGCCCGACCACGCGCCCGACGTCCGCCGTTCGGCCGAGATGACCGCCGACCTCCTGCGCCGCGCCGGCCTCGAGCACGTCGAGATCCTGGAGACGGCGGGCGGCCCGTCCGTCTACGGCGACCTCCTCCACGCCGGCCCCGACGCCCCCACCGCCCTCGTCTACGGCCACCACGACGTCCAGCCCGTCGACCCCCTCGACGAGTGGCACTCGGCCCCCTTCGAGCCCGTCGTGGCCGACGGCCCGCACGGCCCCGAGTGCCGGGCCCGGGGCGCGGTCGACGACAAGGGCCAGGTCCTCTTCCAGATCGAGGCGGTGCGGGGCCTGCTGGCCACCGACGGTCGGCTGCCGGTGAACGTGAAGTTCCTGGTCGAGGGGGAGGAGGAGGTGGGCAGCGCCCACTTCGAGGACCTGCTGGTGCGGGAGCGGGAGCGGCTGGCCTGCGACGTCACCATCGTCTCCGACACCGACATGTGGGCGCCCGACGTCCCCTCGGTGTGCGTCGGGATGCGGGGGCTGGTGGCGTTCGACGTCCACGTCCGCACTGCGGCCATCGACCTGCACTCGGGGCTGTTCGGGGGCGCGGTGCCCAACTCGGCCCACCTCGTCGCCCGCCTGGTGGCGTCGCTCCACGACAACGATGGGCGGGTCACCATCCCCGGCTTCTACGACGACGTGCGGCCCCTCACGCCGGCCGAGGAGGCGTCGCTGGCCACCATCCCCCTCGACGAGGACGCCTGGCGGCGGATGGCGGGCGTCGGCCGGCTGGAGGGCGAGGCCGGGCGGTCGCTGCTGGAACGCATCTGGACCCGGCCCACGTGCGAGGTGGTCGGCATCGGCACCGGCTACACCGGCGACGGGATGAAGACCATCGTGCCTGCCCAGGGCCGGTTCAAGGTCACGTTCCGGCTGGTGCCCGACCAGGACCCGGCCCGGGTGACGGCCGGGTTCCGCTCGTGGCTGGCGGCGGCGGTGCCCGACGGGGTCGAGGTGACGGTGACGCCCGAGGGCGGCGTCGCGCCCGCCCTCACTCCCGTCGACCACCCGGCCATGGCCGCCCTGTGCCGGGCGGTGGCCCGGGTCTGGGGCAAGGAGCCCCTGTTCACCCGCATCGGCGGGAGCGGCCCGGAGGAGGCCCTGGGCCGGGTGCTCGACGTCCCCGTGCTCTACCTGGGCGTGGCCCTGCCCGACGACCGCTTCCACGCCCCCAACGAGCGCATGGTGCTCGACCAGTTCTGGAAGGGCCTGCTGGCCGCGGGCGAGCTGTGGCACGAGCTGGCGGCGGTGGGCCGGGGCCGTGGCTGACGAGGTCCCCCCGCCGCCGGCGCCGGAGCGGGAGTGGGTGTCGTTCGACGCCGACGACGAGTACCGCACGTGGGTGTTCGACGTCACCTTCCTCCTCAGCCGCTGGTCGTGCATCTACGGCAAGGGGTGCCAGGGCGTGCTCACCGGGCCCACGCCCGAGCGGGAGGAGGGCTGCTGTTCCTACGGGGCCCACTTCGTCGACCAGGCCGACGTCGACCGGGTGGCGGCGGTGGCGGCCACCCTCGGTCCCGACGAGTGGCAGTTCCACGCCGAGGGGGCCAGGCACGGCATCCTCAAGAAGCGGCCCGCCTCGCCCAAGGTGACCCGGATGGTGAAGGGCGCCTGCCTGTTCCTCAATCGGCCCGGCTTCGCCGGCGGCGTCGGCTGCGCCCTGCACCTCGCCGCCCTGAAGCGGGGCCACCGGCCCCTCGACTACAAGCCCGAGGTGTGCTGGCAGCTGCCCCTGCGGTCGGTGGACACGGAGGACGCCGAGGGGCACGTGACCTCCACCGTCGGCGAGTGGGGACGCTCGGGCTGGGGCGAGGGCGGGGCCGAGTTCCACTGGTGGTGCACCGAGGCCCGGGAAGCCTTCGTCGGCGCCGAGCCGGTGTACCGGTCGATGGCCGACGAGCTGGCGGCGATGGTGGGACCCGGGGTCTACCGCCGCCTGGCCGCCTACCTCGACCTGCGCCGTACCGGGAGCGTGCCCCTCCCCCACCCCGCCGTGCGCTGACGATGCCCCAGGGGCCGCCAGCGTTTACCTGAGGGAGCCGTCCCCGTCCCCGTCGTGGTCGTCGTCGGCGGCCGGTTCGAGGTCCTCGGTGGCCAGGCACCAGCTGGCGTGTTCCTCGTCGGGGGGCGCGCCACACTCGGCGCACGGTTCGACGATGACCTCGACCGTGCGCTTGAGCGCCCTGGCCTCCTCGAAGCGCCGGTGGCGTCCCTTCTTCACGTGGTGCTCCCGACTTTCGCCTAACTGGGACCCCTCCAGTCTACCGCCGGCCGCTCCGCTCGCCCCACCAGGAGGAGCCCGGTGAGTACGGTTGCAGCCATGCCGGAGGACTTCGACGTGGACGCCATGGTGACCCGTTTCAAGGAGCGGGCGGCGGCCGTCCGCTCCCGTGGCGTCCCCCCCTTGGAGGGCGACGACCGCAAGCGCTTCCTGCAGCGGATGCAGCTCGACTACATGGACTACGCCATGCTCGGCGACGCCACCGCCACCCTCGACGACGGCATCCTCACCCTCCGCATCGACCTCCGCCCCCAGCCGGGGACGTAGCTCCCCGGCCCAGGGCGTCAGCCCGGGGGCGCCGGCGCGGGGCGAACTAGCTCAGCCGGCGGCGGCGCCGGTGACGATCTCCCGGCCGCTGTCGGCCCACGCCTTGGTGCCGCCGGCGACCGAGTAGGCGTCGACGCCCTGCTGGCGCAGCCACTGGACCACCTTGAGGCTGCGCCCGCCCAGGTGGCAGATCACGTAGACCTCGCCATCGGCCGGGACCTCGTCGACCCGCTCCGCGATCTCGCTCATGGGCAGCAGGATGGCCCCCGGCACGTGGCCGCCCAGGTATTCGTCGACCTCCCGCACGTCGACCAGCGGGGTGCCGTCGGCCCGCGCCTTCTCCAACTGCCCGATATCGACCTCTTCCTCGCTCATCGCGTCATCTTCGCAGGTAGCGGGCGTGTTGCTGGTCGAGGTCACCGAAGGCGTCGGCGGCCTCGGCGACCGTCATCACCACCAGCCGGGCGTGGGCCTCGGCGCACCGGCGCCCGGCGCCGTTCGCCTCGACCACCTCGGCCCGGGCGGTGACGGCGGTGGCGGTCGCCGTCTGCACCGACGCCGTCCCCCGGTAGGCCGTCCCACTCGCACCGGGCGGTCGAACGTGGTGGCCGTCTGGTGGACCACCGCGAACCGCTCGGCGGCGGCGATGGCGGCCCACGCCATGGCCTCGTCGAGGACGGCCGGCACCACCCCCCCGTGCACCTATCGGGGCACGCCCGAGAACTCGGTCCCCAGGGTGAACTCGGCCGTCACCACCCGGGCCTCGTCGTCGAAGAAGAAGGGATGCCGAGCCCCCGCTCGTTGCCCGCCTCGCACACGAAGCACTGGTCTCGAACCCCCACGCCGCGTTCTCCAACCGCCGCACCCCCATCACGCCTGACGCTACCTCCCGGACGCGGCCCGCGGCGGTGTCGGCCGGGGGCCCGGGCGGCCGCCGGCGGTGTCGGCCGGGGGCCGGCGGGCAGCCGGCGATGGTGTCGGCCGGGGGCCGGGCGGCCCGGGGCGGGCCGCGGTGTCGGCCGGACGAAGCCGGGGCGGCCGGCGGCGGTGTCGGCCGGGCGAAGCCCAGCCCGCCGGTCGACGGAGCATCCGGTAGGGCGCCGGCAGCGGCCCGAGCCGCCGGCCGACTCTCCGGTGGGTCGAGAGCCCCTCGCCCCAGCCCCTCGACGAGGGATCAGCTCGAGGCCGCGTGGCACCCGCGTTGGCATTGCCGCGGCGCGGCCGGCGACGGCGGGCACCGTCGGCCGTCGGTCCACGGGCTTCAGCCGGGCGCGGGCGGCGGACGGGGCGGTTGCGGAGCGTGCTTGGGGTGCCGCGGATCCTCCGGCGGGACGAGCGCCCGTTGGCCCCGGCCCTCGACCAGTGACCAGTTCCGCCTGGTCTTGAGCGCGTGGCAGTGCCCGCAGAGGCGGTCGAGCAGGTCGAGCACGGTGAGGTGGCTGCGGGCCCAGTCGACACGGTGGTCGTAGTCGAGCCGGGCCCGGGCGTTGCAGGCCTCGTTGGCGCAGCTCGGGTAGAGCCACTGCAGGGCCGTCTGCTGCGACGCGTTGGGCCGCCTCCCGAGATGGGCCACCCCCACCAGCTTCTGGCCCCGGGTGGCCACCGCGCTGAGGAACGGGTCGTCGGTGTCGATCAGGTCCCGCACCGCGGACACCGCCACCGGCCCGAACCCGGCGATCTCGCACACCTCACCATCGGTCGGAAAGCCGCGCAACAGCGTGGCCAGGTCGACCCGCACGATGATCTTGGGCGGCCCCCTTCGGGCGACCGCTCGGGGGACCCGGTCTCCGCCGGCCTCGACATGGGTCTCGGCACCCGAGCGCCGCGCCATCTCGGCCAGGGCGTCGGCGGCGTAGGCCTCGGGCGGCTCGTGGCGGGCCTCGGCCCGGGCCTGGGCGAAGATCGCCTCCCGGATCGGGTCGAGGGCGGCCATGATGCGGGCCCCCACCTCGGGGTTGTTGCGGCAGTGCAGGTGCCACTCGCCGTCGGTGTCGGTGTAGGAGCGCAGCGACCGGCGTCGGTGGATGCGCCGGCGTCGGTCCTCGGCGTCGGCCCGCACCGCGGCCTTGGTGCGGGCGCAGCGCTCCCGCAGCTCGGCCAGGGGCACCCGTCGGGCCGCCTCCAACAATTCCTGCTCGGCTCGGGCATCGGCCCCGGCGGCGTCGACGATGGCCGACGTCTGCTCGGCCGACAGCTCACCCCGACGGGCGGCGGCGGCTGTCTCGGGCAGGGCCGAGAGCCGGCGGGCGGTGTCGATCGCCTCCGCCGCCTGGGCCACGGTGGTCCCCGTGCGCCGGGCCAGCTGGTGGGCTGCCGAGCGGTCGCCCTCCTCCCGCCACGAGCCGGTCTCGGCCAGGCGGGCCGCGGCCAGGACCTTGAGGGTGGCCGCCATCTTCTCGATCCTCGACGCCTCCTCGACGACGGCCTCGGCCTGGGCCGCCGAGAGCACGGCCGCGTCGAAACCGGCGGCATACCCACTCAGACATTCCCGCAACTCCGCGATCCGCATGGTCGTGCTCTCTGCCGACCGGGCGACCAAGGGGGAGGTGATCCAGACGAACTGGTGTTCGTATCCTACCACGTTCCAAGCAGATTGCAAGGGCAAGGCTCGGCTCGCTCCCGCCAGGATTGGACGGACCACCCGTTTCAGGTCGCGCCATGCCACGCCTGCGCCCGTTCCCACAGTTTGGTTACGGCGCGCGAGCCCTCGTGGCCACGGCGTTATCGTCGCCCACCATGGAGGAGGCGATCGTCGTCCGGGGGACGGGGCAGGCCCGGGCCCTGCCCGATCGTGCCCTCGTCCGGGTGACGATCGAGGCCGACGGGGCCGGCCGCGACGACGCCTACCGGGAGGCCGCCCGCCTCTCGGGGCAGGTCGACGGCGCCCTGGCCAACCGCCAGGCCGCGATCGACCGCACCATCACCACCTCGCTGGCGGTGCACCCGAGGACTCGCTGGCGCAAGGGTGAGAGCGTCCGCACCGGGTGGCGGGCCAGTCGCACGTCGGCGGTGGAGGTGGTCGACTTCGCCGTCCTCGGCGACCTCCTGGCGGAGTTGGCCGCGGCCGGCGCGTCGGTCGACGGGCCCGCGTGGCAGCTCGACCCGACGAACCCCGTCCATGGCGAGGTCCGCCGCCTCGCCGCGGCCGACGCCCGGTCCCGGGCCGACGCCTACGCCGCCGCCCTCGGCCTGCGAGTCACCGGCATCGCCTGGGTGGCCGAGCCCGGCCTCCGCCAGCCGTCCGACACCGTCGGCTTCTCACCGATGATGGCGAGGATGGCCGTCGCCGGCGGGGCGGCCGAGCCCGAGGTCATCGACGTCACCCCCGACGAGATCACGGTCGACGCCGCCGTCGACGTCGCCTTCACCTTCTCGACCGGCTGATCGCCCCCATCCGAACGTGAACGGCTCCGCACAAGGGCGGGGCCGGGCATGTGAGGGACCTGTCATCAACCGCTGATCGACCGGAAACCGCCCGGAAGAGGTCGACTCGTAGGTTGCCGGGAGGAGGGTCGACATCTCGATCCCGCGCCCAGACCAGCTCCCCGGAGGCGACATTGAGCACGACCGAGACCGTCTTGGCCCCCGCCCCGCCCGAGGAACCATCGTCTCGCCGGGGCCGCTGGATCGACCACTGGGAGCCGGAGGACCCGATCTTCTGGGAGGCGACCGGAAAGCGGATCGCGGCCAAGAACCTGGCCTTCTCGATCCTCGCCGAACACATGGGCTTCAGCATCTGGGTGCTGTGGACGATCGTCGTCATCAACCTGGGCAACATCGGGATCACCCTGTCGGTGTCGGAGCTCTTCCTGCTGACCGCCGTCCCCAACCTGGTGGGATCGTTCCTCCGGATCCCCTACACCTTCGCCGTACCCCGCTTCGGGGGCCGGGCGTGGACGGTGATCAGCGCGTCGCTCCTGTTCATCCCCGTGCTGCTCCTCGCCATCGTGGTGCCCAGCGGGTGGCTGGCGGGGCAGGCCCACGACGCGCAGCTTTGGATCCTCGTCGCCTGCGCCGCCACCGCCGGGTTCGGAGGCGGCAACTTCTCCTCCTCGATGTTCAACATCTCGTTCTTCTATCCCGAGCGGAAGAAGGGCTTTGCCCTCGGCATGAACGCGGCCGGTGGCAACCTGGGCGTCGCCACCGCCCAGCTCCTCGTCCCCCTGGCGATCATCGTGGGGATTCCCGCGGCCGCGGTGAAGCTCCCGAAGCACGACATCCACATGGCCTACGCGGGCCTCATGTGGCTGCCCCTCATCGCCGTGGCCGCCCTCGGCGCCTGGCTGTACATGGACAGCCTCTCGCAGGCGAAGGCCGACAAGAGCTCGTACGTGATGTCGCTCCGATACGGCCAGACGTGGATCATGTCGTTCCTCTACATCGGGACCTTCGGGTCGTTCATCGGCTTCTCCTTCGCCCTCCCGCTGGTGATCAAGAACACCTTCCCGGAGTTCCTCGCCGGCCATCCGTTCATCGCCACCTACCTGGCCGGGCTGGGATTCGTCGGCGCCCTCATCGGCTCGGTCTCCCGTCCCCTGGGCGGTTGGCTGGCGGACAAGCTCGGCGGGTCACGGGTGACCCTCGGTGTGTTCCTGGGGATGGCCGTGTTCACCGGCGCCGCCATCGCGGGCGTCCAGCAGCGCAGCTTCCCGCTGTTCTTCGGCTCCTACATGGTGATCTTCCTCATGGCCGGGATGGGCAATGGCTCCACCTACAAGATGATCCCGTCGATCTTCGCCGTCCTCGGGCGGCGGGAGGCGGCCGAGAAGGCGCTGGAGCCCCGGGCCACGGCGGTCGAGTTCAAGCGCCGGGCGGCGGCGGTGATCGGCATCGCGGGGGCGATCGGCGCCTTCGGCGGGTTCCTGATCCAGGTCGTGCTGCGCCAGGCCAGCCTCGACGTGTCCGCCCTCGTCAAAGCGGCCAAGACCCCGGCCGAGAAGGTGGCGGTGGCCGCCGCCCACGCCGACTGGTCGGTGCCCGCCCTGTGGGTGTTCCTGTTCTCCTACGTGGTCTTCGCCTTCGTGACCTGGGCGTTCTACCTGCGCAGGAGCGCCAGCTTCTCCGAGTCCGCGGTGTAGGGCGGGCTACGGCGGGGTGGCCGCGGTGGGCGCGGCCACCTCGGCCGGCGGCTCGGCCGGGGCGCCGCCGACGCCGGCGCCCTGGATGCCGCGCCGGTCGTGGCGGCCGGGCATGAAGCGGGCGACCATGAGCGCAGCCCCGAACGCCACCGCCGCCGCCACCAGGAAGGCGATGGACATGGCGTCGACGAACGCGGCCTTGGCCGCCGCCGCCAGCTGCGGGCCCCGTTCCCCGGCGGTGGTCGCCACCTGCAGCGCGGCCCCGAGGGACCGGCGGGCGAGGTCGCCCGGCGGGCCCGCGAACCCGGGGACGTCGCCGATCGTCGACGAGTAGTGCGACGCCACCAGGCTGCCCAGGACCGCCACCCCGAGGGCGCCGCCCAGCTCCCGGGTGGTGTCGTTGACGGCCGAGCCCACGCCGGCCTTGCCCAACGGCAGCGACGACATGATCGAGGTGGTGGCGGGGGCCATCGACATGGCCATGCCCGTGGCCAGGATGACCAGGCAGCCGGCCAGGAGGATGTAGGGCGTGCCCGTCCCCAGGGTCGACGCCAGCGCCAACCCCACCGCCACGATGGTCAGTCCGCCGGAGATCACCCACCGGGTGCCCAGGCGCTCGACCACCTTGGAGCTCATGGGCGCCATGACCATGATGGTGAGGGGGGCGGGCAGCGTGTGCACCCCGGCCTGGAGGGCGGAGTAGCCCCGTACCAGCTGCAGGTACTGGGTGAGCAGGAAGAAGGTGCCGAACAGGGCGAAGAACACCAGCATGATGGCGGCCGCGGCCGAGCTGAACCGGGGGTTCTGGAAGAACCGCAGGTCGAGCATGGGGTAGGGGGTGCGCAGCTCCCAGGCCGCGAACAGGAGGAGGACGGCGGCGCCGATGCCGGCCGCGACCAGGGTGGGGCCGCCGGTCCAACCGTGGGTGGGGGCCTCGATGATGGCGTAGAGCACCGATCCGAGGCCGACGATCGACAGGCCCGCCCCGATGGGGTCGAGCGGCGGCTTGCGGGGGTCACGGGACGTGGGGACGAGGAAGTGCCCGCCCACCAGGGCGATGGCGATGACCGGGATGTTGACCAGGAAGACGGAGCCCCACCAGAAATGCCCGAGCAGCCAGCCGCCGGCGATGGGCCCGATGGCCGCCCCCGCCCCGGCCAGCCCCGCCCACACGCCGATGGCCCGACCCCGTTCCTGGGGCGGGAAGACGGTGACCAGGATCGACAGGGTGGCCGGCATCACCAGCGCGGCGCCGACGCCCATGATCCCCCGGGTGATGATCACCTGGGTGGCGGAGCCGGACACCGCCGCCAGCGAGGACGCGGCGCCGAAGATCACCAGTCCGATGGTGAGGGCGCCCTTGCGCCCGAAGCGGTCGCCCAGCGCCCCGCCCGTCAGCAGCAGGCCGGCGAAGACCAGCGCGTAGGCGTCGACCATCCACTGGAGATCGGTGGAGGAGGCGTCGATCTCCCGGATCAGCGTGGGCAGGGCGACGTTGAGCACCGTGTTCCCCACGATGATCATCACCAGGCTCAGGCAGAGGATGCCGAGCGTCCACCACCGTCGTTCGTAGACCCGCTGGTCGTCGGTCATGGGCGCCCCTTTCGTGCCACGACGATCGCGTCCGACCGTTGGGAATGTCAACCGATATGGGGGCGAAGCAATTCCGGTTCGGCGACCACGGTGTCGACCAGTCGGGGGAGCTCGACGACGAAGGTGGCCCCCCGGCGGTCGGCGGTGGGCGGTTCGAGGCGGGCCGAGCCCCCGTGGACCTCGGCGATGGCGGCCACGATCGACAGGCCCAGGCCGGCCCCGCCCGTCGCCCGGCTGCGGGCCTTGTCCACCCGGAAGAACCGCTCGAACACCCGCTCGGCCGCTTCCGGGGCCAGGCCCGGGCCGTCGTCGGCCACCTCCAGCACGGCCCGGTCGCCGGCGGCGGTGACGGTGACCCGCACCTCGGTGCCCGCAGGCGTGTGGACGAGGGCGTTGGAGACCAGGTTGGCCACCACCTGGCGCAGGCGCAGCTCGTCGCCCAGCACCAGCACCGGCGCCCCGTCGGAGAAGGAGATGGACCGGTCGGGAGCGACCGCCCGGGCGTCGTCGACCGCGTCGGCGGCCAGCCGGACGAGGTCGACCCGGTTCCGCTCGAACGGGCGGGCCCCTTCGACGTTGGTGTCGTCGAGCCGGGCCTGGTCGAGCCGGGCCAACAGGAGCAGGTCCTCCACCAGCACGCCCATGCGGGCCGACTCCTCCTCGATCCGGCGCATGGCCGTGGCCAGGTCCTCGGGGCGGTCGGCCGCGCCCCGGCGGAAGAGCTCGGCGTAGCCCCGGATCGAGGTGAGGGGCGTGCGCAGCTCGTGGCTGGCGTCGGCGACGAAGCGGCGCAGTCGGTCCTCGGTCGCCCGCCGCTCGTCGAAGGCGGACTCGATCTGGCCCAGCATCCGGTTCAGGGCCAGCCCCAGGCGGCCGACCTCGGTGCGGGGCTCGGCCCGCTCCACCCGCCGGCTGAGGTCGCCGGCGGCGATGGCCTCGGCGGTGGCGCCGATGTGGTCGAGGGGTCGCAGTCCGAGGCGCACCACCCACCAGCCCATGGCGGCCAGGGCGGCCAGCACCCCGACGCCCATGCCCAGCTCGATGCCCACCAGGCGGCGGAGGGTGGCCCGGTTGTCGTCGAGGGGCAGGGCCACCGAGAACACGCTGCCATCCTCGAGCGGGGTGGCCAGCACCCGGTACGACCCGCCCCCGGACTCGGCCGGCGCGGTGTAGTAGCGCTCCTGGTCGACGCTGGCGACGTCGGCCAGCTGGGGCACGGGGCGGCCCTTGGTGACGTACTGGGCCACCGGCCCGTCGGGGTGGCGCAGCTCGGCGAAGGTGCCGGTGAGGATCACCGACTCCCCGCTCGGGCGGCGGTGGCCGGGGAAGTCCTCCCGGGCCAGCTCGCCGTACACCGGATACTGGGAGTCCCGGAGCTGCTGGTCGGTGCGGGACTGGAGGAACCCGCCCAGGGCCCGGTAGGTGCCGAAGCCGAGGACGAGCACGCCCACCGCCGCCACCGCCAGCAGGCCGGCGACCAGCCGGCCCCGCAGGGACCGCAGCCGCCACATCAGCCCGGGCCCATCTAACTGGGCAGGCGCAGGCTGTACCCCACGCCCCGGACGGTGTGAATCAGTCGGGGCTCGACCTGGTCGACCTTCTTGCGCAGGTAGCTGATGTAGGTCTCGACCACGTTGGCGTCGCCGTCGAAGTCGTAGTGCCAGACGTGGTCGAGGATCTGCGACTTCGACAGCACTCGGCGGGCGTTGAGGAGCAGGAAGCGCAGGAGCTTGAACTCGGTGGGCGTGGTCAGGATCGGGATCCCCGCCCGGAACACCTCGTGGGTGTCCTCGTCGAGCTCGAGGTCGGCGAAGGTGAGCTTGGACGTCGTCTGGGAGGGGCCGTCGGCCCGGCGGAGGAGGGCCCGCACCCGGGCCACCAGCTCCTCCAGGCTGAAGGGCTTGGTGACGTAGTCGTCGCCGCCGATGGTGAGCCCGGTGACCTTGTCGTCGGTGCCGTCCCGGGCGGTGAGGAACAGGATCGGCACCCGCACCCCCTCGCCCCGCAGCCGGCGGGTGACCTCGAAGCCGTCGAGGTCGGGGAGCATCACGTCGAGCAGCACCACCTGGGGCCGGAACGTGGTGGCCGCGGCCAGCGCCTCCCGGGCGTTGGAGGCCACCGCCACCTCGAAGCCGACGTAGCGCAGGGCGGTGCTGACCAGGTCGGTGATGCTGGGCTCGTCGTCGACGACGAGCAACCGTCCCTCGGACATGCCTAGTTCGCCGGCCGCGCGCCCAGGGTGACCGTGAGCTTCTGGGACTTGCCGTCGCGCTCGATGGTCACCGTCACCTTGGTGCCGGGCGCCAGCTCCCGGAGGACGCCCACCAGCCCGTCGGAGCCGATGACCGCCTTCCCGTTGACGTCGGTGACCAGGTCGCCGATCTCGATGCCGCCGGTGTCGGCCGGGCCGCCGGCGACGAGGTCGACGATCTCGGCCCCCCGGCTGTTGTCGACGGGATCCTGGGTGCTGACCCCCAGGTACCCCACGGGCTTGGCCGCCTGGCCCGACCGAAGGCGGTCGAGGATGGTGCGGGCCGAGTCGATGGGGATGGCGAAGCCGATGTTCTGGCCGCCCCGGCCCGCGACCGCGGTGTTGATGCCGATGACCTGGCCCTGGTTGTTGGCGAGGGGGCCTCCGGAGTTGCCGGGGTTGATGGCGGCGTCGGTCTGGATCATGCCCGAGAGGGTGTCGAGCGAACGGTTGAGGGCGGACACGATGCCCCGGGTGACCGTGGGGTCGCCCCGCAGGCCGAGGGCGTTGCCGATGGCGACCACGTCGTCGCCCACCTTGACCCCGGCGGACGAGCCGAGGTCGGCCGTGGCCAATCCCGAGGCGCCGGTAATTCGGAGCAGGGCGATGTCGTTGCCGCTGTCGGCGCCGACCAGGGTGGCGGCCCGGGACTGGCTCTGGCCCTGGAGGGTGACGCGGATGGTGGTGGCGCCCTCGATCACGTGGGCGTTGGTGAGCACCTCGCCGTCGGCGCTGATGACGATGCCGGTGCCCTGGCTCGTCCCCAGGCGGCCGCTGGCCTGGATGGCGACGACCGCGGGCTCCACCTTGGCCAGGATGCCGGCCACGTCGAGCACGGGTCCCGCCACCTCGGACGACGGGTTGGAGGAGGGCTCGGTCGTCCTCGGGGTGACGCCGCCGGCGGCGGTCACGGGCGTGTCGTCGGAGGCGATGTTGGCCCCGACGACGCCGCCGATCACGCCCGTGGCCAGGGAGATGGCGGCCGT
>Ga0105245_10003413_pt1 | contig 14227 bp, 11 predicted proteins | sample KBSM54metaG_FD_81523 | JGI IMG/M metagenome (GOLD analysis project Ga0105245, IMG submission 81523) | Miscanthus rhizosphere microbial communities from Kellogg Biological Station, Michigan, USA - KBS M5-4 metaG | ecosystem: Host-associated > Plants > Roots > Rhizosphere > Soil | place... | reverse complement strand
TGTCCACAGGCTCCTGGGGACACTTGTGACGCGGTTCACCCATTCGGCGCAGCCGAGCTCCTGACACTCTCACGCGGCTCTCTGACCTGCGCCTCTGCCACGAATCGGACACCGTGGGAGCAATGCGCGCGATCACAAACGGGCATCAGGGGCATTCCGGCATGAGACAACTCTCACCGTCGAAACGATACGAGGGCCTTGACTCGAACCTTCACCCTCCGGATGAGACATGCATGGGACGAATCTCCACACCTGTGCGTACACCTGTGGACGACGGTGGACGACTGGCATGCGGGCCGAAGGGTGAGGAAAGGCGGAGACCCTGAGCCAGCGCGACCACGACTCGTTCGTCCATCTCCACCTGCACACCGAGTACTCGATGCTCGACGGTGCATCGCGGATCGGCGACGTCGTGGCGGCCGCCGCCTCCGACGGGCAGCCCGCGGTCGGGATCACCGACCACGGGAACATGTACGGCGCGCTGCCGATGTACACGGCCGCCCGGGAAGCCGGCGTGAAGCCCATCCTCGGCATGGAGGGGTACTTCACCAACACGTCGCGCTTCGACCGGCCCAAGCGCGCCGAGCACGAGATCTTCCACCTCACGATGCTCGCCGAGACGAACGAGGGCTATCGCAACCTCATCAAGATCACGAGCGCCGCGTTCCTCGACGGCTACTACTACAAGCCGCGCAGCGACTGGGAGCTGCTCGAGCGACACCACGCGGGCATCACCGCGACGACCGGCTGCCTGGGCGGCCTCGTGTCGCAGCTGCTGCTCGCGGGCGAGGAGCAGGCCGCGGTCGACGCCGCCGCCCGCTTCCAGGACATCTTCGGCCGCGACCACTTCTTCGTCGAGATCCAGGACCACGGCCAGGACGACGACGTCCGCGTGTTCCGGTCGCTGCTCCAGATCGCCCGCACGCTCGGCGCACCGCTGCTCGCGACCAACGACAGCCACTACACGAAGAAGGAGGATGCAGAAGCGCACGACGCGCTGCTGTGCGTGCAGACCGGCGCGCTCAAGAGCGACGAGAAGCGCTTCAAGTTCGAGGGCGACGACTTCTACATCAAGTCCGCGGCGGAGATGCGCGACGTCTTCCGCGAGCTCCCCGACGCGTGCGACAACACGCTGCTGGTCGCGGAGCGCGCCGACGTCGAGATCGAGTTCGGCCAGTCCGTGCTGCCCGCGTTCCCGGTGCCCGAAGGGCACGACGACAACTCCTACTTGCGCGAGCTCACGATGGCCGGCGCGCGCGAGCGCTACGGGCCGGATCCCGCTCCGCACGTGCTCGAGCGCATCGACCACGAGCTCGACGTCATCAAGTCGATGGGTTTCTCCGCGTACTTCCTCGTGGTCTGGGACCTCGTGCACTACGCCAAGTCGCGCGGCATCCGCGTCGGACCGGGCCGCGGGAGCGCGGCCGGCTCGTGTGTCGCGTACTGCCTGCGCATCGTCGACGTCGATCCCATCAAGTACGACCTGCTGTTCGAGCGCATGCTCAACCCGGGCCGCCGCCAGATGCCCGACATCGACATGGACTTCGACTCGCGGTACCGCGGCGAGATGATCCGCTACGCCGCGCAGAAGTACGGCGACGATCACGTCGCCCAGGTGATCACGTTCTCCACGATCAAGGCGCGGGCCGCGGTACGCGACGCCGCCCGCGTGCTCGGCTACCCCTATGCGGTGGGCGACAAGATCGCGAAGCTCATGCCGCCGCTGATCATGGGGCGCGACACGCCGCTGCACGCGTGCTTCGAGCCGAGCGAGAAGTACGTCGACGGCTACAAGATGGCGGGCGAGCTGCGCACGCTGCACGACGACGATCCCGACGCCAAGCGGGTCATCGACGTCGCGCTCGGGCTCGAGGGCCTGCGCCGCCAGGACGGCATCCACGCCGCGGCGGTCGTGATCACGCGCGAGCCACTCACCGAGTACCTCCCGATCCAGCGCAAGCCCGAGCCCGGCACGCCCATCGAGGACGCGCCGATGGTGACGCAGTACGAGATGCACGGCGTCGAAGACCTCGGCCTGCTGAAGATGGACTTCCTCGGGCTGCGCAACCTCGACGTCATGGAGATCGCACTCGATCTCATCGAGGAGTCCACCGGCGAGCGGCCCGACATCGACAACTTGCCCCTCGACGACAAGCCGACCTTCCAGCTCCTACAGCGCGCCGACACGATGGGCGTGTTCCAGCTCGAGGGCACGCCGATGCGCGCGCTGCTGCGGTCGATGAACCCGACGTCGTTCGAAGACGTCGCCGCCGTGATCGCGCTCTATCGGCCCGGCCCGATGGCGCAGAACTGGCACAACGAGTACGCCGACCGGAAGAACGATCGCAAGCCGGTGAAGTTCGATCACCCCGACCTGGAGGAGATCCTCGGCCCGACCTACGGGCTGATGATCTACCAGGAGCAGCTGATGCGCGCGTCGCAGAAGCTGGCCGGCTACTCGCTCGAAGAGGCCGACAACCTGCGCAAGGCGACCGGCAAGAAGATCCGCGACCTGATCGCGAAGGAACGCAAGAAGTTCGTCGACGGCTGCGTGCGCAACGGGCACTCCGCCGAGTTCGCCGAGCGCTACTTCGACACCATCGAGCCGTTCGCCGACTACTCGTTCAACAAGTCGCACAGCGTCGGGTACGGCTACATCACCTACCAGACCGCGTGGTTGAAGGCCAACTACCCGGTCCAGTACCTCGCCGCGCTGCTCACGAGCGTCAAGAGCAACCTCGACAAGGCCGCGGTCTACCTCAACGACTGCCGCCAGCGGAAGGTCGCGGTGCTCGTTCCCGACGTCAACGCGTCGTACAGCGACTTCGTGTGCGAGCTCGCGGCCGAGGCCGGCGCGCAGGACGCGATCCGGTTCGGGCTGTCCGCCGTCCGCAACGTCGGCGAGGGCGTGTCGGAGCTCATCATCGCGGCGCGCGCCGAGGGGCCGTTCGTCGACTTCTACGACTTCTGCGAGCGCGTCGATCCCGCCGTGCTCAACAAGCGAACGGTCGAGTCGTTGATCAACGCCGGCGCGTTCGACTCGCTCGGCCATCCGCGCAAGGGGCTGCTCACGGTGTTCGAGCCCGTCGTCGACGCGACGCTGCGCCGCCGGCGCGAACGCGACCAGGGGACGATGAGCCTGTTCGACCTGGGCGGAGGCGGGGGCGACGACAGTCCCGTGTTCGACGACCGGCTGCCGATCCCCGCGCTCGAGCTCGAGAAGTCGGAGCGGCTGCGGGCCGAGAAGGAGATGCTCGGGCTCTACGTCAGCGACCACCCGTTGATGGGCGCCGAGAGCGTCCTCCGGCGCCACATCGAGTGCAGCATCGCCGAGGCCGCCGACCTCGACGACGGCGCGATGCGGAATGTGGCCGGCGTCGTCACCGGGCTGGCGCGCAAGTACACGAAGCGGGGCGACCTGATGGCGACGTTCGTGCTCGAGGACCTCGCGGCGGCCATCGAGGTGATGGTGTTCCCGACGACCATGCAGCAGTACGGCGAGCTGCTCGAACCCGACGCGATCGTCGTGCTCAAGGCCCGCATCGACACGCGGGACGACACGCCCAAGCTCATCGCGATGGAGATCGCGCGCCCGGAGATCAACCTCGACGGCGCGTTGCCCCTGACGCTGCGCGTGAAGGCCACCGTGCTCACCGACCAGCGCGTCGGCCGTCTGCGCGAGCTGCTGCGGGCGCACCCGGGCGACAGCCCGGTGTTCGTCCGCGTGGTCGGCGCGGAGAAGGAAACCGTGCTCCGGCTCGGCGACGAGTTCCGCTGCGACGCGCGCAACGGCCTCTACGCGGAGCTGCGCGTCCTCTTCGGTGCCGACTGCATTGTGTAATCCCGAACCGGCGTGACTCAAGGGTCTGTCAGACCCCTCACTCACGCCGGTTCGTGATTCAGCGCCGTTTACTACGATCCGCCGATGCGAATTGGGATTCTGGGCGCGACCGGTCCGGCGGGGAGTGGGCTCGCGGCGCGGCTCGCCGACGCGGGCCACGAGGTGCTCTTCGGCTCGCGGGCGGTCGACAAGGCCAAGCAGCACGTCGCCGACCTGAGCGCGAAGTGGGGCGACCGCGTCGCCAACCTGCACCCGTGCGACAACGCCTGGGCGTGCGACGCACCGATCGTCATCCTCGCGGTCAGCGCCGAATCGGCCATCCCGACCGTGCACGAGCACGCCGAGCGCCTGCAGGGAAAGATCGTCGTCTCGATGGCGAACAACCTGGTGAAGCACGGCAACGAGTTCAATGCCGTGCTCCCGCCGCACGGGTCCGTGGCCGCGGAGATCCAGGCGTTGCTGTGGCGGTCGTACGTGGTCACTGCGTTCCATCTCGTGCCCGCGGCCGAGTTCGCCGACCTCGACCACACGATGGAGAGCGACGTCGTGGTGCTCGGCGACCAGGACGACGCCCGGTCGGCGCTGATGGAGATCACCTCGAGCATCCCGAACCTGCGTCCCCTCGACGGAGGCTCGTTGCGCAACGCGGTCGGCATGGAGACGTTCGCGGCGGTGCTCCTCACCGTGAACATCCGGCACAAGATGCGCGCCAGCTTGCGGCTGCAGACGGTCTGACGCGTGGCCGACGCGCCTGATCTCAACGGCCGAATCGTCGTCGTCACCGGCGCGTCGCGCGGCATCGGCAAGGGCGTGGTCGCCGGGCTGGCCCGGCTCGGCGCGTCGGTCGTGTGCGCGGCGCGCTCCGAGGACGCGCTGCAGAAGATCGTCGGTGACATCGAGGCCGAAGGCGGCACCGCGATCGCGGTCCGGTGCGACATCGGCGACGAGGGCGACATCGAGAACCTCGTCGCCGCAACCGTCGACCGCTTCGGTGGCCTCGACGCGCTCGTCAACAACGCCATGACGCCGACGCGCGTCCCGTTCGCGGCCTCTGGTGTGGACCAGTGGGACGAGTCGATGCGCGTGAACGTGCGCAGCCTCTACCTGTTCGCTCGCGCGGTCGTCCCGATCATGGCGGCCCGAGGCGGGGGCAGCATCGTCAACGTCTCGTCGCACGCAGCCGACCACGCGACTTCGCCGTACATGCCCGAGGGCTACCTCATCTACTGCGTCGCCAAGGCTGCGCTCGAGCGGTTCTCGACCGCGCTCGCGCCCGAGGTCCGGCCGCAGGGCATCGCGGTCAACGCGCTGCGGCCGGGCGCAGTGCGCACCGAGGGGACCGAAGAGGAGTTCGGTCCGGACTTCGACTGGAAGGGCTGGCAGACGCCCGACGACCTCGTCGCGCCGATCGCGACGCTGGCTGCGCTGAAGGACTCCGACCTCACCGGCCGCGTCCTCGACGTCGGCGGCTTCGGCACGACGTGGCCGGAAGCGGCCGCGATCTAGCCTGCCGACGTGAGTCTGCGCCTCTACGACACCGCGCGGCGCGAGATCGTGCCGTTCAACCCTCCGCACACCGTGCGCATGTACGTGTGCGGGATCACGCCCTACGACTCCACGCACCTCGGCCACGCCGCGACCTACATCAACTACGACCTGCTGGTCCGGCGGCTCGAGGACCTCGGCCACGAGGTCCGGATGGTGCGCAACATCACCGACGTCGACGACTCGATCCTGCCCAAGGCGCGCGAGCTGGGTGTTCCCTATCTCGAGCTCGCGGCGGCAGAGACCGCTCGCTTCCAGAGCGACATGGCGGCGCTCGACACACGTGCGCCGGTGGCGGAGCCGCGCGCAACCGAGTCGGTCCCCCTGATCATCGACCTGGTCGGCCGGCTGCTCGACAAGGGCAACGCCTACATCAGCGGCGGCGGCGTCTACTTCGACGTGTCGACGTTCCCCGACTACGGGAAGCTCTCGCACTACCCCGAAGACCGCATGATCAAGCTGGCGCGGGCACGGGGCGGCAAGCCCGACGACCCGCACCGTCGTGCGCCACTCGACTTCGTGCTGTGGCAGCCGTCGCTCGCCGACGAGCCGGCGTGGCGCGCGCCGTTCGGCGCCGGCCGGCCGGGCTGGCACATCGAATGCTCGGCGATGGCGATGCACGAGCACGGCCCGACGCTCGACCTGCACGGCGGCGGCACCGACCTCGTGTTCCCGCACCACGAGTGCGAGATCGCGCAGAGCGAATCGCTGACCGGCGAGCCGTTCGCCTTGCACTGGCTGCACTCCGCGATGGTCAGCTACGAGGGCGAGAAGATGTCGAAGTCGCTCGGCAACCTCGTGTTCGTGAGCGATCTGTTGAAGATCGCCGACCCCCGCGCGATTCGGCTCGCGCTGACGCGCCACCACTACCGCTCGGGGTTCGAGTGGTACGACACCGACCTCGACGAGGCCGTCGCGCTCTTGCACCGTCTGCTGGCCGCGGCGAGCAAGCCCGACGGTCCCGACCCGACCTCGTTCGCGGATCGCGTGCGCGACGCGATCGACAACGATCTCGACGCGCCGCACGCGCTCGAAGCCCTCGACGACCTCGCGAGCGCGATCCTGTCGGGCGGATCCGACACGCGCGCGCCGCACGCGTTGCGCGAGCTCGGGATGCTGCTCGGCGTCGACCTCTCCCGCCCACTCGCCGCGACCTGACGCGCGGAATGAGCACCGGGAACGACGGGAGCCGGCGGTAGCCTCGGCGCGTGAGTAGCGACATTACCGTGACCTTGCCCGACGGTTCCGAGCGTTCGGTGCCGCAGGGCACGACGCCGCTCGACATCGCCACCGAGATCGGGCCGCGGCTGGCGAAGGCCGCGCTCGCGGCGAAGGCCGACGGCGAGTGGATCGACCTCGACCGCCCGCTCGACCACGACGTCGCGCTCTCCCTCATCACGCCGGAGAGCGACGACGGCCGCGAGGTGCTGCGGCACTCGACCGCGCACGTGCTGGCCGAGGCGGTCACGCAGCTGTTCCCGGGCGCGCAGTACGCGATCGGTCCCGCGATCGCCGACGGCTTCTACTACGACTTCGACCTGCCCGGTGGTGAGACCTTCCACGAGGAGGAGCTCGCGCAGATCGAGGCGCGGATGCGCGAGATCGTCAAGCACGACGAGCGGTTCGTGCGCGAGGAGCTCTCGTACGACGACGCGCTCAAGGTCTTCGCCGACCAGCCCTACAAGCGCGAGATCATCGAGAAGGTCCGGGGCGGCGACGCAACGAGCGAGGACGCAGAAGAAGCCGGTTCGCCGGGCGGCGGCGTGTCGGTGTACCGCAACGAGGTCGACGGCAAGGTCTTCTTCACCGACCTGTGCCGGGGCCCGCACGTCCCGTCGACCCGGCGACTGGGCGCGTTCAAGCTCACGAAGGTCGCGGGCGCGTACTGGCGGGGCAACGAGAAGGGCCCGATGCTCCAGCGGATCTACGGAACCGCGTGGGAGTCGAAGGACGCGCTCGCCGAGCACCTGCACCGGCTCGAGGAAGCCGAGCGCCGCGACCACCGCAAGCTCGGTGTCGAGCTCGACCTGTTCTCGTTCCCCGAAGAGATCGGTTCGGGGCTCGCGGTCTTCCATCCGAAGGGCGCGCTCGTGCGCCGCATCATGGAGGAGTACTCGCGCGAGCGGCACGAGCAGTCCGGCTACGAGTTCGTGACCTCGCCGCACATCAGCAAGGCGGGGCTCTTCGAGACGTCGGGCCACCTCGATTGGTACGCCGACAGCATGTTCCCGCCCATGCACCTCGAAGAGGGCGGACCGGCCGGCGAGGGCACCACCTACTACCTCAAGCCGATGAACTGCCCGTTCCACGTGCTGATCTACAGGCATCGCACGCGCTCGTACCGCGAGCTACCGCTTCGGTACTTCGAGTTCGGCAACGTGTACCGCTACGAGAAGTCGGGCGTCGTGCACGGCCTCACGCGTGTGCGCGGCATGACCCAGGACGACGCGCACATCTTCTGCACGAGAGAGCAGATGGTGCCGGAGCTCGCGTCGCTGCTCGACTTCGTGCTCGACATCCTCCGCGACTACGGCCTCGACGACTTCTACTTGGAGCTGTCGACCAAGGGGGACAAGTCCACCGGGAGCGACGAGGAGTGGGAGGAGGCGACCGAGACCCTCCGACTGGCCGCGCAGGGCAAGGGCCTCGATCTGGTGCTCGACGAAGGCGGCGGAGCGTTCTACGGCCCGAAGATCTCGGTTCAGGCGCGCGACGCGATCGGCCGCACGTGGCAGATGTCGACGATCCAGCTCGACTTCCAGACGCCGCAACGCTTCGGCCTGCAGTACGTCGGCGCCGACAATGAGCGGCACGAGCCGATCATGATCCACCGGGCCTTGTTCGGATCGGTGGAGCGCTTCTTCGCGGTGCTGCTCGAGCACTACGCGGGCGCGTTCCCGGCGTGGCTCGCACCGGTGCAGGTGACGGTGCTCCCGGTCGCCGACCGCCACGACGCGTACGCGAGCGACGTTGCCACGCACTTGAGGAATGTGGGCTTCCGGGTCGAGGTGCACGACGGGAACGAGGGGCAGCTCGGCGCGCGCATCCGGCGCGCGAAGACCGAGAAGGTGCCGCACGTTCTGGTCGTCGGCGACGACGATGTCGAGCACGGGACCGTCGGGCTGAACCGGCGCGGGAGCGACAAGCCCGAACGCGGCGTGCAGCTCGACGCGTTCATCACCGAGCTGACGGCCGAAGTCGCCGCGCACAAGTAGCGCACCCGATGAGTCTTGAACGGTTGTGGGCCGGATGGCGGAGCGAGTACGTCTCGCACCCCGACACCGGGCGCACCGACACCGCGTGCGTGATCTGCAATCTCATCGCGGCGACTGACGACCGTGAAGCGCTGGTTCTCGAACGGCCGCCGCAGACGATCACGGTCATGAACTTGTACCCGTACGGCTCGGGGCACCTGATGGTTGCGCCGATCCAGCACGTCGCGAGCTTCGAGGATCTCGCCGACGACGGCTTGACCGAGCTCGCCCGGGCCCAGGTGCGCGCGCTGCGGGCGATCCGCGCCGCCTACAACCCCGACGGCGTGAACCTCGGCGTCAACCTCGGGCGCGCGGCGGGCGCGGGCGTTCCGACGCACCTGCACGTGCACGTGCTGCCGCGCTGGAACGGCGACACCAACTTCATGACGAGCGTCGCCGAGACACGCGTGCTGTCGGAGTCCTTGCAGACCGGCTACGACAAGCTCGAAGCGGCCTGGCCCCGATAGCGTCCCCGCCGATGAATGACGGCAATGGCCAGCACCACGATGCCGGCGACGAGCTCCCGGAAGAGCTCGACGTCACCGCGTACGTCGGGCCGTACGTGTTTCCCGACATCCGCCGCCGCCGCATCGCGGGCGCGTGCTACGCGGTGATCGGCGCGGTATCGCTCGCGGGCGGGCTCTCGGCCGGCAACGGCGGGCTCGTGTTCGCGGGCGTGTTCCTGTTGCTGATCGCGGTGTACCACTACTTCGCGGGCTGGCGACTGCGGGTCGACCAGACCGAAGCGCTCGCGGTGGCCAGCCGCACGGTGGGGTTCCCGGTCGGCCACGCGTCGGCCCAACTCGGGTGGCGCGGGCTGCTCAGCCGGCCCGCGTGGCGCATCCTCGTGTACAGCGCCGACGAGCCGCCCAGCATCCGCGGTCTCGTGGAGCTCGACGCGGTCGACGGCCACGTGCTCGGCGAGTACACCGAGCAAAATCCCGAGGACTGGTCGCAGCTGGGCGCGTCGTAGCGGTACGCGTCTCGGCCGCGTTGCCTGTCTAGCCTTTTTTGCTCGAAGGCCGGCCGACCAGGAGCGCGTGCTTGAGGACCCTGCTGTCCGACTTCAGGAAGTTCATCCTGCGCGGCAACGTGCTCGACCTCGCAGTGGCGGTGGTCGTCGGCACCGCGTTCAACGCGGTGGTGCTGTCGTTCGCCAACGACATGATCATGGGACTCGTCGGCGCAGTCTTCGGCAAGCCGAACTTCAGCAAGCTCGTGGTGAATCTGCGCGGGTGCAAGGGTGTCGGCGCGGATCGGGTGTGCAAGGGCACGATCGCCTACGGCGCGTTCATCACCACGCTCTTGAATTTCCTGATCGTCGCGCTCGCGGTGTTCATCATGATCAAGACGTTCGAGAAGCTGCAGAGCATGCGCGCGGAGGAGCAGCCCGAGCCCGAGCCGCTGACCCGCAGCGAGGAGCTGCTGACCGAGATCAGGGACTCGCTGGCGCAGCGCCAACCGTGACGAAGGTCAGTGGACCTTTTCGGCGTCCTTGGTCGCGGCGACGATCTTGTCGACGAGCTGGGTCGGGACCGGGTCGTAGTGCGAGTGCCGGGCGCTGAAGCGGCCCCGGCCGCCGGTCATCGAGCGGAGGTCGATCGCGTAGCGCAGGATCTCCGACGACGGCACGTTGGCGGTGATCTCGACCTCGCCGCCGCCGATCGACGCCGAACCCTGGATCCGTCCGCGCTTGCCGTTGAGGTCGCCCATGATGTCGCCCTGGTTCGCCTCCGGGACGATCACGACGAGCTCGCTGATCGGCTCGAGCAGGATCGGGCTCGCCTTCGCCAGCGCGTCGCGCAAGCCCATCGACGCCGCGGTCTTGAACGCCATCTCGGAGCTGTCGACCGAGTGGTGCTTCCCGTCGAAGCACGTGATCTTCACGTCGACGACCGGGAAGCCGAGCGCGCCACCCTGCTCCTCGGCTTCGGCGACGCCCTTCTCGACCGCGGGGAGGAAGTTCTTCGGGATCACTCCGCCGACGATCGCGTCGACGAACTCGTTGCCGGAACCCCGCTCCTTCGGCTCCACGCGCAGCCACGCCACCGCGAACTGCCCGTGCCCGCCCGTCTGCTTCTTGAGCTTGCCCTCGGCCTCGGCGGTACCGCTGATCGTCTCGCGGTACGCGACGCGCACGTCTTCGGTGTCGACCTCCACTCCGAACTTCCGCGCGAGCTTCTCCAGCGCGATCGAGAGGTGCGTCTCGCCCATGCCGCGCAGCACGGTCTGGTGGGTCTCCGGGTTGCGCTCGATGCGCAGGACGAGGTCTTCCTCCTGCAGCCGGTGGAGTGCGTTCGCGAGCTTGTCCTCGTCGCCCTTCGACCGGGCCCTGATGGCCACCGCCAGCACCGGCTCGGGGAGGTCGTTCGTCTCGACCTCGACGTCTGCGCCCTTGGTCGCGAGCACGTCGGAGGTGCTGGTGTCGTTGAGCTTGGCCACCGCGGCGATGTCGCCCGCCGACACCTCGGAGACCGTGTCCTGCTCCTTGCCGCGCATCGTGAACAGCTGGTGGATGCGCTCGTCGCCCTTGGTGCGGCTGTTGGCGAGCACGTCGTCGTGCTTGATCGTGCCCTGCAACGTCTTGAAGAAGTTCACGCGGCCGACGTACGAGTCGACGATGGTCTTGAACACGACTGCCGCGGCGGGTCCGTCGCCGACGGTCGGGGCAGGGGCTTCGTCGACGAAGAACTGCGCGAGCCGGTCGATGCCGATGAGCTTGGTCGCGCTGCCGCAGAGCACCGGGAAGACGGCGCCCGACGCGACACCGGCGGCGAGCGCGCCCGCGAGCTCGGAGATCTCGATCTTCTCGTCGCCGAGGTAGCGCTCCATCAAGTCGTCGTCGGCGACGACGATGCCTTCGACGAGCGCGTCGTGCACGGAGTGCTCCTCGGCTTCCATGTCGGCCGGGATCTCCCCTTCGGTTCCTTTGGGGGAGCCGTCGGTGTACGTGATCGCCTTGTCGTTGAGCAGCTCGACGATGCCGTGGAAGTTCGCCTCCTCGCCGATCGGCAGGTGGAGCGGCGCGACGCCTGCGCCGAAGCGCTCCTTGAGCTGGTCGAGCGTCCGCTCGAACGACGCGCGTTCGCGGTCGAGCTTGTTGACGAAGATTGCCCGCGGTATGCCGCGGGCCTCGGCGAGCTTCCACGCGGCCTCCGTTTGCACCTCCACGCCCTCGACCGCCGACACGACGAACAGCGCGAGGTCGGCGGCTTGCAGCGCGGCGCCGACGTCGCCGATGAAGTCGGCGTAGCCCGGCGCATCGAGGATGTTCACCTTGTGGCCGTCGATCTCGAACGGCGCGAGCGCCAGCGACACCGAGATCCGCCGGCGCTGCTCCTCGGGATCGAAGTCGGCCACGGTCGTGCCGTCCTCGATCTTGCCGAGCCGGGTCGTCGCCCCCGCCGTGAACAGCAGCGCCTCGGCCAGCGAGGTCTTGCCGGCGCCGCCGTGGCCGACGAGGGCCACGTTGCGGATGTCGGCCGTCGAGAACGTCTTCATCCACAACCTCCTGGGAAACGCGGCCCCGAAGTTCGCGCGGCGCTCAGTCGGGCGATCATAGGAACCACCCGCGCGGCCCCACCAGTGAGCCGGTTCACCGGACGGGGCAGGTCGCGGGCCCTCGTGGGCCGGAGCCGCCGCAACCCGGTGGTACCTTGGACATGCTCGCGACCGCGAGCGCGCGGTGCCCAACGGGGTGCCAAAGGAGTCTCCGGAATGCTCGACCGACGCTGGCGTCACGGCGTGGAGCGTGGCCTCGGACCTGTCGGTGGCGCGTTGCGGCGCCTCGGCATCCCGGCCGACGCGCTCACGGTGTTCGGCCTGCTCGCGTCGGTCGTGACCGCGTTCCTGATCGCGTCCGGCCACCTCGGCTGGGCGGTGCTCGGTGTGATCGTGGCCGGCGTCAGCGACCTGCTCGACGGGGCGATCGCGCGGGGCAGCGGTCAGGCCAGTCCGCGCGGTGCGTTCTTCGACTCGGTCAGCGACCGCGTCTCCGACGCCCTCCTGCTCGGCGGCACCGCCTGGTACCTGCTCGGGCAGGGTTCGCCGTATCTCTCGATGTTGGCGTTCGCGGTCGGCGCGTGCTCGATGCTCATCTCGTACGAGCGCGCCCGCGCCGAGTCGCTCGGACTCGACGCGCGTGGCGGGCTCATGGAACGGGCCGAGCGGTTCGTCTTCCTGAGCGTCGCGTTCGCGTTCAACATCGTGGTGCCGATCCTGTGGATCATGCTCGTGCTCACCGCCGCCACCGCGGTGCACCGCTTCTTCCGCGTGTACCGCCAGGCCGCGCACCCGCCGCGCGTGCACACGCGTCGCGTGCGCGGTGTTCGCGCCGCCGACGACGCGCTCGCCGAGCCGCGGGCCGCGGCTCCGTTGCGCAGCTGGTGGACCGCGCGGGGGCTCGACGGGACCCGGACGCGCCGGCGCCACCCGTCGATGCGCCGCAACTCGCGTCCCTGAGCCGTGCCCGGCGCGCGCGAGCGCTTGACGATGCTTGCCTACCGCGCCGGTTCTCGGGTCGCGCAAGCGGTGCCGGGGTCGATCACCACACCCGCCGGCCGCGTGGTCGGCGAGGCGGCGGGCCGGCTGATGCCGGGGCGGCGGCGCATGGCGGCTCGGCACCAGCACCGGGTCGCCGCCGACGCCGGACCGGCCGAAGTGCGCGGCGTGTTCGAGTCGTACGGCCGGTACTGGGTCGAGATGCTGCGCCTGCCCGGCGACGTCCGCGCCGGGCGGATCGCGTCGCAGGGGACGATCGACGGCTACGAGAACATCCTCAAGGGGCTCGCGCAGGGCAACGGCGTGATCCTCGCGTTGCCGCACCTCGGAGGGTGGGAGTGGGCGGGCGCGGAGATGGCGCGGCGTGGGCACGACCTGCTCGCGGTCGTCGAGCGCATCGAGCCGCCCGAGTTGCTCGAATGGTTCGCGGCGCAGCGGGCGGCGATCGGGATCGAGGTCGTCGCGCTCGGCCCCGACGTGTCGAGCACCGTGTTGCGCGCCTTGCGCGACAACCGCGTCGTCGCCCTCTTGTGTGACCGCGACATCGAGGGCGGCGGGGTGGAGGTCGAGTTCTTCGGCGAGCGCACGACCCTGCCCGGCGGGCCCGCGACGCTGGCCCTGCGCACGGGTGCGACGGTGGTGCCCACCGCGGTCTACTTTCGCCCCGGCCGTGACCACCTCGGGGTGGTCCGGCCGGCGCTCGAGGTCGAGCGAAGGGGCCGGCTGCGCGACGACATCGCGCGGATAACCCAGGCGATCGCCCACGAGCTCGAGTCACTGATCCGGGTTGCGCCGGAACAGTGGCACCTGCTGCAACCGAACTGGCCGAGCGATCGTGCGGACCCACCGCAAATCGCGGAACGAAGCGGAGGGGTGACGGCGTGCGGGTCGTGATGATGTCGCCCTACTCGCTGTCTCGCCCCGGCGGCGTGCAGGGGCAGGTGCTCGGCCTCGCGCGCGAGCTGCGCAAGCTCGGCGTCGACGTTCGCGTCGTCGGCCCGTGCGACGGTCCGCCACCCGAGCCGGGGATCGTCTCGGTCGGCCCGAGTGTGGAGTGGAACTCCAACGGCTCGGTCGCGCCGATCTC
>Ga0105245_10003412_pt1 | contig 14229 bp, 14 predicted proteins | sample KBSM54metaG_FD_81523 | JGI IMG/M metagenome (GOLD analysis project Ga0105245, IMG submission 81523) | Miscanthus rhizosphere microbial communities from Kellogg Biological Station, Michigan, USA - KBS M5-4 metaG | ecosystem: Host-associated > Plants > Roots > Rhizosphere > Soil | place... | reverse complement strand
TCCTTCAACGTGGGAGACCTCCTGCAGAAGAATAATATCGGCGTGGCTTACGCGCGGCGCGGCCTCGAAGTCGTGCACCACCTTTTCGAAACTGGTCTGATGGTCCAGGTTGAGAGAGGCAATGGAAATCGTGTCGGCTAGCGGCGCACCGTCAAGATTTGGAAGGTTGGGAAGATTCGGCGGAGTCGCCGTAAGAACTAAAACCGCCAGTAGGGCCAGGGAGCCGGCGGGAAACCACAACTTCATACTATTAACGTTACCAGACACGCGAGCTGCGGCTACTTGCGAGCCAGTATGACAACCCATCTTGTCGTGGTCGCCGGTCGCTCCACACGCGGATCTTTGAAACCGGCCTTCTTGGCCGCCGCAAGAACATCGTCAGTCGCGCGCGAGGTGAAGATGTCTGGCGGAAAGCCGCCCCGATCCATCCATTCTTTGGGGAGAAAGCCTATAACCGCGCGACCGCCGGGAGCAAGTACGCGATGGATTTCCGTGAATCCCGCGTCGAGCGAAGTCCAGAAGTAGATCGTGTTGACCGTGCACACTTTTCCAAATGATTCCGGCTCGAAAGGCAGTGCTTCGATGTTACCCTCTCGAAAATCCGCTGTACCTGCCGCGATGGCTTCCGAGAAGCGCGTTGCCGCCTGCCGGACCATACTGGACGACCGGTCGACCCCGCCGGTATAACCGGCCTTTTCGATCAGCCCTGGCAGAATCAGACCCCCGCCGAATCCGATCTCGAGAACGCGATCCGAGGAGTCGAGGTCGAGCAATCGAAGGGCAAACGCATTCATCTTGGCGTTATGCCGATTCATGAGTTTTCCCACCAAAGAACCGAATAAGCCCGTGGGACGGGATAGTTGACGAGCCACAAAACGAGGGGGCATAGGTCTATGGATGCTTGTGTGGCCCTTGCGGCTGCGACAGAATTTGCTCGTGATGACTTTGATATAAACAATCCCATGTTCGAGACTATGGGTGAACGCCGCAACGTCCTGAGCGATTGGATGTTTCGCGTGGCGATTGCGCTGATCTTCGTCCTGGAAGGAACCGAGAAATTCTCTGCCAACCCCGATTCGTCCTGGGTCAAGTTATTTCAGCAAATCGGTGCGGGGCAGTGGTTCAGGTATGTAGCGGGTGCGGTGGAAGTCCTGGGCGCGGTGCTTGTGTTGGTCCCCTGGACGGTAACGGCCGGTTTGGCGCTTCTGGGTTGTACGATGGCGGCAGCCACTCTGATCGTCCTCTTGGTGTTGGGTCGTCCTGGAGACAGCGTTTTCCCCGGGATCTTTTTTATCGGTCTGGCGGCGTTTTACTGGAGTCGCCGCCGACGCTGATCGAGGCTAATCGCCGATCACCAGAGCGATCGCGAAGCCGTCGTATCCCTTACTTCCCACCGTCTGGAGAGCCGTAACGGACAAACGAGGCTCGCTGCCGAGCATTTCGAGTACGCTACGGGCGCCCTGTACACTTCCATCGGCGCTGGACGCATCGAGCACGGCTCCATCGCGCACTACATTATCCACGATGATCAGCGTGCCTTTACGCGATAGCCTCAGCGCCCAAGCCAGATATGCGGTGTTATTTGGCTTGTCGGCGTCGATGAAGATCAGATCGAAAGGTCCCGCATGTTCGTTCTCAAGCTGAGGAAGCGTATCGAGTGCCAGTCCGATCCGAAGATCGACGACGTCCGCCAAGCCGGCACGGGCGATGTTGGATCGGGCGACACCCGCGTGCTTTAAATTGGCTTCCAATGTCACCAGGCGGCCGCCGGGGGGCAAAGCGCGCGCAAGCCAGATGGTGCTATACCCGCCCAGGGTGCCGATCTCCAGGATCCTCTGCGCGCGGCACAACTGGGCCAGCAACTGTAAGAGTTTCCCCTCATTGGAAGAAACGTCAATGGGTGGGAGGCCCGCCGCTGAGTTAGCCTCCAAGACTGCGTCAAGTACCGGATCGCCCGGAATCAGGCGATCGTTAAGGTAGCGTTCTACTTCGGTCCAATGCTGTTGGGACATGGTTTTATGGAACTGCCGATAGTAGCGACAGTATTTGCTCCGCCGCTGGGCCGAATCTGTCATCTACGCGCACCGTCCGGCACCCGGCGTCGGCTCCCGCCTGTATGTCGTCCTCCGAATCGCCGATCAAAAAGGTCTGCTCCGGAGCGACGCCGAAGTCCCGCATGGCCTGGGTGATCATGCCCGTCGCCGGCTTGCGACACGAGCACTGGTCCGCCAGCGAATGCGGGCAAAAGTAAATCTTCGAAATCCGGACCCCGCGCGCGCCCAATTCGCGCAGCAGCCTCTGATTCACCGCGATGAAATCCTGGACGGTGTAGTACCCCAGGCCGATGCCTTGCTGATTAGTTACGACCGCCAAGCGCAGCCCCGCCGCCTGAAGCTTCAGCAACCCCTCGATTACTCCCGGCAGTATTTCGACCTTCGCGGGATCATGCAGGAAGGGCACGTTGCGGATCAGAGTCCCATCGCGGTCGAGAAGGACTAATCCTCGAAAGTTTTGCGGTTCCGCAATCGCGGGCTCAACATGTTCCGCCAGCGCCCCTACCCGTTCGATCAATTTCGAGGTGCTGGTCTCGAACTCCGACCGGATCACCTCAACCTTTCCGCCATATTCCCGCACCGCGTCTCCCGAGCGAAGAGAATCTTTGGAGTAATCCCCGCCTTTGATATACAGATCGGGCTTCCAGCGCATTAGGAGCGACAGCGGACGGTCGTCCTCCATCAGTGTGACCGCATCGACCGCTGCCAGACCCGCCACCACATACATCCGTTCGCGTTCGGGAATGACGGGCCGGAGTCTGCTTTTATATCGGAAGATCGATGTGTCCGAATTCACAGCGACGATCAGGCGGTCGCACAACTCGCGCGCGGCGCCTAGATATTGGACGTGGCCGGCGTGTAGCAGGTCGAAGCTGCCGCAGGTGAACCCGATCCTTCGGCCCTCCGCCCTCTCGGCCGCGACCCACTCGTCCATCCGGTCCAGGGAAAGGATCTTTTCGCTGGGATTCATCTATTCCTCTCATGTTAGAGTAAGCGCGAGTGGGTCTCCCCGAAATTCTCAAAAAGTTCCCTGGACAGCGGATTCTGGTCCTGGGCGACGTCATTCTCGATTGGTATTGGTGGGGCCAAGCCTGGCGCTTATCGCCCGAAGCGCCTGTGCCCGTGGTCCGCAAGCAGCGCACTACGCTCCAGCCAGGCGGAGCGGGCAATACTGCCGCGAATCTGGCGGCCCTGGGCGCCCGCGTCAGCCTCTTTGGCGTCACGGGTAAGGATTCTCATGCCGGCGACCTGAAGGCCGCCCTGGGCGCGTTTGGCGTGGAGACGGGCGGTTTAATGGCTGACGCCAGCCGTCCAACCACTACGAAGACCCGGGTGATCGCCGCCCACCAGCAAGTAGTTCGTGTGGACGAGGAATCGACCCACCCGATTTCGACGGATATCGCCGACGGAGTCCTAAAGGCAGTTCGCGAGGAGTTAAGCAACGCCGGAGCCATCGTGATATCGGACTACGCCAAGGGATTCCTCACCCCGCCGCTTCTCGATGCCGTGATCGGCGAAGCCCGCCGCGCCAGAACGCGCGTATTCGCCGATCCCAAGGGCGCCGACCCAGCTCGCTATCGAGGTGTTTTCCTGCTCAAGCCCAATCGGCTGGAACTAGGCCTGTTGACCGGGCTGCCTTCCGAATCGCACGCCGACATACTGGCAGCCGGGAACCGCTTGGCCGGGAGTATGCCGGGGACCCAAATCTTGGTCACCGAAGGCTCTGAAGGCATGACGCTCTTTTCGGATACCCAAGCACCTGAGCACCTCGCCCCGGTACCGCGGCAGGTCTTTGACGTCACCGGCGCCGGCGACACCGTACTGGCCGTGGTCGCCATGGCCGTCACCGCGGGGGCTTCCTGGACCCAGGCCATGCAGCTCGCCGCCGAGGCTGCGGGAATTGCGATCGGCCAGATGGGCAGCGTCGCAGTCAGCCTAAAACAACTTCAGACGAATCTCTGAGATTCTTCGGGTCCCCGCGCGACTAATTCAGCGTGTTGAGGCTAATTCTGCTGCTGGCGCTCGCGCTGTCGAGTGCGTTCGCACAAACCAAGTCAAAAGCGTCACCGCCTCAGGGCACAACCGCTCCGCAAGATGTCCAGATTGAGACCGAAATTCGCACCCGCCTGGCGAAATCGGTGATCGGCAAGGACGGCCTCACCGTGCGTGTCCAGGGTGGAGTGGCGTATTGGGACGGAACCACGAACGTGGTCCAGCATAAAGGCGCGGCGACTCGAATGGCCAAGTCTGCGGGCGCCAAGAAAGTCGTCAACAACATCAAGGTCGGCGACGATGCCAAGCAGAAGGCCGCGGGCAACCTCGAGCAGGGCCGCCGCCGCGCACAAGTCAAGCGCAGCGACCCCCGCTAAGTTTTGGGAATCTCCAGGTGAAACGCCGGATCTCTAGGGGGCTGGATCAGCTTCGAGACCGCTTTATTCCCCAACACCGCCGCGACGAACGCCGCGTGTTTCGCGACCGGAATCGAGCTGGGCGCGACATCGAACGTGTAGTGTGTATCGCTCATGTGCATGGAGACCTTTTCCGGTCCGATCTCCAGGATCTTCTCCGTCATGAGCTGGATCACTCGATCGCGCGGCTGATCGTGATTCGCCGCGAACACCTCCACCACCCGGTCGCCCGCCACACAATATAGAGCCTCGTTGTAGGCCGCACCTTTTGAAACGCAGTTCTCATACATCACTCGAGCCTGATTGCTCGGCGTGCGATGCGCGCTGGTCACCGTCGCCTCAGCCAACCCAGCGACCTTTAGGATGTCTTTCAGAATGCGGGCGGCCGGATCGGGCAGCGGGATTCCGTGAAGAATCGCGTCTTCCGGTAACGATGTCGTCGATTGCATACTCAATCTACTAGAGATTCTGAGTGGGGAAGCCATCCATGGGTATACAAGTCGATTCGTATGTCCTTGATGACAAACGGTATTATCTAGATTGGAAGTTGGTGTGCCGCGATTTCGACGCCCAGTGATAAACTCGAAGTGAAGTCATGAGCTCACTCTCCCCCAGACTGCAGGTTAGGGTCCAGCAGAAGCAGATCCTTACGCCCGGGCTGGTTCAGATGGTCAGCCTGCTGCAACTGAACCGTCTGGAACTGAAGGACATGATTCAGGCGGAAATTTCGCAGAATCCGGTCCTGGAAGAATCGGGAGAGGGCGGTGAAGAGCTGACGCCCGAAGAATTGCAGCCCTTGCTCGAGGCCGAGCGGGTGGCAGATCCAGCCGACCAGTCGATTCTCGATGTTACCTCCGGTCCCGTCGAAGTGGACGCCTCCGATGGCGCTTACACCATGGAAGGTGTCGATTCGGCGAACCTCGCGCCGGTCGAATACGTGGAAGTTGAAGCTTCGGCGGGACCGGCCACCGAAGCGATTGACGCTGCTGCGAGCACGGCAGTTGAGGCGCCCGCGCAGGCGGATCCTTTCGATGAGATCGACTTCGGGTCGTACTTTGACGATTATCTCGATCCCGGTTACAAGAGCCCGGCCTCGGAAAACGTCGAAAAGCCTTCTTTCGAAACCTTCCTTTCCTCGCCTGTCACACTGTCCGATCATCTCCATTCGCAGCTGGCCTTGGTCGCCCTCAGCGAAGAAGTTCGCGATGCCGCCGATGGCGTAGTCGGCAATCTGGATGAAAATGGCTATCTGCTCTCGAGCCCCGAGGAAATGGCCGAGGAGGGCGGACACAAGCTGGAGGATGTCAAAGAAGCCATCCATGTGGTGCAGACGCTCGATCCGGCTGGGGTAGCCGCATCTGACCTGCGTGAGTGCCTGCTGCTACAGCTTGAAAGCCGGGGTGCCAAGGGTGGAGTGGCCTGGCAGATCGTATTCGATCATCTGAAGCTGGTAGAGACGCGGCAACCCAAGGAAATGGTCCGGCTGTTGCGGCGCCCAATGGAGCATATCCAGGTCGCGCTCGACGTGATCAAGCATCTGGACCCGCGGCCCGGTCTCCGTTATTCCGGCCCTGGAGCCCGCCAGGTGGAGCCGGACGTCTACATTTCCAAGGACGGCGAGGATTACCTCATCCAGGTCAGCGACGACGATGTTCCGCAGCTGCGCCTGAATCCGCAATACCGCCGCATGCTCGATCGGGAGCAGGAGCCTAACCGGGAAGTCCGAAGTTATATCAAAGAACGCTACGCTTCGGCCATCCAGCTCATGAAGAATATCGAGCAGCGCAAGCAGACCATTCTCAAGGTCTGCCAGTCCGTGGTGCGGCGGCAACTCGATTTCCTGGAGCATGGCATCGATCAGTTGAAGCCCATGATGATCAAGGAAATCGCCGAGGAGATCGGTGTGCATCCTTCCACCGTCAGCCGCGCCGTATCGAACAAATACGCGCACACTCCCCAAGGCGTCTTTGAGCTGCGATACTTTTTCTCCGAGGCCGTGCAAGGCCCCGGCGGCGGCGCCACACCGCTGCTCATTCTGAAACGTAGGGTCAAGAAGATGATTGAGGAGGAAGACCCCATGCATCCGCTGACCGACGAACAGATAACCGAACGCCTGCAAGGGGAAGGGATCGAGGTCACGCGCCGTACGGTTGCCAAGTACCGCGAGGACATGCGAATCCCGTCTACACACCAGCGCCGCGTTCGGTCCTAAGGGAGCCCTAAACATATGAAAGTGACCTATAAAGGAATGCCTCATGCATTGCCGCCCCGCATTCAGCAGAAGCTGGATGCGAAGTTTGCCAAGCTGGCCAAACTTCTGGATGGGCGGGGTGAGCGAGAAGCTCACGTGATCGTTACCCAGGAGCGCCGCGCGTGCTGCGCCGAAATCACGCTCCAATTTCACGATCATAAACTGGTGGGCAAGGCCTCGGACGTGGATCTGTTTACCGCGCTCTCGATGGCGCTCGATAAACTCGATAGCCAGGCGGTAAAACAGCGCGCTAAGTGGCGCACTACACACCGTCGAGGCGGGCCGAGTGTGCGCGGCGAGGGGGTGGGCGAGGATCTCCGCGGCGACCAGCGCCGTAAAGCTCCGGAGAAGATTCCAGCCGCAGCCAGTTCCTCGAAAGCCCGGGAGTCTGACGGGAAACGCGTCTTTCGCGTGAATGGGGTGGGCCGGCGCAAGCCCATGACGCTCGATGAAGCGCTGCTCGAAATGGAGCAGAATCGGGACTACCTGGTGTATCGCGATGCCGATCGCGAAGCGCAACGCGAGGGTCTCTCGGTCCTGGTCCGTCGCCGCGACGGGCACTTCGACCTGATAGAATCCTAAGTTCTAACTTGTAACACGCCACGATGCCGGCCTCCTCTCCGCGCGCTCGCCGTCCTGCAAGTGCTTCGGCGGATAAAACCGAGTTGGTGATCATCACCGGGTTAAGCGGATCCGGCAAAGGCACCGTGCTCAAGGCTCTGGAGGATCTGGGCTATTATTCGGTGGATAACCTGCCCATCGAACTGATTCCGAAGTTCGCCGAGCTGGTGAAAAACGCAACCAACATCCGCTGTGCGGCCCTGGTGGTGGACATCCGCGAGGGCACCGCCCTTGAGAAATTTCCCGCGTTATTCAAACGTATCCGGCGCCAGGTGCCCACCAAGTTGCTGTTCCTCGAAGCCGACGATGCCGCCTTAATTCGCCGTTTCAGCGAAACCCGCCGTCCGCATCCGCTGGGAACCGGACAGAGCGTCGCCTTGAGCGTCCGCAGCGAGCGCGAGCGGCTAAAGCCCATTCGGGCGTTGGCCGATCCCATCATCAACACCACTAAATTCAACGTGCACGAGTTGCGCGAGACCGTTCACTCGACGTTTGGCTCCAAGACCGCGGGCTCTTCCAATATCCTGGTGCACATTACGAGCTTCGGATATCGCCACGGAGTTCCGGCCGATAGCGATCTGGTGTTCGACGTTCGCTTCCTGCCCAACCCCAACTACATCCCCGCCTTCAAGAAGCTGACCGGTAAGAATCCCAGCGTGGCGCGCTACATCCGCTCATTCCCGCAGACCCAGGAATTCATCGAGCGTATTTCCGATCTGTTGATCTACCTTTTGCCGCACTATATCGAGGAAGGGAAGAGCTATCTCACGATTTCCTTCGGCTGTACCGGCGGACATCATCGCAGCGTGATGATCGCCCACGAGCTTCGCAAGCGTCTCAGCCAGGCGGGATATCGCGTTAAGGAAACGCATCGCGACGTCACCAAAAAAATCTGACGCCAGCGCCCCTACGGGTTTCCCAAGAGGCCCAGTATCTCGGAAGACTCGAGCATCACCCCACCCTTGATCACGGTATGGACTCTTCGAATGTCCGTGATGGTCCGCTGCGGCGCGCCGTCCACGAGGATGAGGTCCGCCAGCTTGCCCGACTCAATCGTTCCAATCAGCTGACTTTTCCCAAGGAATTGTGAGGCCGTTTTCGTAGCCGCTTGAATCGCCTGCATCGGCGTCAATCCGGCCTGAACCAGAAGTTCCAGTTCCCGATGCAGCGAAAACCCCGGCACAAGTCCGGGTGTTGGTGCGTCGGTACCCGCAACGACGCGACCTCCAGCAGCAGCTACCTGGCTTACGAATGGTTGCGAATACGCGAATTGTGCGAAAAAGGCGGTGGTGCTGGTACCGCTGCCCAGTTCGGGAATTCGATCCATTGCACGCCAGAGGCGGGACATTCTTCGGGACAGGAATTTCTCCGCTGGTTCCGCAGGGGTCGGAACGCCAGCCTGATTTTCGAGCACAACGAAGGTAGGAACGATGTACGTGCCGTGTTCCACGATCGAGCTGATCAGCGCCTGTTCTTTTTGTTTGTCCGGATACAACCATCCGAGCATGGCGTTATAAGTGACTGGCTCTGGCCCATCCACGGGTGAGCCACTGACCCGAATCGATTGTGGCACTCCGCTGACATGTTCTAATCCGTCGACTCCTAGACCGATCGCACGCTCGGCCGTTACGATATTGCTGCCGAGAATATCAGCGGTGACGGGAATGTTCGCACTGTGCGCCTCACTGACAATTGCTTCGACCAGTTCGGGCGTGATGTCGGCGACGATCTTGATGACGGAAGCACCTGAGGCGATTCGTTTACGCACCTCAATACGCGCCTCTGCGGCGTTGTTCGTCGGCCGCTGCCACGGGGAGAAGCCGGATTCGTGAATGAACGATTCGCCGCTGAAGAAAATCCGGGGGCCTATAATCTCGTGTGAGCGCGTCGCCCGTTCCAGGGGTTCCACCCAAGCGGTGAAGTTTCCGACGTCCCTCACGGCCGTCACACCGGCGGCCAAAAACAGATGCAGATCGTCGCCCCTGCTAAGGTGAACGTGCATGTCGATCAAACCCGGCAGGACGGTTTTGCCTTCCGCCTGTACCTTCAAGGCTTCCGGCGGAATCCGCACCTCATTCATTCTGCCGACGGCTACGATCCGTTCCCCTTGAATTAGGATCGCCGAGTTCTCCAACGGCGGACCGCCTCTGCCATCCACCAGCGTTCCGCCAAGGATCGCCAAGCTCTCTGGCCGTGGCACGTTGGGAAGGTCGGTAGTGTGATACAACACCGGCTGCCCCCAGCCGTGCGTAAACTGCATGATCGGCCAGAAGACAGCCAGACACGCCGCGATGACGACCGCCACGAGTATCAGAAGAATGACTAGACTCTTCTTGAGCGAGCGCATGTCTTTTCTTTGGGATGAGTATCGAAGTCATCCTACCACTCGCCGGTGCAGTCCGGGTCCCAAGCCTGGAATAATGATCCTGTCGTCCTGCGGCGCCATTCATGACCATGGATTTCCCGCGCTCTTTCGATCTCGAGTGGCTGGAAACCAATGGCACGGGCGCCTTTGCGATGGGCACCGTGGCCGGACTCAACACCCGTCGTTACCATGCGCTTCTGGTCGCGTCGCTCCGGCCGCCCACTGAACGCTACATGCTGCTTTCTCGTGTCGAGGATGAAGCTTTGGTTGGCGATCGGACCTTCGCATTGTATTGTGTCCAGTATCCCGGGCACCTGGTGGATGAGGGGATTCAATACCTAGAAGAGTTCCGAGACGAACCCTGTGCAACCTGGCGCTACGATCTGGCGGGTGCCAAGCTGGAGCGGCAGGTCTACCTGGTTCCGGATCGCCAGGCCGTGGTGATTCGATATCGCGGCGATAAAGCTCTGACGTTACGAATCCGGCCCTTTCTGGCATATCGCGACTACCATTCGCTCGCGCATGCGAACGCCTCGCCCTATGCAGGGTTGCCGCGGCTCCAATTTCGAGCGGCTGGTGAACTGACTCCCGATCCAAAGTGGTATAACAACGTCGAGTATCTGGCCGAGCTCGAACGCGGCCTCGATTTCCGCGAGGATCAGTTCACGCCCGGCATTCTGACAATCGATTTGCAACCCGGAGAATGGACTCCGATCTGCGCTTCCATTGACGGAACAGACGCTGCCGAGCCGCCATCGTCAAAGCGCGATCCTTTTATCGTTCGCCGCTTCGATAGGAAGCCTACGATCATCGCTGGCTATCCCTGGTTCACCGACTGGGGCCGCGACACCATGATCAGCCTCCCTGGACTCTTGATTGCTCGGAGGCGGGTGGACGAAGCTCGAGACATCATCGAAGGATTTCTCCGGTTCCGCAATCGCGGCATTATCCCAAATCGTTTTCCCGACACTGGCGAAACGCCCGAATACAACACTGCCGACGCGACCTTGTGGATGTTTCAAGCTGTTCGGGCGTGGTTAGGCGCTGGCGGCGATATCGCTTTTCTTCGCGACGTATTCTATCCGGCCGCCAAGGAAATCATCGATTGCCATCGGCGAGGTGCCTGGAACATTGGCGTCGATCCGAGCGATGCACTTCTGAGTATCGGGCCCCAGCTCACGTGGATGGACACCCAGTACACACCACGCGGCGGCAAGCCTGTCGAGATTAACGCGCTGTGGCACGCCGCACTGTCTCTCATGAGGGAATGGGCGGAAACGCTGGACGACGCGGCCGCGATGGACTACGGCGCCGAAGCGGATCACGTTCGCGACAGCTTCCGGGCGAATTTCTGGAATCCTGGGCGCGGATGCTTGTTCGACCTGCTCACTCCGGATGGTCCGGTCGCTCAGCTCCGTCCGAATCAAATCTTCGCCGTGAGTCTGCCCTTCGGTCTTCTGGAACAGGATCAGCAGCAATCCATCGTCCGCATCGTTCAACGCGAACTGCTGACGTCCGTAGGCCTTCGCACACTCGAGCGTTCCGATCCCGATTACAAACCGCACTACCAGGGTTCGCCCACCGAACGCGATGCGGCCTATCATCAGGGCACCGTATGGCCCTGGCTGCTGGGCCCGTTCATCGATGCGTATTTAGCCGCCTTCGGCAAAACGGCCGCGAATCTTATTTACTGCCGAGAGTTAGTCGTGAAACTGGAGGCGGAAGCCGCTCAAGCGGGCTGCCTAGGCTCGATCGCGGAAATTTATGATGGTGACGAGCCACGCCATCCACGTGGGTGCCCGGCGCAGGCCTGGAGCGTAGCGGAAATCGCGCGGGTCAAAACCAACTACAGCTTTTGATCGCCGCAGCCCATACACTCCGTAGCCCACGGGGTCGTTGCCAGGACATCCGCCTCGATGCGGTGACCGCAGAATGTGCACCTACCGTAAGTGCCTTGTTCCAGTCGTATGAGGGCGTTCGAAATGCTTTCGAAGTGGCAGAATTCGCGATCGTTTACTTCGAAGAACTGGACCCTTACTTTCCCGTCGAGCGTACCTTCGAGCGGAACCGCCACAAGGCCCGGCTCTTTTCTCAGCGCGAGGGTTTCCACCGCTTGGGAGAGATGCACCAGCAGCCTTTTGCGAGGCGGGTTGGCACTGCGGATAGACACACAGTAAGTATGAGCACCTCGCACCTCGATAGATACTAGGCTGAACCCTAGGGGGGAGTTGACGCCCCCGGTCAAGCGGCGGCGATCCCGTGGTCCATGGCGTAGCGTGTCAATCCGGCAGGAGTGTGGATATCCAGCTCATTCATGATGCGCGTCTTATGAAATTCCACGGTTTTTACCGAGATCTTAAGCAGTTGCGCGATTTCCTTGTTCTGGTAGCCCTCCGCCACCAGCCGCAGGATTTCCAACTGCCGCAAAGTGAGCAGCTTCGGGTCGCGGTCCTCCGCGGGCGTATCGGGGCCGACCAGCGGAGTCACGTAGCTGCGTCCTTCGAGGACCTGCTTGATCGCGGTCAACAGTTCCGCCCCCGCGGCGCGCTTGGATACGAACCCTCGCACGCCCAGCCGGAAGGCCTCGCGCGCGTAAGCCGGATCGGAATGCACGGATAACACGATAAATTTGGCGGAAGGCACGGCCTTGCGGATGACCTGGGCCGCCGCCAAGCCGTTCATCTCCGGCATGGAGATGTCCACAACAATGATGTCCGGGCGCAGTTCCTTGGCAGCGGCGATCAAGGCTTTGCCATCGCCCACCGTGCCCACTACGTCATACTTAGCTTCGAGAAGGCGGCGGACACCCTCGAGAAACAGAGGATGATCGTCCGCCAACAAAAGTCGAGGACGGCGCGTCATGGCTTTCAGCAATCTGAGTACCCCTAAGTCTAGCGCCTTCCCGCCCCGGATTTCGGGACAAGGGGTAGGCGGGCATCGATCCGGACGCCTTCACCGGGTTTGGTTTTCAATGTGAATACTCCCCCGGACTGACGAACACGCTCCTCCATGCTGATAAGTCCGAGACCTCGTTTCCTCGGCCGGGATGAGTCGAACCCGCGGCCAGTATCCCGAATGCTGAGTAGAATCGTACCGTTTTTCCCGCTGACTGAAACTGCGGCCCGCCGGGCGCCGGAATGCTTGGCGATATTTCGCAGAGCTTCTTGGACGAGGCGGTAAACAACCAGTCCCAACTGCGGGGGAATCTTTCGAGGCATGTTCCGCTCTGTAAAGCGCGTGGCAATGCCATTCTGTCTGCTGAAATCCGCACAATACGATTTCAGCGCCACCGATAACCCCAGATGGTCCAGAGCCGAAGGATGCAGCCGGTAGGCAGTTTGATCGACATCGCGCAGAATTCCGCGCAGACGTTGCGAGAGACGGGTCAGCTCGCCACGCAATTTGCCGTCGCCTTCCGGTTCCTTCCGGAGCGCGCTCTCCGCGTCCAAATTGAGTGCCGCCAGCTTTTGGCTGATGTCGTCATGCAGCTCGCGGGCCACTCGTGCACGCTCCTCTTCCTGCGCGGCCAGCAGACCCGCGGCGAGACTTTGCAGTTGCGCCTGGCTCTCCCGGAGTGCCGTCTCGCTGGTTTGTAGCGCGGTCTCGATTTCCCGGCGCACGGTGATGTCGGTGCCGATCCGGACTATATGTCGTGGGTGTCCGGTGGCATCCGCTATCGCCGCGCTGTTCCAGGAGATCAGACGCTTGGATCCGTTCTTAGCGATCCACATGGTTTCATGCTGAATGGGAGCGGCGCCGCCCGCCAGCCTCCGATAGATGATTCGGACGCGTTCTACTTCTTCCTTGGGGGCCAGCGGAGTCTCCCAGATTATTTTCCCGACCATTTCGTCCCGGGTGTATCCGCTGACGATCTGACAGGCGCGGTTGAAAGCTCCCACCCGTCCATCCGCATCCGTCAGAAATACCAGGGCTCCGGAGGATTCCATGACTGCCGCGGAGAAACTATTTTGTTCCCGCAGAGCATCCTGCGTCGTCTTGAGCCCGTGAATATCGATGAAGATCATCAGAGCTCCGTCGATGCGGTTATCTGCGGTGCGATACGGCCGCATGCGCATCGAGTACCACCGTCCGTCGCGATCCTGAACCTCCACTTCTTTCTGGGCCACGTGGTCGATCACCTCGGTGATCAGTTTGTCAGGGTCGGGAATTCTGACGTTCGGGCGGATGTTACTGATGAACCGGCCGATGTCGGCCGGGATCAGGTTGAGGAGTTTCTCGGCCGGAGCCGTAAACCTTCGGATCCTCCGGTCCTTGCCCAGCATCACGATCGGAATGTTAAGACCGCCGAGGAGATTGGTCCAGTCGTCGCTGAGCTGGCTGAGTTCCTGATTCCGATTCTGGAGTTGCTCGTTGATGGTGATCAGTTCTTCGTTGCTGGACTGCAACTCCTCCTGTGCCGTCTCCAGCTCTTCGTTGGTGCTTTGAAGTTCCTCGTTACTGGATAGGACTTCTTCGTTGGCGGATTTCAGCTCTTCGTTGGTGGCCTCGTGTTCCTCGATGATGGATTGC
>Ga0105245_10003409_pt1 | contig 14239 bp, 14 predicted proteins | sample KBSM54metaG_FD_81523 | JGI IMG/M metagenome (GOLD analysis project Ga0105245, IMG submission 81523) | Miscanthus rhizosphere microbial communities from Kellogg Biological Station, Michigan, USA - KBS M5-4 metaG | ecosystem: Host-associated > Plants > Roots > Rhizosphere > Soil | place... | reverse complement strand
GCAGCGGTCGCCTGCGGTGTGACCGAAGCGCTGTCGGTCTTCGGCTTGGCGTCACCGCAGCCGGCGCAGGCGACAACAGGGAGCAACGTCGAAACGAGAATTCGGAGACGCATGGGTCGTTGGCGGCGGATGAGGGTTGTTTGTGTGGGAGACCGCGTCGCTGGAATTGGCACTCTTCATCGAAGGCTCGCAAGAACACGTGCCGCTACTGGCGGAACAGTCGCCGTAGCGCCGGTGATCGTGATCGCGGCATCAAAAGTCGGCTCGGCGACCGCGCGACCTTTGCGGGGAGGTATACGGAGACTGGCGCCTCGAAATCGGTGGCGCGGCGCAGCAGTTGGGACCTTTATCGAATGCGAATTCTCACCACCGGCGGCGAACGACCATCCTCACGTCGTAGTAGCTGCAGACGTTCTGAAAGGTCTGCTGCCTCGTCGCATTCGGGATCGGAGAGAAAACCTCCCGATAGGTCGCTCGTCCCATGAGGTCGAACACCTGCACGCTGACCATCGCGGAGCCCGCCGTCCACATGCGCTCGGATTGGCGCACGACGACGTTCGTCAGGCTGCTTCGGCGGGATCGGGTGGCGGCGGCGAGCACGGGCGACACTTAACTGTCGCGCGCGATTCCCCAAAATAGGACCTTGGGCGTAGCGTCCGCCTTCGAGGGCACAACGGCGGCGACTGTGCGCTATCCCGCCTTGCTCACTGCCTCGGCTTCGAGTTGCTGGCGCACGAAGCCCAAGAGCGCGCGCGAATCGAACGGCTTCTGGAGGTATCGCGGCGGCTCCGACCGATGGGACAGGCCCATCACTGCTTTCTCATCGAGCGCGCTGATGAAAATGATTGGCGCTGCGCTTCCGCGAGCCTCGAGCTCGTCTCTCAGCGCGAAGCCGTTCCGCCCCGGCAAATGGACGTCCAGGATCAAGCACGATGGCTCCTCCGGCCCAACCTGAGCCAGGTAGTGCTCGGCCGATCCGAATGTTCGGACACGGATGCCGCTCACAGAGAGCACCCGGGCCAGGGCCTGGCGGATGGAAGCATCGTCATCGACGACGGCGACCCATCCTTCGCAATTGGTCGATGGAAATGGTCTCATTGCTTTCTCACTCGGTCACACCACGGACAAACAGAACAAATAGAGGTAACCGAACAGAGCGGATATGGGACTTTGGTCTACGACACCGTGACGCGGTTTGCCCGACGGGCAACCGGACAAGTCCTAGGTCTGATACCGTGCGACGCTGCGCGCGGCGACTCTCCGATAGGATGCAACCACCATGGCGTACCGAGAGCGAATCGGCGGTGGAGCGTACCGCGGCGGACTGGAGATCGTACCGGTACCGCGACTGGCTCCGGAAGATCCTCGCAGCCATCGTGCCGCCGCTGATCGTCGCGTTGATTCAGTGGCATTTCAAACCGACGATGGCGCGCTGGGCCTTGTTCTATCCAGCCGTTTTTCTCAGTGCGTGGTTCGGCGGAGCCGTCAGTGGGATCGCCGCCACGATCGGATCGTGCGCCATCGTCTGGTGGGCGTTCATGCCCCCATGGCACAGCTGGACCGGCAAGGATCCCAAGAACGTGCTCGCCGCGATCATCTTCGCGTTCATGAGCATCGCGGTGAGCCTGCTTCAACAGCGCCTGCGCAATCTTGCGGATCAACGTCGTCTGCTCGCCGCTCTGATCGAGAATTCCAGCGACTTCATCGGCCTCGTCGACCCGTCGCGCAAGCCCGTGTATCTCAACCCGGCGGGCCGCGCCATGGTCGGACTCGACGATGACACGCCGATGGCCGGGCTTACGCTCCTCGAGTTCTACGCGCCGTCAGCCCGCGACACGGCGTTGGCCGAGATCGAACCGTCCACGATCACGCGCGGGTTGTGGACGGGCGAGACCCGCTTCCGGCATTGGCGAACCGAATCCGAGATCCCCGTCTGGCAACACAACTTTCTCGTTCCGGATCCGAAGACCGGCCGTCTCCTCGGCATCGGTACGATCACGCGCGACGTCTCCGAGCTGAAGCGCAACCGCGACGCGCTGCAGGCGGCGAATCGGCAGTTGGCGGAACAGGCCAAGGCGCTCGCCGAAAGCCAGCGCACGCTGCAGGCGATGATGGACTTCTCGCCGAACGGTGTTGTCGTCAAGGATCCGACGGGGCACTACTTGCTGATCAACCGGATGATGGCGTCGCTGCTCGGCACGAGCGTGGACGACGCGCTGGGAAAGACGGACGAAGATTTGTTTTCGCCGGATGCCGCGAAGCGACACCGCGCGATCGACGCGTCCGTCGCCGAGCAGCGAACGCCGGCGTCGTACGAGGAAGTGTTCGAGAAAAATGGCACGCGTCGTGTCTTCCTCATCAACAAGTTCCCGCTCGAGGACGATCAGCGTCGCGTCTTCGGCATTTCCGCCACCTGGTCGGACATCACCGAACGCAAACGCGCCGAGGAGGCCATGCGTCGAAGCGAAGCCGACCTCCGAGAGGCGGAGCGCATCGCTCAGGTGGGAAACTGGCGGTGGTACGCGCGTGACGATCGCGCCCGCTGGTCGGAGGGGTTGTACCGGATTTTCGGCCGAGATCCCTCGCACCCCTTACCCGCGCTGTTTGGCGACGACTCGCACCTGTTCACCGCCGAGAGCGTGAAACGGCTGCGAGACGCCGTTAAGAAAACTCTCAAGGATGGCCGCCCGTATGAGATGGAGCTGTCCCTCACGCGGCCCGACGGATCGATCCGGCACGTCATGGCGCACGGCGACGCCATTCGCGACGAGGCAGGAGAGATCGTCGGCATCGCCGGCACCGCGCAGGACATCACCGAGCTGCGCGAGGCGCAGCAGCTTCGCGATGAATGGACGTCCGTGATCGCGCACGACCTGCGGCAGCCGATCGGCGTCATCCTCATGGCGGCAAGCGGGCTTCCCGCGCTGCACGCCGAAGGCATGCACGACAAGGAATCGCTCTTCCTCACACGGATCTCCACCGCGGCGAACAACCTCGCGCGGATGGTCGACGATTTACTCGACGTGTCGCTGCTCGAGGCGCGGCGTCTCGAGCTGCGACGCAAGCGGGTGAACGCGCGCACCTTCGTCCACGATGTCCTGTCCCGGCTCGCTCACATCACGGCCGGCCGGAAGGTGCGCGTCGTCGCCGACGAGAGGGTCGGCGATATCTTCGCCGATCCGATGCGGGTCAGCCAGGTGTTGGGCAATCTCATCTCGAACGCCGTCAAATACGGCGACCAGGACTCGGAGATCGAAGTGCGGGTCGAGCAACGGGACACGGAGGTCGAGATCGCCGTTACCAACCACGGCCGTGGCATCGCGCCCGACGATTTGCCGCACCTCTTTGCCCGGTTCATGCGCTCCAAAGAAGCGCGCGGATCCGGGACTCCGGGCTTGGGTGTCGGGCTCTACATCGCGCGCGAGCTCGTTGAGGCGCACAGCGGCCGAATATGGGCCGAGAGCACTCCCGGGAAGACCACCACCTTTCATTTGACGCTGCCGTCGCGTGTGGCACCGCGGCAGGTGGCCTGAAGCAGGAGAATTGTCGATGCAGTTGACCCGACGGTGGCGACTTGGCACGCTGAGCCTGGCGCCGATCATTCCGCTCGTCTTGTTCTGGTCGATCTTCCACACCAGCGATCCGCCGCTGCGACTGGTCGTCAGTCTGTCGGCGCGGAACCTCAAGGTGGTCGAGGACGGCAACGTCGTACGCACGTACGACATCGCTGTGGGACGGCCGAGTCATCCGACACCGACGGGCTCGTTCCGCACGGGCGACATCGTTTGGAATCCGGCCTGGCGGCCGCCTCCGACGGACTGGGCGCGCAACCAGCACTATCAACCGCCCGGCGTTGCATCGAACCCCATGCAAGGGGTCAAGATCTATTTCAAGGCGCCGTACTACTTCATCCACGGGACGAACGACCCCGATTCGATGGGTGAAGCGGCTTCGCATGGGTGCATACGCATGGTGCCGGACGACGCCGTCGCGCTCGCGCACAAGATCCAATCCGCCGGCGGGAGCGTGCCTCTGACGATCAAAGAATAGGCGGTCACGACGCACGTCTTCAGTGTTTCGAATGAAGGCGTGCGTCGGCCAGCGCTCCGCCGAGTGGTAAGCTCCTGGTAAGCTCGCGGCGACTCCGGTTGCGCAACGCGGAGCCCGCGCCCAGAATCACCGGGAACCCCCCTGCTTTCCACTGGAGCAAGATATGAAGATCCCATCTGCAGCGATCCTCGCCCTCGCGTTGCCGCTGGCTCTCTCGGCTCAGCAGCCGGCTGGCGATCCGGCGAATCCGCTGACGACTGTGTTCAAGGGTCGCATCAACGGCTTGGAAGCCAACATCGCGCAGGCGTTCGATTCCATCCCGGAATCAAAGTTCTCGTATAAGCCGACGCCGGCGCAGCTGACCATCGGCTACATCGCGCAGCACATCGCCTCGGACAATTACCTCTTCTGCAACAATTTCGGCGCGGCGAAGGCGAATCTCGCGGCCGAAGACACGGCGACTGCCGATTCGGTCAAGGCGAAGTGGCCGAAGGCGAAGCTCGTCTCGAAGCTGAAGGATTCGTTCGCCTTCTGCCAAACCGCGCTGGGCCAGCTCAACGACGCCGCGCTCTCCGAGACGATCACGCTGACATTCGGCACCCGCACGCAGCAGCGGCCGCGCGTCGCGATGGTCCTCGGCCACGCGCTCGACCTCGCCGATCATTACAGCCAGCTCGCGAATTACATGCGCTTGAACAACATCCTTCCGCCGACGGCGCTGCCGCGGTCGGGACGCGGCGGCAACTAGATCGCTCTAGCGAACGCGCGCGACCTCGAACAGGTTGCGCGGCTCGACCCACCCGGCGACGCCTTTCGTCCGCAGGCGTCGCCAGGTGCCGCGCGACTCGCCGAGCTCCACTCGCGAGTTGGGTCCGATGGACGCAATGATTTTCGAGCTCTTGCTCGCATCGCGGCGAATGATCACCCAGTCGCGCGACACGGAACGCACCCAGCGCGACGATACGCGGCGCGCCGTCGGTGCCACGGCCCCGTTGGAGACCTTTGCCGTGTGAGCCGCCCCGGCGACCGACGCCGCTGCAGCCGGCGCTGACACTACGGGATCACCTGCCGGCGCGGTCGCCTGAGGCAACACGATGGGCGCTGACGCGGCAGTACTCACCGGAGCGACGTTGGCCGTCGGCACGATGCTGTCCTCACTCGCGCTCGATACCATCACGGGCGGCGTGGCCTGCCTGACCGAGTCGGCGCTCGTGTCGGCGTTCTGGTTCCGCGCGACGCTCGACGCGTTCGCCTTGGGTCGCGGTTTCGCGTCCGACGAAAGGTTGCCGATCAGCCACACGAAGCCGACGACCGCCGCGATTCCCGCTCCGACCCCGCGCCAGATCTTTGGCCCGATTGGCGGACGCTCGGGCTTCGTGTGGCACCACTTGCATTCGCCCAGCTGCTCAGGGTAGTAGGAATCGCAGCTCGAGCAGTAGGCCAGGGGAAGCAATTCCCCGAATCCATCGCGAAGGTCAAGCAAGTGGCTGCACTTCGGACACTTCGCCGCCGCGGTCATTGCCTTGGCGCCGCAGGCATCGCATCGAACAGAGCGCATACTACCACCTTCGAGAGGACGGTGCGCGTTCCTCACTCGTTCGCGTGGTGATCACGCGAGGAGCCGCCTATGAGTCTGACACCCGAGGACGGATTTACGTCGGCCCGTTCGTCACGCCGCCGCAAGCAGTCCACACGGGTGGTTCAGTAATACCGTACGGATCGTCAGAAGTGCCCATCCCGTTTCTGGCGGGCACAACCAATAGTCCCAGGCGAACAGCCATCGCTTGATCAGATTCGGAGCAGGGCATGACGACGTACGCCATCAAGACCACCACCGTACCAGTGACTACGAGCGCCGTCAACGGCCGAGTTGCCCGACCTCACGTGCCGCGGTAACATCTGGCCGATTCAGGGCGGCGTAGCCGACCCTAGCGTTGACCCGGAGAGTAGCATGAAGCGGCGAACGTTCCTCGGCGCCGTCGCGGCGTCGTCGGCTGCTGCTGTCCTTCCCGATCAACCGGTCGGGGCGAGCGTGCCAGCGCCTCCGAAGCCGACGACGATCACGCTCCTCGGGACCGGAACACCAGCGCCTTCGCTCGAGCGACAAGGCTCAGGGTATCTGATCGAGGTCGGCGACGATCTCATCGTCATGGACCACGGGCCGGGCGCACATCACCGATTGCTCGAGTCCAAGCACCGCGCGGTCGACGTGACCCACGCCTTCTTCACCCACCTGCACTACGACCATTGCATGGACTACGGTCGTCTGGTTCTGCAGCGTTGGGATCAAGGCGCGGACAAGATTCCGGATCTCCAGGTCTACGGTCCGCCACCGATCAAGCGGATGACTGAACAGTTGTTCGGTGAAGACGGCATCTACGGCCCGGACATTCGCGCGCGCATCGAACACCAGAGCAGCATCGACCAGTTCGCGGCGCGCGGCGGCGTCCCACCGCGCAAGCGGCCCGCGCCTCGCGTGACTGAGATCCACGCCGGGAGCGTGATCGAGGGCAAAGGATGGAAGCTGACCGTGGGCCACGCGCAGCACGTGCAGCCGTTCCTCGAGTGCGTCGCGTTCCGACTCGACGCGCTCGACGGCTCGCTGTGCTACACGGGTGATAGCGGCGCGCACGACGCGATCGTCGAGCTGGCCCGTGGCTGCGACATCCTCATTCACATGAACCACTACTTCAGCGGCACCGCGCCCAGTCCGGCGTACCGGACGGCGTGCGGCAATCATCGCGACAACGCCCTCACCGCCAAGAAAGCGGGCGTGAAGACGCTCGTCCTCACCCACCTGCTCGCACAGATCGATCAGCCGCGCATCCGCGAGCAGATCGTCCACGAGATCCAGGACGTGTTCGACGGGAAGGTCGTTTGGGGAGAGGATCTCATGCAGCTCACATTCGCCGTGCCCACCGTCGCGAAGATCGAGGGCTATTGATCATGTCCATCTCACGTCGAGCAGCCTCGTTCCTGACAATCGTGCTGCTCAGCGGGATCGCCTGTGTCACCACTCGCCCGGCGCCGGCTCGGACCGCGTCACGGCCGAACGTTGTGCTCATCTTCCCCGACAACCTCGGATGGGGAGAAGTCGGCGCGTACGGGAGTGTGCGCAACGTCCCGACGCCGCGCCTCGACCGCATGGCCGCCGAGGGCATTCGGCTCAACAACTTCAACGTCGAGTTCTCCTGTACGGTGTCGCGCGCCGCGCTGATGACGGGACGCTATGCGGCGCGTACCGGCGCCGCGCAGGAAGGCGGCATGACGCTCTGGGAGATCACAATCCCCGAAGCGCTCAAGCCACTCGGCTACGCCACTGCCTTGTTCGGGAAATGGCATCTGGGCGGCACCAACTGGCTCGGCAAGCGCGCGCCGACCGATCAGGGCTTCGACGAATGGTACGGCATCCCGATGACGAGCAACGAGGCGCAGACGACCACGTTGCCCGGCTACGACTCGACGAAGACTCCCGCGCCGTACATCTGGGAAGGCAAAGCCGGCGAAGTATCCAAGCGAGTGAAACTCTTCGATCTCCAGACTCGCCGCACGATCGATCGGGAGGCGGCTCAGCGGGGCATCGCGTTCATGGAGCGAAACGTTCGCGAGCAGCGACCGTTCTTCCTCTACTACGCGATGACGCAGATCCACTTCCCGACGCTCACGCATCCCGACTTCATGGGCAAGACGGGCGCGGGTGACATCGGCGACGCCATGGCCGAAGTCGATCACAACGTCGGTCTCGTTCTCGACGCGATCAAGCGACTCGGCATCGACGAAAACACGCTGGTGTTGTGGTGTGCCGACAACGGCGCGGAAGGTCGGCGTCCGTGGCGCGGCACGTCAGGCCCATGGACCGGCTTCTACAACACGGTCATGGAAGGCGGCATCCGCACGCCGTGCATCATTCGGTGGCCCGGTCACATTCCCGGTGGTCAGGTCTCGAACGATATCGTCCACGAGATCGACTTTTTCCCGACGATCGCCGCCGCGGTGGGCGCCCCAGAGATCGTCCCGAAGGATCGCGCCATTGACGGGGTCAACGAGCTCCCCTTCCTGGAAGGAACGCAAGCCCACTCGAATCGCGAGAGCGTCCTGCACTTCACTGGTGGAACCTCGGTGCGCGCCGTGAAATGGCACGACTGGAAGCTCCACTATGCGTTCCAGCCGGAGCCCGGAACGCCCGTTCAGCCGGCGATGAAGCTGTTCAATCTGCGCGCGGATCCGAAGGAAGAGACGGACGTGCTGGAGGCGAATCCGTGGGCGCTCAGCGTGATGGACAAGCTCGTCGCGGATTTCAACCAGAGCGCTGCACGATATCCACACGTGCCGCCGGGAGCGCCGGACCCGTACGTTCCGCCGGTGCGTCCGTAACAGGAGTTGCTACTGCTTCGTGTAGACGGTCCGCGTCGTCGACGGTGGTCCACCCAACACGCCGCCTCTCGTGGTTTCCACGATCAAACGCGTTGGAGACTCGAGCGACAGTCGCCGTTTGACTTCGACTCGGAGCGAGTCACCGGCGCTTTCTGGATTCGCCGCGACGTAACGAGTGGTGATCACCAACGTCGAGCCGGTCCACGCGGCGCGTGAGAACTGTTCCTGGACGCCGAGTCCCATCATGACGGCATTCTTCGTCTCGGTGCCGTCGAGCGCGAAGGTGAACTTCAGCGGCGGCTGCATGTCGTAGCGGCTGAAGTACGGATACTCGACGACGAGGCGCGAGTCGTCCTGGGCGATCGTCAGTGGGGTGCCCCAGCCGCTTCCAGGATTTCCTGTTACCGGACCGCGCCCGAGTGCCGTTGTGTCTGACGCGGCAGCCCAGCGTCCAGCGAAGCTTGGTTGCTGGGTGCTCGCCGTGCGCGCGATCGCCCCGGCGAGGGCTACGCTGACAAAAAGAATCCTCATTACCGCGCCGAATTGAAGTGGCTCGACGCGAACCCCTCGGGCGACTTGGCTCTGACCTCCTCAAACCGGGAATAACCGAACGACAGCGTCGCGGTCACAATGGTGCCTCGCGGCGCCTCGACCGGCCAGAGCGAAACGGCGCCGGTCACGGGTAAACGGAGTGTCGTTCCGGCAATCGCGACCTCCGCGTATTCGACGGAGAGGGTGCAGAATGCCCTATCGCCATTCAAGTATTCGAGCTCCAGGTGTCGCATGAGACGGCTCGCGGCGTCGACCCAGATCGTTCCTTGAATGCCGATTCCGCGACCGCGGGACGTCTCGCGAAATCGGATCCCACTCGCGCCGCCGCTCTCGAGGATCGTCGGCACGATGCAGTGCGTCCGGAGAAACGCGTCGTCGGTCAATTCACCCTCGTCGGGCAGGACGAGCGTGTTGCCCTTTCCAAATCCCTCCGAGGCGCGCCGCGCCCGGGTTCGTTCCGCGCGAACGTCGACGGAGTCCGGTTCGCTCAAAACCGTGTCTGCACGTTGCCGCTGCACAACCGGCCGGGATGGCACGGCCGTTTCGCTCGCCTGACCGAGCACCCGTTGATAACGATACCGTCGGTCGAAGGCTCGGCGGATCTCGACGCCATTCCGTACTTCCTCCCACAACGCCGACAGGTACGGATCCTTCGCGACGCGGTCGCCCGTCAAGCATGCGTTCTCCGCATAGACCATTACGGTCGGCAGCGGAATGCCGATCATCGAAGCGCGGACCTCCTGCTCGGTCGTCTCACCAACCCGCACGTCGATCGGTGACGACAGCGCGGGCCGAAAGCCGATGCGCAGCAACTGGAGCCGGTATGTGCCGGACGGAACCGAATCGAACTGAAATCGACCTTGGGCGTTGGTAATACCCTGCCGACGAGCTCCGTCCTTCGAGTCGCTCAGGAGCAGTCGGACGAGAACGAAAGGAATTGGCGTCCCATCCGCCTCGGATCGGGCGACGCCTCGCACGGCTCCGACGCTGCCTTGTCCATTTGCGCGGAGGGCCAAACCAAGCGTCAGCGCGACGGCAACGAGCACACATGGCACCGTTCGACCGGTACGTCGCGCGCGACCCGAAGATCGTTCGGCAGCTTCAAGGTTCGTTAGCTCGATCATCATCGCTCTGCATTCATAGGGAGAGCCTAACGCACAGCGGCCAGTTGCGCGAACCGAATCCCGCCGCGGCTATCCACCTCACACCGGTACAGCAGCACTTCCGCCGCCCCAGCCCAATCTTCGCGGGTTCGGTCCAGTTCCTCCGCGTCACGCTCCTGCCGACTGCGCAACTCCGCTACCGACGCGTACGGCAGCTTGCGCCGATAGTCAGCGCATGCGGCGGCGATGGGCCCGTCCTTCGCCGGCGAGTGAAACAACATGACTATGTGGCGGACCCCGTGCAACTCGACCAGATAGCGGCACTCGCGCCGAATCTGCTGTGCGCGGAGAAAGTCACGGCCACTCGCCGTGAGCGCGCCCGCGCCGCCAGGCACATAGAATCGATCATACCGGGTGACTCGAAGATGGTGCGCGAGAAACTCGTCGGTCGCCTCCTGCAGGCGTCCGTCGGAGCAGGCGATGACGAGCGTGCTTGGACGGTCTGGCGACCATATGCCGGATGCCGCCGTCATAGTCGTTTCCTCGCATGTGCATCCACCTGACGCCCGGGTTCAGCTGCGCGCGGATAAAAAAAGCGCGCGGCAGAGCCGCGCGCAATCCGAAACTGGTTCGGCAGTTGGTTAGCAAGCGAGGATCACTTGTGCGCGACCGGCGTCGGTGGCGCGAACGTCTTCGATTTACCGAAGTGATAGACTCCGGCGAGACGATACTCCGTGCGACTGACCGTGGTCGGTTCGTCGATCGTCGTGCCCGAAAGCGCGCGAAATGACTGGTTGCCGGTGAAGGGATTGTGCCCTGACGACAGCGCCACTTCCGCCCGTCCGCTCCAGTGCTCGGCCGCCTTGACCTGGACGCCGAACGAAAACAGCGGTCCGATGGCGAACGGAGTCCCTGCGCCGTTCGACGTGACGAGCGGCGATTTCTCACTCAGCGACCACCACGTGCCCTGGATTCCGAGCGTACCGTACGGAGTGACGCGCGCGCGCGACGGCAGCATGTACCGCATCACCTCGAGCGACAAGGTGTTCGTCTTCAACCTGCCGACGTCGTCGATATTCAACGCGTCCGAGCCGTTCCCATCGTCGGTCTTGAAATTCAAGTTGCTCGACGTGAAGCTGTAGTTCATGCGGAATCCCATGCGCAGTAGGATATCGACCCCCCCTCCCAGGCCGAGGTTGTATCCCGTCGCGCTCTGAAGTGCTCGTTGGCCGTCGACCGTGTTGGCGGCGTGCTGGAGAACGAAGCGATGTCCGGTCGTGAATCCACCGTGCGCGTACGCATTCCAGTTGGGGCCTATGAGCGCTTTGATCACGTCGCGAACAAAGTCTGTTGCTTCCGCCTTGGTTGAATCCGCCTGGGCCCTCGAGATCGTCGGCAGTGCGACGAGCGAGCCGAGCAGGACGACTACGAGCCAACGCGATTTCGACATAGAATCAAGTCCAGGTAGAAATGGATTTGCCCGCGCGGGTGCCTGTGCACGGGGCTGACGAACTGTCTCTGGCAGATCATCTGTGAATTCGCTCATGACGGCCGGCGGAACCATTGGCACTTGGTCCACGCTTGCGCTCCTCGCGTCAGCGGCGACGGCGCAGGTCGATCAGCAACGCGCACAAGAGTTCTTTAAAGAAGCCCAGGCGTTGTGCGAGCGGGACGGCGGCCGCCTCTGGGGTGTCTCGCTGTGCGGACCAATGGTGATCGCCGACCGACGGACGCAGACGCTGGCCACGAGCCAGCCCGCGCCCGACGGGCCTCGCCCGCCCGTGCTCGGCCTTGTGAACGCGCCAGTCCAGTGGGGCGGCGAGCGCTGGTCAGCGTTCTTCTGGGACTTCGTGATCGCTCAGACGCCGCGCGACCGTGGGGTGCTCTTCATCCACGAATTATTCCACCGGGTCCAACCACAGCTTGGACTGATCGCACCATCCCACCCGAACGAGCACGTCGATGCCGCCGACGGACGCTATTGGATGCGGCTCGAATGGCGCGCGCTCGCGCAGGCGCTCCGCACGTCGGGAGAACAGCGCAAGACCGCCGTCCGCGACGCGCTCGCCTTCCGTCAGGCTCGACGCACGCTGTATCCGGGCAGTGCCGAGACCGAGCGAGATGTCGAGATCACGGAAGGCCTCGCCCATTACACCGGGACCGTGGTTGCCGCATCATCGCCGGAAGATGCGATTGCGGGTGCCGTCGATCTGGCGCCCCTCGACACGGTGGAATCCTTCGTTCGCTCGTTTCCGACCACGTCCGGCGTGCTGTACGGTCTTCTGCTGGATGCGACATCGCCCGGGTGGACTCGGCGCATACGAAGCACCGACGATTTCGGCGCGCTGCTGATGCAGGGGCTCGCCGTTCAACCGGCCACCGACGCCGCGGCGGCCGCCGCCCGCCATGGGGGTGCTGAGGTTCGCGCGTTCGAGCAGCAACGCGAGCAGCGGCGGCAAGCACGCATCGCTGAATTGCGCCGCCGATTCGTCGACGGTCCAGTGCTTCAGACCCCGAGAGGCGGCAGCGCAGCTTCTGATTCTCGTGGCGCGACAGTGATACCAGACGTCGGGACCGTGTGGTTCGGCGCTTATCGGGCTTCGGGAAACTGGGGCACGCTCGAAGCCGAAAAGGGCGTGCTCGTTGCCAGTGACGGGAGTTGGCGCCGTGTCCCAGCGCCGCAACGGCGCGACTCCGTCACGTTTTACGGCGACGGATGGACCTTCAAGGCCGCGCCGGGATGGGTGATTCGGGACGGACCAAGGCCGGGCGACTACCAAGTCGTTCGGCCGTAGAGTTCACGTCAGCCGGGCCGACGATACCAAGCCTGATGGGCGGACGCTTTGCCGCAGGCCGGGCACATCGTCCACGCGAATTGCGCCGAGCAATGAGGACAGCGCGCGCGCGTGGCGAAGGTGTCAAATAGGCCGCCGCAGCCATCTGGACCGCAGGACCACTGCATCCCGACGCGCGGCGAGTAAGCGCAGGACGGACAGACGATGTCGGAACGAACTTCACCCCATCCCAACGGCGCCCGAGCGTGATCCATCACCATGCTCTCCGAGCCACAGTTTATGGCGACTGATTTCCAGGTCGCCGCTTGCCAAAGACCTCGACGATCGTGGCGACGACGGTGCCGAGGTTCGTGAACCCGTGTTCTGCGCCTGCTGGAATACGCAAGAGTCACGCGCCACGCTGAACGCCGTTTCAAACCCTCCGGTCGACTGAGGTGTCATCTTCGGGGATGGGCGTCGAGGACGTCGCCCCGCTTCGACTGCCTCTCGACGTCGAACTGCTCTGCATCAAGGGACCACGAGAATGCTTGACGGGTTTCGATGGGATCTCGCGTATGCGTTGCGTGGACTTCGACGCTCGCGCGGGTTCACGATCACCGCAATCGCCACCCTTGGACTCGGGATCGGAGCAAACGCCGCGATGTTCGGCGTGGTCGACCGCCTGATGTTCCGCCGACTGCCGTACCTCCGCGATCCGGGAAGCGTCCATCGCGTCTACCTGCAAACGACTGTGCGCGGCCGCGTGGTGACGAGCACCGTGTTCCCATACGCTCGCTACCTCGATCTCGAGCGATCGACGAGATCGTTCTCGCAGTACGCGGCGTTCTCATTGAACACGTGGGCCGTAGGAACCGGCGCCGATGCGCGCGAGCAGCCGGTCGCCGCAGTCAGCGCTTCGTTCTTCGATTTCTTCACTGCTCGTCCGGCGCTCGGCAGATTCTTCGATGCGTCGGAGGATGTGGTCCCGCGCGGCGCGGCTGTCGCGGTTCTCGACCACGGATTCTGGCAGCGTGAGCTCGGCGGCAAGAACGTCATCGGGCAACGGCTGGAGATCGGCACGATCTCCTATACGATCATCGGTGTCGCGCCAAGCGGATTCGTCGGCGTCGCGACCAGTCGTACCCCTGTGGCGTATGTCCCGATCACCACCGTCGCCGCGAACGACAATCCATCGAGCCTCACAACCTATTTCACCGGCTATCGGTGGGACTTCACGAGCATGATGGTGCGGCGGCGGCCCGGCGTCACCCGGGACGCGGCAACAGCCGACTTGACCGCGGCGTTCGTGCGGAGTCGAGATGCGGCACGGCTCCAGATGCCGACGATGAGTCCATCGGCGATCGCGCATCCGACTGCCGTCGCCGG
>Ga0105245_10003406_pt1 | contig 14242 bp, 15 predicted proteins | sample KBSM54metaG_FD_81523 | JGI IMG/M metagenome (GOLD analysis project Ga0105245, IMG submission 81523) | Miscanthus rhizosphere microbial communities from Kellogg Biological Station, Michigan, USA - KBS M5-4 metaG | ecosystem: Host-associated > Plants > Roots > Rhizosphere > Soil | place... | reverse complement strand
GAAGAGCCCTGTGCTCGAGAAGATCAAGACCGCGCAGACCAATGCCCAGAATGACATTGCGCGCGCCAACCAGCCCGCGACGCGCGCTCAGGCCTATGCGATCGAGCAGATCACACAGAAATATGGTGCCGCTGTGAACGCAGTGGTTACCGCAAAGAAGATCAGCCTGCTCCTGTCGGCCAATAGCGTGCAATACGCCGCGGACTCGGTGGACGTCACGACCGACATCAAGAACGAGCTCGATCGCACCGTGCCCACCGTCAGCATCGCGCCGCCCGCCGACTGGCAGCCGGCCCAGCAGACGCTGCAGCTGCAACAGCAATATCAGCAGATCATGTACGCCCAGGCAGTCCAGCGCGCTCAGGCTGGCCCAGCCACTCCGGCCGCACCCGGTGCGCCTGCCGGCACGCCGCCGAAGAAGCCGACCGGTCGGTGAACGACACGGTGACGACGGGGTCGCTCGGCCCGCTCGATATCGGGCGGGTCATGGCGGCGCTCCCCCATCGTTACCCGATGCTGCTGGTCGACCGTGTCGAGGAGCTGATCCTCGACCGGTCGATCGCGGCGATCAAGGCGGTGACGATCAACGAGGGCTTTTTCCAGGGGCATTTCCCCGGGCGCCCGATCATGCCCGGCGTGCTGATCGTCGAGGCCATGGCGCAGGCCGCCGGTATTCTCGCGGTCGAGTCGCTCGGGCTCGCAGGCTCGGGCAAGCTGGTCTATTTCATGTCGATCGACGAGGTTAAGTTCCGCAAGCCGGTCGAACCGGGCGTGCTGTTACGCCTCGAGGTGGAGATCGTGCAGAAAAGCGCGCGCGCCACCAAATTCGCCGGTCGCGCGACGGTCGACGGCAAGCTCGCTGCCGAAGCCAAATTCATGGCGATGATCAGCGACCCACCAAAGGCCTGAGCGGCGCCGCTTGCATATCAGACGTGCGGCGTGTAGGGCGCCGCCCTTCGCTGCTGGTCGGAAACCAGCGGCTTTTCCGGAGATTGAAGACGTGAAGAAAGACACTCATCCCGATTATCACACCATCAAGGTGCAGATGACCGACGGTACCCAGTTCGAGACGCGTTCGACCTGGGGCAAGGAAGGCGATCTGATGACCCTCGACATCGATCCGCTCGCGCACCCGGCATGGACCGGCGGTCGCGGCACGATGCTCGATTCGGGCGGCCAGGTTGCGCGCTTCAACAAGCGTTTCGGCGGGTTGACCCTCAACAAGAAATAAGAGGACGGCAGCGCCGCTGCCAGCGGCGCTTCCGACCTCAGGAAGCGGGGCCGTTCCCTTTGCCGCTTGCGGAAAGGGACGCCATCAGCTTCGGCGATCGCCCTGAAATACAGTAAAAAAGCGGTTCACCGCCGCAGTTTGCACGCCATGCGATTCGCAGGCAGGTAGTGCTGACTCGCTGGGGGGCGGTGACGCAATGGGGTGGCTTTCACGCACGACCGGATGTCTAGTCCTGCTGGCCCTGTCGGCGCAGGCTGAGGCCGGCGCGCGGATCGCTTACCCGACGCCCAACCAGATGTACGCGCTTCTCGGCAGCGATGTTCAGGTGACCTTTGGTACCGAGGTGCCAATTGCGGCGATCTCCGAGCCTGCGCCATCGATCGATGCCAGCGACCAGATGCCGTTGCTGCGTCCGGCGCGTTACAGCTTTGCCGACGCGAGATTCGGCTTTGTGTCGAGCGCCCGGGATTATGGCATGTCCCCGCTGGACGCCGCCGCCCCATTGCCAATGCTCCAGGCGCGGACGGACGAATTCTGGAATATTCGGCAGGATGTATTTCCCGAGCAACAGCGCATCAGGCTGCGGTCGCTGACGGACGGGATGCTGTCGCTTTCCGTTGGCGGATCGAGCGGCCCACGTGCCCGCTTCAGCATCGATGGCGGAGTCGCCGGTGCGCTGTGGATGATAAGCCGACAGTGAAGATCGCCGTCCTGAGGACATTGGCGGAGAGGGTGGGATTCGAACCCACGGTGAGCTTGCACCCACGGCGGTTTTCAAGACCGCTGCCTTAAACCACTCGGCCACCTCTCCGCACGAAACCGCGCCTAGAGCAGTCACGATCATTTGTGCAAGCCTTGCGACTATTGGGGTTCATGTCGCCGGATCGCTGTGCCAAAGTCCCGGCATGCGGGGATTTTGGAAAGCATCGCCAAAAATAGCGGGTTTCGCAGCGGCAATGGCCGCGTGCCTTGCGCTGGGTACATCGGCCGAGGCGCAGGACGAGGCTGGATTCCAGAGCTATCTCGCCACGCTCAGAGCGCAGGCGGAGGAGCAGGGCGTCTCGCGGGCGACGCTCAACGCGGTGATGCCGACGCTGACGCTCAACACCCGCGTGATCGAACTCGACCGCGCCCAGCCGGGCGGCGATCCCAATGCAGCGCCGCCGCCGTTCGCGCCCTACCGGATCCAGCATGTCGACGCTGCGCGGATCAGCCGGGGCCGGCAGGCCTATCAGGCGCAGCGCTGGCGGCTGCAGAAGATCGAGCAGCAGACCGGCGTGCCCGAATCGATCATGGTCGCGATCTGGGGCAATGAGACCAATTACGGCACGGTGATGGGCGGTTTCGACCTGCCCCGCGCACTGGCGACGCTTGCCTATGAGGGGCGGCGACGCGACCTGTTTGCCGATGAGTTCATCGCCTCGCTCAAGATGATGGATCGCGGCGTTTCCCGGTCGCAGCTGGTCGGAAGCTGGGCAGGGGCGACGGGCGGGCCGCAATTCCTGCCCTCCATCTATCTGCGCCTCGCCCGTGACGGTGACGGCGACGGCCGCGCCGATATCTGGACGAGCGAGGCGGATACGCTTGCGTCGATCGGCGCCTATTTCGCCAATGCCGGCTGGCGCCCGGGCCAGCCCTGGGGGCTGGCGGTGAGCGTGCCCGCCGGCTTCAACCGCAGCCAGATCACCAACCGGACGCTCTCGCCGCGCTGCCCCAGGGTTTTCGCGCGGCACAGCGGCTGGAAGACAATGGCGGAGTGGCGCGCGCTCGGGCTGGTCCCGCAATCGCGGCGCTGGCCGGGTGACGATGTGCTGGCGACTTTGCTCGAGCCCGACGGCCCGGGCAAGACCGCCTATCTGCTGACCGGCAATTACCGCGTGATCCTCGATTACAACTGCTCCAATTTCTACGCGCTCTCGGTCGGGCTGCTGGCCGACGCGGTCGAGCAATAAGGTGCTGCTGCTCGCCTTATTGCTGGCCGGATCTAGTGGCGCGGAGGGGCCGAAACACGCGCCCTTCATCGCGACGCCCCCGATCGATGACCAGCAGCAGGTGAATTCAGCCAATGGACCAATGATCCGCGGAATTGAATCGCCCAGCGCGCGGATGCCGGTGTCGTCGGTCGACCAGGGCGCGCCTGCCGATCTGCCCCAGGGCGGAGGGCCGCGCGGGACGTCGGGCGAGCTACGCTACGACACGGTCGGCTATGCGAGCGTCCAGACCTACCGCCCGGCCGGCGCCCTTGCCGCGGCGACGGTTACGATTGCCCATGCGACGCTCCCGGTCGGCAGTTTTGTCGAAGTGACCTCGCTCGACAGCGGGCGGACGATCGTGGCGGCGGTTGGTGCCCAGAGCCTTGACGGCCAGGCCTTCGCGCTTTCGCCCGGCGCGGCGCAATTGCTTGGCGTCGGCGATCATGCGGCGTTGCGGGTGCGGCTCGTAACCCCGTCCGGCCCCGACCAGATGGCATTGCGATCGGGCGGCCCGGCCTCGCCAAGGATCGATGCGCCTGAGGGGCTGTTGAAGGCACTGCGCAAGCGCCTGCCCGACGAAATGGTGCAGGCACCGCCCCCGCGCCGGATGCCGCCGGTAACGCGGCGCCCTCCGGTTCCGGCACCCCAGCCCGGCGCCCGTTACACCCCGCCACCCGAGACCGCACCAGTGGCGCGCGGCGTTCGCTTCATCGTCCAGGTCGCCGCCTTTTCGACGCGTGACCGGGCGCAGATCGCTGCGCGACAGGTCGGCGGCAGGATCGTAGTCGTGGGCGCTGTGTTCCGCGTCCAGATCGGCCCGTTCGCTGATGCCGCCAGCGCCAAGCGGGCGCGTGACGAGGCGGCCGGGCATGGCTATGGCGATGCCCGTGTGATCCATATCGAGTAACCCTTAAGCGTACGGATTCGTGACATGAAGAAACTCCTCGCCGCCTCAGCCCTTGCGATCGTCGCATCCTGGCCCGCAACCGCCGCTGCGCCCGATTTCCAGACGCCGGCACCGATCGCCTATATGGTCGACATGTCCTCGGGCGCTGTCCTCTACTCGAAGGACCCTGATCGCCGCATGCCGCCGGCATCGATGGCGAAGATGATGACGGTCTATGTCGCGTTCGGCCTGCTCAAGAGCGGGCAGATCAAGGCGAACCAGCTGTTCGACGTGCGGCCCGAGACCTGGCAGCAATGGCATGGCCCCAAAGCGGGTTCGACCATGTTCCTCTCAACGGGTGAGAAGGTGAGCGTCGACAATCTGCTGAAGGGCATCGTCACGCTTTCTGGCAATGACGCGTGCGTCGTTCTGGCCGAGGGCATCTCAGGCACCGAGCAGGGCTTTGCCAGCCTGATGAACCAGCAGGCGGCGAAGATCGGGCTGACCAACAGCCATTTCGGCAATTCGAACGGCTGGCCCGACAATGGCGTGACCTATGTGACGGCGCGCGACCTCGCCAAGCTCGCCGCGGCGACGATCCGCGACTATCCCGATCTCTACAAACGCTACTACGCGCTGCCGAGCTTCACCTGGGGCAAGACGCTGGGCGACAATAACGACATCACCCAGGGCAATCGCGATCCATTGCTCGGCCATGTCGCCGGCGCCGATGGCCTGAAGACCGGCCATACCGACGAGGCGGGTTATGGCTTTACCGGCTCGGCGATCCAGAACGGACGGCGGCTGGTGATGGTGCTGGCGGGGCTCGACACCTATAATCACCGCGCCGAGGAATCGATCAAGTTCATGGAGTGGGGCTTCCGGTCCTGGCAGGCCAAGCCGATCGTCTCCAAGGGCCGCAAGGTCGAGACGGCCGAGGTGCAGCTCGGCACCGCGAACAGTGTCGGCCTGGTCGCGCCGAGCGACCTGACCGCGACCCTGCCAGCGGGCGCCGCGCCCGACCTGCAGCTTCGCGTGGTCTATAACGGGCCGATCAAGGCGCCGATCAAGGCCGGCGACCATATCGCCGATCTCGAAGTGATCAGCCCCGACATGCCCAAGCAGATACTTCCGCTGGTCGCTGAGACCGACGTGGCCGAGGCCGGTTTCTTCGGGCGCGCATGGGCGGGGCTCAAGGGCCTGTTCGGCGGGTGACAGGAAGGTTCATCTCGCTCGAGGGCGGGGAGGGTGCCGGCAAATCGACTCAGGTGACCCGGCTGGCCCAAGCCTTGGCCGCGCGCGGCGTTGAGACGCTCGTCACGCGGGAGCCCGGCGGGAGCGAGGGGGCCGAGGCGATCCGCGGCTTGCTGATGCAAGGCTCGGTCACGCGCTGGAGCCCGCATAGCGAGGCGCTGCTGTTCGCGGCCGCCCGCGCCGACCATGTCGAGAAGCGCATCCGCCCGGCGATCGGCGCCGGGACCTGGGTGATCTGCGACCGATTCATCGACAGCAGCCGCGCCTATCAGGGCGTGGCCGGCGGGATCGACGATGCGGCGGTGCTGGCGCTGCACGGTTTCGGCTCACGCGGGTTGCTGCCGGACCGGACCTTTGTGCTCGAAGTGCCCGCCGACCAGGGCCGCGCCCGCGCCGAGATCCGCGACGGGGCGGCGGCCGATCGGTTCGCGGCGCGGGGGGATGATTTCCACGCTGATGTCGCCGCCGCCTTTCGCCGCTTCGCCGAGCATGAGCCGGAGCGGGTGCGGCTGATCGACGCTTCGGGATCGCCCGAGGCGGTGACCGACAAGCTGCTCGCTGAGCTGGCCGATCTGCTGCCATGAGCCTGCCGATCGGCAACGAGACGGCGCATGCTGCCTTCGCGGCGGCGATGGAGAGCGGCGCTCTCCACCACGCCTGGCTGTTCGCCGGACCCGAGGGCGTCGGCAAGGCGAGCTTCGCGCGGGCGGCGGCGCTCAGGCTGCTCGCCGAGGGTGCCTCGCCCGGCACTTTGCCGCCGGGCTTCGACGTGCCCGAGGGCGACCGCACAAGGTCGCTGATCGCGGCCGGATCGCACCCAGATTATCGCGAACTGGTCCGCCAGCCCAAGGATGCCGACAAGCCCGGCGTCGATCTCGCGCGGAGCATCCCGATCGCCCAGGTCCGCGCGCTGCAACCCCTGTTCATGACGACGCCTTCAATGTCGTCGCGCCGGGTCGTGCTGATCGACGCGATCGACGATCTCGAACGGGGCGGCGCCAATGCCCTGCTCAAGAACCTCGAGGAGCCGCCTGCCGGGACGATCTTCCTGCTGATCAGCCATGCGCCGGGCCGGCTGCTGCCGACGATCCGGTCGCGGTGCCGGCTCCTTCGTTTCGACCCGCTCGATGACGCGGCGATGGCGGGCGTGCTTCGCGATGCGCTGCCCGAATGCGACGCCGCCGAGATCGCGGCCCTGGTAAAGGCCGGGCAGGGGTCTCCGGGCCGGGCGCTTGGCTTTGCCGGGCTCGAGCTCGCCAAGCTCGACGAGGCGATGGCGGCGATTGCCCGCGATGGCGACCCCGGCAATGCGCGGCGATCGAAGCTCGCCAAGCTGCTCGCGCCAAAGGCAGCGCAGCCGCGCTACGAGGCGTTCCTCGATCGCGCGCCCGCCTTCATCGCCGCCGCCGCGCCGGCCCGGGAGGGGCAGAGGCTGCGGACCGCGCTCGACAGCTATGATGCGGCACGGGCGCTCGCGGCGAGTGCGCGCGGCCTGTCGCTCGATGCACAGGCGACAGTGTACGAGATGGCCGGGCTGGTAGCGAAGCTGGCCGAGGCTTAGCGAGCCTGTTCCGACCTGCTCTTTCCTGCTTTTTGCCATTTTCTTTTTTTGAAGCGCTTTTGCTGTGCTTATTTTTGATATTCTGTAGGTATTACAGCATAATAGCGCAATTCACCTGCTATCGAAGATCAGGTCGATAGCAGGTCGATAGCAGGTCGATAGCAGGTGGAAACAGGTCGATAGCAGGCCACAGCTTCACCCGAGCGTGGCGTCTGTTTTTAAGATTTCCGGTCATGAGAAAGAGCGGCGCGGGGCAACTTGCTGCCCCGAGCGGCGGCACCTTGCGATGGCTTTGAGTGGATTTGAATCGATGAGAGGCCAGCGACCACCACGCGCGGGTTCCTGATGTGGTTATTGGTCGCGCCGCAGTGCATCTCGGCCCATCGCCATCACCAGGCGCGAGACCAATGGATGGAAATGGCCTGCCTTCATGGTTGGCTGTTTGTTCGCGCGGCCATAGACTGCAACGGTCGAGCTCGGGGGCGAACCTCGGACCTGACCTTCGCCAATCGGTCCAAACGTGAAGCGGAGGCGGGTAGGAAGACGATCCTGACCAAGGTCGCAGTCCCTTCCACAAGGACAGCGCGCAGTCTTCCTACCCGCAACGCTTTGTCGTCCGACTCCGATTTGGACACAAGCTAGATTCGATCGCCAAGATTGCTGGCCACGAAGCGGGAAGAACGCCAAAGAGAGGCTTGTTTCCATTCCGGCCGAAAGAACCGCCCATGTGCTTTTCGGCCACCGCAAGCTTCACCGCCGCCGGCGTGCTGGGAACGATCGGCATCGCGACGCTTCGCCATGTTCGCGAGCCGCGTTCGCTCCTCTTCGCCTCGGTGCCGATGCTGTTCGCCGTCCACCAGTTTTCGGAAGGGTTGGTGTGGCTCGGCCTGGACGGACAGATCGGGAAGATCGGGCTTGATCATGTCGCGTTCCTGTTCACGCTCTATGCGCAGGGAATCCTGCCCTTTCTGATGCCATTGGCGGTCGCGCTGATGGAGCCGCCCGGATGGCGTCGTGCCGTCATTCTCGGCCTGACGGCAATCGGCCTGTTCGTGTGCCTGTGGGATGCCACCGGGTTGATCTTCTATCCGAGCCGGGTCTTTATCGACCATCATTCAGTCGCCTATCGCAATCCGCTGACCGCCAGTCTGCCGGTTTCCCTGCTGTTCATCCTCGCCACCTGCGGCGCGCTGATCCTGTCGAGCCACCGCGTGGTCAGGGCGTACGGCGTGCTGAACGTGATCGGGTTGTCTGTCGTGGAGTTGGTCAAGGCCTATGCCTTTGCCTCGGTGTGGTGCTTCTACGCAGCCGTGCTCAGCGTCATGATCTATTGGCAGTTCAGCCGGCGGACGATCGATGTGGAGACGCCAAACGGCGCGTCGCCGATCCGCAGGCCGTATCTGCTCTCCTGGCTGCGCTGACTCGCGCCCTGATGTGAATCGGGGCTTACGTCTGGCGTCGGATCGCCTGACACCGTCTACGTAGCATCCCCAAGCGCCGCACGCTGCCTTCGCCGCTAGTTCCGGGGCATGAAAAGGCTGCGATTCTGGCTGATCATCATGCTCGTCCTCGCAGCGGCGGGCGGCGGCTATGTCTTCTGGCGTGGCCAGCCGCGAACCGTCACCGTCGCCAACGCCCGGATCGGGCCGGCGGTCCAGCTCGTCTATGCGACCGGCTTTGTAGAGGCCGAGCAGCCGGTTTCGGTTTCGGCGCGGCTCACCGCACCGGTCAAGCAGGTGCTGGTCAAGGAAGGAGACCGGGTACGGCGCGGCCAGCCGCTCGTGCTGCTCGACGATGAGGACCAGCGCGCCCTGCTCGCCCAGGCGGCGGCCCAGAATCGCGGCGCGCAGCTTGCCGAACAGCGCACCCTCTCGCTCTACGCCAAGGGCTGGTTGACCCGGGCCGCGCGCGATAGCGCGGTCGCGACCGCCGATGCCGCCCGGGCGGCCGAAGCGACCGCGCGCGCCCATGTCGGCCAGGCGGTGGTCCGCGCCGGGATCGACGGGGTTGTGCTGCGCCGCGATGTCGAGAATGGCGATCTCGCCGTGCCGAGCCGGGTGCTGATGCTGCTCGGCGACCCGGCGCGGGTCCGCGTCACCGCGACGATCGACGAACGCGACGTGCCCGGCGTTCAGGTCGGCCAGGCGGCTTTGTTATCGAGCGATGCCTGGCCAGGGCGGATCCTGCACGGCCATGTCAGCGTGCTGACGCCTGGCGGCGACCCCAATCAGCGCGCCTTTCGCGCGCGCCTCCTGCTCGACGAGTCAGCGGCGATGCCGGTCGGGATGACGCTAGAGGTCAATATCGTCACACGGCGGGTGGAACAGGCGGTGCTCGTGCCGGTGACCGCGCTCGCGGGCGATCATGTCTGGATGGTCGCGAATGGCAGGGCAGTCCGCCGCGCGGTGCGCACCGGCATTGTCGGTACGAAGGACGCCCAGATCGAATCCGGCCTGCGCGCCGGCGAGACGGTGATCATGGCGCCGCCCGCCGATCTGGCGGACGGGGATCGTGTGAAGCCGGGCGCGGCGGCGGCAAAATGATCGCCGGCCGGCCCGCGCTGCTGCTCGGCATCGCGATCAAGCATCTCTCGCGCCGCCGTCGCCAGACGCTGGTCGCGGTCAGCGGCGTCGCAGTCGGGGTTGGCTTTTTCCTCGCCGTCTCGGCGCTGATGATCGGCAGCCAGGCCGATTTCGTCGCGCGGCTGATCGACGCCGCGCCGCACATCATCATCTCGGACGAACTGCGCAGCCCGGCGCCGCAAGCCGGACCGCGCGCCTTTCCCGGCGCCGCAGTCGCGTTGCACGGCTACAAGGTCCGCAACGAAGTGCGCGGGCTGAAGGGGTGGTCGGCGATCCTCGCGGCGGCCGACGCGGTGCCCGGAGCGATCGCCTCGCCGAGCCTCACCGGCGCCGTCACGCTCCGTGTCGGCGGGCGCGAGGAAGCGCTCGGCATCATCGGCATCGATCCCGATATCGAGACGACGGTCAGCACGATCGAGAGCAATTTGCGCACCGGCCGGCTACATGATCTGCAGACCGTCCAGGGCGGCGTGGTCGTCGGCGAGGAGCTCGCCCAGCGCCTCGGCATCGGCATGGGCGATATCGTCGCCGCCACTTCGTCAGGCGGCACGCGTTCACTCCGTATCGTCGGCCTGTTCAAGCGTGGCCAGAGCCAGCTCGGCCTCTCTTCGGGCTATGTCCTGCTGCGCGAGGCTCAGTCGATGCTCGGCCGGCCGTTCATCATCAACCGGATCGGCGTCCGCGTGGCGGATCCCTATCAGGCACAGGCGATCGCGGCCCGGCTCGAGGCGCGGTTCGGCTACAAGGCCGAGAGCTGGCAGGAGCGCTCGGCCGACCTGCTCTCGCTGCTGCTGGTGCGCGACGTCATCATGTACACGGTCGTCTCGGCGATTCTTCTGGTCGCGAGCTTCGGTATCTACACTGTCGTCTCGAACAGCGTTGCGGACAAGCGCCGCGACATCGCGATCATGCGCTCGATCGGCTTTTCGCAATCCGATCTGCAGCTGGTCTTCATTGCCGAGGGAATCATCCTGTCCTTCATCGGCGTGCTGTTCGGCTGGATGCTCGGCTATGGGCTGATGGCGATCCTCGGCACGCTCAACTTTCCGGTCAATGGCGACGACTATCGGATCCCGCTGGACCGCGGCGTGCGGCAATATGCGCTTGCTGCTTCCGCGTCGCTGCTCGCCGGCGTGATCGCCGCCTGGCTGCCCGCGCGCAAGGCGGCGCGGGTCGACCCGGTCGATATCCTGAGAGGTGCCGTATGAGCCTGCTCGAAGCGCGCGATGTCAGTCGAGTGCTGCCCGGGGACCCGCCGGTCACCCTGGTGACGGGCGCGAACGTCATCATCGAGGCGGGCAGCTTCACCACCATCGTCGGACCATCGGGCTGCGGCAAATCCTCGATGCTCTATCTGCTCGGGCTGATCGACCGGCCGACCGGCGGCACCGTGCTGCTGGATGGCGCGGATGTCGGCGGGCTCGACGGCGATGCCCGGGCGCAGATCAGGCTCGAGCGTTTCGGCTTCGTCTTTCAGTTCCACTTCCTGTTGCCCGAATTCACCGCGCTCGAAAATGTCATGCTGCCGATGCGCCGGCTCGGGCGCCTGACCCTCGCCGCCGCCGAAGCGCGGGCACGGGCGCTGCTCGCCGATGCCGGCCTTGCCGGCAAGGAGGACAAGACGCCCGACCGGCTCTCGGGCGGCGAGCGGCAGCGCGTCGCGATCGCGCGTGCCCTCGCGAATGATCCGGTGCTGATCCTGGGCGACGAGCCGACCGGCAATCTCGACAGCCGCAACAGCGTCCGCGTCGTCGACGCCTTCCGCGCGCTGGCGCATGATCAGGGCAGGGCGGTTGTGTGCGTGACTCATGATCTCTCGATCGCCGCGGCTGCGGACGTTCGTATCTCGATGCTCGACGGGCGCGTGGTCGGAGTGGAGCGCGGCGCCTCGACCCCAGCCGTTCCGATGCCGGGTTGAGACTGGATCGTCGTGCTGGCCATGAGATTTGGGATATTGTGCGTGCCAGCCATTCCGTCTCAGACGACGGTAGCCGGCTGGCGTTTGCGGCGGCGAAACTCGGCGACCTTCGCCTTGTTTCCGCAGCCCGACATCGAGCACCAGCGCCGGTCGCGGGACCGGGAAGTGTCGATGAAGAACAAAGTGCAGGTCGGAGACTGGCACTGGCGGATCTGATTGGCGAGGGGGCCGCCGAACAGATGAACCGCATCGCGCGCAAGGCTTGCCAGCAGAGCGCTTGCCGGCCCGGTCAACTGCACACTGCCTTCGGGTGAAAGGCGCGGAACGGCGGCGGGGCCGGCGGCGATCGCGTTCAATGCCTCGCGTGCAGTCGACGGATCGGGTCCGTCGGGAAGCCGGGCATTGGCCAGGGCATAGATCGCCTCGCGCAAGGCGTGAGCTTGGAGGAGGTCGTCCTCGCTCGCCTCGGGAAGCGTGGACGCAAGGCCCGCCGCCACGAGCCAGCGCGCCAGATCCTGGGGCGTTTTCAGCAGCTCGCGCGATATGGGCTTCAGGCGGGCCTGGAGTGTCGCCGGCAGGTCGATCGCGGGGTGTCCGCCCCGGAACCGGAAACCATCCCGATCCTCGGCGAGATGGCCGTGCGCGTCTGCTGGTTTCATGTAACTGTCTTGACAGGTTTCGCTGAGCGGCGCAACCATGTAACCCCTTATATAGGTTACGACTCGAATCCGGAGAGATGGCGATGACGAGGTCTTTGCTCGCAATGTGTGCGTTGAGCGTTAGCCTGGCGCTTGCCGCGGCGGCCCAGGCTGAGGAGCTGAAGTCGCTGCAGGGCACCTGGGTGATGGACTCAGCTTATGAGATTCATCCAGACGGAAGCCGGACCACCAATTATGGCGAGCATCCCAGAGGCCTGCTCACCGTGGACGGCGCCGGCCATTACAATATGCAGATCTTCAAGGTGGATCGCCCCGCCTTTACCAGCGGCGACAAGGCGCGCGGGACCCCTGAGGAATATCGTGCCGCTGTGGTCGGCTCGAGCACGCATTTCGGCAGGGTCACCATCGATCCGACCCGGCACAAGCTCATCTTCGCGGTCGAGGCGGCCTCCTTTCCCAATTGGGAGGGCAAGACGCAGGTGCGCGACTATAGCTTCAAGGACGGCCTTTTGACCTATGCGGTCCCGGCCAGCGCTTCCAGCAGTGGGGTGGTGGCCTATTCGCTCTGGCGCCGCGCGGCGGAATAGAGCTTCATGGGTCAAATCTGACCTGCGGACGAACTCGCGCCGCCTTCTTATTCATCTCCCCCGGCGAAGGCCGGGGTCCAGCTGGAATGGCGGAGGTGAAGGCTCGCAGCGTTTATCACCAATGTCCCCCAACTGGGCCCCGGCCTCCGCCGGGAAAGAAAAAGGGTAGCTGTAGCGGCTCCCTCAATGGCCGAACATCGGCGTGAACCAAGTCCTCCGCCCATCACCAGAAATTGGGACCGCAATCCCGATCCGGCCTGAAATTCGCCAGGCGCCTGCGCAGATTGGCGTGGAACTGCTCGGTCGTGCCGGAGAGGTTGTCGGGCTTGGCGAAGCTCTCGACCGGCTGGCCCATGCGCCGATGCCGGTAACGACCAGATAGAGCTTGAGCAGGTGCGCCATGACGCGCCGTACCTAGCATCGGCGCATCAATGACCGGTTACTGCGTCCTAGCGGGGAGGGGGGAAGAAGGAACTGGCGTCAGCCTGGCGACCGCACCAGCCGCGCCAGCTCGGCGAGGCTTGGCCGCCCGCCGCCCGACAACAGGCTGGCGCGGAATATCCGCCCGAGCGCCACGACCTCAATGACGATGAAGAGCAGCAATGTCCCGCCCGCCCCGAGCATCTCCCAGGTCGGTATCCCGCTGCCGAGCCGCGCCAGCACCGCGAAGGGCGTGTAGAGCGGGATCCAGGTCAGCGCCTCGATAATCGGCCCGCCGGTATCCCGCAGCACGGCCTGGACCAGCAGCGTCACCGGCAGCATGATCAACAGCAGCACGGGCGTGAGGAAGCCCTGTGCCTCACGCATCGAATCGCTCATCGCGCCGATCACCAGGAAGATCATCGACACCATCAGATAGCCGGCGATGAAGAAGAACAGGATCGCCGCAATGCTGCCGGGCGTCGAGACCGGCTCGAGCGCCGGCCGGATCAGGTCGGCGATGGCGCCGTGCGTGGCAAAGGCGGCGAACAGGCCGCACACCACCCAGGTCGCGATCATCGACAGGCCGATCGCGACGGTGCCGACGAGCTTGCCGTACATCAGCTCGTTGGGGGTGATGCAGGCGAGTACGGTCTCGATCAGCTTGTTGCTGCGCTCCTCGATCGCGCCCTGCAGCATCCAGCTGCCCGACAGGACCAGCGACATGAGCAGGATATAGGCGCTGATCAGCGGCAGGATCGAGCGGATCACCACCCGTTCCCGTCCGCTGCCCTCGGGCGGTGTCGTCAACCCGATCGCCGGCTCGAGCGAGGCGGCCGCCGTGGCGGTGGGGCCGGCAACGCCGTTGGCGAGGAGGTAGCGGGTGCGAAGCTGGCTGGTGAGCACGCCCTGCAGCCTCGACACGAAGGAGGAGCGGGGCACGCCATTGGCCCAGAGCCGTACCATCGGGGATACGCCGAAATCCCGCGGGATCAGCACCACGTAATCAATCGGCTTGTGGCCCGATTTGTCGGCGGGACGCAGCAAGGGCGCGAGCAGCCCATTGATCGCGCCGCGCGGCGCGGCAGTGATCGCGGCAGGGGTTTCGACGATACGATATTCCGGGTCGGGCGCCTCGAACGCATCGGCGTCGCTTTTGGAAATGGCGGCG
>Ga0105245_10003405_pt1 | contig 14246 bp, 13 predicted proteins | sample KBSM54metaG_FD_81523 | JGI IMG/M metagenome (GOLD analysis project Ga0105245, IMG submission 81523) | Miscanthus rhizosphere microbial communities from Kellogg Biological Station, Michigan, USA - KBS M5-4 metaG | ecosystem: Host-associated > Plants > Roots > Rhizosphere > Soil | place... | reverse complement strand
TGGCCTGGCCATTGCTGACATCACATTGTGGGAGCTGGCTATGTTACTTTCTCGGGGACGCATCCAGGCATACGGAACGGTCGAAGCGTCGGTGCGTTTGTTGAGTGAGGGCTTGGTGATCAAGCCGATTACGGCAGAGATTGCTGCGATCTCTGCTCAGTTTCCCTCTGATTTTCCAAGGGACCCAGCAGATCGACTGATTGCTGCAACCGCCCGGTCCGAAGGCTTGGCGTTAGTTACGCATGACGAAAAACTCCGAGCAAGCCCTCTCCTGCAAACCGTCTGGTAGCCACTGTGGCGACTGGTAACTTCGGCCCTGCTTATTCTGCGATATCGCATGCAATATCACACTGCAATGTTTTTGATCTAACAAGGAATCTTAAACAGTCGCCGCTGCCATCGAGCTGGCCTGCGTTTTCAAAGCCCGCAGGTCCAGTTTCCCGGTCCCAAGGATGGGCAGAGCGTCCACGTGGAAGAACTGGTCTTTGCGCGGCTTCCACAGCGGCGGAAGATCGGCCGAGGCAAGCTTTGCCAGTACAGGTGCGAGTTGTTCGTTGCTGAGAGTGTGGAGCACTACTAGCCGCTCTCCCTTTTTTTCGTCCGGAGCGGCCGAGACCACAAAGACCTGCTCTGACGTTTCCGCCAGCTCATGTAATTTCTCTTCGACTCTTACATGCGGGACCATTTCTCCGCCAATCTTGCTGAAGCGGCTCAGGCGGTCTGTGATCGTTAAAAAGCCATCGTCGGCCACAGCGGCAATGTCACCCGTGGTGTACCACCCGTCCTGTAGAATCTGGCGCGTTTCTTCCGGACGCCCCAGATATCCCTGCATCACGTTGGGTCCACGCACCAAAAGCATGCCCGGGGTATCTGGCGGTAACGGCTGTCCTGTGTCGGGATCGACAATGCGCACGCTCATGCCCGGCAAGGGATGTCCAATGGTGCCCTGACGCGCGCCGAGCTGAACAATACCGGGAGCGCGATAATCAAAAATGTTCACAGCCACCACCGGCGCGCATTCCGTGCAGCCGTAGCCCTCCAGAGGGCGGACGCCAAACTGATCTTCAAAGGCGCGTGCCACCCGTTCCGGAAGTTTTTCCGCGCCCACCAGCACGCATCGCAGGCTGGCAAAATCCTCTCTGGGAACACGGCGTGTGTACGCCTGCAAAAAAGTCGGAGTGGTAATCAGGAAAGTCACGCGGTACTTCCGCGTCAACTCGCCGATAATCTGCGCATCCAGCGGGCTGGGATGGAACACCACGCCCACGCCATACGTTGCTGTGAGCCACAGAGTTACCGTGAAACCAAACGCATGGAAGAACGGCAGCACGCCCATGATTTTGTCGTCGCTGGTAAAAGAAAATACCTGCGTCATCTGCCGGATATTGGCCAGCACGTTATGGTGCGTCAGCATCACGCCTTTGGGATCTCCGGTGCTGCCGCTGGAAAAAATAATAGTCGCCAGATCATCGGTGGTGCGCTTCTGTGCGCCCACGGCCCGCTTCATCAGGGTATAAGGCAGAAACACGGCGATTAGCAGCGCAAGAATTTTCTCGCTGGGCTTCGGATTGACCAGCACATCTTCCAGATATATCGACCGCCCAGGCACCTCAATCTTGTTCATGGCGGCAAGCTTTTCCAGAAAAAGTTTTGACGTGACAACCGTCTTCAGGCCGCATTGTTGCGCGCAAGATTCCAGAGTCTCAGTGCTGGCGGTGTAATTCAGGTTCACGGGAACTTTGCTCAGCAACACAGCGGCAAAGTTCACCAGCGCTCCGCCGACGGAGGGCGGCATCAGCACGCCCACCATCTCCTGGTCTTTCCACTGCGAGCGCAGCCTGCGCGCAACAAAAAGGAGTTTTAGCAGCATGCTGGCAAAGCTCACTTCAGGAAAGCGCGCATCGCCCATACAGAAGCGGAAGGGATAACGCCGCGCCGTGTGTACCAGAGCGCGGTCAAGTGTGTGGCGGGCCACGCGGTCTGCATCAAATGCCGCAGCTTGCAGCGCCTGGACCGCCCGCCGGACTTCAGCGGCGTTCGCAGTCGAAGGAAGCCATGCGCCAAAGCTCACGGTCACGCGATACGGCATGCGCCGCGGCGCTTTCCATAAGAACCTCTCACGCTCATAACTAAAGATGCTTCCCCATACGCCATGCAGGTTTACCGGGACAATCGGCGCATCCAGGCCGCGAATAATCCGCTCCATGCCTTTGCGGAACGGCAACATGGAACCGGTGCGGGTGATGTGGCCTTCAGCAAACACACACACTAATTCACCTGCGCGAATAGCGTCACTGGCTTCGCGAAAAGCGCGGACGATGTCCCGGGGACGCATCTCCGTGGGAATGGGAATGGCGCGCATGAGCAGCGCAAACGGCTTTATAAAAGGAAGGTTGTAAACATCGCTGAATATCAAAAAACGTACAGGACGATTGGCCGCCGCGCTGATCAATACCACGTCCACAAAAGACATGTGATTGGAAACCAGCAGCGCTCCGCCTTTGCCGGGAATATTCTCCTTGCCCAGGACCTTCACGCGATAGATGATCCGCGACAGGAACCATAGCAGGACGCGCAAACCCCAGTTTGGCAATGCAATGACTATGCGGACCAGCAAAGACTGCCGTGGCGGTGGATCTCCGTGAGTAGGTTCGCTGGTGGACATGATGCCACGCGTAGAAAGATCGGAGGCGAACATTCTGGCACCAACTGCCATCCCATGTAAAGAAGCACACACCGTGGTTGGTTCGACCCCCTAAGTCTCTGATCACTTAGAGCGTTATCTTTAATTACTTTCGTTTTCGCTCCCTATATCAAATTCCGGCGTGAATTACCTTGGTGATCTTTAATAAGGCCCGCCTCTAAACCAAACTGTGCTCACAAAGATGTACCCAGTGTTGACGGAGAAGAAAAATATGAAATTAGCAAAACCATCCCTTCCAGGAATCGGCTTGCTGTTTGCCGCTGTAGTTCTTTTATCAATCTCGATGTCGGCGCAGCAAGAAGTTAGTCCAGACCATTTTGACGACAATCCCGTCGTCACTAAAAAAGCGAAGCCAGCGCATAAGCCGGCGAAACAGGTTGCGGCCAAAAAGCCCAAGCCATCGGGCCATGCCGCGCTTAACGCGAAAGCAGCGCCTGCGCAGCATGAATCTGCGCAGTCAAGTGCAGCGCCCGTGCAAACAGCTTCAAACCGCTAGAACAGAGGTACTATAAGCGTTGACCGCGCCCGCGGGCGGTCAATAGCAATACCAATAGCTTGTGCTCGCATTTCGCGGTGCGCGGCTGCTTTGGGCAACTGCCCGCGGCAGGCCACGCAGAAGAAGGTGCTGTATGAATATATTTTCGCGCAAGCTCAGCACTCTGCTTGCATTGATCGCTTTGGCATCCATTGCTGCTCAGGCACAGAAAGCTCCGGGCATCAGTGACAACCAGATATTGATTGGCTCCTGCTCGGCATTGGATGGCCCCGCACAGTTCCTGGGCAGGCAGACGATTGTTGGCGCCACGGCCTACCTCAAGAACGTGAATGCTGATGGCGGCGTATTTGGCCGCAAGATCCAGTTGCTTGCCTTCGATGATGGCTACGAGCCGGCTAATGCTGAAAACTGCTTCAAGCGGCTGCAAAAAGAAGGCGTCTTTAGCGCGGGATTCTTTGTCGGTACGCCGACTGCAGCCAAGTATGTACCTCTGGCTGAAGCGAATAAGGTTCCTGTAGTTGGGCTCTTCACCGGCGCAGAGATGCTCTACACCCCGCTGAAGCACTATGTGATGAACGTCCGCGCTTCTTATTACGATGAAACCCGCGAGCAGGTTGACAATCTTTGGAATGCGCTGGGAATTCACAAGATCGGCGTAATCTACCAGGACGACGCTTTCGGACAGGCGGTGCTCAGCGGCCTGCAACTGGCGCTGAAGAAGCATAATGCCGCGCCGGTCGGCATGGGCACATTCCCGCGCAACACGCTCGACGTTGAAAAAGGATTGAACGCCGTGCGGCCTATGAATCCCGGGGCCGTGTTGATTGTTGGCCCGTACGCTCCGGTTGCGGAAGTTATCAAGAAAGCCCATGCTACCGGATGGCATCCGATCTTTCTTACGGTCTCTTTTGTGGGAACAGAGAAATTCATCACTGAAGCCGGCAAGGACGCGGAGGGCACCGTCATCACCCAAGTTGTGCCGCCCTATACGCGCACTGACTTTCCCACTGTCGCGCTCTATCGCGAAGCTTTGAAAACTTATTACCCCAACGAACAGCCCAGCTTTGTGAGCCTGGAAGGTTTTGTGGACGCCCTGGTGCTGGTTGAAGGGCTGAAGCGCGCCGGCAAAGACCTGACTCGAGAGAAGTTGATCACCGCACTGGAATCCATCCAGAACAAAGACGTGGGCCTGGGGCCAAAACTAACGTTGAAATACAGCCCCACGCGACACAAGGGCTTTGACCAGATTTATACCACCGTGGTGCGTGACGGCAAGCCAGTAATCTTGGATGACTGGAAAAAACTGCCACACTAATCGGCGCGGCGGAGTTTCAAAAAGAAAAGGCCGGCATGCCGGGCCTTTGTTGCGTCTCGCACAAAATTCTAGACGGTCATCAATTCCTTTTCCTTGGCAGCGCCCATTTCTTCCATCTTCTTGATCTCGGCATCGGTCAGCTTCTGGACTTCTTCGAGCGCCTTCTTCTCTTCGTCCTCAGAAATTTTCTTGTCTTTCATGGCTTTCTTGATGGCTTCATTGCCATCGCGGCGCACATTGCGAATCGCTGTGCGATGGTCTTCCAGAATCTTGTGCAGGTGCTTCACCATGTCTTTGCGGCGCTCTTCCGTCAGCGGCGGCACAGGGATGCGAATCAGCTTGCCGTCATTTTGCGGATTCAGCCCCAGTCCTGCGGAGCGAATCGCCTTCTCAATATCGGCAATGATCCCCGGATCATACGGCTGTACCGTCAGCAATTGCGACTCCGGCGAATGCACTGTGGCCACCTGGTTCAGCGGCATTTCAGATCCGTAATAAGGCACGCGGACCGGATCCAGCATGTTCACGGTCGCGCGGCCGGTGCGCGCCGCGGCCAGGTTGGCGCGGAAGTCTTCCACCGCTTTGTCCATGCGCGTTTTGAGCTGCGTATAAACTTCTTTCAACGCGGGTATCGCCGCGATTCCTGATATTGCCATTGCGGAAAGCCTCAAAAAAGAGAGTAAGCGAACGCTCGATTATACAGCCAAGGCCGCAGCCGTGCGGAAGCTGGAGCGACCACACTCAGGCAGCGTTCTTGTGCCCCGTCCTTCGATAAAGCAGCCACGTGTGCCAGAGAATTCTCAACGTCGCAAGTACAGGAATCGATAGAAATACTCCGATTACGCCTGCCACTTCTCCACCGGCAAACACGCCGAACAGGACAGTAAGCGGGTGCAGCTCCAGCGTGGTTCCCATAATGCGCGGGGAGGTGACGTAATCCTGAATGCATCGCCACACCAACAGGAATATCAGGAGCCACCAGAAATGTCCGTAACCGGAGAGCAATGCCACTCCCAGCACCAGCAACCCGCCAACCGCCGGTCCAACCACCGGGATAAATTCCAGCGCGCCGGCAGCCGGGCCTAAAGCAAAGGCATATGGCACACCCATGATCCAAAGAAAGAAAGTCACCACCACCATGGCAAGTCCGGCAAGCGCCAGCTGGGCCCGGATGAAATGCCCCAGCATGGAATCCATTTCCTGCACTGTTTCCGCCACCATGCGCCGGTTGCGAGTGTCTTCAACCGAATTGATGATGCTCTGGCTCAGCGCGTGCCCATCTTTAAGAAAGAAAATTGCCAGAATCGGGACCAGCAGCAGCCACCACGTGTTTTGAATGTTCTTCACAGCGCGCAAAACAAAATTTTGCGTCGCGCCGATCAGTTCTCCGCGGTGACTATCGAGGTAGTGATTGATCCAGCCTGTGACTGCACCGTTCCAGCCGTGCCTGGCGCCCAATTGCTGCAACAACGCGCCCGAACTGAGTTTTGCTTCCAGCTCCGGGGCCTGCTGTGTGAGCTTTGTCGCTTCCTCCATAACTGGCGGGCCCAGCAGTGATAGAGTCAAAACCAGCAAGCCCGCAAATAACACGTACACCACCGCAATGGCTACCGGACGCGATCCTCTCAGCCATTTTTGCAGCCTTGAAACGGGTGCTTCCAAAATGTAGGCAAAGAAAATCGCGAAGAGGAATGCGATGATTGCGCGCCATGCCACGTACAAAAACATGAGTATCAAGGCAAAGACCAGGACGGTCATCAAAGCCTGAGCAGTTTTTTTATCGAAGAGTTTCAAATGCCTCCCGTGGCGATTCCCATTGTAATTGAGCCGTTTTGCAGGCGTGAGCCTGCAGGCAGAAATCCTGAGCCGAAGGCTAAGGCGCTATCATCAATACGGATTAAGGAAAAACATGCCAGAACTGCCAGAGGTCGAAACGATTGCCAACGGGTTGAACAAGCGCCTTGCCGGAGACCGCATTGATTCAGTCTGGGTGGGCAGCAAGCCTGAGCCGCTCAAATCGCCTGCTGCGGAGATTTCCGCCACTCTGGAAGGCGCCAAAGTAGAGCGAGTGCGGCGCGTGGGAAAGCATATCGTCTTCGATCTCGGCACTGGAAACTCCGCCGGCGACCGACAATGGATCGTGCATCTGGGAATGACGGGGCAAATGCTCGTCGCCAAGCCGGAAGCTGAGACTCCCAAACACACGCATCTGGTAGCCAGGCTTGCTTCAGGACGTGAGCTGAGGTTCGTCGATCCACGGCGTTTTGGCCGGCTTGAAGTCCGTCAAGCAGGTTTCAGTGGCCCGGGCGCTGAGCCGCTGAGTATCGATGCCGATGAATTCGCGCGACTGTTCCATGCCAGCAAAGCTCCTGTGAAAGCCGCGCTGCTCAATCAAAAGTTGTTGCACGGTGTGGGAAACATCTACGCTGACGAAGCATTGTTCCGCGCGCATATCCGACCCCGCCGCCGGGCCAATACGCTCACGAAATCCGAGCTGCGCAAGCTCCACGCGGCGCTGCAAAAAGTTTTGCGCCTGGCAATTGCCGCCGGTGGATCATCCATTTCTGATTACGTGGATGCAGATGGCGAAGCCGGGTACTTCCAGATCCAGCACCGCGCCTATGGACGTGAAGGCAAGCCCTGCCTGACCTGCAAAACACCGATCAAGAAGATTGTTGTTGGTGGGCGCGGAACGCATTATTGTCCGAAGTGCCAGAAATAATTTTTTCTGTAATCCCGACCCTGAGCTTGCGAAGGGGAGGGAACCCTTTAGCCACTAGGGTTTTAACATCTATAACGATAATCATTCCTTTTCTGCCACGACAGAAATCAGTATTTCAGAAAGAATTCGTCTCCAGCTTCCTCTGCAACTTCTGCATGCCTCTGATCCAGCGCTGGTAATCGTTGGCCTTGTTCTGAAAAAACTTTCCCGCTTCCGCATGAGGCAGGATCATGAATCTTTCTTCCGCCATGGCATTTACCACGTCGTCCGCCACCTGCTCAGCCTCAATCGCTCCAGCCACCAGTATCTTTGTGCCCGGATGGTCTGCCTTCAGCATGTTTGTAAGCACACCTTGCGGGCAGAGCGCGGAAACACGAATCCCCTGGTCGCCATACGTGATCGCCAGCCACTCGGCAAAGCCCAGCGCAGCATGCTTGGTAACTGCATAAGGTGCGGAGCCCAGTGAAGTCAGCAATCCTGCAGCGGAGACGGTTTGCAGCAAGTAACCTTCTTTACGCGCGAGCATCTGCGGCAATACCGCGCGAGCGGCGTAAACGTGGGCCATGGTATTGATCTCCCAACTACGTTCCCAATCGCGGTCTGAGGCTTCCGGTCCGCCGGTTGCCGCAATTCCCGCATTCGAGCAGAAGATATCCACCTGGCCGGCCGCGCTGCTGACTGACTCCACCAGATTTTTCACCTGGGCTTCCTGCGATACATCGCAAGGGAAAAATCCCGCGCGGCCTTTCTCAATTTCATCCGCAACGGCTTTGCCATTGGCTTCGTCCACATCAGATACCGCAATAAATTTTGCGCCTTCTTTGGCGAACCTGAGGCAGAGCGCCCGCCCGATTCCGTTTGCGCCGCCGGTCACCACTACGGTTTTCCCTTGAATCTGCATGCCGGAAAGATAGACGGTTCGCTTTGAATCTTCAACCGCCCGGCGGAAACTCGCAATCGCGACGGGAAGCAATTAATCTATGCAGGCATCATCTGCTGTTGCAGAGGAGTCAAATCCCAAATGACGACATTGGCCATTGGAGTTGATCTGGGCGGCACCAACCTGCGCATTGCCGCCGTGGACAGCAACGGTAAGGTACTGGACAAAATTACCACCAGCACGCAGGTCGCGCGCGGACGCGATCAGGTGATCGACGAAATGTGCGTCGCCATCCAGGAGGTTGTTGGCAAGCAGCGCGGCGCAGGCGAACTGGCCGGAATCGGAATTGGCGTACCTGGAATTATCGAAATGCAGACAGGTATGCTGCGCGAGTCGCCAAACCTTCCTGGCTGGCATAACTATCCAGTGCGCAATGAGATTCAGCGCCGGCTGAAAACTACGGTCATTCTGGAAAACGACGCCAACGCTGCCGCCATGGGCGAAAAATGGCTGGGTGCCGCCGCAGGCGTGGATGACATGTGCATGTTCACCCTGGGCACAGGCGTGGGCGGGGGCGTGGTAATGCAGGGCCAAATCTGGCACGGCATGACAGGAATGGCCGGTGAGTTGGGCCACATCAACGTGGAACCGGAGGGCCATCCGTGCAAATGCGGGAGCCGCGGCTGCCTGGAGCAATATGCTTCCGCCACAGCAATCAAGCGCATGGCGCAGGAGGCGATCGCAAGCGGCAACGCACCCCATATGGCCAGCGCCCAGAAGGAAGATGTGGAATTTAATTCCAAGATGATCTTTGATCTTGCCATGCAGGGCGATGCGCAGGCCCGCGCGATTTTTGAGCGCGTCGGCAAAGCGCTGGGAACTGTAATTGCTGACATGGTGAACATCTTTAATTTCCCCATGTATGTGATTGGCGGCGGAGTATCCAGCGCGTGGGATGCGTTTGCTCCCTTGATGCTGGAAACCGTGGGCAGAAATTCTTTTGTGTATCGTGCAACGGCGCCGACTGAGAATAAACAAGCCGGGAATGCACCCAGCCGCTCCGTCCGCGGAACCATGATTACTAAAGCATTGCTCGGTGGCGACGCCGGTTTAATTGGCGCTGCCCGTCTGCCGATGATCGCGCCTGCGGTGAGCCCGGTGGGATTCAGCAAAGCATAATTTTTTGCTGGATCGCGAGCTGATCTGCTTTGAATCCATTGCTGCCTTGTAAGTTATATTTCAAAGGTGGAGACGCAGCAGCCACACAGCCCGGCACACATAACACCTGATCCGGTGCCGGAACCTTCTATCGGCCCGCCATCAGGATTTTTCAGCGCCTTTGCCATCAATCCCGCGCCTCTCAGGATCTCTCGCGACTACCGCCTGCTTTTTCTCAGTCAGACAATTTCTTTCTTCGGCTCGATGATGACCTTTGTTGTGCTGCCGTGGCAGATGTACCAGCTCACCCATTCGTCGCTGATGGTCGGCTTACTCGGCGTCACTGAATTTGTTCCGACCATCACGATGGCGTTTGTTGGCGGCGCGCTGGCTGACTACGTGGACCGCAGACGCATGGTGCTCATGACAGAATTGCTCATGGCAGTGAGCAGCGCTTTGCTGGTCTTGAACTCGCTGCTACCGCATCCGCAAGTCTGGGTACTTTTTCTATTCGCGACAGCCATTGCTGGATTGAACGGCCTCAAACGTCCGTCACTGGAAGCGCTAACACCAAGGCTGGTGCCGGCGGAACTGATACCTGCTGTTTCAGCTTTGCGCGCGGTCGGTACCACGCTCGGAGGCGTCATTGGTCCCGCACTTGGCGGAGTGCTGGCTACCGCCGCTGGCCCTGCTGTTGCATATTCCATCGACCTCACCACGTTTGTGATTTCACTTTCTGCGCTGTGGATGATGCGGGCCACGCCGCCTCCGCTGAATGCTGACCGCCCCAGCCTGCGATCTCTGATCGAAGGCTTGCGCTACGCGCGCAGCCGCCCGGAACTGATGGGGACTTACCTCATCGACATGAACGCGATGTTCTTTGGTATGCCCATGGCCCTGTTCCCCGCCATCGCCACAAGATTTGGCGGGGCATCAGTAGGATTGCTCTACGCGGCGCCATCAGTCGGCGCATTCTTCGCATCGGTGGCGTCAGGCTGGTCGGCGCGGGCCCATCGCCATGGCATGGTGGTGACAATTGCCGCCGGAATCTGGGGTCTGGCGATCATCGCTTTTGGATTTGCTGACCGGCTCTGGCTTGCGCTGCTGTGGCTCGCCGTTGCGGGCGCAGGAGACATGGTAAGCGGCCTGTTTCGCATGACCATTTGGAACCAGACCATTCCTGATCACCTGCGAGGACGGCTGGCGGGAATTGAAATGGTGAGCTACATGTCCGGGCCAATGCTGGGCAATGCCGAAGCAGGGATTGTGGCGAGCCTGTTCAGCATTCGCACCTCTGTGGTTTCCGGCGGCATTCTCTGCGTTTTAGGCACAGGCGTGCTGGCGCTGGTTTATCCGGCTTTCTGGCATTACGACGGACGCGCGGGCTTGCTTCGCAAGCAAAGAGAAGAAGCGGAGCGCGAGGCTGTGATTGGTCCAGCTTAGAATTACTGCAACCCATTTTCATACGGAGCAGATTCCGATGACTATCCGAATCCGTCCGGCGAACCGTGCCGACCTTCCGCGACTCACCGAGATTTACAACCATTACGTGATCCATACGCCGGTCACATTCGACGTTGAGCCATACACGGTGGAACGGCGCGTAGCGTGGTTTGAGCAGTTCGCTTTGACTGGTCGATATCGTTTGGTCGTTGCCGATGAAGATGGCCTGGTGCTTGGTTATGCCGGCACTACGCGGTTCCGTCCTAAGGCAGCGTATGACACAACGGTGGAAACCACGGTCTATTGCAGTCATGAAGCCGTGGGCAAAGGGATCGGCAGAAAAGTTTATGCCGGATTGTTTGAGGCGCTGGCCGGCGAAAACATCAACCGCATTGTTGGCGGCTATACGCTCCCGAATGATGGTTCAGCCAGGCTGCATGAATTCTTTGGCTTCAAAAACGTAGGCATCTTCACCCAGGTCGGTTACAAGTTCGGAAAATACTGGGACGTGCAGTGGACAGAGCGGCCGTTGCGACTCGCACCATAAACCACAAAGGACACAAAGGGGCACGAAGAGGTTTATCAAAAGCTTTTACCACAGAAAAGACGGAGGAACATGGAGCTGCGAAATCTCCTGAAGACAAGACCTTCGTGTCCTTTGTGGTTATGAATTTTGCAACAATTTGCGCGCGACAGAGCAATACAAGTCCACGGCTTCATGCAGCTGCTTTTTGGAAATGTATTCGCGTTCAGTATGCGCTACATGGATCGACCCCGGGCCCAGCAGCACCGGAGTGCCCCAATTGCTGAGCGAAGGAATGTCCGTGGTAAATTTCGCCACCATGTTTTCAATGCCTTCCACGGTACGCAGCTTCATGAACGGAAGTTCCAGCACGAATTCTGCTTCAGCCATATCTCCGATCGCTTTCAATATCTGCTTTCGCAGCTCTTCACTGGGCCCCACCAGCCGGTAGAGCAATTGGGCGCGTGCATGATCGGCAATGACATTGGTAGCCCTTCCGCCATCGATAAGCCCGATATTCAGCGTGCAAGGCCCGGCTTCCGGGTTCACCGGCAACTCCATCGCGCGCAAACGTTCCAGGACGGTCAGCAGTTTGTCAATGGCCGATTCGCCAAGCTCAGGATACGCCGAGTGCGCCATCTTTCCTTTGGCTGTCAGCAGAAGACGAAGCACACCCTTGGACGACGTGGCAATCTTGTTTTCCGTGGGTTCACCATTGATCAGATAGCGGCTGCCCAGCGGACTTTCGTTTGCGACCTTGGCACCCTGGCTGTCACGCTCTTCACCCACAAGAAACAACATGCCCACAGCACGGCCCTCTTTGCGCAAACGCTGGCACGCGGTGATTTGCGCCGCAATGATCCCTTTGGCATCGCATGAGCCCCGACCGTAAATGTTGTCATGGTCTTCTGAAGAAGAAATAAACGGCGGAACTGTGTCCATGTGCGTAGAGAAAACAAGTTCCGGCTTCTGGCCATCAATCGTCGCTACCACGTTAAACCGTTCATGAGCCACCGGCATTTTGTGCGTGGTGTAACCCATGTTGGAAAGCACTTCATACAGCTCCGCGCCCACGGCGCCTTCATTGCCGGAGATGGATTCAATGTCGACGAGCCTGCGGGTTAGGGCAACGGGATCCATGAGTGCTCTATAGGATAAATGGTTAAACCAATTCTCACCACGGAGGCACTGATACACGGAGAAAACCAAATATCAATTCACGCCAAGGGCGCAAAGTACGCAAAGGCATGGACAGTTTGACTCTATTTTCTTAGCGGCCTTGGCGTCCGTTGCGGTTTAAAGTTTTCTGGCTGAAAGCTGAGTGCTGACGGCTGAGTGCTGTGGTAAAAAAGAATGTGGCCAACGGAATAAAATCCTTCTTCCTTGATGGACCCGCAGGGCGGCTTGAGGCCCTGCTGAATCAGGGCCAGCCAGACGCGACGCACGCCGCGCTGGTTTGCCATCCGCATCCTTTATTCGGCGGCACCATGCACAACAAGGTCGTGTACCACGCGATGAAGACGCTGAGCGGCTTTGGCTTCCCGGTGCTGCGCTTCAATTTTCGCGGCGCGGGCCTGAGCGATGGCGAACATGATCGCGGACATGGCGAACAGGAAGACGTGCGGGCTGCGCTGACCTGGCTTGATTCGGCATTTCATCTGCCGATGATCTTCTGCGGATTTTCTTTTGGCGCGGCGACGGGGCTACGCGTCGCATGTGACGACCAGCGCGTAGTTGGATTGATATCGCTGGGGACGCCGGTGGGCGTGGAAGGTCGTGCCTACACTTATAAGTACCTGCCAGACTGCACGCGACCAAAACTTTTTGTCAGTGGATCGCGCGACCAGTATGGTCCACCGGAGAGCCTGAAAAAAGTTGTTGAGGCTGCGCCGGAGCCGAAAGAAATGGTGATCGTAGAAGGCGGCGACCATTTCTTTGAAGGCCATCTGCCGGAAATGCAGGCTGCAATCCAAGCGTGGGTAAGCAGGCTGTTTGCGCCGGACCGTCAGGCGGAAGCCAGCTAATGTCGATTGCTCACAGCATGCGCTCCGCGGCGCGTGAGATTTTTCTTCACGCCCTATCTGAAGCCAGCATTGAAAAAGCTTTTGATCGCCAGGTGCACTATCAGCGCGGAGTGCTGCGCGTGTGCGACGACCTGTATGACCTCAAGTCTTACAGCCGCGTGGTGTCGATTGCGTTTGGCAAAGCGGCGCATCGCATGGCGGAAATTCTTGCGCGCCAGGTTGGCGCGACCGTCGAAGGGATCATCGTTGATCCCAACCCGCATCCTTATCAGCTTACGGGATATCGCTACTTTGCTGGTGGCCATCCTCAGCCGAATGAAGAATCTGTGCGCGGGGCGGAAGCGATTTTGAAAACGCTGGGCGCGCTGAACCCGCAGTCGCTGGCCATCTTTCTGATAAGCGGCGGCGGATCGGCGGCAGTAGAAAAAGCGGTGGACTCGGAGATCACGCTGCCTGATTTGGTCGCGACGTACAAAGCGCTGGTGAATTCCGGCGCGCCCATCGCGCAGATCAATGCCGTGCGCAAACACCTCTCGGCGGTCAAAGGCGGACGCATGGCGCAGGCCGCGAACGGCGCGCAGCAGGTTTCCATCATGGTTTCAGACGTGCCTGAGAACGCGCTGGACTCGCTCTCCTCCGGGCCAACCATGCCCGATTCCAGCACGGTGGAAGATTGCTACCGCATCGCGCATGAGCACAAGATGCTGTCGGATTTTACTGCGTCGGTACGCGAGCTGTTTGAACGGCGCGCTCTCGATGAGACACCCAAGCAGGATGACGCGGCTTTTGTGCGCTCACGCTGGTGGAAGGTGCTGTCAAATGAGACGGCGGAAAAAGCGGCTGCCGCAGCGGCGGCAAGGCACGGCTTTGCCGTTGAAATCGATCACAGTTGCGACGACTGGGATTACGCCCGCGCGGCGGATTATCTGCTGGATCGGTTGCGTGCGTTGAGAAAGAACGTGGCGAAGGTCTGCATTATTT
>Ga0105245_10003404_pt1 | contig 14246 bp, 12 predicted proteins | sample KBSM54metaG_FD_81523 | JGI IMG/M metagenome (GOLD analysis project Ga0105245, IMG submission 81523) | Miscanthus rhizosphere microbial communities from Kellogg Biological Station, Michigan, USA - KBS M5-4 metaG | ecosystem: Host-associated > Plants > Roots > Rhizosphere > Soil | place... | reverse complement strand
GGCTACCGTCCTGCGCACGACTCGATCGTCAACGGTAACGGCTTCGGTGAAACCGTCCGCACCATCAACGGCTCACTCGAGTGCAATGGCGGCAATCCGGGTGCGGTCCAATCCCGCCTCAACCGCTACTTGGACTTCTGCAATCGCCTCGGGGTCGATCCCGGCGGCAATCAAGGTTGCTGACGCAGAAGAGCTCAGCCGTCTTCCGAGTTCGCTATTGGGCCGCGGGTTTTAGGCCCAATAGCGCTTGCGCGCGGAGCAAACTCGACACGACGGAGGCGGCATCCTCGGGATCGACCGCAGCGCGCACACCGCTATAGAGCCGACCAAAGGGGGTCTGTAAATCGGCGTCACTTGGCATTTCCGCACTCCAGCTATCGGGCGGGATTGGGATGGCCTCGCCGGAGGTTTCGTCATACAGCGCCCGCAGCCGGTCGAAGCCGGCCTCGATCTGGCCGTCGATGCTGGGCCCGTCGTGCGCTGGGTCCGCCGAGTTGGTGTTCTGACGCAGCCACGGCTGGAAGAGTTCGTAGATCTTGCGCGTGCCGACCAGATTGTCGCGAATGTCGGTCATGGTGCGTTGCGAGTAACGTGACTCTTCTTCGTTCGTCGAAGCCTTGTTCACTTTCTCGCGTTGCTCGTTCATCAACGAGACGAGCCCGCCAAAGGCGCCGGCGAGGTCGACCTTCGCGGGCGACCACTGACTTTCGAGCGTCCGCGCGTCCGTGAGCAATCGACCTACGAGCAGGTCGTGGAATTGTGCGGCTTCTTCGGCGGTGCTCGGAAATGCGGCCGCTGATAGAAATCCAACTTGGCTTCGAAGGCCGTGATTCGTGGCGGAATTCGATCGGCGTACAAGATGCGCTCGATCGCATGCAGGCCGACCACGCCCTGATCGTCGAAGAGTCGATCGTCGCCCCGGGGCAGACCAGCCAGAAAGTCATCGTAGCGAGCATCGAGCGAGGCATCGAGATCGGGGAAGAGCGGGGCCAGGGCGCCCTCGGAGTATTCGTACGCCGTACGCGCGGCCTTCCATTGCTCCTTCGCGGCCTCGATCGCGGCGCGATCCCGCGTGCCGTCCCAGCCGCGGTCCATCGGCAACGGCGCTGCACTCTGCAAGCCTTCCCCGGCGCCGCGCAGGGCGTGAATATCGGCGAGCAGTGAGTCGTGCATCGCTTGCACGACCTCGCTCGCCGAGGTTTCGCTTGCAGGCGAACCGCTGCACCCCATGAGAACGAGCGGTGAACACCAGAGCAACACAGCGAGGGGCGTGGTGGGGGACAAGTCGATGAGCTTTCTTCGGAGGGTTCAGAGAGAGCCGACGAAATCGAGCAACGCTTGCTGCTCATCGCCGCTGAGCGCCGTGAATCGTGCGAGCGATGAATTGGCGTCGGATCCCGGGCCCTCGTGCAGCTGGATCGCATCGCGGATGCTTGCGGCGCGTCCGTCGTGCAGGAAGCTGCGACAGAAACGGAGTCCGATGAGCGGTGCACTGCGCAGTTCGGTGGCGGTGGCGGTTCCGTCCACGCCGTTCGCCATGCCGTCGGAGAGCGTCGGGCCCATGTCATGAAGCAAGAGGTCGGAATAGATCCGCGCGTCGATGTCCGCGAGCGCCGCGATCGGATAATCCTTGCGCGTGTGCAGCACGGGCACGTGACAGGCGCTGCACTGAACGCGAGTAAAGAGCTCGGCGCCCGCCTCGTGACCGGCGCTGCGCTCCGGGATCTCGAGCAAGCGCACGTACATTGCGCGCGCGTTGAGGGAATCGGCGGTGATGTCGACGCCGGGCTTTTGATCGTCCAAAAGCCCGTCCGGGTTGGGGAATTCATCGGGTCGGAGCGGGCTCGTGATGCCCATATCGAAGGCCAGGGCGTCGGCAGTGAAGTCGTCGAGCGTCGCGATGCGGGCTTTGATGCCGAAGCGACCGATCGCAAGATCGCCTTTTTGGTAGTTGAAGAAACGCTGATCGGGATTGGCTTCGGAGGCGTAGTGAACGCGATTGATTCGGCCATGAACGAGGCCGAGCGTGGTTTCCTCGGCCGCGTTGCGCTCGATCTCGGCGTCGTCGATCGCCTCCAGGTAGCCGCGCCCGAGTAGCGGCGGACCGAGGCGCACGCTGACTCGCACGCGCGGATCGGGCGGTGGTTCGATCGGCGTCGTTGCGGGCGCGATAGTGAGCGGGTGGACGGTATGACCCCAGGCCAAAGCGGATTGATCCAAAGCGGGCGTGAAGCCGTCGGCCTCGACCATCGACATCTTCTTCACTAGGCCGGGGCCGCGCGCGGCGTCGCGATGGCACGCGCCGCAGTTGTCGCTGGTGTACAGCGGACCGAGTCCGTCAGCGGGGCGCTCGGGCAAATCGAAGAGCGTGTCGCCGCGGGAAAAATCCTCCATTTCCGCGGCAGAGGCGCCGGAAAGGGGCACATCGGAGCGCCGCAGAGCGGCGTCGTTGAGCGGCGCGGGGGCGCTACTCGGCGCCTTCGATCCACTGCACGCGCTCAGCAGCAGTGAGAGCGAAATTCCGAATTGGAGAGGCGTCACGCTAGTCACCGGCGGGGCCGAATACGGCGTCGTGCTCGGCCGTCAGGTGGCATTCGTTGCACCCGGCTTTCGCGTCACCGCCGTACACTTCACCCAAGGGCGGCCCGAAGCCGCGCCACACGATGCTCACCGTCGACGCAGGTTCTGCCTGATTGCGCAGTTCGAACCACTCCCAACCGACGACGCCGGTCTCATTGTAGTTCCCGCCGCGTTTGACCATGCCGAAGAACTGCCGCGTCGAAGGGTCGCCCAGCGAACCCTCTTTGACGATGATAGTGCCGACTGGGAACTGAGCGATGCCCTGCGCTTTCGGGTGATTGATGTATTCGGTGAGCTGATGATCGGGGTGAACCGGGTCCCCGATGCCTGCTTCGTCGTACACTGGGAAGCTCGGCCATTCGTGAAAACCCGAGAAATCATCGGCGAATGCGATGAACACGTCGCCGGTCGTCACCGGCTCGCTGCTGCCCGTCCGAGCGTTGTCCGGGCTCGGGCCGCCACAAGCGGATACGGCGAGCAGCGAGAGCAACAAGCGCGCACGCTTCACGGCGAGGCTCGGTGCAGGCTCACGATCACTCGGGACGAGTCCGTGGCCGCGGTTTCGACCAAGTGGTCACCGTTCTGACAGAAATCGACGCGGCTCGAATCGTCGTACACGATCTGAGCGCCATCCAAAGTGAACCCCTGCGAATCGGTCGAGCGTTGATGATCCGCAAAATCGCAGGAGCACGCGCCGCTTACCGGCTGGCAGCTCACCGCCACGGTGCCCGCCCACAAAAGTTCGAGGCCGTGGCATGCGTCGGCCGATGCGCCCTCGAAGCCGATGGCCTTGAGGCAAGCCTCGCTGTACTGCTCGGTGAGGGCGAACTGACTGTCGACGACCGACTGCTGCATGCCGGTGCCAGCTTCGGCGTTGGCGTCGTAAGTGACGGAACCGTGAACGGTGACCGAGACGTTTTGAATCGCGTTTTGGCACTCTGGCTGCTGAAAAGGCGAGTCGATGGTGAGGCACTCCGAGTCGATCGCCCACGTCCCCAGCGGATCGCCGCCGCAATGCGATTCGCTGCCGCAACTCGGCCCGGGCGCGTCGCTAGAGTGTGAGCTGCAAGCGAGCGACGCGAACATCGTGGTGGCGATGGGGAGCCACTGCCAGTGCGCGCTCGCGCGCATCGCGGAAATTCGCTGCGGGAAGAATGAGTGAAACATGTTGCGTTCGTGAGGCGCGGTCGTCGCGACCGGATGAGCTTTGCGTGCTCTAACATGGCGATCGAAGCGGTTTCGGGAAGACCCGGCAACATGTTGGTGCGCGACTTGGTTTTCATTGAGCCGGGCGCAGCGACTCGGGCATGAGTGCGCTCATGCACATTCGCTCGAGCCGCTTGTTCTCCCTCCTGTGCCTGTTGACGCCGCTGTACGCGACCGCGTGCGCTACGTCACCGGAAGACGCCGACACGGACGTGACCGCGAGCAGCTCGCAGATCACGCCGGTCTCTACGCCCATCAAGCACGTCGTGGTGATCGTCAAAGAAAACCACACGTTCGACAACTACTTCGGCTCTTTTCCCGGCGCCGAAGGGACGCTGAGCGGCGGCAAAAACCTGTGTGATTTGCCGACGGGCCGCGCCGCGTGCCCGCAAGCTCCGGACAAGCCCAAGCACGATATGGACCATGGTCACGACGCCGGCGTGATCGACTGGGACAACGGCAAGATGGACGGCTGGAGTAAGCCAGGCGGCAGCGATACGGGCGATCTCCAAACCTACGCCCAGTACACCGAACGGGACATCCCGAACTACTGGCAATACGCCAAGCACTTCGTGCTCGGTGATCACTTCTTCGCCAACATGATCGGTCCGAGCTTGCCCGGACACCTGTTCACGGTCGCGGCGCAGGCCGGTTGGGCCACGGGCAATCCGCCCACGGATTTGCCGTTCAAGATCACCACCAGCTGGCCGCCGAAGTTCTACGGGCCACACCCGTACTGGGGCTGCGACGAATGGCCGGGAGACACCCTACCGATTTTGGCGAACGGCAAAACGCCGGCCAACGTGTTCCCGTGCTTCAACATCCCGTCGGTGCCCGACGTGTTGCCTTCCGGTGTGGACTGGAAGTTTTATGGCACGAACTTCGACGGCTTTTTCAAGGACATCTGGACCCCCTTCGACGCGATTGGCCTGATTCGCCGCGACCCGAGCAAGTGGGCGCATGTCGTTGGCACCGGCCAATTCACGAGCGATATCCAAAATCACACGTTGCCCGCGGTCTCCTGGCTCGTCGATCAGGATCAGTATAGCGAACACCCGAACCTGACTTTGCCCGGCATCAATCTCCCGCTCGGCGGCGTGTGCGACGGCGAGGGCTGGACGGTGCGCTTCGTGAACCAGCTGATGCAAAGCGACTACTGGAAAGACACCGCCATCATCATCACGATGGATGATTACGGTGGCTGGCGCGATCACGTTCCGCCGCCGCGCCAATACGGCGGCTCGGCGAGCGCGCCCTATGGCCTCGGCTTTCGCTTACCGCTGCTGATCATCTCGCCCTACGCCAAGCCCGGCTTCATCTTCAAAGAGGTCTCCGAGCAGGCGTCGATCGCGAAGTTCATCGAGACCGTCTTTCACGCGAGCACCACGCTCAGCAATCTCGACCCGGCCGCGCAAGACGGCCAGGCGAACGACTTGCTCGGCGCGTTCGACTTCAGTCAGTCGCCGCGCCCACCCTTGGTGCTGTCACCCCGCTCTTGCTTCTGAGCTGATTCGCTGGGGGCTTCGCGCTGGCCGCGCCGCCCTCAGCGTTCCATCACTTCGAGTAGCCGTTCGCGCGCGGCGTGTAGGCGGGAGTACGCCGTTTGCAGCGTGCAGCCGACCATTTCCGCGACCTGCTTCATCGTGAAGCCCTCGATCTCGTACAAGATGACGACGTCACGCTTGGCAGGATCGAGCTGATCCAAGAGCGCGCGCAGCACGAACCGCTGTTCGACTTGCGAGTCCGGCTCGTCACCGGTCCACTCTCCGTTTTCGGTGATCGGTTCGGCGGTGGGCCGTTCTTTGCGCACGTACGCGCGACGCCGGTGGTCGGCCGCGACGCGCAGGCAAATCCCGTAGAGCCAGGTACGCACGCTCGATCGGCCTTCGAAGCCGGCGAGCTTGCGGTGGATGGTGAAGAACACCTCCTGGCAAACGTCGGGCACTTCCGATTCGGCAACACCGAAGTGCCGAATGGTTCGCAGCACGTACGGAGCGTGTTCATCGAACAAGCTCCGTACGGTCAGTGGCGTTTCAGTACACACCGCAGCCGTCGGCGGCGGGCTAGCCGCCGGTGGCGGCCTGCTGGAGATAGACAGACCGTTCATGAAGTAGGTTTTGGTGGGAGACGGAGATCATTGCACGTCGCGCGCGGAAACCGCTCCGGAACAGAACGGCCGCAGAGTGCGTTTCCTAGAGGGCTAGTGTGCAATATGTGATCATCCCGTTTCGCCGCCGACACGATTCGCTTCCAAGGAGTGTCGATCGAGACGAGGACTCGTTGGCTAGCGCGCGCGACGCTTGCTCGAGTGGTGAGAGCGCGTGCGCGAGACGCGCAGCCGAGCGCTGAAGCGCGGACACCAGCGCCGTGAGCGCACCTTTGGAATTTGCGAGATTAACGCTGATTTCCCGCGCTCGTGCTGTCTCGCTCAGAGCGAATCTCGCGCTGCTGAACGAGGCGTCTCAAAGTGCGATTGAGAGACATCGCATCACGCCTCAAAGCGTTACGCTTGCTCGACACGAACGGTGCCCGATTGGGCGCGCAATCTCCAGAACAACAAGGCGCCCAGTAGCACCCAGCCCACGCTGCGAGCGCGACGGAGGACGGCGACGCTCACCAGCGTGCTCGCAGCCACCGCTGCGGAAGAGGCCGAACCCTTCAACGCTGCTTCGAGCACGCCAATCTGCCCGGGGATCGCGGCGCCGACGGCCGAGGCCACCGTCGAGACCAGGCCCAACACTGCGCTCGAACGCAAAGTGGCCTGACCGAGGAGCGCGAGTGCCAGCGCAAATTCGGCGACGATCCACAGCTTGCCGAGATAGTGGGCGACGAACGCGGTGCCGATGCCGCGCGCCGTGCCGCCCGACCACGCGCCACGTTTCGCAAGCACGACGCCGACGGCGGTGCTGATCGCGAGCAGCGCGACTGCGCCCAGCGCGAAGCCATGCGGCGCGTGACTGCCGCCCAGGAACAGCGCGATGCTGGCCATCACCGCGCCGAGCGCGAGCAGAGCGCTCAGGTTATCGAGCACCATGGCTCGCAGCGCGAGCGGGCGATGCGCGCTCGGGAGCTCACTCACTTTGACCGATTCGCCGAGCACGCCGAGGCCGATCTCGTTGCCGGCTTGCGCCGCGAGAAAAATCGCAAAGGAGCGCCACACGCTGGGGCGAAGCGCGGCGGGCAGCAGCGCGCGCCAGCCCAACATGTGCACGAAGTTACCGACGACCGGCGCGAGGAACAGCAGCAGCGCGCCGATGCCGACGTGGCGTAAGTCTCTCGCGACTGCGTGCCACTCGAGCGCGCTGCAGAAGCGGACGCACAACCAGACACCGACGGCAGCGGCCACCAATGAGAACACTGGGCGTAGCCGACGCCAGCGGGTGTCGCCCACGCGCAACAGTGTGCCGGATGGTGCTGCGAGAATGCTCGGCGCGCCGCCTGCAAGGTCTCGGATTAGCGATTCATTCGAGGCCATGCCCATTCAGACATGGAGCTTTGCAGCGAATGTGCCAGTGGCGCGAGCTCGAATCCGTGATGACCGTTCAGCGGTGAGCGAATGCCTTCTGCGGCGTACTCACGCGCGTAACCTTCGCGAAATGTTTCTTGCTCGAAGTGCCGGCCTTTGCCTTGGACGCGGGCGGTTTCACCGCCACGGCAGTGCTCGAATCGGGGGCCGCGGCCGGGGCTGGAGGATCGGCTTGAGCAGCTGCGGCGGGTGGCTGTGGTGGAACCAGTGTCACCACCGTGGGTGCGGGGGGCACGACGGCGACGGCCGGCTCGTCGTGAGAGCGTGCCAAGGAACACAGTAGGCCTACACACGTGAGCAGCGCAGCACCTCCCACCGTCCACTTCACCACACGCCGGAGCTTCTCGCGACGCGCCTCGAGAGCGGGATCGACGGGGGTGGGGTCCGTAGCCTCTGGGGAGGAGAGGCGAATGGGAAAGTGCGAATTCATCAGGGGTTGCCTCGACGACAGTGCACGTGCGCACTCGAACGCGCGAAGCCTTCGAGTGCACATGTAAATGTCGCGCCGAACGAAACGAAAACGTGGGGCGTACTCATTGAGTACCCCGTGCGCGCTCGCGGCAGGCGAAGTACACGCGCAATTCGACTCGCTGATTGCACGTAGTTTCGTAACTACGTTGCGGTTCTGCTCCTACAAGTGTGACACGCGTATCGCCAAAGAAAAGCAATTCGAACCGAGTTCGACAGGCAATGGGCGCGGCACTCCCGCCATTCGAGAACCAAGTCCGGAAACGCTCCCGCTCGCTCTCGGATTCGGCGGCAGAACAATGGTCGCGATCCACCCCTTCTTAGAGTGCGCGTGAGCCGCTAAATTCTGCGAAATTGCGCACTTTTCTCGAAATGATTGCGTGGTCTTTTGACCACGAGCTACCCGGCCTCGGCCGTGATAAGGCCAGGCGCGAAAATGACACTAAGGAGCGACTGTGCGGCTTGAAGCAATTTCCATCGGTGCTGATCCCCCCAATGAAGTGAACGTGATCGTCGAAGTGCCGGTCGGCGGTGAGCCGATCAAGTACGAGATGGATAAGGATGCGGGCACGCTGGTCGTGGATCGCTTTCTCTATACGTCGATGCGTTACCCGGGCAATTACGGCTTCGTGCCGCATACCCTCTCGGGTGACGGTGATCCGCTGGACGTGTTGATTGCCAGTCAGCGCGGCATCGTGCCCGGCGCGATCGTCGCGGTGCGCGCCATCGGTGTGCTGCGCATGCAAGACGAAGCAGGGCTCGACGAGAAAATCATCGCGGTGCCCGTGCCGCGCCTCACGCGCCGCTACGATCAAGTGCAGAACTACACGCATTTGCCCGAGATCACCGTGAAACAGATCGAGCATTTCTTCGAGCACTACAAAGATCTCGAGCAAGACAAATGGGTCAAAGCCCTCGGCTGGGGTGATGCCAACGAAGCGCGCCAGGTGATCATGGAGAGCATCGAGCGCGCCAAGGGCGCGAAGCCAGCGAAGTAAGCAAGCAGCGAGAGCTAGGCGGCTGCGGGCGGCTCACCGTGCCAGCAATGCGGAAAGTTCATCATGGATGAGCCCATTGCTGAATCGGCCTTCACCGAGGTCGATACGGTGACCGCCTTGCAAAGACAAACCGCTTGGCATCGGCATTGTGGAAGTCCCTCCCGTCCGCAGCCTCGCTACCCGACTCGGATGTAGTTGAGACCGAAGTCAATCGCCCACGTCTGCTTGTCGTGGGCGATCTCCCAGGTGCCGTCAATCCGCGCGCCGTCCTCACTGAAGGTGCCAGTGAAACGCTGGGCGAACTCGAAGGGCGAGAAGTCCGCCTTGATGCGCTGAAGCGTCCAGACCCCACCCTCGAAGGCCATCTCATAGACCCGAGCGACCCCGCGCTGATCAAAGTAGTGTTGCAGGAGGCCTCCAGGACCCTCACCTTGACCGATAATCGCGATCCCGTCGGGCGCTTCGGGAATCGGGACTTTCCAGCGCTGGACCAACCAGAGTTCGCCCGGCATCCACTCGAAGCTAACGCGCGCGCCGATGTCGGGCATCGCGTCCTGCCCCGGCATCACCATCTCGAGCGACCACTCTCCGATGAACGGCTCCAGTCGCTTTAAGCCTCGCTTTTCCGTCATCACTGCCGCCTCCGATCCTTCCGGGTGCCTCACCGCCGACACTACAACCGATTCGGGTCGCTCACGTTGAGGTTGATGCTTGCCCAGCCGTCGCTGGTGATCGGAAGGTTGGCAAGAAACTGCGCGTGAATCACGCCACCGACCAAGCGATTCGGGAGTGCATCGAAGGCGGACGTGGGCTCGGTAATATCCAAGCCTTCGGCTTCGAAATGGTAGTCCGCGGCCGTGACGACGAAAACCGGGTGTGTTACCTGAATGATGCCGGAGTACGGATCGACGCCCCAAAAGATCAATCGAAGTTGATCCGACGACAGCGAGTCGACCCAGAGCTTGCCGTGGCTCGAAACCTTGCCGCCCTGAATGCCATCGATCGGACCGTTCACTAGTTTGATGTCGCTGAGGTGTTTCGCGGTCGGTGGGTGGCTCGCTGAGGAGCCGATGTATGAAGACAGTTCATAGTGCTGAATGGCGGGGGCAAAGCCTTGAGACGCGTAAAACTCCCGGTTCTTCGGGTTGAGTGCGAGCCACGCGAGCTCGTGATCCGCGACGACGACGGCGCCTTCGTAGCCGCTCCCGGCGAGCCACACGCCAATTCCTCCAATGGCGGCCCCCTTGGCGGTGCCACTCAAGCACTCAAGCTGATGAAGGTGTCATTGCTCTTGTGGTCATGCACGATGACTCGTTCACTTCCCGATCCTCAGAACAGACAGCAGAGCAACGAATGATCAGAGAATGAGCTGGTCGCATGCGCGCCGCGTCGTGATCGATAGCTGCCTACTGGCCGCGCCAGCGCCGGCGGCGTTGGGACGGGCGACCACCGCAAGCGGCTAAATCCGCCGCGGTGAGGTGCCCCTCAACGCTTCTTGCCTTCTTCGGGCGCGACCACTTCTCGTTGGATGCCGTGCTCGGTGCGCACGAATCGGAATGCCTGTGGCTCCTCCAACACTGGCAAATTTTCACGCGAATCTACCGACAATTGCTCGAGCAACTGGCGATACTCGTCGCTTCCTGGACGCGGCCCACTTTTGACCGCGTTGAGAAACTCATCGGGAGGAAGATAGTGATGCTGAAGCACATAGTGATAGATGAGATTCGGCGCCGCGAAGACGCGCCCCTTTGCGTCGAAAACTCTTATTTCGCCTGAGCCGAGGAGGCGCCTCGTTCCGTGCCTGACGAACGTGCTGGATGGCGAGCTGCAAAACTCACAGTGATGTAGCCCCCTCGTTGGAACGACAAGAATCGAGCAAAACTCCCAGAGCGCGTCGAGCAGGTCGGGCTCAGGCGCTTCGGTTGCAAAGGGATGGTCCGCATCCAACCAACCGATGTTCGTTGCGTCACGAACGGCGGCTGCACCTTGGTCGAAGGAATAGCGGGACAACTCTTCGAAGTACGTCATTTCACTTGAAGGGGGCGAGGCAAACTTCGCTATGGCAGAAGGCGCCGATGGTCATTCCAGGTCCGGACAGCATACCGTTGATCTGAGCCCCCGTAAGGCTGAGAGTGTCGTGAATGGTGACGCCGGGGAGGTGGCCGAACATCGCGATGTCGTCGGCTACGAACTGGGGAGCGGGAGTTATCGCGCCACTAGCTGTGCCGTGAACTCCACTCAGAATGTTGACGGGCATGCCCTGCATCACTCCTGCATTGACTTCTGCGGTGAAATCCGAGCCCGCCACTTGCCCTTGCGTTGTGACAACCAAACCTCCAGCTGGGTTCGAAGAGGTAGACACCACACCACCGAACCTGCCGACGCCTCGAACTACTTCCTCTGCGGCAGCGTCCCCCACCGACTGGAGCTCTTCCAAATCCTCAACGATTTCCTCCTGGTGATCACTCAGGACCCTGCCTGTAGCCGTAGTGCCGCTCGTGCCGATCGTCGCCAGCAACGGGCTCTCCGCGGCGAGCGCGTAGAGATAAGCACCCCCGAACGCCGCGCCGTAGATTGCAACGGAAGCGGCTCCCCACTTCAACCCCTGGTGTGCGTTCTCGGGCGTGAGTACGGTTCCCGAGAGGTAGTCGACGCCATACTCCATCGACTCGTCGATGACGGTTGAACTGCCGTTGCTATCTTCGCTTTCTGGCAACGGTGGTTTGGCGATGACGGTGATTTCCTCCGCTTGACCGATGACCGTCCAAACGCCATCCGCGTCTTGTGAGACGCCCATCAGACAACCATCTGCGGGCATGCTGCCGGGGGCGTAGAATTCCGGGCAACCACTCTGGATGGACCCACCCGCTGCCGACGTTCCGGTACCGTAAAGGCCCGACGGATCGATGTAGTTCAGCGGGTTATTGTACACGTAACTGTAACGATTGAAGCCTTGGCTGCTCTTGAAGTTGGCGACGAGCGGGTCTGTCGACAAGAAGCGGCCAATTTGCGGATCGTAGATGCGACCGCGCATATTGATGAGGCCGTTGAGGTCGTCTTCCTGCTCTTGCCCGGTGAACCCGAGCCGCACTCCCGACGACGAACCCAACGGAGTACCGAGCGTGCCAGCGTCGATGCGCTTTCCGAACGGATCATATTTGAAGTGTTCGGGAGCCGCAGTCGGACCCGTGAGCGACTCCGTCGAGCCCAGGCTATCGGTGTGCAGGTAGCTGATTTTCCGTGAACCAACGGCAGCACCATTCATCGCCACATCGACTTGTCCGACGATGCGTCCGCCGAGCGGCACGTAGAACACGTGGTCGACGAGCTGCATCGCGTTGCGGCGCTCGTAGAGGTCACCCACGTAGGTGTAGCCTTGAAATCCGACGCGTTGCGCACGGTGGTGCCATGCGTCGTACTTGAAGTTGTTCATCGAGTACGTGTTGACGCTCGCCGGCAGATTGAACGACGTGTATGTGATGGTTCGGCCGGGGCCCGTGAGCTGGTTCCCATTCGCGTCGTAGCTGAACGAGTGGCCGCCATCAGAGACCACGGCGTGCACGCCTGCGTTGCCCGGAGTGCCCGCTGCATCGCGCGTCCCCGGAGCGTAGTTCAACGTGCTTTGGCCGCTCGGAGCATAGGTCGTTTTCGACGACAGGTTTCCGAGATCCGAGTACCCGAAGTACGTGTTCGTGACGCCCGCAGACGACGCATACGACCAAGTGTCGAGGCGATGCGCGAAATCGTTGTGGAAGGTCTCTTTCGTTCCCGCCACCCCGTCTTCGCGTTCGCTGAGGTGCCCACTCGTATCGTAGTGGTAGCTCAGGTCTTGGACGGTGGTCGTGCCGACAGTCGAGATCCCATTCAGCCAGCCGCGGTTCGAATCGTAGCTGCGCATGGTCGTGCCCGACTCACTCGCATTGACACCGTATGCCTCATACAGGACCTGACCGTCCGCCTGCCACTTGGAGATCCGCCAAGAGAACGGCGACGCCGGATCGTTCGAATTTACACTCTTTGGCTCGCCGATCGCGTCGGTCGTGTAAGTCACACTGAACGGTGCGACGCCCGCAACCGTCGGGTAGTGCACCACTTTGGTGTGTCCCACGTCGTCGAAATCGGTCGTCACGTTGTAAGAGCCGGAGCCCGTCTGGAGCGTCGTTCCCACACGGCGACCGAAAGGGTCGTAGGCAAACGTCGTCGTGATTTGGTCGGAGCTCGTGCCGATGGCGATTTGACCGACGCCACCCGGCGCTGCATCCCATTGGAAGGTCGTGGCGCCCTCCGTGGACGAGTAGTCTTCGACGACGCGACCGAGCGCGTCCCGACCGAAGACGTGCACCTGACCCATCGCGTCGGCTTCGCTCTCCACCTCACCGAATGCGTTGTAGATCGTGGTTTGTTGACCACTGTCGGCATCAACGACCGAGATGCGGCGCCCAAGGTCGTCGAACTGCATGTTATCGAGCTGTGTCGTGGCGCCGCCGTTTTCGGCACGCGCGGTGACCGAGATGCCCTCCAAAACCCCGAATGGGCCATAGCTATAGTTCGTCGAGATCGCGGAAGTGGAGCGCGCGGTCGGATCTTGAGGATTGATCGCGACGTTCATTTGCGACTCTTCGTCGATGCGCGCGACGCGGCCCTGCTGATCACGCACGGTGGTGCGCGCGAAACCCCGCGGGTCGGTCGCGACGCTAGCAAGACCGTAGTACTGCTCGGTGGTGCGAGTGCCGTCGGGCAAAATCATGCTCGTCGGTCGCCCGATTGCGTCGTAGCTGAAGGACTTCAGCAGCGGCGGGAGAGCGAACGCATGCGGCAATGACTTCCAGGCGACGGTGCCTGGCATGCCTTCCTGATAGAGCGGGTTCGCGTAGTGCGTCTCAGTGTAGCTGAAGGTGCCATCGTGGTTGCGCTCACCGCGAACGACTTCGTGATTGTTGGCGTTGTACGTAACGATGCTGTGACCGAAGCCTTGTTGGTCGGTCTCGATCGTCAAGAGACCCGGCACCGTGCCGTTCTGCTCCGCATAGGGCCTACCGCTCTCGTAACTGAGCGTGGTCGTGCCGTGCCCGGGCACACTGCGGCTGATGAGGCGGCCAAAGCCGTCATATCGACTGTGTGTCGCCACCCCGTTCGCATCGCTCGTGAATACCGGCACGCCGAGGCCCGGGTGAACCACGCTGCGCGTCACTTGCCCGAGGGAATTGCTCTGAGTCGCGGGGAAAATCCCGTCGAAATCGTCGAATGTGGTCCAGCTTTCGCGCACCACCGCCGCCGAGGTCAGCGGGTCGGTGGCGGCAGCCGTGACGTGAGTCACCTGTCCCAGCGCATTATGCTCGTAGGTGATGCTCTGCGCGACACTCGCGTCTCCACTCGGCTGCACCTTTTCACTTCGAATCAAACCGCTCGCGGGATCGGTATCGAAAGAGCGCGTTCGTGACACGGAGCGCGAACCGACGACGCTCGTC
>Ga0105245_10003402_pt1 | contig 14246 bp, 13 predicted proteins | sample KBSM54metaG_FD_81523 | JGI IMG/M metagenome (GOLD analysis project Ga0105245, IMG submission 81523) | Miscanthus rhizosphere microbial communities from Kellogg Biological Station, Michigan, USA - KBS M5-4 metaG | ecosystem: Host-associated > Plants > Roots > Rhizosphere > Soil | place... | reverse complement strand
GTTCGACGGCGCGAAGCTCCTGCTCGTGCAGCCGATCGGCATCGACGATGCGCCGAGAGGCCCGGCGCTGCTCGCGATCGACGGCGTCGGCGCGGGCGTCCACGAAAAGGTGCTCGTCGTCCTCGAAGGGCGCGCCGCGGGCGAAGCCCTCGGGAAGAAGGCCGCGCCCGTCGATGCCGCGATTATCGGTATCATCGATCAGGTCGACGTTCATGGAGATCTCTGACCAGGAACTGCGGGCGCTCGTGCGCGACGCCATCGCGCGGCACGGCCGGCCGGCCGGGACATCCGCGGATCCGGTTCCAGGGCCGTCCCCGGTCCTTCGCTTCGACGTCAGCCACGGACGATTTCCCGTCGCCGGCGGCAGCGCTGACGATGGGCGCTGCCTGATCGAGCCGGGAGTCGGCTGCAACCACTGCGGCTACTGCCAGTCGCTCGGCCATTGACCCCGCCCCGTTCCTCCAGGACCACCGCCAGGTCACTCCGCCACGCCCGGAAGGTCGGTCCGGTGATGCGCGCGCTGGCGCGCGAGATCGACGGCCTCGAGCTTCCCGCCGTCGAGAAAATCTCCGAGGCGAGCCAGGAAGATCCGTTTCAGGTGCTGATCGGCACGTTGCTGTCGGCCCGGACGCAGGATGCGACGACCGCCGCGGCCTCGGAGCGGCTGTTCAAGGCGGCCAGCACGCCGCAGGCGATGGCTGCGCTGACCGTGAAGCGGATCGAGCGCCTCATCTACCCGGTGAGCTTCTACCGCAACAAGGCGAGGCACGTGAAGGCGACGTGCCGCATCCTCGTCGAGCAGTTCAACGGTCGCGTCCCCGGCACGATGGAGGAATTGCTGACGCTGCCGGGCGTGGGCCGCAAGACCGCAAACCTCGTGCTCATCCTCGCGTTCAAGAGCGCGCGGAACATCTGCGTCGACACGCACGTCCACCGGATTTCGAACCGCCTTGGATGGGTGAAGACGAAGACGCCCGACGAAACGGAGCAGGCCCTGTACGCGGCCACGGCCCGCGAGTGGTGGCCGTCGATCAACCTCTACCTCGTCACGTGGGGACAGAATGTCTGCCGTCCCGTCTACCCGCGCTGCGGAGCATGCGTCATCAGGGAGTGGTGTCCGCGGCTTGGCGTGACCACGGTCGGGCGATCATGACCAGGTTTCGCGCGGCCGTCCTGGCGGCCCTGCTCGTTCCGTCGATGCTGGCACGCGCGACACCGGTGACGGGTCAGGACGCCGGTCCTGTCATCGTCGTCGACACGAGCGCCGGCACCTTCGCGTTCGAGACGTTTCCCGACGAAGCGCCCAAAACGGTCGCGCACATCCTGGAACTGGTCCGGAACGGCTTCTACGACGGGCAGCGGTTTCATCGCGCGATTCCGGGGTTCGTCGTGCAATGGGGCGATCCGCAAACGAAGAGTCTCGAGAAATCGGCGGACTGGGGTTCAGGCGACGCCGCGTCGAGCGGGAAGCCTGTCGGTGTCTCGGAGATGAACAAGAAGCGGCTGCACGTGAAGGGCGCGGTCGGCGTAGCTCACATGGGCGATCCAGCGAAGGCCGACAGCCAGATTTACGTCACTCTCGCGGCCCGTCCTGATTTGAACGGCCGGTACACCGTGTTCGGCCGGCTGATCGCCGGCACCGAGGTTCCTGAGCGAATCCAGAAAGGGGATCAGATCACCCGCATGTACGTGAGAGAGTAGTATCGCGAGGGCCGCGGTATGTTTGAACGCTTCACGGACGAGGCCCGGCGCGCGTTGTTCTTCGCACGGTTCGAGGTGTCGGAACTTGGCGGTCCGGCGATCGAGACCGAACACTTCCTGCTCGGGATCCTTCGCGCAGACCAGGGCCCTGCGCCGGGGCTGTTCGCGGCCGCCGGCTTTTCGTACTCAGAGGCACGCGCGGCGATACAAGCGCACCAAGGCACGCGCGAGCGATTATCGACCTCCTTCGAGATCCCGTTCACCGACGAGGCGAAGCGCGTGCTCGAGCGCGCACGAGAGGAAGCGGATCGTCTCGATCACCCGCACATCGGCAACGAGCACATGCTGCTCGGGATCCTGCGCGAGGAGAGCTCGTTCGCGGCGAGCCTGCTTCGCAGCCGCGGGTTGAACCTCGAGAGCGTTCGTGAGCACGTCAGGAATGTGCCGCCGGACGTGACGCCGCCGGATTCCCAGGCTCTTCCGTCGAGTGGAGGTCTTGATCCGATCGCGTCGGTCGAGCGGATACGCTTTCTGGTCGAGCAGCTCAGCGGGCTCGAGAGCCGTCGCGACGACGCGCCATTCCTCCTCAAAGAGATTCATCACCATCTTGACGAGCTGAAACGGCGCCTCGCCCTAAAGCAGTGAGTCTCGTCTGACCGGCGTGGCCGCCCCGGCCAGGGCTGGATACTCCGCGAGAAATTCTTCCCGATACTCCCCGTTCAGCGGCTCGCCGAGCTGTTTCTTGATCATGGCGGCGTTGGCGACGGACTTCGCCGAGAAGTGGTTGTTCGTGTAGAGATAGAGCTTCTTGACGAGAGTCCGCGCGGCGTCCACGGTTTCGACGAACTCGCTGAGCTCGGAGTCCGCGTAGAGGTAGTTGTAGCGATCCTCGGAGCTCTGATGCTTCCACCACTGCTTCGCGTTCCGCCCGTGGAGCCGCATGTAATAGAGACCTTCCACGTTCGGCAGGAAGTTCTGCCTGATCGAGAACCGGAACTTGGGCTCGTCGATCTGTACCCACGCTGATCCGAACGGGTTGAGCAGCGACAGCGTGTCGCCCATGGCGTCGCTCCAGCTGCTGTGCCGGAGCTCGACGGCCATGCGGTGGTCTTTGAACGCCTCGAGCAGCCACACCAGGTAGTCGCGCGACGCCGGGCTGTCCTTGAAGCTGGGCGGAAACTGCGCGAGCAGCGCGCCGAGCTTTCCGCTCGACGCCAGCGGATCGATGCCCGCGCGAAAGTCGTCGAGGTCCGACTGGTTGGGACGCGCCAGCGCGTCGAGCAGGGCGTCGCCGTCAGGGCCGGCCGGCACCCCTTTCGTGAACGCGTCTTTGAACATCTTCGGGTGCGTGAACTTCTGGTAGAGCTTGATGGAGAACTCGAAGCCGGATGGCGTCCGATCCGCCCAGGCCCGGCTGACCGCGGCCCTGGGCTGCCCGTAAAAGGTCGAGTTCACTTCGACCGTGTTGAAGTGTTCCGCGTAGAACGACAGCTCGTCGAAGCTTTTTGCGCGGCCGCGGGACGGCGGGTAGAAGATCCCGTTCCACGTGCCGCGGCCCGACGGATAGCTCCAGCCGCTGGTGCCGATGCGCAGGTCGGGCGCGCCCATGGACATAGAATAGTGAGAGACCCATGTTGACGGTCAACGAAATCTTCCATTCGATCCAGGGCGAATCGACGCGGGCCGGAGACCGCTGTGTGTTCGTGCGCCTGACCGCGTGCGACCTGCGCTGCTCCTGGTGCGACACGCCGTATGCCTTTCACGAAGGCCGCAAGATGTCGGTGGACGATGTGATGTCGGCGGTCGAGGCCTACGGGTGCCCGCTGGTCGAAATTACCGGAGGCGAACCGCTCCTGCAGGAGGGCGTGTACGACCTGATGGATCGGCTGCTCGCGGACGGCCACACGGTGCTGCTCGAAACCGGGGGGCATCGACCGATCGATCGCGTGCCTGCGAAGGTCGTCAAGATCGTCGACGTGAAATGCCCGGGGAGCGGCGAGGCCGACAAGAACCACTGGGCCAACCTCGAACGCCTGGCGCCTCACGACGAGGTGAAGTTCGTCGTGCTCGATCGCGCGGATTACGAGTTCGCGCGCGATGTCGTGACGCGCACGCAGCTGCCGTCGCGGGCCGCCGCGATCCTGTTTTCGCCCGTCCACGGCGTGCTGGATCCGAAGACGCTGTCGGAGTGGGTGATTGCCGACCGGCTGCCTGTCCGCGTGCAGTTGCAGCTGCACAAACTCATCTGGTCGCCGACCACGCGAGGCGTGTGACCGAGGCCGTCGTCCTTCTGAGCGGGGGCCTCGATTCGTACACGGCCGCGGCCCTGGCGCGGTCGGACGGATTCACGCTGAATGCGCTGACGATTCACTACGGCCAGCGTCATGCGCGTGAAGTGGAGGCCGCTCGCGTGGTGGCCCGGGCGCTCGGCGTCGCGCGCCACCAGGAGTTGAGCGTCGATTTGCGCGGCATCGGCGGGTCGTCGCTGACATCGGACGCCGCGGTCCCCCGCGACCGCGACGTCTCGGAGCCGGGCATTCCGTCCACCTACGTTCCGGCGCGGAACACGATTTTTCTCTCGCTGGCGCTCGGCTGGGCGGAAGCCATCGGCGCGCGCGACCTCGTCATCGGCGTCAACGCGCTCGACTACTCGGGATACCCGGATTGCCGTCCGGAATTTATCCATGCGTTCGAGGCGCTCGCGGCCGTCGCGACCCGTGCCGGAGTCGAGGGCGCGCGCGTCCGCGTTCACACGCCGCTCATCCGTATGACGAAGGCGGAGATCATTCGCAAAGGCCTCGAACTCGGGCTGGATTACGGCCTGACACATAGCTGCTACGACCCGCTCACCGCGGGGAACCCGTGCGGACACTGTGACAGCTGTGTGCTGCGAGCAAAAGGGTTTCTCGAAGCGGGCGTGGTCGATCCACTGCTTCTGCGCTAAAATTCGTCCGAGAATCGTTGAGATTTCTTCGAACTCAACCCATCCTCCGGCAGGTCGCTGTGGCAGCGATCATCCTCCTGCTGCCCGTCCTCGCCGCGGCTCTCTGGTCCGGTAACCGCCTGCGCCAGGAGCGCGCGCAGGAGGTCGAAGCTGAGGCCGGCCGGCTTGCGACCACCGCCACCGCCCTGCTGGACGAATATTTCGGCAGCCTCGATGCCATGGCGTCGCTCCTCGTGCGACATCCGGCCGTGGCGTCGCTCGATCCCGGCGGCAGCCGGGCGCTGTTCACGCAGCTGCTGCGCGAGCAGCCTCTTCTCAACAACATCATCCTGCGCGGCGCGGATGGACGGATCGTGACGCCGACCGTTGAGGGCTCGGCCTCCCAGCCGGCGCCGCCCCCGCTGTTCTTTCAGGTGCTGCAGAGCGGCCGGGCGGCTGTCAGCCAGCTGGAAGTGGGGCAGTTTACCGGCCGGGAAACGGTCCTGGTGGGATATCCGGTGCCGGGCGCCGATTCACGCACGGTGGCTGTCCTCGGCATCAGCCTCAACCTGCAGCGGCTCGAGCGGCTGTTCGCAAACCTCTCCCTGCCGGACGGATCGATTGTCACGCTGGTCGATCGGAACGGACGCGTGATGGCGCGGAGCCAGGAGAGCGCGAAGTTCATCGGCGCGGCGTTTGGTCCGCCGCGCGAGCCGAAGGACGTGCCCCGCACCCTCCTGCAGCGCGAAGTCGACGGTGTGGAGCGGTATCACGGCAACGCCGTCATCGAACGCGGTCCCTGGCTCCTGAGCGTGGCCGTTCCGCGCAGCGAGGTGTCCGCGCGCGTCGCCCCGACCTATCGCCGGAACATCGCGCTCCTGTCCGTCTCGACGTTCCTCGTGTTGCTGCTCGGTGTGTGGCTGGCGCGCAGGTTCGCAAGCGACCTGACGCAGCTCAGAAACGCCGCCCGGCGAATTGCCGGCGGCGACCTGTCGCCGCCCGAGGTGAGCCTGTCGCCCAACCTCGAGTTCAGCGAGGTCCAGGAGGCGTTCGCCAACATGGCGCTCCGTCTCCGCGACGCGCGCGGGGCGCTCGACCGGCAGTTCGAACAGGAACGCAAGATGCGCGAGATGCTGCAGTCGCTGCAGCGCCAGGTGGTCAGGCAGGAGCGCCTCACCGCAGTGGGCCTGCTCGTGTCCGGGGTCGCCCACGAGCTCAACAACCCCCTGCAGGCGATCCTGGGAACCCTGGAACTCCTCGAGCGCAACGAGGGCCTGACGCCCGACGTGCTGGCCGAAATCACGTTCGTCAAGACGCAGAGCGGACGGGCCAGGGAGATTATCCGCAACCTCTCCCGGTTCAGCAGCCAGCAGCCCGGCCCCGAGATGCTCGTGGACATGCGCGACGTCATCGCCGAGGTCGTCCAGCTTCGCAAGGCCGATCTCGAAAAGGCCCGGATCGCGCTCGACGTCGAGTTGTTCTCGGTCCGGAAGGTCAACGCCAACTTCACCGAGCTCGAACAGGTGACGCTGAATTTCGTGATCAACGCCCAGCAGGCCGTCGAAGGCGGACAACGATCGCCGGGCCGCATCGTGATTCGCCTCACGGACAGCGGCCGGAAGGTGCGGCTCGAGGTGGCCGACAACGGCCCGGGCGTCAAGCCCGACGACGAGCCCAAGCTGTTCCAGCCGTTCTTCACGACCAAACCCGTCGGCAAGGGGACCGGCCTCGGCCTGTCAGTCAGCTACGGCATCATCGATTCGTACGGAGGCGCCATCGGATACATCAGGAACGAATGGGGCGGCGCCACGTTCTTCTTCGAATTGCCCGCCGCCGATTCTCCGGCGCCGGAGTCCAGGGCGACGAATGACCGAGCGGCTGTACTACGCGGATCCGTATCGCCTCGAGTTTGACGCCACGATCCGCCGCGTGGAGCGGACCGACGGCCGGACGCTCGTCGTGCTGGACCGCACGGCGTTCTACCCGACCTCCGGCGGCCAGCCGTTCGACACCGGCGCCCTCGGCGCCCTCCGCGTCGTGGACGTGTTCGACGAGGACGACGGCACGGTCGTGCACGTGCTCGGCGACGACCCGGCCGGCGGTCCGGCGCCGGAGCCAGGGCAGGACGTCCGGGGCGCAATCGACTGGCACAGGCGCTTCGATCACATGCAGCAGCACAGCGGCCAGCACGTGCTGTCGGCCGCCTTCGACCGGCTCTTCGCCGCGCGAACCGTCAGCTTTCACCTCGGCGCGGCGTCGTCCACCATCGATCTCGATCGCGAGTTGTCCCGCGAGGACATCGCTGCCGCGGAAGCGGAGGCCAACCGCGTCGTCTGGGAAAACCATCCGGTCACGATTCGTTTCGTCAGCGCCGGCGAGGCGGTCGCGTTGCCGCTCCGGAAGGAAACGGCCCGCGAAGGCACGCTGCGGCTGATCGACATGGACGGGTTCGACCTGTCGGCGTGCGGCGGCACGCACGTCGCGAGCACGGGTTCGATCGGCGTGATTGCGATCGGCGCGGTCGAGCGTTTCAAGGGCGGACAGCGCGTGGAGTTCGTGTGCGGCGGCCGTGCGGTCAACAGGTTCCGGTCGATGCGCGAGACGCTCGGCTCGGCGGTGCGCCTGTTGTCGGTGCTGCCCCACGAGGTACCGGACGGAATCGAACGCCTTCAGACGGAGACGCGCGAGCGCCAACGATCGCTGACGGCGCTCGAACAGGAGCTGGCCGGCTATCGCGCGGCGGATCTCGCCGCAAATGCGGAAGCAACGGCGGCCGGCAAGGCGGTGCTCGCCGCCGTGGACAAAGACGCGAACGGCCTCAAATCCCTCGCCTCCTCGATTGTCTCGCGCCCCGGATACGTCGTCGTCCTGGTGTCCACGTCGCGTCCGGCCGTCGTCGTGGCCGCACGGTCGCAGGACGTGTCGATCGCGGCCAACCAGGTCATTGCCGGGTTGATCGCCCGCTTTGGCGGCCGCGGCGGCGGAAGGCCGGAACTGGCGCAGGCCGGTAACCTCGACGCCTCGGCCGAGGCGATTCTCGAGACGGCTCGATCGCTTATCGCCCCGAGTACGTGAGCGCGAGGATGCTGCCCGGATTGGCGAGTGTCTGCGTCACGACGCCCGCGGCGTTCCGGCTCGGCCCCGAGACGTCGGTGGCGAGATACAGGGTGCGTCCGTCCGGGTTGAGCGCGATGTCGCGATAGCGGTTCGCCGACTTGAACAACTCGGTGGGCGGCTCCACCGTCGATCGTCCATCCGCCGCAAGCGACAGACGATAGACCGCGCCGCGAATCAGGCTCAGCGCCAGCAGCGAATTCTTCCAGCCCGGAATGCCGTCGCCGGTGTAGACGTCGAGCCCTCCGGGCGCGATGGTGGCGCTGCCGATCGTGCGCAGGTCGTAGCCTGTGTCAACCGTGAAAAACGTGCGAAGCGGCGGCATGAACCGCGGGTCCTTCCAGGAACTCTCGGTCTGTGTCGGCACCGACGCGGGGATCGCGTCGCCCGCGCGGGGCAGCGAGGCGCACGGCTGCGGGCTCGACGCCGACCAGTTCGCGTACACGTAGGCCTTGTCGTCCTGGCGGCCCGCCACGTTCGGCCAGCCGTAGTTGCGGCCCGCCTCGATGAGGTTGATCTCGTCATCCGAGCTCGGCCCGTGCTCCGACTCGTAAAGCTTGCCGCCGGGTCCGAACGCGAGGCCGAGCGGGTTGCGATGGCCGAACGAGAAGACGTGGCTGCGCACGCCGTTGATTTCAGGGTTGTCGGACGGGATGGAGCCGTCAAGGTTGACGCGGAGGATCTTGCCCTGGTACTTCGACCAGTCTTTCGCGCGGACCTCGGCTGCCGTCGGAAGATCCTGTGCGTGGTTGGCGTTGCACCGGTTTCCCCCGAAGTTGCTGCCGCCATCGCCGATCGTGAGATACAACCTGGCGTCGGGACCGAACGCCAGGCGGCCGCCGACGTGGTCGTCATGTGTCGGCAGGCCCGTCAGGATGTCGAGCGGCTCGACGAGCAGGTGCGCGGCCTGGTCGTACCGGTAGCGCCTGATGGCCATCCGCCTGGCCAACGCCGTCCCTGGGGCATCGTCGTAGGTGAAGACCACGTACACGAAGTCGTTGCCGGTACCGCGCAGCAGGTCGGCGTGAAACGCCAGGCCGAGGAGGCCGTCCTGCGACACGTTCTGGTTCACTTCCGGGATGGTGACGGCGACGCTCCTCGTGCCGTCCGCCGGGTTGATGCGCAGCACCCGCCGGCCCGTTCGCTCCGTGACCCACAGCTGCCCGTCGGGCCCCCACGCGACCTCCCACGGGCCTTCGAGGCCCGTCACCAGCACGCGGGTCGAGAAGTGTTCCGGCGGGTTGGTCACGATGGTGGCGTCCTGCATCATGGCGGTGGCGGAGAGCGCGGCGATGAACGTGGCACAGGCGAGGGTCTGTTTAATGGTGTCCTCGAGCCGCCTTGCTCAGGCGGGAAACGCCGGGTTCTGACGGACGAGCCTGGCCTGCCAGACATGCCGCCGCTCGTGCGCGAGCATGAGCTGAAAATACGCGCCCAGGCTCCACTTCACCAGTGGAATCGGCGACTTGTGCTTCGCGCGCTGCAGATCGAGGCCGTCGGCCTCCATCAGGCGTGTGCCGAGCTCGTCCTGCCATCGGAGAAACTCGGCGCGAACCTCGTCGACCGGTTTGCCCGGCATCGGTTGAACGCGTTTGGGCGCCCGGAAACGCATGCCCGCCGGCGCATCGTTCGTCTTGACGCACCAGCGCTCGAACGCCGAGTAGACGAACGGGCCGTTGCTCTTGAGATTCCGCGCCCTCGCCGTGGCGATCGCCGCGTCGATGGACGGCATGAACAGGTTGGCCGCCGACAGGTTCAGGTGATCGAAGCAGCCCGACATCGACCACCGTCCCGGTTCGGGCTGCCAGTTGAACTGCGCATCCGACAGGCCTGACATGAGTCCGGTCGCGTCCTGCCGGATCGAGAGGAGCTGGTCCTGGTAGGACTCGATCTCGGCCGTCTTCATCTTGGGTCGTTCCAGGCGTGCCACGGTTACCTCCGGAAAGATGCCAGCCGGACGACGATGGCATCGCAGGCGGCGTTGATGGCGCTCGAGGAATTGTCGTAGTTGTTGGCGAAGATCGCGAACGCCAGCGTCTCACCGTCCGCCGATCGAACGTAGCCCGCCATGGCGCGCACGCCCGTCAGCGATCCCGTCTTGACGCGGGCGGTGCCTTCCGCGCGCGTCCCCTTCATCCTGTTTTCGAGCGTGCCGTTGCGGCCGGCGACGGGCAGCGACGCTTCGAACGCGGATCGCAGGCGCTCGTCGCGGCCGACGTGCGTGAGGATCGCGACCATCGCGTCCGGCGTGATGAGGTTGTAGCGCGAGAGCCCGGACCCGTCGGCCTGGATCACGCCGCCCGTGTCGATGTTCCAGTTCTGCAGCACGGATCGAACCGCCATCCGGCCCGCTTCCGCTGTCCCGGGGCTGCCGTTCAGACCGAGAGTCTTGAGCAGGGTTTCCGCGTACAGGTTCTGGCTCAGCCTCATCATCGTCGTCGCAAGCGTCGAGAGCGGCGGCGACTGGTAGGTGATCAGCGGGTCCGCGGCCCGCGCCGGCGCGAGATCGAGATCGTCGATGTCCACCGCCGGTCCTTCGACGGCGATCCCGTTCGCGACGAGCGACCGGCGGAGGGCGGTGACGAAGTACTGGGTGGGGTTGTCTACGGACGCCGTCTCTGAAAACGGCCGCGTGCGGAGCGGCAGCACGCCGCGCAGTTCGAGGCGGGACGAGCCGGGGAAGCGCCGTCGGGCGACCGCAGGCGTCGAACCCACAGCGCCCGTCGTGATCAGGTTGCTCAGCGTGAGGCCGCTGTAGTCCGGTGACACCGTCACACCGGCCGCCGTGCCGACGGATGTGCCCGGGGACAGCCTCAGCTGCACGGAGCCCTGGTTGAACTGCAGGGCGCTCACGCTCGCGGAGAAGCTCGTCGCGATGTCATCCCACGCCCAACCCTGCCCGAGGCCGTCGTCGTCGAACGCGTTGTCGTCGCCGACGATCCGGCCGTCGACGCGGCTGATGCCCGCGCTCTTCAACTGGGTGGCCCAATCGGCGAACAGCTGTGCCGCCCGGCCATCCCAGTCGTCGATGCTCGGATCGCCGGAACCGACGACGATGAGGTCGCCGTGGAGGCTGCCGCCGTCGATCGGCCCGGATGCAAACAGCCTGGTCTGGTAGGTGAAATCCCAGCCGAGCTTCTCGGCCGCGGCGGCAAGCGTCACGACTTTCATCGTCGACGCCGGCGTCATGAGCTTGCCGGCGTTCATCGCGTACAGCGTTTCGTCGCGGCCCACCGGCCTGACGAGGACGCCCCAGAACGCCCGTTCGAACGCCGGCGCCGCGACGATGGCGTCGAGGTCCTGCTGGAGCGAGGCCTGGGAGGATATTGCGAGCGGGGACTGCGCGAGCGGAGCTTGTGCGAGCAGCGAAACGGCGAGAGCGACCGCGGTCGCGCTACTTCGTGAGCTCATCCAGCTTCTTGATGATTTCGTCGTATTCCATCGGGCTGATCGTCGCGGCTCCCGCTTCACCGGCGCGGCTTGCGTAGATCGTCTCACCGGATTTCCCGAACATCACGCGTTCTTCCTTCTTGCCGTCGTCGAACTTCGCGTAGACCGTCAAGGCGGGCGAGTCGAGGCCGGTCTTCGCCGCCGAGTCCACGAATTTCGCCGCGCGCACGCTTTCCAGCTTCGCGAGCAGGACGCTCATCTTCTCTTTGTCGGCGTCAACCGGTTTGGCATCCTTCACCGGGCCGCGCTGCCACTTGTCCTCGTCGACCGGCTTGCTGCCCTTGACCTTGTCGAAGGCCACGGTCTGGCCGCCGCGCGTGAACTCGAGGCGGGTGGCGTCGTAGGCGCGGAACGCGAAGAGCTCCTTGCGGCGGTAGTCGTCCGGTCCCTTTTTCAGCTCGTCGACGAGCGCGCTGTCGATCGTCATGACGATCGGCTTCGAGGCGTCTTTCGCGTACATGGCCCCGTCGGGGCTCTTGCCGCCGATCTGGAGGGCCGCCGTCGCGCTGCCCAGGCCCAGGGTCACGGTCGCGGACGGCTTGTCGAGGCCGTATTTCTTGAGATCCGCGGGCGACGGCGTGTCGGACGCGATGGACTTCATCTGGGCCGACATCAGCCGGCCGATGAGGCCCTCGACGGCGGAGAAGTCTGAAGCGGTCTTGACCGGCTTCGAGATGCTCCAGTCGTTGCCGGTCTTGGCCAGCTCGAGGCCCTTGCCGCCGGCGTCGATGGCGATGCGGTCGACCTTGTCGCGATCGAAGTGAAGCGCCGCCTTGTCGCGGAGATCGAATGTCGCCTTGTTGAACGTCGGCTCCTGGTACCCGGCGATCAGGAAGACCTTGTCTTCGCCTTTCTTCTTCGCGAAGAGATTGCCGCCCGTGGGTGATTTCTGGCCGATGAGGAGCGAGCGGTAGTCCTTGTCGCCTGCCGCCTTGAAGGCCACTTCGATACGGGGCGTGGCGAGGCCGTAGTCGTTGAGACTCGCCGGCTTCTCGTCGATGACGCGCACGATCTCGAGCGAGGCGAGCGCCGACGTAATGGCCGACGCGTCGGTTTCAGACGCCGCCGCGGTCACCGGTTCGGCGAGGCGCCAGCCGTCTTTCTCCTTCTTGAGCGCGCTGGTTTCTCCGGACTCCGACGTGATCCGCAGCTCCCCGATCTTGTCGGCCTCGAGGGAGGCGAACACCTTGTCCAGCTTCGGACCCGCCGCCTGTTCCGGCTGTTTCCAGGTGACGAAGTAGATGTACGCAAACAGGCCGCCGAGAACGACGGCCAGACCGATCGTGGTTCGCAGGCCCCGCATCTATCGCCTCCGCCACCAGCTGTAGACGCCCGCGCCGAAAACGCAGCAGGGAATCAGGAACAGCGACAGCAGCTTGACCTCGCTGATTTGTCCGCCGGTCAGCGTGACGCGTCGATCGGAGGGCTCTTTCGCCCGGATCGAGATCAGGTTTTCCTGCTGCGACAGCCAGCCGAGGGCGTTCATGAACAGATCGCGATTGCCCGGCAGTGCGGCAGGAGCCGAGTTTGCCACGAAATCCGAGTCGCCGAACACGACGACTCGCGTTTCAGGCTTGGGTCCGTCGGCCTCGCCTGGCTTCGGCGCTGCCGCCGCCGACGGCGCCGCCGCCGAAACCGCCGCGGCGACCGTGATGGGCCCCGGCTTGTCGCCGCTCGCGGGATCCATGGACACCTTGCCCGACGCCAGCAGACCCTTGATGTCGGATTCCGCCCAGCTGCGCGGGCTCGTCTCGACGAACCCCTGCGCCGTGTGGCCGTTGACGCCGCCCGGGACGGCGGTCACGGAGCGCGCGAGCGGATAGCCCGTGATGAGCTTGAGCCGCTGCGTGATGGGGTGCGATGGATAGCTGGCGGCGAGCGGAACCGATGCGTCGGTGCCGACCAGCTGTCCCATTCCGCTCGCGTCCACGACGATGTCGTTGCCGATCGCGATCCCCCAGTCGTGAGCGAGCGCGATCAGGTTCGTGAGGGGGGCGCTGTCTGGCTTCTCAGGCGGATCGATCTCGATGAGCAGCTTGCCCGACTTGTCCAGGTACTTCTTCAGCGCGTCGATTTCGCCCGGGAGAAAATCGGCCTTCGGCCCCGCGACGATGACCACCGCGGCGTCGTCCGCAACGGCGCCCGTCTGGGCGAGCACGACGTTTTCCACCGAGTAGTTGTCGCGGCCGAGGCTGTCGGCGATGCCCTTGTAGCCGTCGCGTTCGGCGGAGGCGGTATCCCTCTCGCCGTGGCCCTTGGTGAAATAGATCTTCTTCGTTTGTCCCTGCACGACCTTGATGATGGCGGTCGTGATGTCCTGCTCGGCCTCCGACGTCACGCGCTCGGTGCGTCCCTTGTAGGCGAACAGAATCGTCCCGTATTGCTGGATCTGGTTCTGGGACGCGAGGGCCGGCTTCTTGTCGGGATCGACGTATTCGGTGGAAACCTTCTTCGACGCGTACTCGTATTCGTTCAGCCGCTCACGGTATCGCCCGAAGCTGGTTTCTTCCGCGAACACCGTGATCTGCAGCGGGACGTCGAGCTTGCTCAGGACATTCTTGGTCTGATCGGAGAGGCTGAACTGCTGGTTCGCCGTCAGGTCCCACCGCTTGTTCTGGCGGGCGCCGATGTAATTGATCGCCACGAGAATTCCGAGGACCACGAGGACGCTGACACCGGTCAGCGAGCCGTAACGGGCCTGGCGGCTCGAGAACGACTTGACGATGTCGCGCCACTGTCCCAGGACGTAGATGAGCAGGCAGACCAGGCCGGCATACAGGAGATAGGACACGTACTGGTCCTTCGCCGGATATCCGTACTTGATGCCCGTCGCCGCCAGCAGCGCGGCGACGCCCAGCCAGAAAACCATGCCGATGATTCGATTCACCATGTTTGTGCTCGCAAGTCAGTGTCGGCGCGTTATCCGCGCCACCGTTCGCTCTCGACCGACTTCGCGGTCAGAAACAGCCCGAACGTGATGAAGCTCAGGTAGTAGATGAGATGCGACGTGTCGATGACGCCCTTTGTGAAGTCGTCGAAGTGGTCGATGATCGACAGG
>Ga0105245_10003401_pt1 | contig 14248 bp, 8 predicted proteins | sample KBSM54metaG_FD_81523 | JGI IMG/M metagenome (GOLD analysis project Ga0105245, IMG submission 81523) | Miscanthus rhizosphere microbial communities from Kellogg Biological Station, Michigan, USA - KBS M5-4 metaG | ecosystem: Host-associated > Plants > Roots > Rhizosphere > Soil | place: Michigan... | reverse complement strand
ATGTACGCCGCCGAGGGCATCGGCCTCGCCGAGTTGGTGACCCGGATTCTCACCCTGCCGGGTGCCGAGCGCACGGTAGCCATCACGTTCGTGATGGCCGAGGCCGACGTGGAAACCAATCTTCGCCACCCGCGGGTGATGGTGGGGTCGGATGGCTTACCGAACCCCGACGGTCGCCCACATCCACGCCTGTATGGCACCTTTCCGCGCGTGCTCGCGGAGTACGGTCGGAAGCGTGGCCTACTCTCGCTCGAGGCAGCGGTCGAAAAGATGTCTCGCCTACCTTGTGAGCGCTTCGGATTGAAGGACCGCGGGCGCATCAGCGAGGGTTTCTTCGCGGATTTGGTGCTGTTCGATGCGGAGCGGGTGACAGACTCTGCTACCTACGCCGACCCCAAGCGACCGCCCATCGGCATCGACCTGGTGCTGGTCAATGGTCAGGTTGCGAGCGAAGCCGGCGTACCGACTGCGGTCCGCGCCGGACGTTTCCTTCGCTTCCATAAGTAACCGTCTGCTCCGACCATCTGGCCGCGCGCTGCCGCAACGTGCCGCGTGCCACCTCACAGGCAAATAGCGCGTGATCGTCGACTGGTGCTACCATCCAAGGTGTTCTGACCCTGATCACCGGGTCGGGTCCTCATTCCGATGGTCATGCCGCGCCGCAATTGAATATGGCAGATCAAAGGCTCGCAATCGCCGGGCGATACACCTTCGCCGGCACGCTCAGGAATAGCCAAAACACCGAGCGTTGGCTCGGTGCCGAGATCGATAGCGGTCGACGCGTCGTGATCGCCGTTGCGGACTCGGGCCGACTGACGACGCTGGATTCGGCGCGAGGCGTGAAGCACCGTCACCTGTGCGGCATCGTGGATGTCGTGCGCGACGTCGAGACCGCGAGTTTGCCGAGCGGCAAACCGCTGCCAGCTGGCTACGGCGTTGCGATCGCCGAATACATCCCCGGTCGGACACTCCATGCCGAACTCGGGAAGGCTGGAATGAACTCGTCCAAGGCCGTTGCCTGGATCTTGCGCCTAGCGGACGCCGTGCAAGTGCTGCACTCGGCGGGTGGCGTGCATGCCGCGCTTTCACCGCGGAGCGTGCTCGCGGTGCCCGAAGGTCGCGCCATTGCGCCCGTTTTATCGCAGTTGGTGGCGCCCGCGGTGGGTCCGTTCTGCCCGCCCGAGCGCTTGAAGGGCTCTGCCGAAACCGCGCCCGACGACGTGTGGGCGCTGCATGCCACGCTGTATGCCGCGTTGACGCGACAAGCGCCGTATCATGCGGCCACGCGCGACGCGTTGCTCAAGCAAATGCTGGCAGGGCGACCGAAGCCGCTGTCCGCGTTCGGCATCGACGAGCCAGCGCTGCAAGAGATTTTGGATCGCGGGCTCGCTTACGAAAAGCGCGTGCGCGTCACCGAGCTCTCCGAGTTCATTCAAACGTTGGATGGTTGGGAGCGCGATCCGCGGGCCATGCCGCCGAAGCGCCAGAACCCGCCGCGCCCGGCCCCCCGCAGCCTGACCGACATCGTCGGCGGATCCGGCCTGGGCAAGGATCGCGACGACGGCATCGTGATCGTCGATGCCTCGCTGCCGGATGACGAGGGTAGCGAAGAGAAACTGTCGGTGGCGACGCCGGTGGCCCTACCGGCGTCGAGCGGCGCGGTACCGGTGGCGATTTCCTTGCCCAGCGCCGAGCCGTCGCCGGTTCCGAGCGCGCCGTTGCCAGAGCCCGCGCTCGGCTCGGCCCCGCGCATCGCGGTCGAACCGCCGCAGCCGGTGCATGCTGCCGTCGCGGCTGCCGCTGCCGTGCCGCTCATCAAGCGCATTTCGATCAATCCGTTCGAGCGCAAGCGCTCGGTCTGGCCGCTGGTGCTCGTGGCGGCGGTTGCCGGCGGTGGAGGCGTGTATTTGGCGGTCGCGCCCGATGCCGAGGCGCCCAAGCCCAAACCCGAAGTGCCCGCTGCCACCGTGGCCGAACCAGCAGCACCCAAGCCGGAGCGCAAGAAGCTGAGCGCGAGCGCCGAGCGTGATGCCTGCGTGGCCTCGTATTTCGATCCGGGCGCCTTCACGGGCGAGCAGAACTTCGCCTTCGTGTGCGCCGACGGAGATTTTCGCGACACGGCGACGCATCTTCATCAACTCGCGAAGCCGCCCGCGCCAGCCCACGATGCCGGTGCGCCTGACGGCGGGGTGGTCCTGGGCTGGGGTCTCGATTGGTACGAGCTGCCAGCAACGGCCATCATCCGCAAGAGTTGTTGCCCGAATGCCGTGCCCATCACCCTGCCCGAAACCCCGGGCTGGTGTGAGCAGTTGCAATCGGTCGTGCGCCGCGTCGCGGAAGACAGCGCGAAGGCCGGCGATCTCGCGCCGAGCGCGCGCAGCTTCGACAAGGCCGTTTCTTGCTTGTTCGCGAACAAAGTGGCCCGATCGTACGCTTATGACAAAGCGCCGACGGAGGGCAATCGCGCCGCGTTTCAGCAGTTTTTGAGTCGCGCTGCCATCAGTGACGCACGCCGTTAGCGGGCGCTAGCACTACCGTGAGCGACTAACACTCGGTCCAAAGGATTTTTGCATTGGCTCGCATCGTCGTACTCGACGGCTATACCGTGAACCCCGGTGACAACCCATGGACGGCACTCGAAGATCTGGGAGAGTTCTGCGTTTACGATCGCACGCTGGATGAAGACATCGTGGCGCGCGCCGCAGGCGCCCAAATCCTACTGACGAACAAGACGCCCTTGTCGGCAGAAAGCTTGGCTCGGCTACCCGACGTGCGTGGCATCGGCGTGCTCGCCACCGGTGTCAACGTGGTCGACGTGGGCGCCGCGACTGCGCGCGGGATCCCGGTGTGCAACGTGCCTTCTTACAGCACGGCGAGCGTGGTGCAGCACACGTTCGCGCTGCTGCTCGAGCTCTGTCATCGCGTTGGCCTGCACGATCAAACGGTGAAGGCCGGAGAGTGGCAGAATTGCGCGGATTTTTGCTACTGGAAGAGCCCGCTCCTCGAGCTTCAGGGCAAACAGCTCGGCATCGTGGGCTATGGCTTGATTGGTCAACGAGTGGCGAGTGTCGCGCGCGCCCTGGGCATGAGTGTGTGCGCGGCGCAGCTCCGCCCGCAAACGGCGCCGAACGATGCCGTACCGCGGCTCGGCCTCGACGACCTCTTCTCGCAGGCTGACGTCATTTCATTGCATTGCCCCCTCACGCCCGAGACACGAGGCTTGGTCTCGAAGGCGCGCCTCGCACGCATGAAAGCGAGCGCGCTGCTCGTCAACACGGCTCGCGGCGGCTTGGTCGACGAGGCAGCTTTGCGCGCCGCGCTCGATGCGGGGCTGCTCGCAGGCGCGGCGCTCGATGTGCTTTCGACCGAACCCCCGAGTGCCGATAACCCGCTCTTGGGCGCAAAAAACTGCCTGATCACCCCGCACATCGCCTGGACGAGCATCGAGTCGCGGCAGCGCCTTTTAGCCACGACGGTCGATAACGTGCGCGCGTTGCTCGCCGGCTCGCCGATCAACGTCGTAAACCCGACGTATCAAAAAATCCCCGCTCGGTAAGCGCGAGCGGCGTACCCTCCTCGTGTGGCCGCCGTCGTCCCGGAGCAAGAGGAGTCCCTACTTGCTTGGGCTCGACCGAAAACGCCGTACACACTCACGCGCTTCGTGATCTTGCGCGCGCTCGGAGCTCTCTACAGCGTCGCCTTCTGGTCGTTGTTTTGGCAGTGGCGCCCGCTGTTCGGTGCGGATGGTCTGTTGCCGGCGGGCACCTTTCTCGAGCGAGTGCGCGAGAACTTTGGCTCGCTTTCGGCTGCTTTTTGGCGCCTCCCGACGATTTTTTGGTGGGGCCACGGAGATCGGGCGCTCGGGCTCGCGGCGCTCCTTGGCCTCGCGCTGTCCCTGCTGCTCTTGATCGGCGTGGAAAACGCGCCGCTCTTGGCCGTGCTCTGGGCGCTCTACCTCTCGTTCGTGCACGTTGGGCAGATCTTCTACGGTTATGGCTGGGAATCCCTGCTGTGCGAGGCTGGCTTTCTCGCGATATTTTTGGCGCCTGCTTGGCGCGCGAAACCCTTTTCGGAGGGCGTACCGTGGCCCGTCATCGTGCTTTTCCGGTGGCTCACCTTTCGAGTCATGTTCGGCGCCGGCTTGATCAAGATCCGCGGTGACAGCTGTTGGACCGATCTCACGTGCCTCGCTTATCACTACGAGACACAACCGCTGCCGAATCCGCTGAGCGCCGCGTTTCATCGGCTGCCCGAATCGGTTCACGCGTTCGGCGTGCTGTTCAACCACTTCGCCGAACTGGTTGCGCCATTCGGCGTGTTTGGTCCGCGACGCGTGCGCTACTTCGCCGGCACGGTGATCATCGCCTTTCAATTGGCGCTGATTTTTAGCGGAAATTTGGCGTTTCTCAATTGGCTCACCATCGCAGCGGCGCTCTCCTGCTTCGACGACACGGTCTTTTCGCGGCTGTTGCCGCGCTCGCTCTGGCCCCGCTTCGCGGCGTCCCCCGCGCCGCTCGGCCGTGCGCGGCGCATCGTCACCGGCGTGCTCGTGTTCGGGATTGCGTGCCTCAGCCTGAATCCGGTCGTCAACTTGCTTTCGCCGAGCCAGCGCATGAACGCGGCCTTCGATCCCTTCGAGACCGTCAACACGTACGGCGCGTTCGGTAGCATCACCCGCGAGCGCAACGAGATCGTGATCGAAGGCACGAGTGACAGCCAGCTCGGGCCGGAGACGCGCTGGGTCCCGTACGAACTGCCGTGCAAACCGGGTGACCCCGCGCGCCAGCCGTGCGTGATCGCGCCGTTTCAATACAAACTCGATTGGCAGCTGTGGTTTGCGGCGTTCGGTGAGGCTGGAGGCGAGCCTTGGTTCATTCACCTCGTTTACAAATTGCTGCACGGTGATCCGATCGTGGACCCGCTGTTTGCGGTGCAGCCGTTCCACGGCCGAGCCCCGCGCTACGTGCGCGCACTGTTTTACCGCTACCGCTTTGCGCCACACGCCGCGGCGAACGTGTATTGGCAGCGCGAATTACTGGGGGAATACCTGAGCCCGATGCGCCTCGGCGACCCACGTCTAGAACGATATGTGGAACGGCATGGGTGGCGGCGCTAACCGTGCAGGAGTGGCGGGGAAACGGTGGGGAAACGTGGGCGCGGTACTGAATCGGAGAGAAGGAGTCATTGATGATCGACCCGTCTCTCTCCGAGCTCACGAAGCAGGTTCATGACCTGAAGTCGGGTGCCACCGACCTGACGACCGCAGCCAACATCGTTTGGACGCTGCTCACCGGCTTTCTCGTGATGTTCATGCAGGCGGGCTTCGCGTTGGTCGAGACGGGTTTGTGCCGCAAGAAGAACGCCGCGCACACCATGGCCATGAATTTCTTGGTCTATTCGATCGGAATTCTCGGCTTTTGGGTGATGGGCTTCGCCTTTCAAATGGGCGGCGTCGGCGCCATGGCAACGTTCGGCGGTGACGCGACATTGTCCAGCGAATTTGCGATCAACGTCGGTGGCAAATCGTTCGGCTTGTTCGGCACCCAGGGCTTCTTCCTCACCTTCGCCAACTACACGCCCGCGGTGGCCACGATGTTCCTGTTCCAGATGGTGTTCATGGACACCACCGCCACCATCCCCACCGGGGCCATGGCCGAACGCTGGAAATTCCTCTCGTTCGTGCTGTTCAGCTTCGTGATCTCGACGCTCATTTATCCGATCTACGCCAATTGGGTTTGGGGCGGCGGCTGGCTCTCGAGCCTCGGCACCAACTACGGGCTCGGTCACGGCCACGTCGATTTCGCAGGCAGCTCCGTCGTGCACCTGACGGGCGGTGTGGCTGCGTTCGTCGGCGCGAAAATGCTCGGCCCACGCATCGGCAAATACGACCAATACGGCAACGCGCAGCCGATCCCCGGCCACAACATCCCGATGGCGCTGCTCGGCACGTTCATCTTGGCCTTCGGTTGGTTCGGCTTCAATCCGGGCTCGTCCCTCTCCGGCACCGATACACGCATCGCGATCGTCGCGGTGAACACCATGCTCGCTTCCGCGGCCGGTGCATTCGGCGCGATGGTCTACGTCTGGTCTCGTTACGGCAGCCCTGATCCTACTTGGCTCGCCAACGGGATGCTCGCCGGTTTGGTCGCGATCACCGCGCCGTGCGCGTTCGTCGGTGCGCCGGCTGCGATCATGATCGGTGCCGTTGCAGGCGTGCTCGTCGTCGTCTCCGCCACGTTCGTCGAACAAACACTCAAGGTCGACGACCCCGTCGGGGCAACCAGTGTGCACGGCGCGTGTGGGGCTTGGGGTGCCATCTCCGTGGGCCTGTTTGCCAATGGCTCTTATGGGGAGGGTTTCAACGGCGTCAAAGGCAAGGTGACGGGGCTGTTTTTCGGCAATTCAGGGCAATTTTTCGCCGATGCCATCGGCATCGTGGCCAACGTGGTGTACGTCGGAGCCATGACCGCCATCACGATGCTCGTCGTGGGCAAGTTGGTCGGCAATCGCGTCTCCGCAGAGGACGAATTGGCGGGCTTGGATATTCCGGAGATGGGCCTCCTCGCCTATCCGGATGACGTCGAACCCTCCCACCTCGTCGAGCCCTGAACGTCCACCTCTGGCTCCTCGGGCCACTGACGCGAGCCGTTTTGCGTTTCGCTCGCTCACAACTGCGCTAAGAACGAACGCGGATGGATAGCTCGACCTACCCGGTTTGGACGTTGCTACCGTTTCCGGCGTTGGTGCTCGCGATTGCCATCTTGCCCGTCGTGCGACCGCACCTTTGGGAGAAGCCGGCGTTCCAAGGGCTCGTCACCGCATGGTGCGCAGTTCCGGTCACCGTTTTCGCGCTGCTCTCGGGCCGCGCCGATGCCGTGGCCCACGCGAGCACTGGGTACTTCTCGTTCGTGATCACGCTCGGCGCGCTCTACATCACTTCCGGCGGCATCTGCCTGCTCGGTGATCTCGAGGCGACACCGCGGGTGAATCTCGCGTTTTTGCTGCTCGGTTCGGTGCTCGCCAGCGTGATTGGCACGACGGGCGCCAGCATGCTGCTGATTCGCCCGCTACTGCGAACCAATCAACAGCGCGAGCATCGCGCGCACCTGGTGCCGTTCTTCATCCTCGCTGTGGCCAATGCGGGCGGCTTGCTCACGCCGCTCGGCGATCCGCCGCTGCTCGTGGGCTACATCACGGGAGTCCCGTTTTTCTGGACGCTGCGCTTGCTCCCCCTGTGGTTCGTGTATGTGGCCTTTTTCGTCGGCACGTTCTACATCGTCGACCGCCGCGCTTACGCCAAAGAGACGCAAGCCGCCCTGCAGCGAGACCGCGCGGAGCTCGACCCATTGTCCGTGCTCGGTCAACGTAACATCGCGTGGCTTTTGGCCGTGGTCCCCGCCGCATTGCTGCCCGAGGGCTATCGCGAAGCGGCAATGCTCGTCATCTCGCTCGGCTCCTACTTCGGCACGCCGCGCGAGATCCACGCGCAGAACGGCTTTTCGTGGGCGCCAATCCGCGACGTCGCCATCATCTTTGCCGGCCTTTTTCTGTGTTTGGGCCCGATCGAGGTCACGCTGGCGAAGGCCGCCCCGAGCTTGCCGATGCACGCCGCTTGGCAGTTGTTCTGGGGTTCGGGTCTGCTCTCATCCGTGCTCGACAACGCGCCCACCTATACGGCGTTCTCGGCCCTGGCGCGCGGGCTGGGCGGCTCGCATGCACTCGTCGCAGGCATCGATCCGATCAAGCTGGCCGCGGTCAGCGCCGGTAGCGTCGTGATGGGCGCGACCACCTATATCGGGAACGGTCCGAACCTGATGATCAAGGCCGTCGCCGAACGCGAAGGCGTGGTGATGCCGAGCTTCCTGCGCTACGCCGGCTTCGCGTTTTCGATGATGCTCGTACCTCACGCCGTGACGACGCTTGCGTTCTGGCTACTCGAACGCTGATCCGCCGCGCGAGCCGAGCAACAAAAAAGTCAGGGCCGCCGAGTGGTTCAGCACCACCAGGCGGCCCCGTTTTCAGAGCTGCTTCGAGCGAGTGGGTTACTCTGCGCCCGCCGCTTGTACCGAGGCCAGCGCTCCGTTGTCGCCTTCGTCGCCGCTTACCGCGTGCGAGGCCGTCAACGTCGAGATCACGTACTCGGGATAGGCCGAGCCGCCGTGCTGGTCGAGATCCAAACCATCGATTTCGCCCGCTTTCGAGACGCGGAGCAGGCTCACTGCGTTGAGCGCCTTGAACATGGCCATCGCCGCCGCGAACGTCGCCGTACACACGATGACGCTGCCGACGCACTGCGCCTTGAGCACCGCCCAACCACCACCGTAGAACAAGCCGGTGAGCGCCTCGGGCGAGTGGGGAACCACCGAAGGCACGCCCGTGGGGCTGGAGCCAGCGGCAGAATACTGGCCAGAAGCGAACAGGCCGAGCGAGAGGGTGCCCCAGATGCCGCACAAGCCGTGTACGGGCCAGGCGCCGACCGGGTCGTCGATACGCAGGTGCTCGAGGAGCTCCATGCCCAAGATGACGAGCACGCCAGCGACCGCGCCCAGGATGCACGCGCCTACGTCACTCACCCAGTAGCAAGGGCAGGTGATGGCGACGAGCCCGGCGAGAAAGCCGTTCACGAGCGCCGCCGTGTCCCACTTCTTGACCATGAAGAACACGACGAAGACCGCAGACAAGCCGCCCGTACACGCGGCGAGCGTGGTGTTCATGGCCACGCGACCAGCGCCCGCGTTGTCCATGATGGAGAGGGTGGAGCAGGGGTTGAAGCCGTACCAGCCGAACCACAGAATCAACCCGCCGATGACGGCGATGGTCAAGTCGTGCGGCAGCATCGGGCCACCGCCGTCGCGCTTGAACTTGCGACCGAGCCTCGGTCCGAGGCAGATCGCGCCAGCGATGGCGACCCAGCCGCCGATCGAGTGCACGACGGTCGAGCCGGCGAAGTCGTGGAAGTTCATGCCCAGGCTGGCGAGGAAGCCGCCTTCCGAACCCATCGTGGCGAGGAAGCCGTCCGGACCCCAGCACCAATGGCCGAAGATCGGATAGATGAGCCCTGAAACGCCGATCGAGTAGATGACATCGCCGATGAAGCGCGTGCGGCCGACCATGGCGCCCGAGCAGATGGTGGAAGCACAATCGGCGAAGGCGAACTGAAAGATGTAGTGGGCAACGATCGGAATGCCGGTCGCGCCGTACACGGACAGGATGCCGACATCCTTCATGAAAATCAGGCTCTTCGTCGGATCGCCCGGCATGTGCCAGCCGATCCAGGCGTTGCCGCCGCCGAACATGAACGCGAAGCCGAACGCCCAATGCAGTAGGCCGCACACGCACGTATCGAACACGCACTCGACCAGCACGTTGACGGTCTCGCGATTCCGGCACATGCCGGCTTCGAGCATGGTGAAGCCCGCCTGCATGCCGAACACCAGGAATGCTCCGAGTAGCACCCACATCGTGTTGATCGGATTGATGACCGGATTTTTCGCCTGATCGATCAGATCCGCCGCCATCACGGGCACGGACGGATCCGCCGAGGCGGAGCTACTGCTCAGTAAGCTGGTCACCAAATGCAGCGCGACGATCACCAGCGGCAGCAAGGCAAGCCCTAGGAATTTGCCGAGCAGCAGGTTTCTGCCGAATCGACGCCACTCCGGGTCTCGCATCCGGTGTGAAAGGCGAGAGTATTTTTGCGCGAGCGAAAGCTTCGCCGGCACTTCGATCAGGGCACTCATTACGGGTTCTCCTTCGACAAGGCTTGGCGGGTTTGGTTCGACCGCGGCTCTTCGAACGTTCTATTCCTGGCCAGGTTTCTATATTTTTTCATCATCTATTCTTTATTGATTATTTATCCAGTACGCGGCTTGCCTCCTGGGGGCGCGCTCGGCGCCCCGAGCCGGCACGCTCACTTCATGAGGGGTTGATGCGCAGCGCCGTCGCGCTCGGCTGCACGCATTGAATGCGGTAAATCCCGGAAAAAGTGTTTGCCCACACCTTGCTCAGGGAGGACGACCCAGTTGACGGCGCTGCCCATCACCCGGGTTGGTAAGGCATTCCTTGCTGCCTGAATGTTTCGCGAGCGTTGCAAAACAAGATAAGGATAAAATAAAGACTAGGCTGTGTCGGTGCTCCTCACCAAAGCCGGAAAGGCCCCGCGATCGCCGCGCAGATGGCCCCGGAACACGAGCTCGGCGAGGGGTGACTCGAGGCCTGCCAGCCGTTAAACTCGCCGCAACGTGAGCCGATTTCCCGCGCTGGTGCGCCCGACCCGATCTCGACAGGGACGAACCTCGTATCGTGGGCGTTTGGGTCGTCGTCGGGCGGCGCGCTGATGATGGTGTCGTGGTTGCGCGGCCTCTCGAACTGGCGAAAGTTCGTACCGCTCGGGGTGTTGCTCACGGCGGCGACGCTGCACGGCTTGCCGGCGCTGTGTAATGCGGCCGAGCTGCACTCCGATGCGGCCGTGGTGGGCTTGCAGGCCAGGCATTTGTTGCTAGGCGAATGGTCCCGGTTCTTGTGGGGCAGCGGCTACCAAACCTCGACCGATTCGGTTTTGGCGGCCTTCTTGTTCTGGTTTTTCGGCGCCACGCCGCTGATGTTGATGCTGTCCTCGTTCCTGGGGCACCTCGTGCTCGTGAGCTTTGCGTTCGCGACGCTGCGCCGGCACTTTTCGGGTTGGTCGAGTGCGCTGCTGGTTTCGCCGCTCGTCGTCACGACCGGTCCGCTCCACATCTACATGTTCAGCCCGCCCCGACAGGCGGCGCTCACGCTCATTTTCGCGGCGATCTGGTGTCTAGATGGGGCTTCGAACGCGCGCCGCCCCGCGCTCTGGCTCGCGCTGGGTGCGTTCGTGAGCGGCGCGGCCTGTTTTGCCGACCCGTATGCGCTGCTGTTTCTGCCGGCGCTCGCGCTGTTCGCGCTCAGCCTCGGGTGGGGGCAAGAGCGCTCGCGTCGTGTGCGCTGCTTAGCAGCCGCTGCGGTTGGAGCCGTCCTCGGTTTGGTCCCGGTCTGGGCGCTCACGCACAGCGCGGAGGCGTCGCCCGGCGTGTTCCGGCTGCACACCGAAGTGATCTCGCACAATCTGAAGTTGCTCGACGAAGTTTGCCTGCCCTATCTGCTGGCCACGACCGCGTGGTTTTCGCCGTCGGCCGCAGGGGTCGAAGTGTGGCCAGCGCCAGTCTGGTTTCGTTGCATCCAGTGGGTGGGCGCGGTGCTGCTGCTCCTGGGCGTGTGCGCTGGCGGCGTCGGCGCGGCTTATCGCGCCTTTCCGGCGCCGATTCGGCGTTTGGCCGCGCTCGGCTCGCTGATGCTCCCGGTCACCCTCGCGGGCTTCGCGTTGTCCGTCATGGTGATGGACCGGCTTTCGGCACGCTATCTGGTGGCCATCGTTTTGATGGCGCCGTTCGCGCTCGCGCCGGCGCTGCAGGTTTTGGGGCAGCGGCGCTTCGCCTTGCTGCTGTCGCCATTTTTACTCTCCGCAACGGTCGCGGGTTGGCTGAGCTACGGCGATGACGTGGCGGGTCCGCGCATCGTGATTCACCACGAGCGATCGAGTGATGAAGCGCTCTTGGCCGAGCAACTGCGCGAGCATGACCTCCACTACGGCCTTTCGGATTATTGGGTCGCCTATCGGCTCACGTTCTTGTTCGGCGAGCGCACGGTGATCGTGCCTTGGCACGAGAAACTCGACCGCTATCCCCCGTATCGAAGCGCGGTGGCGGCTCAGCTGCGCGTCGCCTACATCTTCGATCCCTGGCGATCGAAGGAAGAGCTCGCCTCGCGGGAAGCCGACATCGCCTCACAAAAGACCGATTTCGCGCCGAAATTCGAGAGTTTTCGGGCTGGGCGCTACACCGTGCTGATCCTGCGTCGAACGCGCGGCATCGATCCGCGCCTGGCCACGCATGGTGCGCTGTCCGATCCGGGGTGAAGAGCCGTTCGCGTCCGTGCGCGGGGGCTACGCAGCGCGACGTTCACGCGCCGCGCAGGGCGCGCCACTCGCGACTGAGCATCGAATACAACACCGAATCCCGGTATGCCTCGCCGATGCGCTGGTTTTCGCGCAGGAGGCCTTCACGTTGCATCCCGAGTTTCTCGAGCACGTGGAGTGAGCTCGCGTTGTCCGGCGCGGCGGTCGCGTAGATGCGGTGTAGCTTCAGATCTTCGAAACCAAACTCGAGCATGCGGCGCGCGGCTTCCGTCGCGTAGCCCTTTCCCCAATACACGCGGTGGAGCACGTAGCCCAAGTCGCCCTCGCGATTTTCGACGCTCTTGATGCGCACGCCAACCATGCCCACGGTTGCGCTGCCTGGTTTCACGTTGATCGAGAGCTCGAAACTGGTTCGCTTCGGATCTTTGGCTTCTGCTGCCCAAGCGGCGCACAGCGCGCGCGTTTGCTCCAGGCTGTTCGGGCCCCAGGTCACGTGACGCAGCACCTCCGGATCGGTCGCATACGCTTGCACGGCGTCGGCATCTTCGAGACTGATCTCGCGTAGGGTGAGGCGAGGGGTTTCCAGGCGAAGGCTGTGGGGCATGAGTCCGACCCGCGTGGTGTAAACACCCTCGGGCGCGACTTCAACAACATTCCCGAGGTCGCTTACTGTCGCAGCTGACACCGGTGTGAACGCGCCAGACTTGCCGCGTGCACCGGCTACTGCAACTGCGCACTGCGAGCCCTCCGCAATTGCCAGCTGCGCTGAAGTCATAGCTGTCACCGCAGCTGGCTGCGGGCGCGTCGTCTTCTGGGCCCTCGCAGCAGCTGATCGGATCACAGACTTTGCACTCGCACATCTGCGTATTCATGTAGGAGTCGCCCGGTTTGGGCGGCGGGTGGAACGTGTGATTGCCGAAGGTTGCCGTCGGGCTGGTCCCGCGCGCGGCGCACGCGGCGACCACGAAGGCGAACAGCCAGAGGCTCGTCGTGCGCACGAAGAAGGGAGCGACCGGCGAGTCAGACATCAACCGTAGATTCGACACGTGTTGCCCTGCATGCCTTTGCCGCGAAGCGCGGGTGCCCGCAACGCGGACCTTTCCGAACCATCCGATAGTGTTGCAATTTGGCTCATTCTGCCGCGAATGACCCGCTACGGAACTTGGTTTCGGGCATTCGTTCAGGCATTCTGCACTCTGATGGGTGACAGCGATCTGCAGGCCTGGGAGGCATTCTTTACCGCAGCCGGCGACCCGTGTTTCCTGATCCAAATCGGCGAGAAGAATTCCTTCACTTGGGCGCGCGTCAACGACGCGTGGGAGTGCGCGACCGGCATTCCGCGCGGCCACGTCATTGGCAAGGACGCCCACGCGCATCTGCCCCCCTCGGCCGCGGAGGCCGCGATCAACCGCATGGCGGAGTGCGTCCGTCTGCAAACCCCGCTCGATTTCGAAGGCGAGGTGGAATTTCCTACGGGAAAACGCGTGTGGCACACGCGCCTCGTGCCGTGGACGGTGGGCGGGCGGGTGTATTTGGCGGGCTTCGCGCGCGACGTGAGCGACCGAGTGGCCGCCGATCGCCATCGTGGGCTTCTCGAAACGCAGCTGGTCGAGGCGCAGAAGCTCGAGAGCCTGGGAGTGCTCGCAGGCGGAATCGCCCACGACTTCAATAATTTGCTGACCGGCATCCTGGCCAACGTCAGCCTGATGCGGCTGTCATTGCCCGAAACGAGCGAGCTGCGCGAGCACACTGACCAAATCGAGTCCGTGACGCTGCGTGCCGCGGATCTGTGCCGCCAGCTCTTGGCCTACTCGGGGCGTGGGCGTTTCGTCGTTGCGCCGTTGGACGCGAGCGACCTCGTTCGCGACACCGCACAGCTCTTGAAATTGTCGATGGGCAAGAGTGCAGTCTTGCGTCTCAACCTCGCCGCTGGTTTGCCGCCGGTCGCGGCGGACGCGACCCAAATCCGCCAGGCGTTGATGAACCTGGTGTTGAATGCCGCTGAATCGCTCGGCAATCGCGTCGGCCACGTGACGGTGACCACGGGTTTGGAGCGAGCCGACAGCGAAGCGCTCCGCAGCACCTTTCTCGCGCCCGAACTGCCCGGCGGCGAGTACGTGTTTCTCGAGGTGGTCGACGACGGCTGCGGTATCGGTGCCGAGCTGCAGAGCAAGATCTTCGACCCGTTTTTCTCGACGAAATTCACCGGTCGTGGGCTGGGGCTCTCGGCCGTGCTCGGCATCGTGCGCGGGCATCGGGGGGCCCTCAAGCTCTCGAGTGAGCTCGGTCGCGGTACCACGCTGCGCTTGCTCT
>Ga0105245_10003397_pt1 | contig 14261 bp, 12 predicted proteins | sample KBSM54metaG_FD_81523 | JGI IMG/M metagenome (GOLD analysis project Ga0105245, IMG submission 81523) | Miscanthus rhizosphere microbial communities from Kellogg Biological Station, Michigan, USA - KBS M5-4 metaG | ecosystem: Host-associated > Plants > Roots > Rhizosphere > Soil | place... | reverse complement strand
TCGACGACGATCGCACCGGCCGCGAACAACATCGGATACGCCGGACCGATGTAGTAGACCTTTCCTTTCATCACCACGAACTCGATGAAGAGCGCAATGAACGCCACGCCGAGCGCGCGGAAGCGCGGCTGCATCAGCAACCAAACGAGGCCGGCGATCCAGATCGGCAGATTCAGCGGATGCATGAGCACGATCTGTCCGGTGAAGAACGAGAGCGGCGTGACCGGCGCGTTCTTGTGGCTGTGCGCGATGTTGTTGAGCAGCTCGAAGGTCGCGAAGTGATGCTGCACTTCCCAGATGAGATTCGGCAGGAAGATCGCGAACGCGACCAGGCCTCCGATCCAGATCGGCCACCGCAGCAATTCGCGCCGATCGTCGGAGAACAGCAGTCCGATGACGAACGCCAGGCCGAAGAACAGCATCGAGTGCTTGTTCTCTAACCCGATGCCGGCGAGCACGCCGAACCAGATCCAGCGCCGCGACAGGTACGCGTACACACATCCCATCCACAGCAGCGGCTCGAACACATTCATCGACAGGAAGTGGCCGAGGGCGAGGTAAAGCGGCGCGATCATGGTGCAGAGCGCGGCGATCGATTGCGCGAACTTCGACGCACCGAACTTTCTCGCGATCGCGCCCGTGAGCACGACCAGCGCGCCGTTCGCGATCGCGGGAAGAATCCGGATCGCAAAGAGCGACGTACCGAGGGTGTGGCGAATCAGCCAGGCGATAAGTCCGATGAGCGGCGGCTGATCGACGTAGCCCCAGTCGAGATGCTCGCCGCACGCGAGGTAATACAGCTCGTCGCGGAAGTAACCGTATTGATTGATGACGACGACGTGCAGGAGGACGGTGACCGCGGCCAGGACCCAGACCGCCGGTGTGATGCGCGTTGTCTCGTTGTTGTCCACGACAGGTTTCTACGGAATGCTCCGCCGCTGGTTACAATCATCGCCGAAATCGTCTGATGGAAATCGCAAACGGAACGCGCTTCGGCCCGTACGAAATCGTCGCGCCGATCGGGGCGGGGGGAATGGGCGAGGTGTATCGCGCGCGCGACACGCGCCTCGATCGCACCGTTGCCGTCAAGATTCTTCCCGCTGAATTCGCGAACGACGCGCAATTCCGCACGCGCTTCGAGCGCGAGGCGAAGGCGATCTCGCAGCTCAATCATCCGAACATCTGCACGCTGCACGACGTCGGCGAGAACTATCTCGTCATGGAGATGCTGGAAGGCGAGACGCTCGCCGACCGCGTCGCGCGCGGGCCGCTGCCGCTCGAGCAGGTCGTGCGCTACGGCGCCGAGATCGCCAGCGCACTCGATCGCGCGCATCGCGCCGGCATCGTGCACCGCGACCTCAAGCCCGGCAACGTGATGGTCACGAAGAGCGGCGCGAAGGTGCTCGACTTCGGACTGGCCAAGTCGAGCGAGGTGAACGTCGATCTGCAGGAAGCGACGGTCCAGCGTCCGCTGACGGCCGAGGGGACGATCGTCGGGACGTTTCAGTACATGTCGCCGGAGCAGCTCGACGGTCAACACGTTGACCACCGCGCCGACATCTTCGCCCTCGGTACCGTCCTTTACGAGATGGCCACGGGCCATCGCGCGTTCGACGGCAAGACGAAGACGAGCCTCATCGCCGCGATCGTCGCCGCGGAGCCGAAGCCGCTGCGCGAGCTGCAGCCGCTGACGCCGCTCGCGTTCGAGCACGTCGTCGCGCGGTGCCTCGCGAAGGATCCGGACGATCGATGGCAAAGCGCCGCCGACGTCGCCGTCGAATTGCAATGGATCGCCGAAAGCCTCGGCCGCGAAAACGCGCCGTCAAAACGAGCCAGTCGCGCGTGGATGTACGCGACGATCGCGCTGTTGCTTGCTCTTCTCGCTACCGGAGCGTTCATGGCGTTGCGTCCGCGCACAGCCGAGCCGCGTCTGACGCTGTCGCTGGCGATGCCGCTGCATCAATTCGACTACTACGACAACGCCGTGTTCTCGCCCGACGGAAACTCGATCGCATTCACCGGATATCAGAACAGCGTGCAATCGGTGTGGGTGCGGCGTCTCGATGCCGCCGCGCCGCGACAACTTTCGGGGACCAACGGCGCGTCGCTTCCGTTCTGGTCGCCGGATGGGAAAGCGATCGCATTCTTCGCCGACGGAAAGCTGAAGCGAGTGTTCGTCGACGGCGGACCGCCGCAAGTGATCGCCGACGCGCCGTATCCGGCGGGCGGTGCGTGGAACGTCAACGGCGAGATCGTCTACAACGCGACCTACACCGGCGGATTGATGCGCGTCGACGCAAACGGCGGCCAGCCGCGCGCGTTCACGAAAATACTGCCGCGCGAGGAAGCGCATCGCTGGCCGGTCTTCCTTCCCGACGGCGATCACTTCGTCTTCCTCGGCGACGCTCCGCGCACCGAGAATCACTACCTGCGCGTCGGATCGCTCCGCGACGGAAGCATGCACGATCTGACTCAGGCCGTCACGAATGCGCAGTACGCGGACGGCAATCTGCTGTTCGTGCGCGGCGGTTCGCTCATCGCGCAGCCTTTCGATCTGAAGAAGCTCGCGCTCACGGGCGAGCCGCGCGTGATCGCGGAGCAGCTCGCGCCGAGCTGGCAGAATCACCGTTACGAATTCACGGCGTCGTCGAACGGACGCCTCATCTATCGCTCCGCGAATCCAAACTCGCAGCTCACGTGGCTCGATCGCAGCGGCCGCGAGATCGAGAAGGCAGGGGAGGCACATCGCATCGGCTTCTTTCGCCTCTCGCCCGATCAGAAACGAATCGCGTTCGGACAACTCGATTCCGACGGCCGCTCCGACGACATCTGGCTTCTCGATCGCGCGCGGGGCGTGAGCACGCGTTTCACGTTCGATCCCGCCGGCGACGACTCGCCGGTGTGGTCGTTCGACGGAACGAAGCTCGCGTTCTTATCGATGCGATGGAAGCAGGGCGACATCTTCCTCGCCCCGGTTTCCAATCCGGCGAACGTGCAGCAGATCACCGACACGCCCGGCGACAACTTCTACGCAACGTCATTCACGAGCGATGGCGAGACGCTGGTCGGCGATTACCTCAACCCGAACGGCAAGGTCGATCTCCGGCTTTGTTCGACGCGCACGCGGGAGATGAAGTCGTATCTCGCGCTTCCGTTCGACGTGCGCACGGGCGTCATTTCGCCTGACGGAACGATGATCGCGTACGTGAGCGTCGAGTCGGGGCGCGCCGAGGTGTATGCGGAGAAGTTTCCGACGCATGAGGGGCGAAGGCAGGTTTCGACCAACGGCGGCGAGCAGCCGCGTTGGCGCGGCGACTCGAAGGAACTGTTCTTCCTCGCTCCGAATCTCGACATCATGAGTGCCGACGTCACCAAGGACGATCCCGCGCCACAGATGCTCTTCCATCTCGGCAACGAGAACGGCTTCGACGTCTCGGCGGACGGGCAACGCATCCTCACCGCGCAGCCGATCGATGATCCGACGCGAATCCCCATGACCATCGTCACGAACTGGATGACGAAGTAGTGGACCGCATCCCGCCGCGAGTCGGTGCGTTGATCGCGGTGATCTTCTGGGGGATCTCGTTCGTGGCGACGAAGGCGGCGCTGCGCGAGATTTCGCCGATCACTTTGATCTTCATGCGCTTCGCGATCGGCGCGGCGCTGCTCGTCGTGATCGTGCGCAAGCTTCCGCCGCGCGATGCGCTGCCGCAGCTCGCGCTGATGGGATTCATCGGCGTGTTCATCCATCAGATGTTGCAGGCGCACGCGCTGACGATGACGTCGGCGGTGCACACGGGATGGCTGATCGGGATGTCGCCGATCTGGTCGGCGCTGTTGTCGGCGCTCGTGTTTCGCGAGCGCTTCGGATTCTGGAAGATCGTCGGACTCGCGGGCGGATTCGCCGGCGCGCTGCTCGTCATCACGCGCGGCGATTTTCATTCGCTGCTCGCGGCGCCGCCGTCGACGCGCGGCGATCTGCTGATCATTATCAGCGGATGGAACTGGGCGATCTACTCCGTCATCGGGCATCCGACGATCAAACGCATCGGCCCGCGCGTGGCGACGATGGGAGCGATGCTGTTCGGCGTGGCGATGCTCACGCCGTTCTTCGTCGCGCGCGAAGGATGGCGCGAACTGCCGCATCTCACAGCGGTCGGCTGGACGTCCGTCATCTTCCTCGGCATCGGCTGTTCCGCGCTCGGGTATCTCTTTTGGTATGGCGCGCTCGAGCACATCGAAGTGTCGCGCGTGGCCGCGTTGCTTTACATCGAGCCGCTCATCACGTTTGCGACCGCGATCGCGCTGTTGCATGAACAGCCGACGAGCACCGCCGTAATCGGCGGGCTGATCGTTCTCGGGAGCGTTGCCGTGGCGCAATACGCGCCGGCGCGAACAGTGGAGGCGGTGGAATGAACGTCACCCGGATTTTTCTGGCAGCTCTCGGCGCGATGGTCGCGTACTTCGCTCTCGGCGCGCTGTTCTTCGCCGTCGGTCCGTTGCGCAACGAGTTCGCGAAATATCCGGCGGTGTATCGCTCGCAGGAAGGCATCAAGAGCGTGATGCCCGCAGGAATGGTGGCGATGTTCGTCGCGATGATCATCCTCGCGATGCTCTACGCGATGGTCTATCGCGGCGGCTCCGGCCTCCTCGAAGGCGCGCACTTCGGTCTGCTGATCGGACTCTTCTGCGTCTGCTCGTTCGTGATTCACAACTATGTCAATCTCAACATTGGGCTGCGCCTGACGATCGGCCAAGCCGTTGCATACCTCGTCGAATGGATCGCGGTAGGAATCGTGATCGGAGTGATTTATCGACGATGAGCGCCGGCTCTGGTGAGGCGGGCTACAATCTTTCGCATGCATGTGGCTTCCGGCAAAGTAGTGCGCGGTCAAGTCGTGGTCGAAGGTGAGCTCCTCGAGGGCGCGGATGTCATGCTTCTCACGTTAGACGGCGAAGAGACCTTTGAGGTCGATGCCGAGCTCGAAGCAATCCTGCTCGAATCGATCGCCCAGGGGCAGCGCGGGGAGACGATCCCTGCCGAAGAGCTGTTGCGCGAGATGCGCAGCCGCGAATGACTGAACCTTTCGCTGTTGTCATCACCACCGTTGCAGCGCGGCATATTCGTCAAGCGGAGACATGGTGGCGCGACAATCGCGAAGCAGCGCCCAATGCGGTGCGGTTGGAATTGCAACGCGCATTCGGTCTCATAGCCGCACATCCTCGCATCGGCAGTCGAGCGAAAAATGTTCGTTTGCCGGACGTCCGTCGCATCTATTTGCCGACAATCAAGTATCACCTCTATTACCACGTCATCGGATCGCCCGAGTACGTTGAGATCGTCGCTCTCTGGCATAAGAGTCGCGGCGAAGGACCGCCGATCTAATCGCGCTTCCGATCGGCCAGACCGTTGCATACCTCGCCGTCGGAGTGATTTACCGACGATGAGCACAATCAATGTCTTCAATCATGTGACCCTCGACGGCTACTACGCCGGGCCGAACGGCGAGATCGACTGGTTCAAATCGATGAAGCAGAGCGCCGACTTCGACGCTTACAAGGCCAAGCAATCGGGGTCGGGCGGCGCGTTGCTCTTCGGGCGCACAACGTACGAAATGATGACGCAGTTCTGGCCGACGCCGGCCGCGGAGCAGCTCGATCCGAAGATGACGAAGATCATGCGCGAGAGCAAGAAGATCGTCATCTCGAAGTCGCTGAAGAAGCTCGAGGAGACTCCGACGTGGAAAAACCTCGAGCTCCGTCACGACATCGGCGACTTCGACAACGAAGGCGACGTCACCATCCTCGGCAGCGGCACCATCGTGCAGCAGCTCATGAACCGCGGTCTGATCAACGAGCTTCAGCTCATCGTCGTCCCGCTGATCCTCGGCAAAGGCAAGTCGCTGTTCAAGGACGTCAAGGAGACGAACCTCGAACTGAAAGACTCGCGATCGTTTTCGAATGGCGTCGTCGTGATGACGTACAAATCTGCGGCTTAGTCTGTTCCGATTCTCATCGTCGGATCGTTCGTATGGTTGTCGGTCACCGAGCCGTACGCGACGAAGTTCGATTGAAACGAGGAGATGACGATCTTGCCGCCCGGCGGCAGCGCGTTTCCGTCGACGAACACCGACGCGGAGACGTGCTCGAAGTAATTCGCCGGATACGTTCTCGCAAGCGAATTCACCTGCAAGCCTGACGCGTCGACGATGGCGATGTTGACCGTGCCCGCGGTGAACGTGCGGATGCCGATGTTCAAACGAAAGTTCGTCGAGTCCTGCGGGATGAAGATGTTCGACAAGGGGAACCCGGTCGCGTCGCCGGTGACAGCATCTTCGGTGAGGCCGCTCGTACCGGCGGCGCCGTTGTCATTGAACACGCGCGCGTTCGCGATCAGCGTCGGGCTCGCCGTCGTGAGGATGTCGAGACTGCCGAGTCCCGCCTGGTTCATCGCGGCGATGATGTCGGGATAGTTCAGCGTGCCGTTTGCGGGGATGGTGTAGTCAAGCGAAGGATCGGTACTCGTCGCCGCGGTGCCCGCGGGATGGAAGACGAGCTTCCCGCGAATCTCGAGGCCGGATGGATTCGTGAGCGTGAGCGCGGTGCGGAAGAACGAGCCGGCGGCACCGGGCGCGGCGCCGACGATCGGAATCGTCGCGACGCGAACGCTCGGAACGTTCGACGCCATCGCCTGCAAGCGGTAGTTGCTCAGCGGGTTGAGCGTGGTGAACGCGCCGCCTTTGAAGTCATCGCCGGCGAACAAGGCGCGTGACGGAACGCGCGTGAAGGTGCCGTACGGTTTGCCGCAGGTATCCGGACCAGCCGCGCGGCGAATGCCGATGTACGTCTCGGACGTTACGTTCACGGGCGGATCGAGAGCGACGGTGTTGATGCCGTTCACTGCGCGGAACGGGCCGCGCTCGGCGGTCATGACGATCGCGAATGCGTTGGAGGGAATGCCGAAGAAGCGAACGAAGAAGATGTTGTCGCAGGGCACGCTCGCGTCGGTCCACGCGACGCTCGCAGTGTTCACGGTTCCGTTGCCGGTCGCTCCGCGGGTCCAGTCGATCAACGTGACCGGGGAGCTGACGAAGAGGCGATTGTTGCCCTCGAGGCTTCCGATCCGGATCTCCTGCGCGGCGACTGCAGTGGAGAGAAGCAGGGCGATAAGGATTCCGAAATGTGTCCAAGTTTTCATGGCGCATCATAACCGCGCGTCCGCGAGAGGAAGAACGCCGTTGGCATCGTGCGTTTGTTGTTTCCGGAGCATCAAGACGTTGGAGGAACCGATGAGAAACCGAATCGTGGCGTTCGTCGCCGTGGCGCTCGTCGCCGCGTGCGCGTCATCGCCGCAGCAGCCGTCGTCGATGACGTCGCAATCGACGATGAGCGGCACCACGTACATGACCACCGGCGAGCCGTACGCCGTCGGCTCGATTCCGAGCGCGACGCTGCACGACGCGCAGCGCAACAAGGACCTGTCGATGGCGATCGAGTATCCGACGCGCGGCGGTCCGTATCCCGTGATCGTCTTCTCGCACGGCTACGGCTCATCGAGCGAGGGCTACATCGCGCTCACCGAGTATTGGGTCGGCCGCGGCTACGTCGTCATCAAGCCGTCGCACGCCGACGCGAACGCGCTGCGCAAGATCATTCAGCAGCGCCGCGAAGCGCGCATGCAGGAAGTGGAGAAACTTCGCGCCGCCGGCAAGTCGCGGCGCGACATCGCGAAAGACGAAGCGCAGCGCACGGCGCCCGACTACGCTGAGTCGCTTTGGGACATGCAGACGCCCGCCGACTGGCAGAATCGCGCGCGCGACATCAGCTTCGTCATCGACTCGCTCGCAACGCTGCAGGAGAAGTATCCGGAGCTGAAAGGCAAGATGGACACGGCGAAGATCGGCGTCGCCGGCCACTCGTACGGCGCCTTCACGACGATGCTCCTGACCGGCGCGACGTCGTCCAAGCTCACCGGCAGCTTTGCCGACCCGCGCATCAAAGCGGCGATCGCGATGTCGCCGCAGGGAATCGGCGATCAATACGGACTCACTTCGCAATCGTGGACGAACGTGAAGACGCCGATCCTCTACATGACCGGGTCACTCGATCGCGGCATCGTCAACAACGACGATCCGAAGTGGCGTCACGATCCGTTTCAGTATTCGCCGGCGGGTGAGAAGACGTTCATCAGTTTCGAAGGCGCCCGCCACACCACCTTCACCGGCGGCCTCGGCATCTTCGGTGCCGACGATCTCGAGATGAGCGCCGCGACGTACACGCCGATCCAGACGACGGATCAATACGGACGACCGGTAATCATGGAGCAGCGCAATCCCGGACGCGAGAAAGGGGAGCGCGAGTATCTCCGCGAGCGCAACATCTTCTCGGGGATCAAGTCGGCCACGTTCGCGTTCTGGGACGCGTACCTGAAAGACAACAAGAACGCGAAAGACTTCGTGCGCGGAAAAGATCTGGAGGGATTGAACGGCGGCCACGTGACCGTCGAGCGGAAGTAGCGCTCGGTCAGATTGCGCGATACGTGCACTCGATCCACGGCCACTCGTTCGGGTCCTCGCGTTCGGCGAGCGCTGCACTCATGTCGTCTCTTTCGCGTTTTGCCGCGACGGTGAGACGCGAGAGCGTCGGCACAATGTGCATGTCGCCGCGGTGATCGACGGCAGCGAACCGATGCTGCGTCATCAATCGATCGAGCGTCGACGTCGTGTAGCCATAGCGATGCGGGAACGCAAGCAGATTGGCGTGGCCGAGGAAGATGGCGGAAGGTTGGGAGGCATAGAAGTGCGCGCTCGGGATGCGGATCACGACCGCGCCGCCGTCGCGAGTGATCCGCCGCACTTCTTCGACGACGTCGTGCGGCCGCTCCAACTGTTCGAAGCAGTTCCAGATGAAGACGCCGTCGAACGAGCCTTCGTCGAACGCGGATTCGAGCAACGGCGTGCGCAGCGTGTGATAGCCGTGGGCCGCAGCGAAGTGCGCGGTGTCGTCACCGATGTCGATGCCGGTCGCGTCCCACGTCCATTCCGTCGCCACGTGCAGAAAGCCGCCGACGTAACTTCCGATCTCCAGCACACGCGCGCCGTCATGCAGCAGCGGCCGGACGATTCGCTCTTTCTGACGAAAGGCGTCGATGTACGACCGCAGCATCTGCTCCATCACATACGGCGCGTATCGGTCGTTCTCGAATCCGCGGCCGTCGTCGTCGCGCACGAAGAGGCCGCACTCGGCGCAAACGCGAATCTCCGCCGGCGTCGAATGGACAACGTCCGTGCGGTCTTTCATGTGCGGACCCTCGGTGTAGCCATCGATGCGCGCGGCGAAGAAATCCTTCCGGAAGTGAAGCTCATCAGCGACTCGCTCGCAGGAAGCGAGCAGATCGAAGGCGCCGGAACGACAGATCGGGCACTCCATGATCGTGGCGGTATGATCGCTTTGGTCCGGAATCATGGCTGACGAGAATCCCACATCGCTGGTGTCCGGCGACGCGACTGCGTCCCTGCAGCGCCGCGTCGCATTGCAAAGCGAGCAACTTCGTCTGCTCGGCAGCGCCATTCATGTCGCTGGTCTCGGCATTGCCATCCTCACGCCTGCTGTCGAAGCGATCGGTCCGCGCATCGCATTCGTCAACGACGGATTCCTAGAGCTGTACGGCTACGAGCGCACCGACGTCATCGGTCAGACTCCCGTCGTCTTCGGCATCGTCGACGAGCATGAAGCGATTCTGAACTCGCTCCTCGAGCACGTCTTCGCGCACAAGCCGTTCGACGGCGAGGCGACGGCTCGCGGAAGAGACGGGCGCGAATTCGAGATCGACATCCACCTCGTGCCGGTCAGCGACGGCGCGGAGCTGACGCATTGGGTCGCCTTCATTCGCGACGTGACCATCGAGAAGAATCAGGTCATCCAACTCCGTCATCAGGCCACGCACGACGGCCTGACGAATCTTCCGAATCGCAACCATCTCTTCGATCAGCTCGAACAGAACATCGCCGCGGCGCGCGACTCGAACGGGTTGCTCGCGCTGATGGTGATGGATCTCGATCGCTTCAAGGAAGTGAACGACACCTTCGGGCATCACTTCGGAGACATGCTGCTCAAACAGGTCTCCTTCCGCCTCCTCCATCAGGCCCGCGAAGGTGACACCGTCGCGCGCCTCGGCGGCGACGAGTTCGCGATGGTCCTGGCGAGAGTCGCGGACGCGAACGAAGCCGCGCGCGTCGCTCGCAACATCCTCAACGCGCTCGAGCATTCGTTCGTCGTCGAGGATCAGGTGCTGGAAGTCGGCGCGAGCATCGGCATCGTGATGTATCCGACGCACGGCCGCGATGCGCGCACGCTGCTGCGCCGCGCCGACGCCGCGATGTACAACGCGAAGCAGGGACAAAGCGGCTACTCGTTTCATCGCGACGAAGTGGAAGCGCGCACGCCCGATCAACTGGCGATCGTCGTGGAGATGCGATCGGCGCTCGAGCACAACGAGTTCGAGCTCTATTACCAGCCGAAGATTCATCTGCGCAGCGGTCTCATGACGCGCGCCGAGGTGTTGCTGCGGTGGAACAATCCGAAGCGCGGCATGGTGTTGCCGTCGGTGTTCGTGCCGATCGCGGAACGCACCGGCATCATTCGCTCGCTCACCGACTGGCTGTTCGAGCGCGCGATGGCGCAGGCGCGCGCGTGGCAGGACAACGGCGCGCCCGTGCATCTCGCGGTGAACATCTCGGCGAAGAGTCTGCTCGATCAAGCGCTGCCGTCGAAGATCCAGGAACTGCTCGACCGCTGGCAGATCGATCCGCGATTCCTGAAGATCGAGATCACGGAGAGCAGCATCATGGCCGACCCCGCGCACGCGTTGGCGATCATGTCGATGCTGCAATCGATGGGCGTGCGATTGTCGATCGACGACTTCGGCACCGGCTACTCGTCGCTGACGCATTTGCGCCAGCTGCCGATCGACGAGATCAAGATCGACAAGTCGTTCGTGACCGGCATGACCACGAGCGACGCCGACGCGGCGATCGTCCGCACCGTCATCGATCTCGCCCATCACCTCGGCAAACAGGTGTGCGCCGAGGGAGTGGAGGACGAGGCGACGATGATGATGCTGCGCGACATCGGCTGCGATCTCGCGCAGGGCTACTTCATTTCGAAGCCGATGAGCGCGCCGGATCTGACGCAGTGGCTCGTCGATACCGGATGGGGTTTGTCGCTCGCCAAGAAACCGGTCGCCGCGCTACGGTGACAGCGTAATCAGCTGCCCGGTCACGCCGTCGCCTTTGTCCGACAACAAGAATGCGATCCACTCCGCGACGCGCTCGAGCGGCACGAGCTGATCGCGCGGCATCGACTCGCGCATCGCGGGCGTGTCGAGCGCGGTCGGCATCAACGCATTCGCGGTGATGCGCCGGGGTGCGAGCTCGTTCGCGAGCGTTTTCACGATCGCATTCACCGCCGACTTCGACGCCGTGTACGCCGCGAGTCCGGCGGGATGCGACATCGTCGCGGCGGAGCTGATGGCGACGATGCGGCCTCCGTCGGCGAGATGCGGGAGCGCGGCGTCGAGCGCGCGCGCGGCGCTCATCACGTTCGCTTCGATCATGTCCTGCCACGCGTTGCCGGCCGCGAATCCACCGGCGAGCATGACGAGCGCGTGAATCGGCGCGTCTTCTGTACGCACGACGGGATCGCGTTTGAGAAGGATGCAGCGATGGTCGCGCTCGAGTCGCGGCACGACGACGGAGCCGAGGCCTCCGGTGCCGCCGGTGATGAGGATCGTCTTCACTGCGTGACGACGATGTGCGCGTGTTTGCGGATCAGCTTCTCGACGTGGCGCCGTTCGGCGCTGAGCGCGCGCTCGTCGCGCCATGTGCGCGGCGTCCATGCGTACTCGGTTCCCAGGAGGCCGAAGGCGGTGGGAACGCCGAGCCCGGTCGTCGTCGGAAACGAACCCTGGAGCGGCGCCAGCATCGGACGAAAGTGCCAGCGCGTTCCGAGCGAAGTCCAGTCGAGATTGAACATGCTCTGCCAATCGAATGGCTTCGGCTCAGCCGGCTTGTAGAGGTCGACGACGAAGACTCTCTGGATTCCCTCACGCGTGAAGTCGGGCGTGGGCGCATCGTCGGCGAATGCGGTGCCGGCGATCAGAAGAAGAGCGAACGCGGCCGATGCGATCTTCATGTCTACTCAGACGATAGTCTATGCAAGATCGTTACACTCAGCAGCAAACTTTCACGGCAACCTTCGTGCACGCACATGGGGCATGAGACGCTCACTGGCAACAGACATCGCATTGGGCGCGGCCGCGGGTGCGGCTGCAACATGGCTGATGGATCGCACGACCACGGCGCTTTACGAGCGCGAGCCGAAGCCGGTCAAGGATCGCGAGAACAAAGCGCGCGGCGGACGGACCGCATTCGAGATCGCCGCGGAGCGCGGCGCGGATCTGATCGACGCAAAGCTCGACGACGATCTGCGCAAAGAGGCCGGGACCGCGATTCACTGGAGCGTCGGCATTGCCGCCGGCGCGGCGTACGGAGCGCTGCGGCACAAACTTCCGATGAGAGTCGGATCGGGTCTCGCGTTCGGCACCGCCTTCTGGCTCGCCGTCGACGAAGCCGCGAACACGCTCCTCAAACTCACGCCATCGCCGCGCGCCTTTCCGTGGCAAACGCACGCGCGCGGATTGGCGGGACATGTCGTGCACGGAAGCGCGGTCGAGTCGGTGTTCGATGTCGCTGATCTGATCAGCGCGCGTTCATGACGTAGAGATCCGACAGCAGGCGCGTGTACGAGTAGACGAGCGTCTTCTCGTCCGGCGTGACGAAGACCGGGCCGATGTTGATCAGTCCCGACGGATCGGCCGGACGAAGCTCGCGCACCGTCGTGCGCGCACCGGTCAACACGTTGACCTTCTCGAGGAGCGCGGGGATGCGTCCGAATGTGCCGACGTACACCGACACGCCGTCGGCCGCGAATCGAATCGGCACATCGCCACCGCGCAATGCAGTCACCGGCTGCGGCGCGCCGCCGTCGACCGGAAAAAAGAAGAAGTGGCGATCGGCAGTGCGGCCGAGGACGCGCGTCGAATCGGGTGTGACGAGCGTTCCGCCGACGTTCTCGGGAGTGATCGCGCGCGGAGGTCCGCCGTCGATCGACTGAATCCAGAGTTGCGGTGCGTGTCCTGCCGCGTAGCCTTGAAAGAGGATGTGCTTTCCGTCGGGAAACCATCGCGCGCTGCGATGATTGAGCGCGTCGTTCGTCACCGCGCGCGGTTGTCCCGTGCCCGTCGGCAGCATCACGATCTGCGGCGGCTTGCGATTGCGCGGGATCGACAGCACCCATTTTCCATCCGGCGAGATCGACTCCGTCGTTCCTTCGCCGAGGCGCACGGCGGGTGAGCCGTCGACGGTGCGGAGATAAACGCCGAAGAGCGAGCCGCCCGCTTCACCCGACTCGGAGAACGCGACCTGAGTGCCGTCGGCGGAGAGATCGCGCACGACGGAGTAGTCGAGCCACGACAGGTCGCGCTCGCCGGTCGCGCCGGGAAGGAGCGCGATGATGCCGCCTCGCTGGCTCTGCTGCGACACGAGCGTGCGTCCGTCGCGCGCGATGTCGTGAAGCCACAGCCAGCCTGCCGTCGTCGCGACGAGCTTCGGCTTCGCGCGCATCGTGATGCTGTACAACTCGCGATTCGCCGCGAACCACACTTCATCGCGATCGGGACGCCACGCCAATCCGTTGACGCTGTCCCATTCGCCGCCGAGAACTTGCTTGTCGGTGCCGTTCGCGGCGATCGTGACGATGGAGCCGCGATCGTCGTTGACGAACGGATGATCGACGAACGCGATGCGATCGCCGCGACCGTTGAAGCGCGGATGCGTGATCCAACCGACGGTCGTGTAGATCGGATGGCCGATCGGATATTCGAGCCGGCTGCGTCCTTCGACCGAGTGCACGATCGCGAGCTGCTTCCCATCCGGCGACCACTCCGCCGCCTCCACATCCTCGGCCAACGGCCGCGGCGCGCCACCCGCGATCGGAACTTGCGCGAGCGTTCCACTCTGTCGCAGATATCCGATGAACCGCGGCTGCATCGAGATCGCGAGTTGTCCGGTCGATGACACCGCGAGAATCTCGGAAGCGCCGAAGCCGAGGTCGCGCGATTCGGGGGAGTCGCTGCGCACGGAGAAAACAGTGACCGGAGATCCGGCCCAGCGCGCGCCGTAGAAGACGGTCTGGCCGTCGGG
>Ga0105245_10003394_pt1 | contig 14267 bp, 14 predicted proteins | sample KBSM54metaG_FD_81523 | JGI IMG/M metagenome (GOLD analysis project Ga0105245, IMG submission 81523) | Miscanthus rhizosphere microbial communities from Kellogg Biological Station, Michigan, USA - KBS M5-4 metaG | ecosystem: Host-associated > Plants > Roots > Rhizosphere > Soil | place... | reverse complement strand
TTGGCGGGGACGACGGGGCTCGAACCCGCGACCTCCGACGTGACAGGCCGGCGTTCTAACCAACTGAACTACGTCCCCGCTGTTTTTTCCGCCGCAGATCTGCGGCGTAGCCAGGTCGGCGACTTTTAGAATAGCACAGCGGGCTCTTGTTACTGCTCTACAATTTGCCCCTGTAGCGGCGCCAGCAAGCCCAGCAGCTCATTCTTCTCCGCCGTTGGAACCTTAAGCTGGTCGAGGGCAGCCGTCAAGTCTTCGACCACGCTGTTAAACGCCTCTGGGGTGATGGCCATCCCGCTGTGGACGCTTTTCAAATCCGGGCCTCGGTATTGGCACGGCCCTCCCGTAGCCTGGCACACGAAATCGGACAGGCTGGCCTTGTACGATGCAGCGGCCTTCTCCTGCGCGGCCCAGCCGAACCAAGCGTTGATCCGGTTGTCTTTTCGAATACGATCCAAGAGCCCGTCCACCACGGCGCGGATCGCCGGCATGCCGCCTAGCCGTTCGTATAAAGGCCGCTGGGTCGAAGTAGGCTCCGCGGCGCGAACGCCGCTGCCTGCGCCCAGCCCCACCACCATTACCAAAACCATTCCAGTTATCTTTTTCATGTGATCTCGTCTCCCTCACCCTAACGGGCGCAATCCGGAGACGAAATCGATCATCCGTTTTGACGGGGATGTAATTCGGCGGCTCCCGCTTTCATCGTGGAGCTAACGTCTTCGATCAAGGCGGCCCAGGCGCCTTTGACTTCAGGCGAAAATTCCGGGTACAGCATATGTCCTAGCGCCCACAGAAATGCCGTGGCGAGGGTGTCGTAGTGCTCCGGAACCACACCGTAGGCCACATGCCTCAGCCCCATGGCGCGCAGCAGGGGCCGCTTCTGGTCCAGATCGTCCAGCCCCTCCACCAGCACCTCGAGCATGTCGCTGAACTTGCGCGATTGGACACCGATATCGGTGCTGAACAGCGCACGGACGGCGGGAGCGATCTGAAACAGCCGTCCATAGAAGAGCTGCACCAAAGGTCCGGCGACTTCGTGGAGAGCCGGGAACGTTTCGCGGATCAGCTGTTTTTGTTTAGAGGTCATGGTAAGGTCCTCATCGAGGATCTGGAGCAGCCAAATCCGCTCCCAGTTCTTTCAGCTCAGCGCCCAGAGCATCCAACTCAGGGCCAGGTTGCGCCTGCTGCAAAACGGATCCGGCGATGCGCTCCGCCTCGGCATAGGCGGCAGCAGCCCGCGGACGGTCGTGCTGGGCAAAGTATAGAAGTCCGATGCGGGCCTGTGCGCCAGCCAATTCGATTTGCAGCCGGTCGTTGGTCGTGCGCGCCTGGCGGTTCGCGAGGAATACGCCGCCCAGCATCAGCAGGGCGATCGCGCCCACCGCGGTCACGGTGCCGCCGCGCCTGCGCAGGAATTTCGCGGCGCGGTACGGCAGGCTGTCCGGAACAGCCTTGACGGGAAGATTGGACAGGTGCCGATCGAGATCCGCAGCGAATTCCTCCACGGTTTCATACCTTCGCGCTGGGTCCTTATCCAGCGCCCGGAGAAGAATCGTGTCCAGATCTCCCGAGAGGCGACGCGCCAACGTGCGATCGCTCACAGCCCTGCTGGGCCGGGTCACCGGCTGCTCACAAATAGTCCGTTCGATTTCCAGCAGCGTGCGATTCGCGAAGCGGTGCGGATTGCTCCCCGCTAACAGCTCATAGAGAACGGCAGCCAGAGAGTAAACGTCGGAAGCCACCGTGACCGGCTCGCCGCGAATCTGTTCGGGACTGGCGTAATCCGGCGTCATCATGCGGCCCGCGTCCGTAATCGTATCCTTGCCCAGGGGATCGGAGTAAAGCAGTTTGCAAATCCCGAAATCGAGCAGCTTCACGACGCCCGCATGCGTGACCAGGATATTGCCGGGCTTAATATCGCGATGCACCACGAAGTGCCTATGCGCATGCTCCACCGCGGCGCACACATCCAGGAATAGACGCAAGCGCTGCTCGACAGTCAGTTTCCCCTGGCGGCAATATTCGGAGATTCGCAGGCCATCGACATACTCCATGACGATGTAGGGCAGATCCTTGCCGATCGTGCCTCCATCCAGGAGCCGTGCGATGTGGGGATGGTCCAGACTCGCCAGAATCTGCCGCTCGCGCCGGAATCGCTGCAGCACGAAGCTGGTGTCCATCCCGGGAGTAACCACCTTTACCGCTACATCCATGTGATATTCCTGATCGTCGCGCTGGCCCAGGTAGACGGTTCCCATACCTCCTTTGCCGATCTCGCGAACCAGCAGGTACGGACCGGCGCGCTCCGGCTTGTGAAGCCGCGCGTCGTGCTCATAGAAACCCACCATGCCGGCCTTGACCTGATCCTGCACGAATCCCTCGCGGGCTTTCCGATCACTTTCGAGCAGCGAGGATAGCTCGCGCAGCAGATCGTCGTCGCCCGCGCAGGCTTGTGCCGCCCACGACGTGCGGTCTTCGGCTGGGATCATCACGGCTCCATGGAAGAGCTCGCCGACCCTTCGCCAGGCTTCCGGCGTCATGCGTCCGCTTCGCGGCATTGCATCTCGCGATGCAGCCAGGCTTCCGCCAGGCGCTGTTCGCGCCCGATGGTGGCCACCGAAACGCCCAGGGATTGGGCCACTTCCTCTACGCTGAATCCGCCGAAGAATCGCAGTTCGATCACTTTGGCCTGACGCGGATCGATCTTGGCCAGTTCGTTCAGCGCGTCGTCGAGCGCGATCATGGAGGAACTTCGTTCGGGCGCGAATCCCAAGGCCTCTTCGATACCCACCTTGGCGCCGCCGGCGCCGCGTTTCTGGCTCCGATGCTTGCGGGCATGATCGACAAGAATTTGCCGCATCAACTGCGCCGCTACGCCGAAGAAGTGCGAACGGCTCTCCCAGTCGGGCATCTTTTGGGAAACCAGGCGGACGTACGCTTCGTGGACTAATGCCGTGGGCTGGAGGGTTGCCGCGGCGCGTTCGTCGCGCATGTAGTTGGCGGCCAGCCGCCGCAGTTCCGAGTAGACAATTGGGGTGAGCGCGTCCACCGCGGCTTGATTGCCGTGTTTCCACTCCATCAGGAGCTTGGTGACTTCTTCGGCAGGCATAAAGGTTCATAACACTCTATCGAAAATGCAAAGAGCCCGCCCGGGGTTACCGGACGGGCCGAGTTGCGTCGGAGGAGCGATCAGGGGATGTTGACCAGATAACCGCTGATGGTTATGGCGCCCGAGGTCGCAGAAGAGAACTGCCCGAAGGCGTCCACGCTCTTGCTGACCCAAACCGTGATGTTCGTGCCACCATCGGCATACATCTTCAGCGAGGATGCGCCGTTGAACTGTGCGCCACCGCCGGCCGAGTCCGCGCCCACGTTCGTTAAGGGGATCCACATGGCTGAGAGTGCTCCGTTCAAGTGGGTTCCAACACTCATGCGAGGGATGGTTCCATTCGAGTTCCCCGCGAAATACCCGCTGATCTGCTCAATGACCAAGCGCTTTCCGGCCGGTACGGGAATCGTGAAGGAGTAAGAGCTGTTGACTCCCAGCATGGAGACACCCTGCTGCCACTGGAACGGCTGAAACGCCGGGTTGTTCTGTTCCTTCACCGGCACCGGCTGCGCGGGCGAATTGGTCACCACTACATTGCTGGTGCCGGTCCCGCCGGCCTGTCCCGACGGCTGATTGTTGCCTTGTCCATAGGCGGTGGCGAAGCTGGATGCCAGGAGGACCACCAAAGCAGTTCCTCCGAATCTAATGTTCTTGTATAAGTTGTTCATTTTGCGTCCTCTTTCTCTCTTTTCTTATGTCTAACTGCCTTACACTTCAACGGGCGCAAACCTCACGCGGAATCGCTCACGTACGTGAAAAATAATTCTGATATCCTTGTATTGGATGTTGTTTTTGCCTCCGCGCCCGCGGATGTTCGCCTGCCTGGACCGGACGAAGTTCCGTCCCAAAACGTCCCGCCTCGAATGAAGTCCGTCGTCCAGATCAGCCGTGGCATTGAGTCTCTGTTCGGGACACGAGACGAGAATATCCGCCTGATCGAAAGCAACCTGAACGTCCGCACCCGGCTGCTCAACGATTCGCTGGAAATCGAAGGCGAGGACGCGAGTGTGGCCCGCGCCGCGCAAATCCTGAACGATTACGTCGGGCTGGTGCGCGAAGGGCACATTTTCAACAACGGCGATCTCAACAGCTTTCTGCGCGTGGTGACGGCGGATGCCGACAGTTCTCTGCGCAGTCTGGTGGAGAGCGGCAAGCAGCGGACCTTTGGCAAGAAAGTGATCGCGCCGAAGAGCATGACGCAGCGTCGCTACATCGACGCGATTGAGCGTTACGATCTGGCATTCGGCATCGGGCCGGCGGGAACCGGCAAAACGTATCTGGCCGTTGCCATGGCAGTGGCAGCGCTGCTTTCCAAACGTGTCAGCCGCATCATTCTGACCCGGCCCGCAGTCGAAGCCGGCGAGCGATTGGGATTCCTGCCGGGCACGTTCCAGGAAAAAGTGGATCCGTATCTGCGGCCTCTGTACGACGCTCTGTTCGACATGCTGGAGCAGGACAAAGTCGAAAAACTTCTGGAGCGTAACGTGATTGAAGTGGCGCCCATCGCCTTCATGCGCGGCCGCACGCTCAATGACAGCTTTATCATCATGGATGAGGCCCAAAACACGACACCCGAGCAGATGAAGATGATCCTCACGCGCCAGGGTTTCAATTCGAAGATGGTGGTGACCGGCGACATCACGCAGATCGATTTGGGCTTCGGCCAGCGCAGCGGCTTAATCGAAGTGGCCGACGTACTGCGCGGCGTCGAGGGCATCCAGTTCGTGCAGTTCGACGATCGCGACGTGGTGCGCCACAGCCTGGTGCAGAAGATCGTGAAAGCCTACGAGCGCTATAACGAAGCCATTGGCGTAAATCGCCAATTGTCCCTCCGGCTGGCGGAGCCGGTAGCTGAGAACCCGGCGACGACCGGTCCATCCACCCAGTTCCCGGGCGCCTAAGACCGCCTCATGCCCGAGAATCTCACGTCCATTCTATTTCGGCATTCGTCGCCTCGAGTGCGGCGCGCCGAGCTGCGAGCATTTCTGGAGGATGCTGCCAGGCAGATTCTGGCGGGGCGAACTCTTCCGTTACAGTGCGTGACGTGTTTGATTACGACGGATAAAGAACTGCGGTCTTTGAATCGAAAGTTTCGAGGGAAAGACTACGCGACCGACGTACTCTCGTTTCCTGCTGAAGATATTGCGATCTCCTTCGATCGTGCCGCGGCCCAGGCCGCCGAGCGTGGCCACAAGGTGGAGGACGAGCTGCGCATTCTGATGCTACATGGGCTTCTGCATCTGGCCGGCATGGATCATGAGACCGATGCCGGCGCCATGGCCCGCGCCGAAGTAAAGTGGCGCAAGCGCCTGGGATTGCCGACCGGGCTGATTGAGCGGGCCCACGCATGACGCTGCTTCTGACCTTGATCGCCATGGCCGTCGCTCTGCTGGTGACGATGGTGACGTGCATCCAGTTGCTCTATCTGGAAAGCCTGCGCGTCCGCACCAAGGAGCTGCCGGCCCTGCAATTCTTCCGGGAAAAACTGGAACCCGGCATCGGCCTGGAGACGGAGCGCGGTGCGCTCACATTTTCCCTGGTCAAGCACGTCGGTCTGGGATTTCTCGGCTGCCTGATTGTGGCGATTACTATCAGAAATTCGCCGTTGTGGGAAGGGCTGGCGGGCGCATTCCTGGTGACGGGACTGGCCACGGTGCTGGGCGCGCATATTGTTCCGCAGGTGGTCTATCGCAAAACCACGGGCCAAGGCCTGGCAGTGCTGGTCCCGGTATTTCGGGTTCTCTCATTAATCGCGCGACCTTTGACGTGGGGCGTCGAATTCCTGCAATCGCTGTTCGACTTGGGACGCTCGGCTCCGGGCGAGGAAACTCCCGCCGAAGAGCACATCGACGCGCTGATCAGCGCCGGCGAGGAAGAAGGCATCATCGAGAAGGGCGACCGCGAGCTGATCCAATCCGTCGTGGCCTTCGGCGATAAGACCGTGCGCGAGGTGCTGACGCCGCGGCCAAACGTGATCGCAATCAGCCAGGACGCTACGCTCGACGAATTGCGCGAGCTGGCCATCACCGAGCAGTATTCCCGCATTCCGGCTTACGACGGCGATATCGACTCCATCACCGGCTTCGTGCACGTCCGCGACATGTTCGAGCTGGACGAAAAGGAGCGCAACAAACGCAAGGTGCGCGACATCCTCCGCCCGATCCGCTTGGTTCCGGAAACCAAGCCGGTCAACGATCTGCTGCGCGAGATGCAGGAAGAAGGCGCTCACATGGCGGCGGTGGTGGATGAATACGGCTCGACCGCGGGAATCGTCACCATGGAAGACATGGTGGAAGAGATCGTCGGCGAGATCCATGATGAGCATGAGCCCGAGCGTGATTTTCACGCCGAGCCCGACGGCAGCTACGTCGTATCGGGTAGCTTCGATGTGGGCCGGCTGGCCGACCTGATGGAATTCCGGCCGAAGGAACCTACCGAATCCACCACCATCGGGGGCCTGATTACGGAGTGGCTGGGGCACGTGCCGGCGGTGGGTGAATGTGCCGAACGCGATGGCATCGAAATCTCGGTGCTGGCAGCGAATAATTTACGGGTGGAGCAGGTTCGAGTGGCAAAGGCGGCCGGCAAATGAAGTATCGTGCAGGATTCGTTTCCATTCTAGGGCGCCCTAACGCCGGAAAATCTACTCTCTTGAACGCCCTGATGGGCACTAAACTTGCCATCGTCGGACCCCGGCCGCAGACCACGCGCACCGCGATCCAGGGTGTGCTGACGTTGCCCGGCGCTCAGATGGTGTTCGTGGATACTCCGGGGATTCACGAATCATCAACATTGCTGAACAAACGCATGATGGACCAAGTGCGGGCGTCGTCCGAGGCGGACGTGGTGCTGTTTGTGGTGGACGCGACAGCGCCGCCCAAGGACGAGGATGCCCAGGCGATTGACCTGGTGAAGAAAACCGGGTCGGTTGCCATCGCGGTGTTCAATAAAGTGGACCAGCTGCGCGACAAAGCCAAAGTACTGGCGCTGATCGAGCGCTATCAAGGCCTGCACGATTTCGCGGCGTACATACCGATTTCCGCGCTTAAGGGCGAAGGCGTGGATCTTCTGCGCAAAGAGATTTTAGCGCACATGCCCGTTGGGCCGGCACTGTTTCCCAAAGATCAGCTGACCGATCAGCCGGAGCGATTCCTGGCCGCGGAGATCCTTCGCGAGAAGGTCCTGCAGCTGACCCACCAAGAAGTTCCGCATGCGGTGGCAGTGATGGTGGAGCAATGGGAGGACACCCCCACGCTGTTGCGGATCGCAGCGACCATCTACGTCGAACGCCCCGGGCAGAAAGCCATCCTGATCGGCGCGGGCGGAGCGTCGCTAAAGAAGATCGGCACCCTGGCACGCCGGGAATTGGAGCAGCGCGCAGGCAAGAAGGTGTTTTTGCAGACGTTCGTAAAGGTACGTCCGAACTGGCGCCAGGATCCGGAATTCCTCGCAGCCATCGACTGGCGAAGCATGGTGGGCCAGTAGAAGGAATAAAATAAAAGCATGCTGCCGAGGCTCATAGCTGTGTTGCTGATGATTACCCTGGCTGTGCCCATGCTGATCGCTCAGCAGACGGTTAACGCCGATGATCGCATCTCCGACGATGTGCGCCAGAGGCTCGCAAGTAATCCGGATGTGCGTGGGGCGGCTCTCGATGTGACCGTCAAGGACGGCGTGGTCACCATTAAAGGCCGCGTACACACGGAGAAGGGCCGCAAGAAGGCTACGGAGATCACCAAGAGGGTCAAAGGCGTGGTCAACGTAGATAATCAGCTGAAGTTGTATAGCGACAAATGATCCGGGCGAGGCATGCCCGGCCCGGACACGTGATCAATGGCGGAAATGCCGGACGCCCGTAAACACCATCGCCAGACCTAGCCGATCCGCTGCGGCAATCACTTCGTCATCCCGAACCGAGCCCCCAGGTTGAATCGCCGCCGTGACGCCGTGGCGCGCGGCTTCCTCCAGCCCATCGGGAAACGGAAAGAACGCATCCGATGCCACGATGCTTCCTTTCAGCGGCAGCACACTCTTCATCGCGCCCACCTTCACGGAATCCACGCGGCTCATCTGGCCCGCGCCAACGCTGATCGTCTGCCCCGCAGTCGCATAAACGATCGCGTTCGACTTTACGTGTTTGGCGACTTTCCACCCGAATCTGAGCGCCGCCCATTCCGCATCGCTGGGAGCGCGCTTGGTTTTCACCTGCATCTCGGATCGCATCAGGCGATGCGTATCGGCGGTTTGCACCAGAAATCCGCCGCTGATGGACTTCACAACCAAACCGGGCGGCTCGACAATCACTCGTAACAGGCGAAGGTTCTTCTTCGAAGTAAGAATATTGAGGGCATCGGCCGAATAATCCGCAGCGGCGATGGCTTCCACGAACGTGTTGGCGATCTCCCCGGCGGTCTCCGCATCGATCGCACGGTTGAATGCCAGAACTCCGCCGAATGCTGACACCGGATCGGCTTCGAACGCGCGGCGATAACTCTCAGCCAGCGTGGAACCCTCCGCGCAGCCGCACGGATTGGTGTGTTTGATAATCGCCGAAGCCGGCTGGTCGAACTCCTGCACCAATTGCCACGCAGCATCCAGGTCCACCAGATTGTTGTAGGAAAGCTCCTTGCCGTGAAGTTGTTGCGCTCCGGCAATCCCGCTCTTGCCGGTGGCGTACAGCGCGGCCGATTGGTGCGGATTCTCGCCGTAGCGCAGCGCGATCGCACGCGGCACTCGGATGTCGAGCACCCCGGGCAAGACCTCCCCGCTGGGAGGAATGTCCGCCAGACGATTCGACACGGCCCGGTCGTAGGCCGCGGTGGTCGCGAAGGCTTTCTTGGCAAGCCGCCAGTGAGTGTCCCGGGAAAGCGATCCTCCGCCTGCCCGCAGTTCCTCGATGAGACCAGCGTAGTCCGCCACTGAAGTGACCACCGCCACGTCCTGCCAATTCTTGGCTGCGGCGCGAATCATGGTAGGTCCGCCGATATCGATATTCTCGATCAGTTCCTCCAGCGCAGCGTCTTGCTGGGCGGCCACCTTCTCAAATTCGTACAGGCTCACGGCCACCAGGTCAATCCGCGGGATACCGTGCGCCGCGATCGCCTGCATATGCTCGGGCTTCGAGCGGACGGCCAGGATCCCGCCGGCGATGCGCGGATGAAGCGTCTTCACACGGCCGTCGAGCATCTCGGGAAACTGCGTCACCTCGGCGACCTCGCGCAAGGGTGCGATGCCGGCATCGTTCAGCACCCGGAAGGTCCCGCCGGTGGAGAGTATTTCTATCCCGAAACTGGTCAGTGCCCGGGCAAAATCCACGATGCCGGTCTTGTCGGTGACGCTGAGGAGAGCACGCTCTATGCGGGGCATGGAATCTTTCATTATGGTGTACTCTGAACGTCTATGCGACTTGTGACATTTCAGCGGCCTGGGTCCGCTCCGGAAGCCGGCGTAGTAGAAGGAAGCAAGGTCTTCAGTCTGGGCACCGACATGATCTCTATCTGCGCGGCTGGACGCGCGCCGGAAACGCGCGGACCGTCCTTCGACCTGGCTGCGGTGAAACTTCTGGCGCCGGTGCCGAGACCTCCCAAGTTTATCTGCGTGGGTTTGAATTATCGCGATCACGCCGCGGAATCGAGGTCGGAGATTCCCAAGGTTCCGACCATCTTCAGCAAATTCTCGAACGTGGTGATCGGCCCGGGCGATCCCATCATCCTGCCCAAGGCTTCCCGCAAGCCGGATTATGAAGCGGAATTTGCTTTCGTGATCGGCCGCGGCGGCCGCAATATTCCCGCGGCGCAAGCCATGGATCATGTGCTGGGGTACACCATCGTCAACGACGTCAGCGCGCGCGATTTCCAGACGGCCACCACCCAGTGGCTGATGGGCAAGACGTTCGACAGCTTCGCACCCATGGGTCCCTGGATCGTGACCAAGGACGAAATCGCAGATCCGCATGCCCTGGATATTTCGCTCGAAATCGGAGGCGAAACGCTGCAGCGTTCCAACACTCGGGAGATGGTGTTCCGCCTGCCGGAGCTGATCGAATACGTTTCGAGCGCGGTAACACTCGAGCCGGGCGATGTATGCGCCACAGGCACCCCGGCCGGCGTCGGATTCGGCCGGAAACCGCCACGCTGGCTGAAACCCGGGGAAGAAGTCATCGTCCGCATCTCGGGCATTGGCGAATTAAGGAATCCCACCGTCGCGGAAGCATAATTCGATCAGTTTCGGCCCCGGCAGTGATAAAATGGGGGAAGTCCGATGGGACGTCGTCTAACGGTAAGACTGCAGACTCTGGATCTGCGTATCGGGGTTCGAATCCCTGCGTCCCAGCCAAACTAAATCCAGCCCCGAGATGACCAATTCGCGCATCTCACGTCCATAAGGCTAAGGAGTTCTATGCCAGCCAGAATCACCTCGATGTTCGCGTTGGTCCTGCTTCCGCTGCTGCTGCTGGCTCAAGCGCCGGGCCAGGCGGAGGCCGAGAAGGCAGTGCGCGCGCGCGTGACCGAGTTCCTGCAATATCACGTGGACGGTAATTTCCGCAAAGCGTATGACATGGTCGCCACCGATACCCAGGAAGACTACTTCAATACCGGTAAAGTGCAGATCAAGGGCTTCACCATCGACGATGTGCAGTTATCAGACAATTTCACGAGGGCGTCGGTCCGGACCACCATCTCCCGGACCATGAACGTGTCCGGCCACGACTTCCCCGTGATGATGCCATCCACCATTACTTGGAAGATCGAAAACGACAAGTGGGTTTGGTACAAAGTGGTATCCCAGAATCCTGCTATGCCCTTCGGTCCCAACTCCCTGCCGTCCGCAGCCGGCGCCGCGCCTACGGCGACTGCCGATGCGGCGCTTCCCAAGGATTTCAACGACAAGACCATCGCCGATGCGGCGCGCAGCATCCTGCAACAAGTAAGCGTGGACAGGAATGAGGTCACGCTGCAATCGGACAAAGTCTCCGAAGCCAAGGTGGTGCTTCACAACGGCATGACCGGCTCTGTACAAGCCGACGTGAGCGCCCCCCAGATACCCGGATTCACGGCAAAGCTCGATCAGGCGATCATCAGAGCCGCAGGCAACGTGACGCTCGTCCTGCGCTACGAGCCCGGCGGCCAGAAAACCCCCAGGGATCCGGTCAACGTGCAGCTTACCGTTCAGCCCCTCGACCAGGTGTTCACGATCCGCGTGAACTTCGCGCCCCCCGCGCCACTCAAGTAATTGGCCGCCGGCTTGCTTCCCCATGAGTGGAGGCACAGACGGCATGGTCATTTCATTCAACGGCACCAAGGCGCCGAACATTTTTGCGGCACCCACCGCCCCCGAGGAAACTTCTTCAGAATCAACAGGTTCGTTCACCGACCAGCTGTCCAGTGCGTTGGGAAATCAGCCCGGAGGCGGCTCTGACGTCAAGGCGTCCCAGGGTCAGGATTCCGGCGCTCGTCAGATTCTTGCCGCGGCAGCCGATTCCAGCAGCCCTGCCCCCGCAGCGCCCGCCGCGAGCGCTCCAGCCGCCGCAGCGGTCTCAAATGGCACTGTAAGCGGGGAGCCGCTTGACGATGCAGCCAGATCGAAGCTGATTCAGGCCGAGATCGACGCATACTGGGCAGGCCAGCCTGCGGCGGTTCAGCAGCTACGGAACCTTGGGGACTTCGTACAGAGAATGTCCATGGCGAACCAGCTCGCGTCGCAAGGGTATTCCATCGACAAGAGCATCATGGTGTGGGGATACGATCCGATGAAGACCATGGTCACGCGCCAGATCTACGGATATAGCTGGGTTCCAAGCCTCAATCAGTCGGTGGATGCGACCCCGCCCCCGGGTTTCGCACTTCCCGGACAGACGCCGTATGACCCGGCGCATCCAGCCCCGGGATCGATCACGGTAAGCACGAAGTTCGCCGACGGGCTCGGCATCTCCGATCCGTTCAAGCTGTACGATCAACCAAGCTAAAAAGTTAGGCGCCTGACGGATTGCCAGGCGCCCGATCTTCTGAACAAGATCTCACTAGTCGGTTACGGCTGCCAGGTATGCGTTGTTGCCGAATACGAAGGTGGTACCGTTGTTGGTGAGCGCGGCAACCGCCAGCGATTGATTGGGGCCGATGGGCGAATCGGCAGGCACCTGGAACTTAACCAGATACGCGCCGATCGATCCGAATAGGTAAGTCGCCGTCGACACCGGAACACCCCGGTCGCTGATTCCAACCACCACTGGCACGGCAACAGTTTGAACGCCTGAACCGGCCGAGTTGGTGACGATGGGCGGAGTTGTTTGACCGAGGCCGGTGACGACCATGTACAGCGTCTCTCCGCGCCGCGCGGGATTGGAAGGCGTCACGTAGCTGCCGTCTACCGCGCGAATCGCCGCGCCGTAGGCGATGTTGTTGGGTCCCGCGAAGGTGAAGATACCCGGCTGGACTTGGAGAACGGGAACGTTCGACACAGTCGCCGTGCCGCCGCCCGAGGTGATCGCTACGGTCGCCACGCCCGCCTGTATTTCGCAAGGCGCCTGGAAGTTGACCTGCTCCACGCCGTTCTGATTGGCGACAGCCTGAATCGGCGCAGGGATATTATTCACGGTAATCGAGGATACCGGACCTAGAGCGTAAGGCAGCGGTCCAAAGGCGCTGAGACCGGAGATCACTCCCTGAACACCGGGTGCCAGTCCACTCCCAGTCACGGTAATCAAGCCGCAGGGAGTCAGCCCCACCGCCAGACTGGCCGCATTCTTAAAGCTACTGAGGGTGAGTTGCGGCGCTGGCAGGTGCGACGACAGCGTGGCGGTCGCGGAGAAGTTGCTGAAGGATGCAGTAACGCTTATTGTTCCAGGCGTGGTCCCCGCCGTCACAGTAGTTTGAACTTGTCCCTGCGAATTGGTAGTCGCCGTAGTCGTGCCAATCGTGGCGCTACCGGATACGGAAAGGTTTACGACAACACCGGGCACCGGGTTATTGCTGGCGTCGCGAACCCCAAAGACCACCGGGTTCGGGAACGCCTGCCCCACATTCACCGACTGACCGCCGCCGCTGACCACTGCAATGCCGCTGATAACTGTCCGATTCGTCAGCGTGAACACAACCGGAGTGATGCCGTTCGCAGCTACCTGAACTTGAACCGTTCCAGCGCTTGAGCCGAGAACCAGTCTGGCTGAAGTGGTTCCGTCATTGAACGTGGGACTCTGAACGTTCTGCAACGTGCCCGTTCCCTGGGTTACGGTCCACGTGACAGGCACATTTCCGGCAGGTTGATTACAACCGTCCGTAACCCTGGCAGTGAGGCTCAGGAACGTCCCCGGATTCCCGCTCTGATTATTTCCGGAAACAATCGCCAGCGTCGTCGGCGCACCCTTGGTTACGGTGATGCGCAGCGGCGCAAACCCATACTCGCCGGCCGCGATGGTGGCCGTGGCGATCTGCGGGAATGATGTGCCGAGAGCCAGACAGCCGACGACCACGTCGCACCGGGAGACGCCCAGGTTATCGCCGAGTGTAGATCCATCGCAGGAAGCTATCGAGGACGGCAGATTCTTGTTGGCGGGATCCGCTAATCGAATGCCGATATTGGGGATCGGGACGTTGAACTGCGGAACGTGAAGAGAGGTGGTCTGCGCGGTGATAGCGCCAGTCAGACGTCCTCCCTGGGGGATAGTGATATCCCCGCCCTCCGGCACCGTGGCGATACGGATCGTGGGTTGGTTGGGCTCGTCTGTCAGCGCGTTGTGAGTCGTCTCGACAAAAGTGACTGCTCCCAATGCGGAGGTGGCGGTAACGGTAGACGATTGGAACGAGACCGCCGAGTTCACGCTGCCGGAGATAAAGTTGGTGCTGGCATATCCATCTGAATCCGTCGAAGTCGTGAGGGTGTCAACATGGCCGGTTCCTTGGGCAACCTGGAAATCGACTTCAGCGCCTGCAACGCCGACTCCGCTTGCATCCGTTAGCCTCACTGTGAGCGGCTGCGGAGCTGACACCGTCTGCCGAATCAACTGGCCGTTGCCGCTAATAATCGTGAATTGCGGTGAACTTCCGCCGCCTGTTGTACCGCCCACCGTGATGGAATAGGTGGTGGAGGCCGTGGGAGCAGAGAGACAGGACGGACCTACTCCCAGCGTGACATTGTAGTTTCCGGCTAATGCGGGCGCGGTGAT
>Ga0105245_10003391_pt1 | contig 14272 bp, 15 predicted proteins | sample KBSM54metaG_FD_81523 | JGI IMG/M metagenome (GOLD analysis project Ga0105245, IMG submission 81523) | Miscanthus rhizosphere microbial communities from Kellogg Biological Station, Michigan, USA - KBS M5-4 metaG | ecosystem: Host-associated > Plants > Roots > Rhizosphere > Soil | place... | reverse complement strand
GTATCCGAATCGCACACGCGCGCCCGGCTTTGTGGATCGGACGACGAGGTTCGGGAGCGTGCCCTTGTCGGGGAGCGGCTGCGTGTAGGTGAGAACGTAATGCGATTCGAGGTCCTCTGCGATCTGCTCGAACGTCGTCGTGCCGCGGCCGCCCGTGGTCGTACCGCCCGTCGCCGTCGAGAGGAGCATGTATCCGCTGAGCAAGTCGCCCGCGCCGGCGAAGTCCTTGGTGACACTCGCGTCCATCGTGCGCTCGATGCTCGCATCGCTCGATCCCGAGCGGTCCACATCGATCGTGTAGACGGTGATGCCGCGATCGCGAGCGGATTCGGCGACGTCTTTCACGTCGCTCGTGACGTCGTAGCGCGACACTTCGGCGAGAGGATTCGTCGTCTGCGCACCGCGCAGAGCACCAACGCCTCCGGCCGATCCGGAGAGCACGCGCTGCCTCACTTCGTCGAGAAACTGAAAGATGTCGGAGCCGGGATGCGTGGAGAGTCCGCCACCGGCGATGATGGCGACTTTCTTTCCGGGACCGGTGCGGAGTTGCGCGAGAGCGTCGCGAATGGCGTCGTTCGAAGCGCGAGCGCGTTGACGCATCAGCTCCGCGTACTGACGGCCCGGCTGCATGATCTGTTCGAACGTGATTTGCGACGAATTCATCGTGAACCCGCCGCGCAAGCCCGTCGGCGCCGCGGCGGAGCTGCTCTGCTTGTCGGTGTCGAGCGCGAGCTGAATCGCACGTTCGGCTTCGACGCGCTCGTAAGCCTTGTTGCCGATCGCCACGCCTTCCGCTTTGTCGAGCTGCTTCAGGACTTCGTCTTTGTTCGAAGTCCACTGTCCCATCGGCAACATGGCGGTGAACTGCAGGATGGAGACGACCATCACCTGGTCGATCGGCCGCAAGTGCTGCGCGACGAAGTCGCGAAATGCGGCGAGGATCGTCTTCCGCGCCGACAGCGAGATCGTGCCGCTGTCGACGACCAGGAGAATGCTGCGCGGCGCGCGCGAGTCGGCGGCGAATCCCGCGATGTCGCGATGCACGCCGTCTTCGAGAATCTCGAAGTCGGTTTGCGCGAGGCCGGTGAGGTGTCTGCCGCCGGCGTCGGTGACGACGACGTCGACCGCGCGCGGCATGCTCACGATGTCCGCTCGCGCCACACCTGACGAAAATGCAACCGCAACGACGACTGCAAGAAGTCTCGAGCGCATCACGCGCCTCCTTCCGTCAGAAGCCTTCGAGCAGGTTCGTCACCAGTGATTCGGCGAAACGCACCGCGATCTCGCTGATCGCGCGCGTCTCCTGATCGAAAGCGTCGGTGCTGTTGATGTCGATCTGGTAGTTCTCCGTGAACCGGTACTGATCGTTCTTCCACAGGACCTTGTCTTCGTTCCGGTGGTCGAGCAGCTCGATCTTCGCGGTGATCGAGATCTGGTACTGCGTGGCGCGCCCCTGCGTGTTGAAGGCGATCGGAAAGATGCCGAAGCTGTCGATCGAGCCGCGCAGGATGGCGTCGGCCGACGACGGCACGGTCACGAGCTTCAACCGGCCGCGCGAAACGAATTCGTCGGCGACGGCCTGCGTCACGCGCTGCTCGAGCTCCACGCGCGTCGTCTTGTTGACGAACGCCGGCACCTCGATCGTCTTGATTTTCGGATCGAGCGAGTTTCCGCTTCCGACGAGCGCGTAGCCACACCCGGTCATCCACCCCGCGGCAACCAGGCAACCCAACCACTGCGCAACCTTCATCGCACCACCACGTTCACGAGTTTACCCGGCACGTAGATCCGCTTCACGATTTGTTTTCCGGTGAGCCAGCTTTGCACGCGCTCGTTTGCGTCGACGGCGGCGAAGACGCTGGCCTCGTCCGGCGGGTTCGGCACTTCGACCTGTCCGCGCAATTTTCCGTTCACCTGCACGACGATGGTGACGACATCTTCCTGCATCAGCGCCGGATCGGCGACCGGCCAACGCGACGTGAGAATCATCTCCGAGTGTCCGAGCATCTGCCACAGCTCTTCGGTGATGTGCGGCGCGAACGGATGGAGCATCTGCAACAGCGCTTCGAACGGCTCGCGTGAGACGCCGGCGTCGCCGATCGCGTTCGAGAGCTCCATTAGCGATGAGATCGCGGTGTTGAACTCGAACCGCTCCATGCGACGCGTGACGGCATCGATGGTTTGATGCATCTTGCGGAGGAGCGGGACAGGCGGGGGCGCCTGTCCTCCACTCGTCAACGCCTCGCCCATGTTCCACACGCGCGCGAGGAATCGATAGGCACCGACGACGCCGTCATCCGACCACGCCGCTTCCTTCTCGGGCGGCGCGATGAACATCGTGTACACGCGTTCGGTGTCGGCGCCGTAGCGCGCGATCAACTCATCCGGCGGCACGACGTTGAATTGCGACTTCGACATCTTCGCGATCTCGCTCGTCAGCGCCTCGCCGTTCGACTTGCGCACGTGCGCGCCGTCGCGCGTCTCGACGTCGTCGAGAGGAACCCACTGGCCCGCCGCCGTGCGGAATCCCTCCTTCACGATCATTCCCTGATTGAAGAGCCGCGCGAACGGCTCTTCGAATTCGGTGAGGCCGATGTCGTGCAGCGCGCGGGTGATGAAGCGCGCGTAGAGCAGATGAAGGATGGCGTGCTCGATGCCGCCGATGTACTGATCGACCGGCAGCCAGCGATTGACGAGCGCGGAGTCGAAGATCTTCGTCTCGTCGCGCGGCGTGATGAAGCGGCAGAAATACCACGACGAATCGACGAACGTGTCCATGGTGTCGGTCTCGCGGCGCGCGTGGCCGTTGCATTGCGGACACGTGGCGTTGACGAAGCGCTCATCCTTCGCGAGCGGATTTCCTTCGCGTCCGGTGAACGGCACGTCGAGCGGCAATCTCACCGGCAGCTGATCCTCCGGGACCGGCACGATGCCGCACTTTTCGCAGTACAGCATCGGGATCGGCGTGCCCCAGTAACGCTGCCGCGAGATCAGCCAGTCGCGCAGGCGATAGCGGACCATACGCTTGCCGATGCCGAGGCGTTCGATCTCGTCGATGATGCGATCGATGGCCTGCGCGAACTTCAGGCCGTCGATGAGTCCCGAGTTCACCGCGATGCCGTTTTCCTTGTCGACGTACGGCAGTTCGCCGCCCTCGACGACGCGGCGGATCGGCAATCCATATTGATTGGCGAACTCGAAATCGCGCTCGTCGTGTCCGGGCACGGCCATGATTGCGCCGGTTCCGTACTGCATCAACACAAAGTTGCCGAGCCAGATCGGGATCTCTTCCTTCGTGAACGGATTGATCGCGGTCTTGCCTGTGAAGCGTCCTTCCTTCCCCGCTTCCTGGCGCTCGAGGTTCGTCTGATTGCGAACGCTCGTGATCCACGACGCGATCTGCGCGCGATCGGGATGATCGGCGATCAGCGTGGCGACCGCCGGATGCTCCGGCGCGAGCACCATGAACGTCGCGCCGAAGATCGTGTCGGGACGCGTCGTGAAGATGCGGATCGACTTGCCGAGCACGGGAACGAGGAACTCGACGTCGGCGCCGACCGAACGTCCAATCCAGTTGCGCTGCATCGTCTTCACTCGTTCCGGCCACTCGGTGAGCGCATCGAGTCCGTCGTCGAGACGATCGGCGTAGTCGGTGATCTTGAAGAACCACTGCTCGAGCTCGCGCTGCACGACGACGTCGCCGCAGCGATCGCAGCGGCCGTCGATGACCTGCTCGTTCGCGAGCACGGTCTGATCGGTCGGGCACCAGTTCACCGGCGCCTTGCCGCGGTACGCGAGTCCGCGTTTGTAGAGCTGCAGGAAGAGCCACTGATTCCAGCGGTAGTACTCGGGCTCGCAACTGGCGAGCTCTTTCGACCAGTCGTACAGGATTCCCCAGCGCATGAACTGCGCTTTCATGCGCGCAATGTTGCCGAGCGTCCACTCACGCGGATGGATGCGCCGCTTGATCGCCGCGTTTTCCGCCGGCAATCCGAATGCGTCCCATCCCATCGGATTGAGCGCGATGCGTCCGCGCATGCGGAAGAAGCGATAGAGCGCGTCGCCGAGGATGTAGTTGCGGCCGTGGCCGACATGCAGATCGCCCGACGGATAGGGGAACATGTTCAACATGTAGAACTTGTCGCCCGGAGCCGCGACGTCGACTTCCGCAACGCGCGCGTCGGCCCACGCGCGCTGCCATTTTTCTTCAATTTCGCGAGGGGTGTATGCCATAGAAGCCGCGAAGTATAGCTGCCGCGGCGCGAAGCCTCGGCGTCTGCGTCGCCGCGGACGAGAACTGTTCGCCAGCCCGCGTGGTCATCGAATCAAATCGCTGCGACGAGCTCGATCTCGACGCACGAGCCGAACGGAATCTGCGCGACGCCGAACGCAGCGCGCGTATGCGCACCGATGTCGCCGAAGAGGTCGACGAGCAATTCCGACGCGCCGTTCGCGACGAGGTGCTGCTCCGTGAACGTCGCCGCGCTGTTCACGAGCACCGTCAGTTTGACGATCCGCCTGATGCGCGAGAGATCGCCGGTCGCCGCATGAAGCGTTCCCAAAAGCTCGATGCCGATCGCGCGCGCGGCTTCCTTCCCTTCCGCCGTCGTCATGGTGTCGCCGAGGCGGCCGACCCACGGCTTGCCGTCGCGGCGCGCGATGTGGCCGCTCAGAAAAACGAGATCGTCGGTGACGACGAACGGGACGAACGCGGCCACGGACGGCGGCGGCGGATTGAGCGTGATGTTCTTCTCTTCGAGGCGTGCGTAGATCGACATGGCTTCTCCTAAAAGCGGACCGCGATCGTGTTCGCGCCGCTCAGAACGACAGCGACGCGTTCGTCCGCGGCGGGTTTGTACTTTCCTGCGAGCAGCGCTCCGAATGCGGCGGCGCCGCCCGGCTCCACAACGACGCGCAGCCGGTTCCAAAGCGTTTCCTGAGCGTTGCGGATGTCGTCATCGGTGACGTGGACGACGCGATCGACGTAGCGCTTCACGATCGGAAAGACCAGTTGCCCGATGCGATACGGCGCGAGCGAGTCGGCGGCGATTCCGCCGGCGGGAGCGTCGACCGGCTCACCGGCGGCGAGAGCTGCGGCGACGGTTGGTGCATCGACCGGCTCAACGACCACGATGCGCGCGGCGCCCTCGAACCATGATGCGATCCCGGCGACGAGTCCTCCGCCGCCCGCGGCGACGATGACGGTATCGAGACCGGGAGCCTGATGATCCAACTCCGCGCCGAGCGTGGCTTGTCCGAGGATGGTCTCGTGTTGATCGAAGGCGTGAATCGGAAGCGCTCCGCTGCTTGCCACCCACTCCTCGCTCGCCTTCAGCGCGTCGCCGTAGCGGCTGCCTCCGATCACGAGCTCGGCGCCGTAATCGCGAATGCGCTGAATCTTCGCGGGCGACGCGATCTCCGGCACGAAAATCGTCGCGCGGATGCCGAGCTTCCTCGCGGCGAAGGCGACCGCCGCGCCGTGATTGCCGCCGGACGCGGCGACGACGCCCGCTTTCGGGATCTCGCGCGTGAGCAAGTTGGTGAACGCGCCGCGTACTTTGAACGAGCCGGTGTGCTGGAGGAGTTCGAGCTTCACCGTGAGCGTGGACACGGGAATGCCGAAGTCCGCGCCGTCGACATCGATCACCGGCGTGACGCGGACGTGCGGAGCGATGCGGCGCTGCGCGTCCAGGATGTGTGACTTCGTCATTTGGCGAATTACCTTAGCAAGCCGCCGCGCATGTCGTCAAGACCGTTGACAGCCACTTAGCTTAATGGCAAAGTGACGACATGCTCTCCGTGCAAGTCGTGAAGGCCCTCGCCAACGAGAAGCGCCTCCAGATCCTCGGCTGGCTCAAGGAGCCGCGCACGCACTTCCCGCCGCAGCAGGACGGCGATCTCGTCAAGGACGGCGTGTGCGGCGTCTTCATCGCCGAAAAGCTCGGCGTCACGCAGCCCACCGCCAGCGAGCATCTGCGCATCCTCGTCGACGCCGGCCTCCTGCAGCCGAAACGCGTCAAGCAGTGGACGTTCTACAAACGAAACGAAAAGCGGATCGCGGAAGCGAAGCGCGCGTTCCGATCGGCGTGGTGAGCATGTACGACCGCTTGATCGCACTGCTCGACGAGAACGGCGCCGACTATCGCCTCATCGATCATCCCGCCGAAGGCCGCACGGAAATCGTGAGCGGATTTCGCGGACATCCGCCTGGCGCGGCCGCGAAGTGCATGATCCTCATGCTCAAGCTCGGAAAGAAAGTCACGCGCTACGTTCTCGCCGTCATTCCGGGCGATGCGAAGGTGAACTTCGACTCGATCAAGTCACTCTTCGGCGCGACGTATGTCTCGTTCGCCGCGGTGACCGCGGCCGAAACATTGGCCGGCGCACCGACCGGCGGCGTGCTGCCGTTTGCGATGCATCCCGATCTCCAACTCGTCGTCGATTCGGAGATCGAGTCGATTCCGGAGCTTTTCTTCAATGCGGCGCGGCTCGATCGCTCCGTCGCACTCAAGACCGTCGACTACGTGCGAATCGCGAAACCGCGCTTCGCCGACATCGCAACGCGAAGCTGAGAGAGGTAACCCTTGCGCGCCATCGTCGTCTCAACTCCCGGCGGTCCCGAAAGCCTCGAATTCAAAGACATTCCGACACCGGAGCTCGGCGACGACGACGTTCTCGTTCGCATCGAGGCAGTAGGCGTTAACTACATCGACGTCTACCATCGCACCGGCCTCTATCCAATACGGCCTCCATTTGTTCCCGGCTCCGAGGCTTCCGGCATCGTCGAGTCAGTCGGCGCGCGCGTCACCACCCTCCGTCCCGGCGATCGCGTCGCCTACGCCATGGTCCTCGGCTCCTACGCCGAATTCGCCGTCGTTCCCGCCGCGAAACTCGTCCCGGTTCCTGAGGCGATCGACCTCCGCACCGCAGCCGCGGCGATGCTGCAGGGAATGACCGCGCACTATCTGACGCACAGCACCTATCGCGTCGTTCGCGGCAACACGGTGCTGATTCACGCCGCGGCCGGAGGCGCCGGCAACGCCCTCGTGCAGACGGCGAAGCACCTCGCCGCCACCGTGATCGGCACGGCATCGACGAAGAAACTCGATCTGGTGCGGCAGGCCGGTGCCGACGTCGTCATCGACTACACGAAGGAGAACTTCGAAGAGGCGGTGATGCGCGCGACGGAGAATCGCGGCGTCGACGTCGTGTACGACTCCGTCGGCCGCGACACGTTCGACTCCAGCCTCAATTGCCTCGCGCTGCGCGGAATGCTCGTGCTGTTCGGACAGGCAAGCGGCGTCGTACCGCCGGTCGATCCCGCGCGGCTCGCGAAGCGCGGCCTCTACCTCACGCGACCGAGCCTCGCGCATTACACGGTCACGCGCGACGAGCTTCTCGAGCGCGCGACGAGCGTCTTCGATCAACTGACATCCGGCGCGCTGAAACTCCGCATCGATCGCGAACTTCCGCTCGCCGATGCGGCCAAAGCGCACAGGTTGCTCGAAAGCCGGCAGACCGCGGGAAAGATCCTGCTCCTTCCCCATGATTGATTCGCTGCACGAGAAGACGATGCGAGTGTGCGGCGCGACGCCGGACTCGATCGTCGACGCATCGACCACGATCACGTTCGAAGAGTCGGACGGCGCCGTCTCCGCGCGCTACTCGGGCGGCAACATCAGACTCGGCTTGCTCGTCGGCAAACGCTCCGGCGCGGATGTCGTCTTTCGCTACGCGCAATTGGCAGCGGACGGCAGCCTCGATGGCGGCGTCTCGAAGTGCGAGCTGTCGCTCACCGACGACGGCCGCATGCGATTGACGGAGCACTACACATGGGAGTCGCGGCCAGGAGGCGGCGTCAACGTCTTCGAGGAAGTCGAATAGATGCACGTCAGCATCGAGTCAACAGATGAAACGAACGCGCGGCTGATGCGCGTGATGGCGACGGCGGAGATCACGTTCTTCGACGGGGTCTACGCGTTCGCGGAGCTCGACGACGTGCCGTCCGCGGACATCACGGCCACCGCCCTCGCCTGCGTCCGAGACGGTGCGCGTTGGAGTTGCCTCGCGCCCGCCGGAGCAACAGCGACGGAGCCAATCGGCGTGATGTGCGTTCACTTTCCTCCCAGCGCCGACAACAGCGGCTTCGTCGGCTGGCTCGCCACGCGAATCAAGCAGGATCTCGGTTCCGGCGTCGTCGTCATCTGCGGATCGAACAGCGAGCGTGGTGGGATCTTTGATTACTGGGGCTTCCCACGCCGCCTGCGCAACGACGTGCGCGGTTGCGTCGAGCGACTCACCGAAGAAGGGCGCTCCGCGAATCGATGACGGTACGCCGTCGGCGTGACACCAAACGCGCGCCGGAAGTGATGGCGTAACGCTCCCGCCGATTCGAAGCCGACAGCCTGCGCGACTTCGTCGACGGAGTCCGTCGAAGTCTCCAGCCGGCGCTGCGCCGCCACCAGCCGTTGTTGCGTCAACCAGCGATGCGGCGTCGTTCCGGTCTCGGCGACGAAGCGCCGCGCGAACGTGCGTGGTGACTGATTCGCACGGCGGGCGAGACGCGCGACCGTCAGCGTTGTGTGCAGCCGTTCCACGGCCCAATCGAGCACCGGCGCGAGTCCGATGGAGCGCTCCGCGGGCAGCGCGGCGCGTACGTACTGCGCCTGACCTCCGTCGCGGTGCGGCGGAACCACGAGGCGCCGCGCGACCTGATTCGCGACCTCCGCTCCGAAGTCACGGCGCACGAGATGAAGACAGAGGTCGATGCCGGCCGCACCGCCGGCCGAGGTGAGAACGCTGCCTTCGTCGACGTACAAGACGTCGGGCTCCACGCGGATGCGCGGATACATGCGGCGCAAGGCGTCGACGTACATCCAGTGCGTCGTCGCGCGTTTCCCGTCGAGCAGTCCCGCGGCGGCGAGCACGAACGTGCCGGAACAAATCGAGACGATGCGCGCTCCTCGCACGTGCGCCGTTCGCAAAGCGCGCAAGAATCGCTCCGGCGGAACCTCGGCCGGATTTCGCCAGCCGGGGATGACGATCGTTCCGGCGTCGCGCAACGCCTGCAGGCCCCGCGATGCCGTAACGCGGATGCCGCCCGTCGCGCGCGCCGGCCCCGCATCGAGCGAGCAGACCTTGAAGTCGTACCACCGGAGTCTTTTCAGCTCCGGCCGCGGCAGGCCGAAGATCTCCACGGCGATGGCCATCTCGAATGTGGCGAGACGGTCGTAGATCACCGCGGCGACCGTGCGATTGGTCATGGCAGGATTTTAACGGACATTGTCATTCCTGCCTATCGACGAACTTCCGCCCCGAATCCAAACTGGATGTCATGGCAAGCATTGGAACGGCAGTCAACAGCGTCACCGACACACCCGCCGCGTCACCGGAGATCGCCCGCGCGCATTTCGCCAGCCTCCTCCAACTGGAAACGGACTGCTGGGACGTCCACGAGATGCTCGGCACCAGTTCGCCCGGCTTCGTGCTCCTCGACATCCGCAGTCCGCAGATGTACGCCGCCGCGCACATCGAGCAGGCCATCAACCTGCCCTACGGCCGGATCAACGAGCGCAATCTCGAGTCCTATCCGGCCGATACGCTCTTCGTCGTGTACTGCGACGGTCCGCACTGCAACGGCGCCGATCGCGGCGCGCTGCGGCTCGCCTCGCTCGGCCGCAAGGTCAAGAAGATGCTCGGCGGCATCGAAGGATGGAAGGTCAGCGGCTTCCCACTGGCCGGCTCTCGTACGTAAACGTTACCGGCCCGTCGTTCTCCAGCGAGACGATCATCATTTCGCGGAAGCGTCCCGTCTTCACCGGAATGCCGGTGATCGCAAGCTCACCCGCGAAGAACGCGAACAGACGATGCGCGCGCTCCGGCTCCTCGGCGTTGTCGAAGCTCGGTCGTCGTCCCTTCGCGATCGAGCCCGCGAGCGTGAACTGCGAGACGGCCAGAATTGCGCCGTCGATCTGCGCGACGTCGAGGTTCATCTTGCCCGCGTCGTCGCTGAAGACCCGCATCTCGCGGCACTTCTTCGCGGCGTCGCGCATCGCCTCTTCCGTGTCGCCTTTCTCTACCGCGGCGAGAATGAGAAGACCCGCGCCGATCTCCGAAACGAGCTCGCCTGCGACACTCACCGACGCGCGGCGCACCCGCTGAATCACGCACTTCATGCATCGCGATTCTACCGGCGGTGGATTCGTTTAGAATCCGCCCGACCCACACCCGGTCCTTCGAGCGGATCGCCGGCGCCGTTCGCCGGATGAACACTCGAACAGGAGAATCAGCACATGTCATCAAGCGTCAACAAAGTCATCCTCATCGGCCGCCTCGGCAAAGACCCCGAGATCCGCTCCACGCCGCAAGGCACCACCGTCGCGAAGTTCACGATCGCCACCGACGAACGCTTCACCGACCGCGCCGGCGAAAAGCAGGAGCGGACGGAGTGGCACAACATCGTCGCGTGGTCGAAGCTCGCCGAGATCTGCGGGCAGTATCTGAAGAAGGGGAAGCTCGTCTACATCGAAGGCTCGCTCCGCACCGACAGCTGGGAAGACAAAGAGTCGGGACAGAAGCGCTACCGCACGGAGATCGTCGCGCAGAACATGCAGATGCTCGATCGCAAAGGCGACGAAGGCGGCGGCGGTGGCTCCTACAGCGGCGGATCGTACACGGGCGCGAAGAAGAGCTCGGGCGCTTCGTCCGCGCCGGACACGATGGAAGACGACGAGGAAGTGCCGTTCTAACTCGTTAGATAGCGCTCGCGCAGCACATTGAGGTGATGGCGCTCGTGCCCGACCATCGTGAATGCGAGGGCCAGCGCCGTCGTCTCGTTTTGGTTGGCGACGCCGCGGCGATTCCAGTCCTCTTCCGTGAGGTTCTTCATCACCAGCACGTTCGCGCGCCGGACGACCGCGAGGTACTCGGCGAGATTCGCGAGCGGCCATGAGTCGAACTTTGCGTTGTTCGCGTAGTCGTTCTCCTCGAAGCCCGGCAGCGATTGCTGTTCGCCGCGCGCGATCGCGAGAAACCGATAGCCGAAGATCTTCTCGCCGTCGGCGACGTGCCCGAGGACGCCTTTGATCGTCCACTTGCCGGGCGCGTAGCGATGGGAGGCGCGCTCTTCATCGAGCGACGCGATCAGCTGCTGCATCTCGTTGCCTTGCTTTTCCATCGCGGCAACGATGTCCGTTTCCGGAACGAGATCGATGTAGCGTTTGAAGTCCCCCGCGTATTCGGATGGTTCGGGATGTCGCATCGCGTAAGTCTATGCCACGCGCACAGCGACGAACGTCATGTCGTCATTCAACGGATGATCGCCGTGCCACGCGCGCGCGGATTCGACGAGGCGATCGATCACGCGTTGCGCGCTCGACTCCCCTGCCACGCTCGCAAACGCCTCGGCCGCTCCCGTGTAGCCGAGCTGCACACCGAATCCGTTCGCCGATTCCGGCAGCCCGTCGCTCATGAAGAGCACCGTGTCGCCCGATGCGATCGCGATCGTGCGCTCGCCGTAGTCGGTGCCGAGGGTGCCGAGCGGCGTCGCTTCGAGCGACAGCTCTTCGACGACGTTCGTCGCCGCGCGATGCACGAGCACCGGCGGCATTCCCGCGGACGCGACCGTCAACTTGTTGACTTCCAGCCGCGCGACCGCAAGTGCCATCGCCATCCGTCCGAGGTCCATGCGCTTGATCTTCGCGGCGGCGGAGCTGAGAAAGGTCGCGGGCGAAACGGCTTCGCTGTATCCGGCGAAGAGTGTCTTGATCACCGTCACCATCGTTCCCGCTTTTGCGCCGTGGCCGGTGGCGTCGCCGATCGCAACCGTGAGCGCGTTGTCATCGGAAACGTGGAAGTCGTAGTAGTCGCCGCCGACTTCCGTCGCCGTCTGCGTGAACACGGCGACTTCGAATCGATCGAGCTGCGGCAATTCCTTCGGCAGCATCGACAACTGAAAACGCCGCGCCTCTTCGAGCTCGTTCGCTTTGCGCTCGTACTCGACGGCAAGCACGCGCTGCTCGACGAGCTGCTGTTGATGCTCCGACAGCTGCCGCGCCATCTTGTTGAACGACTGCGCGAGCTGCCCGACTTCGTTCTTCGATCGCACGGGCACGCGCGTCTGCAGATCGCCTTGCGCGACGCGCTCGGCGCCTTGTGCGATCGCGGAGACGTCGCGCGTCATGTGATTCGCGATCGGCACGATGCCGATGAGCGCGATGAAGACGAGCCCGAGGCCGTAGAAGAAATTTCGGCCGGCGGTGCGGCGGAGATCTTCGAGGTCGTCGCCGACTCTGCGCGCGACACCGACGCGCAATCCGTTCGGGTTCGCGCCCTTCATCACCACGATCCAGTTCGGCGTCGATGCGGCGCGGCCCGGCAGTCCGATCGACGTGAGCGTCGCGCGCTCCTGATCGTTGCGCGTGTAGAAATGTCCTTCGCGATCGATGGCGAACGGGATCTCGCCGTCGTCCGCATTCGTGCCGAGAACTCGGCGAATCACTTCGTCAGGACTGATTTGCGCGGCGACGCGGCCGACGATCTTCCCTTCCTTCTGCACCGGCACCGCGAAGTCGTGGCCGAGGAGCAGCGTGACCTGCTTCGTCCGCTCGCGGATCATCGCCTTCTCCGCCTCGGTCAGCTTCCGTTTCACGGAGACGGCTTCCCGCGGCTGCGGTGCCGGAGGCGCAGGCGCCGCGGATTCCTCCGTCGCCGCAGCCTCGCTGGTCGCTTCGACCGCGGCCTCGCGCGCGTGCTCTTTTTGTTCGCGCTCCTTCTGCCGCGCTTCCATCGTCGCGCGCATATCCTTCTGAAACTGCTCGCGCGTCGCGGCCATGATCGTCTGCATCTCTTCGCCCTTCTGGCGAATCTGCGCGGCGATCGCGTCGCGTTGCTCCTGCGTCATCGTCGAGCCGTTCTTCGACAGCTCCTTCGACAGCTCGCGAATCTCTTTCGTGCGCTCCCTGAAGTCCGGCGGCAGAACCATGCGCGGCGTCGGCGTCTGCGGAAGATCGATGACGAACGGCTCCATCGCCGCGGCCGGCACCATCACCGTCATCGGAGGCATGTGCGCGATCTTGATCGGCCTCCGCGCTTCTGGCCTCAACGCTTCCGCCTTCGGCTCTTCCGGTTTCGGCGGGGGCGGCGCGGACGCTTCTTCGGGCTGGAATTCGACGGCGTCGACGAGCGGCGCGATGTCCGCCATCGTCATCACCACTTCATCGACGACGGGATGCTGCGCCGAGCTCGCGCCCTTCGCTGAGTCGGGAAGATTCTGCAGTGGCAGCGTCGATACGTCCGCCAGCCGCGTCTCGAGCTCTCCGCGAATCGCCGCGAGCCGCGTGTCCATCTGCCGCGTGAGTCGCGCTGCTTCACGCCGATACGCGTTCTCGAGCGCGGCGCGCGACGACTCATACGAATAGATGACGATGGCCGTCAGCGGAAGGATGGCCAGAAGAAATGAGACGAGAACGAGTTGGGTGCGGAGGCGCATGAAGTTCACTACTAAGACGAAGAAAGCCGTGGGAAGTTTAGTTCTACGTCCATTCCTCGCGGCCGGTGTGTCCTTTTCCGGGCGTTCGCGAGCCTTTGCGGCGCTCCGACTCGGGCACGATGATCTCGCGATGCGGCCGCGTTTTCTCAAACTCTTCCACAAATCGCGATGCTTCGTCGATCAGCGCATCGAATGATGCGACGCGCGGCAAGCCTTCCGCGCGCAGGCGGTCGCAGTGCTCGCGATAACGCTCGCATCGCGCGAACGCTTCGTCGAATCGCGCGCGCACCGCGGCGTCTTCGTTGACGCGCTTCTCGAGAAACGCTTGCAGATCGGGAACGCGCTCGATGTGGCTGCAGAAGAGGATCGTGTCGTTGCCCGCCATCAGCGCGCGCTCGGCGAGCATCTCGTACGAGCCGAGGTCGGCGACGGCGTGCATCTCCATATCGTCGCTAACGGCGAGGCCGTTGAATCCGATCGTGTCGCGCAACAGATCGGTCGTGATGCGACGGCTGAGCGTCGCCGGCAATTCCGGGACGACGTCGATTCGCGGATAGCAGCCGTGGCCGATCATCACCGCGCCCGCTTCGTTGCCGAGGCGCACGTACGGAACGAGATCGCGATTCATCAACTCGTCGAGCGAGACATCGATCACGGTCATGCCGTAATGCGGGTCGGCGGATCCGAGTCCGATGCCGGGATAGTGTTTCGGACACGACGCCGTTCCCGCCGCATGAAGGCCGCGCATGAACGCGCCCGCGAGATCGACGACAGTCTCCACAT
>Ga0105245_10003388_pt1 | contig 14275 bp, 14 predicted proteins | sample KBSM54metaG_FD_81523 | JGI IMG/M metagenome (GOLD analysis project Ga0105245, IMG submission 81523) | Miscanthus rhizosphere microbial communities from Kellogg Biological Station, Michigan, USA - KBS M5-4 metaG | ecosystem: Host-associated > Plants > Roots > Rhizosphere > Soil | place... | reverse complement strand
GCCGTGCGCGCGATGTAGCGGAACCCTTCGGCGATGTTGAAGAGCGGCGAGCCGGTGAGCGTCTTTCGCGACAACGGCGGCGTCGTCATCATCACCAGGCCGATGATCACGGCGATGTAGCTCACCGCATTCGCGAAGAAACACCAGCCTTCGCCGAGCGCGGCGACGAGCAGTCCCGCGATCGCGGGACCGATGATGCGCGCGCCGTTGAACATCGACGAGTTCAGCGCGATCGCGTTCATCAGATCCTCGCGCTCGACCATCTGCACGAGGAACGCTTGCCGCACCGGCACGTCGAACGCGTTCACGATTCCGAGGAGTGCGGCGAGAAAGAAGATCTCCCACTCGCGAATGACGCCGGTGAGCGTGAGCGCCGCGAGAATCGCCGCGAGGATCATCGACAGCACTTGCGTGACGATGATCGTCTTGCGGCGATCGAAGCGATCGGCGGCGTCGCCGCCGAGCGGTCCGAAGATGAACGATGGAATCTGCCCCGCGAATCCGACCATGCCGAGGAGGAGCGCGGAGTGGGTGAGCCGGTAGATGAGCCACGACTGCGCGACCTGCTGCATCCACGTTCCGCAGAGCGAGATCAGCTGACCCGCGAAGAAGAGCTTGAAGTTGCGGTGCCGCAGCGCGCGCAGCGGATGAGTCTTCGGATCCCTCATATCGACTTCACGTTCGCCGGCACGAGCACATTCAGCGAGCGCGGTCGGATGCGCACCTGCAATTCGCGCGGCAGGATCACCGGCTCGCCGTCGAGATGCGCGGGGCCGGCGTCCGCGCGACGGATGTCGACGTGTTGTCCGCGCACCATCGTGACTTTCGACGACTTGTCGATCGTGCGGTTGAGCAGGCGCGGCAAAAGCGCGAAGGCGCCGAGGAGCGAGACGTCATCGATCATCACGATGTCGAGCAGACCGTCGGTGACCGACGCGCGCGGTGCCATCGTCGCGTTGTTGCCGTACTGACTGGAGTTGCAGATGGCGATGACAAACGCGCGTCGCTGAAACGGTTTGCCGTCGATCACGATCTCGTAATCGCCCGCTTTGTAGTCGAAGAACGCGCGCGTGCCGATGTGCAGATACGAGCGGAAGCCGCGCACGCGACTCGATGCGAAACGCTCGGCGATCAGCGCGTCGTAGCCGAGTCCCATCGTGCCGATGAACGGGATGCCATTGACTTCGACGGTGTCGATCGACTCGATGCGCGCGCCGCGGCACCCGGCGATGGTCTTGTTCGGATCGAGCGGAAAGCCGATGTGCCGCGCGAAGCCGTTTCCCGATCCGGTTGGGATGATCGCCAGCGCGAGCGGTTTGTCGATCAGCCGCTTCGCGACTTCGTGCACCGTGCCGTCGCCGCCGACCGCGAACAGCACTTCGAATCCGTTCTTCAGCGCGATGTCGACGGTCCAGTCGAGATCCTCTTTCCGTTCGCAGTGCGCGATGTCGAATCCGTCCCAGTCACACGATCGGCGAATGACCGCGGCCATGTCGCGCTTCCGATTCGGTCCGGAGCGCGCGTTGACGAGGAACAGCGCTTTCAACCACGCGCCTCGCGATGGCGATCGATCCACATCGACCACAGCGGCATCAGAAACTGCGCGAAGCCGGCGGCGATCACCGCGTTCACGCTCGGCGGCGCTTTTCCTTGCGCGGCACCGGCGTAGAGAAACGCGAGCACGAGCACGAACGACCAGAGCGCGAGGATGCCCGTGCGATCGCGCGGACGCGTGGCGCGGACGTAGATCGTGACGCCGGCAATGAACATCGCGACTTCGACGATCATCGTCGCCGCGGGATAGTTCCAGAGTCCGAGTCCGACTTTCGGTCCGCCGGGATACAGCGGCATGTCGGGTCGGTGCGTGACGAAGTCGAGAATCCAGTGACTCACGACGCCGAACGCGAGCGTGATCGCGCCGGCGGCGTAGCGCGTCTTCGCGTAGTACGCGATCGCGAACAGCACGCCCCACACGATCGCCATCAGGAGGCTGTGCGACCACGGATAGTCGTAGAAATCGAACGGCGTGAAGTTCGTGTCGCCCGGCACGATGCGGACGTGCTCGATTCCGAGGAGCAGAAAAATCGGCCAGAGAAGATCGAGAAGAATCGGCGCCGTCATCAGCCAGCCGAGCGACGTGCGCGGCGCGAGCCGCTTCGACGCGAAACCGACGGCGTTGTGGCCGATGAACATCGCGCAAGTCTACTTGGCCTTTCTCTTGCCAAAGCAATGCGAGAGAGATGAGGAAGTCTGTCGTGGTCCTTTGTGCGCTGGCAGCGCTCTTCGCTGCTTGTCATCGCCGCACTCCGCAGCGACCGGCGCAGCCGTTCGATCGCAACGCCTTCATCGCCACCAACCTTCAAACCTTCCTCGCCAACAACGACCTCGGCGCCATGGCGGCGCATCGCGCGCGCACGCCAGAAGCGCGGCAGTTCGGCGCGACGATGCACCGCGAGCAGCGGCAACTCTTCGACGCCTTGAGCGCGATCGCGCGGAAGAAGAACGTCGCCATCCCGCAAGGCGTCAGCGAAAAGAAAGCCGCGCAAAAAGAAAACCTCGCCATTCTCCCCGGCCAGGTCTTCGATCGCGCGTACGCGCTGGCGATGCTTCAGGACTTGAACACCGCCGCGCGCGATTTTCAGACGGCGTCGAAGTGCGGCGATTCCGACATCGAGTCGTTCGCGAAGCAGAATCTGCCGCTCATCGTCAACGAGCAGCGCGCCGCCAACGATCTCCTCAATCGCCTCGGCGGTTCACCGTTCGGTTTCGTTCCGCAGTAGCGCGTCAGGTCGTGTGCATGATCTCGACGAGCACGGGCTTCAGTCCGTTGATGATGAACTGAATGCCGATCGCGCCGAGGAGCAGGGCCATGATCTTCGAGAAGACGGCGCGCCCGCGATCGCCGATCACGCGCGACAACGGCACGGCCGCGAGCAGCACGAGATACGACAGCAGTCCCGTTGCGACGATCGAGACGATCACGGCGAGCTTCTGCGGAAATGACGGATAGAGATTCACGAGCACCATCACCGTCGTGATCGCGCCGGGACCGGAGAGCATCGGCACGGCCAGCGGCACGACGGCGATCGACGTCGGATCCATCTCCGCCTTCTCGACATCGGAGTCTTCCATCCGCTTCTCGCCGCCCGCGTTGTGCGCGCGGCGATCGTCATCGATGAGTGTGCGCATCGCGTTCGTCAGAAAAATGACGCCGCCCATGATCTGAAATGCCGGAACGGTGACGCCGAAGAACTGGAAGACATAGTTGCCCGCGAGCAGGAACACCGTGAGCACGACGATGCAGGCGATGCCGGCGACGAATGCGACCGCGGCGCGCGTCGCACGCGACGTCCCTTCGGTCAGCGCGACGAACGCCGGCACGACCGCGAGTGGATTGACCATCGTGATCAACGCGGTGAAGGACAGCAGGACGACTTTCGACAGCGGCATGAGCGCGCGATTCTATCGCGCGACTTCGAACGCCTGGTCCGACTCGAGATCGATGTACCAGAGCAGCCCCGCGCAATCGCGTCCGGTGATCTGCGCGATCGCTTCGCAATATCGCCTCACCTGATCGCGATCTTTCTCGCGCGGCGTGCCGCTCTTGTAGTCGATGACGACGTCGCGATCGCTTTCGCGGATCAGGCGATCGATGCGCTGTTCGCTGTCGCCGAAATTCACGACGAGCTCGCGTCCGATCGTCTGCGCGTTGCGGATGCGGAGCATCGTTTCCGATCGCGCGACGACGCCGAGGCGTTGGCGGACGCGCGCGATCGTCTCGGTGTTGGCGCCGAGCTCCGACGCGAGCGAGTTGATGATCGGCTCGATAGGAGAGTCGCCGTCCCAACGTTCGAGGACGCGATGCAGGAGGATTCCGCCGATGCGATTGCGCGAGCCTTTGCGGCTCATGGCAATCGCCGCGGAGTCGAGCGGCGCGATCACCGGCGGCGCGCTGATCGCGAGCGGCACGATGTCGCCTTCGACGAGTTGCTGCTCGAGCGATGCGTCGTGCAACTTGCGGCGGCGGTGCGTTCCCGCCTCGCCGCTCATCTTCTCGAACGCGACCGGAATGCCGCTGAGATCGCGCACTTCGCATCCGTCGATCCACTCGAGATTCTTGATGTCGATGCCGAGCGACAGATTGAGACACGCCGCGAAGCTGTTCGGATTCACGCGCGCGATGTCGCTGCAGACGAACGCGACGTGCCGCTTCGCGCGCGTGACGGCGACGTAGAACAGGCGCCGCGACTCCGCCTCTTCGCGCAGCGACGCGATCTTCTTCAGCTTCTCGGTGCCGCTGTAGCGGAAGCGCGCGGTGAGCGTCTCCGGCGTCGTCATCACGATGCTCTTCTGCGGATGTTCGACGGCGAAGATCTCCGTCGACTCGCTGCTGCCCATCGAAAACCCGAGGTCGGGGATGAGCACGGTGTCGAACTCGAGGCCTTTCGCCGCGTGAACGGTGAGGATGCGCACGGCGTTCTCGTTGTCGTCGATGAGCGACGGCTCCATCTCGTCGGGATCGCTGCGACGCCGCGCGATCTCGTCGACGAACTGACGCACGGAGCCGCCGGAATTGCGGTCGTAATCGAAGGCGATGGCGCGGATGTGATCGAGATGGCGCCTCGATCGATCGCCGTCGGCCGCGGCGTCGTAGACGCTTTCGATGTTCGTCGTCGCGACGACGAGATCGATCAACTCGGAGACGGTTCCGCGGTGCGTGGTGAATGCTTCGATCGATGTTTCGAATGACTTCCACGCATCGCCGGGATAGACGATCTCTTCATCCGTCAGCGCAAAGTACGGCGTGCGCGCCGCGGAGATCATTGCACCGCGATCGAACGGAAACGCGATCGCGCGCAGGACGGTGACGAGATCGACCGGCGCGCGGCGATCGAGGAACATGCGCGTCGGCGGCAGAACGTACGGCACGCCTTCGCGATCGAAGACGTCGAGGTAGTCGTCGATGATCGTCATGCGGCGGAAGAGGATCGCGAAGCGTTTGAAGTCGGAGTCGGCGTTTGCCTGGATCCAGCGCGCCATGGCTTCGGCTTCGGCGATGAAGCGTTCGCCTTTGGCTTCCAGCATCGTCAATCGCGCCGGCGAGGGCGCCGGCGCCCCACTGAGAGCCGCTCGCAACGCGTGATAGGGGGGGCTGAAGACGTTGGGGTCGCTCGACTCTGCGGCGAAGAGGCGTGTGAACATCGTGTTCATCGCGTCGAGCAACTCCGGATCGCTGCGGTATTGATCGCGGATGATTCTCTTCTCCGCGCCGGCGCGCGTGAGGCGATCGGTCATCGCGTCGTACGTTTCGGGATCGGCGCGGCGGAATCCGTAGATCGATTGCTTCGGATCGCCGACGACGATCGTCTTGCCCTCGACGTAGGCGCCCGATTCGTCGCGCGCGATGCGCTCGATGATCTTCGCTTGCGTGCGATCGGTGTCCTGGAACTCGTCGACGAAGATGGCGTCGTACTGATTGCGCACGCGCTCGACGACGGTCGCGTCGTCGAGCACCGCGAGCGTGCGCAGGAGGAGATCGTCGAAGTCGACGACGCCGAGGCGGCGCTTTTCGCGATCGAGGTAATCGACGAAGCGGCGCGTGAGTGCGTGCAGCGCCATCGCGGCGCGATGGCCGGTGAGGCGCTGATGAATCGAGTTGCCCGTGTCGCCGGCGCGAAGGATCTTCATCGCGTCTTTCGTCGCGCCTTTGCACTTCGTGAGGTTCGTGTTGCGGATCTCGTCGGCGATCGGCGCGAAGTAGTCGATCCATTCGTCGATCGCCGCGTCGTGCGCGGGCGGATGCCGCGCGCGGACGTATCGGCCGATCGTGCCGTTGTCGGTGCGCATGATGTCGAGCGCCTGCAGGAGATCGTTCGCGATGAGCGACATGTCACCCATGTCGTAGCCTTCTTCGGCGAGGAGATCGCGCCGTTCGACGAGCGCGAAGATCATCGAGCGCACCTGGAACAGATAGCCGGCGTGCGCGAGGAGCACTTCCCATTCGCGCAGCGCGTCGGCGTTCGCGTTCGTGCGCGTCTCTTCGTCGATCCACGCGTCGTACAGCTGGCCGTGCAGCAGCGAGCGGTCGAAGCCCTCGATGATCTTGAATTGCGGATCCAGTCCCGCTTCGATCGGGAACTGCCGAAGGAGCGATTGGCAGAACGAGTGGATCGTCTGTGATCGCAGCGATCCGATGCGCGCGAGCTGCGTTGTACATGCGCGGCGGTAGTCTTCTTCTTTGCGCTCGGGCGGAATCGTGAAGAGCGGATTCGGCGAGCCGATCGGCCACGAAGTGAGATTCGTTTCCAGCTCCGCGAGCGCGGCGTGAATGCGATCGGCGATCTCGCCGGCCGCCTTCTCCGTGAACGTGACGAGGACGATACGCTCCGGCGACAGTGCTTCGTCTTCGAGCATCAGCCGAAGCACTTCCGCGACGATCGCGGTCGTCTTGCCGGTGCCGGCGCCTGCTTCGATGACGAGGTTGCGCCGCTTCTGTGCCGCGCGTTGCGAGAAGTCGAATGACTGCTGCTTCATCCGAGCTCCTGCAGCAGCGTGCGCGGCTCACGCGATCGGGTCACCGCGTACTTTTCTTCCGGATCGTGTTTCGTGCGGCAGGCGAGCTTCACCGCGCAGTACTTGCACGAGTTGAAGTCGGCGTCTTTCTCGTTCGGGAACGCGGGGAAGCGGCCGCGCAGAATCGCCGACGCGAAGATGTCGAGCGTCTGCTGCAGGCCGTCGTGTTTGTCGGCGAGATCGAACGCGAAACTCGTCAGCTTCGATTCGCCGGCGACGATCGGTTTGATCGTGCCGGTCACGTCGTCCGGCTGCGCGCCGAAGAAATGCGCCACCGCCATCGCGTACATCGCCAGCTGCAATCGCACGCCGCGGTCGATCTTCTTGCTGAGGTCCGTGTGTCGAAGCGCTTTGCCCGACTTGTAGTCGACGATGCGGAATCGCGCGCCGTCGCGATCGATGCGATCGATCTTTCCCTTGATGCGAATCGGAACGCTCGCCGCGGAGAGGACGAAGTCCACGAATTTGTATTCGAAGTGGCTGGGGTGGAGATCGTTCGCGATCATCTCCGAGAGATCGCGCGCGACGAAGTCGCGGAGGATGCGCTTCGTCGCATTGCGCTCGATGGCGCGGATGTTTCGATTGAACGGCGGCGCTTCGGACTCCAGCCGATCGAACTCTTTATCGACGGCGTCGTGCAGCCGTTTCGTGAGCGCGTCGGGAAGCAGCGGCAGTTCGCGGCGAGCGGCGTCGTAGTCGTCATCGGTGAGCGCGCTGTAGAAGTGCTCGAGGATGCGGTGATCGATACTGCCTTTGTCGCGGTGATTGATCTGCAGCTCGCGCTCGGGATCGTCGAGATCGTCGACGCCGAGGATGTGCTCGAGGAGAAACTTTTGAGGGCACTCGCCGAAGTCTTCGAGTTGCGTGGGCGTGACGGTTTCGAGTGCGCGCGCGAAGGCGGCGGTGTTGGTGAGGAAGCCGTCGAAGACGCTGCGAGTGCCGGTGCGCGCGAGCAGTTGGAGGGATCTCTGTGGGGCGCCGGCGCCCTCGCCGGCGTGGACAGGCGAGGCGCCTGTCCTCCACTGGAGGGCGAAGTTCTTTAGCAGCGCTTCTTTTTGCTCCGGCCTTTGCTCGATGACGAAGTTCTTCAACAGCTGCGATGGCCGTAGCGGTTTCCCGAAGCCGTCGCTCACCGCTAGCGAAAAGCGAATCGACTTCTCGGCGCCGTCGAACAGAAGTCGAAAGAGCAACTGCTCCTCATCGCTTCCGTCGCCCACCTCGCGTACGCCGAGGAGGCGGCGATCGGAGTCGGGGAGGAGCGCGTCTTCGATACGGCGTTGCGGGAACGTGTCGTCCTGCATGCCGAAGACGAAGAGGTGATCGAACGTGCGTCCGCGAAACTTCATCACGTCGCCGAGCCACACCTTCGAGGGAGTGGCGTCGCCGTCGATCGCGATCTGTTCGAGCGCATCGATCACCGCGCCGGCGTCGAAGCGAACATTCATCCGCTCCGCGCGCTCGAAGAGCGCGATGACGTCGTCGACATGTTCCGCGGCGCGAAGGTCGCGTTCATTCTCGAACTTGAATCGCGACACGATCGTCGACAGCAGCGCGCTCCATTCGCCGCCGCGCAGCGGCGCGTCGAGTCTCGCGGTGAGCGACTCGAGCTCGGCGACGAGCGCGATGTAGTCGTCGACGGCGCGTGGACGCCGCGCCGTCGCGCGCAGCTCTTCCGAGGTTCCGCCGGCGATTCGCTTCTCACGCGTCGCCTGATCCGCTTCATCGACGTTGATCGACGTCTCGGTGCGAAAACCGTCGCGCACAATCTCGAGAACGTCGCCGCGCGGAAAGCCGCGCTCGCGCAAACGGAGGATCGTCGCGATGACGCGACCGAGGCGGTGGGAGAGAAGGGGGATTTCTTCGGTGGCGGAGAGGTAACGATTGAAGAGATGGACCTGATACGGATCGAGCGATCGCGTGACGATGCCGATGCTGCCGTCGAGTTGCGCGACCTGATCGCAGATGGATTGGATTTCGAGGTCGGCGCGGTCGTACGTCGACACGGACCAGGGTACGAGTGATGAGTGATGAGTGATGGGTGATGAGTCGAAAGCCTTGATGAATGGTTGCGCGAAGGGTTCCGTTGTCGGGACGAAGATCGCGGCGATGTTTTCGCCGAGGGATTTGATGAACGCCAGTTGCACGCCGGTCATGTCGTAAAAGCCGGCGATGATTTGCGGCTTCACGTTTGCGCGCGCGGCTACGCGCGCGGCGCGCGTGAACAGCTCCGCGGGATCGATGGCGCCGATCGCGGCGATGTGGCGCTCGTATTCGGCGAACGCGCGGATCATCAACCGCATGCGATCGCGATTGCGTACGCGCGCGCGCTCGGCGCGGTTGCGGAGATCGTCGAGCGTCAGGCCGCTGTCGCGCACGTCGCGATACGTTCGTTCGAGCATCGCGGCGATGCCGCGGCTCGTCATCATGTCGTCGTTGATCGCGCGCGCCGCGGTGCGCATCGCGAGCCGGCGCTCGGTATCGGACGCGACGCGCGGATACTCGCCCGCGTCATTCAACACGCGCCGCGCGAGCGTCTCGATCGACTGCAACTGCAGTGCGGCCACCGGACGCATTTCCCGCGCGATCGCCTCCGCCATTCCGCGCGACGCCACGACCACTTCTTCCGCGAACGGAGCGAGCGTATCGCTTCCGCGCGAGGCGCGAAGTCGTTCGGCAATTTGTGCGGCGATGTCTCTGTATCGACCGAAGCGGAGGAGGGGCATTAGTTATTGCGATTGTAATGCGAGGCGGCATTGATCTGGCAGTCCGCTACGCTTATGCGCGATGGGCAAACGCGAAGTGCGGATCGTTCTCGTCCCGAAATGGATGACGGCCACGCTGCTCGTTCTCGTTTCCGCCGCGATGATCGCACTCGTCGCGGCGCTGTCCGGCCGCGCCTACGCGAGCACGCTCTCGCTGCGCGCGCTGCTGGCGAACGCGCTGCTCTTCATGCCGTGGGGATTCCTCACGTTCATGGTTCTCGATCGGAGCACTCGTCCGCGATCGCGAACGTATCTTCTGACCTTGATCGGCAGCGCGATCTTCGCCGCGGCCGTGGCGCTGTGGCAGTCGTTCCTGCCGACGCGCGTGATGACGTACGCCGACTCCGTTGCGAACGTTGCCGGCGCGTTTACCGGCGCACTGGTCGCGCATCTTCGCAAGCGCGTGCGCATGCGCTTCGAGTATTGAGAGGCGCGCCATGATCCTCGTCGTCGAAGATGATCCGCAGGTCGCGCGACTCATCTCGCTCGTGCTGAAACGCAACGGGGAGAAGTCGGAAGTCGTCGCCGACGGCGCGACCGCGCTCGAGCGCGCGAAGGATCTGCGGCCATCGCTCATCTTCGCGGACCTCACGATCAAAGGGATGAGCGGACAGGCGTTGTGCGCGGCGCTGAAGCAGTATCCGGAGACGAAAGACATCCCGTACATCGTCGTCTCCGGCGATCGCGACATCGCCGAGAAAGCGCGTCAATGCGGGGCCGACGACTACATGGGCAAGCCTTTTGAATTTGACGACCTGATTCAACTCGTCAAACGCTATGGAAGAGAACAACAATGATGTCGTAACGCGCCTGATGGAGCGCTTGCGCGCCGAAGGCTTCACCACCGATCAGGACGTGAACGAGTGGGAACAGTTCGGCGAAATCATTTTCCGCCGCGCCGAGAGAATCTCCGTCGCCTCCGGCGAGACGATCTTCATCTTCACGCGCATCCCCGAGCTCAACGAACGCGTGCTGCGGCAGACGTCCGACTCCGTTGTCAACACGTACAAAGCGAAGACCGCGTCGCAGAAAGCACTCTCCGTTCTGCAGTCGACCACCGTCTTTCACTGCCTCGTCTGCGAAACGGATCAACCCTACAGCGAGATGCTCGACGCCTACGTCACGCGCGCCGGCGGCGCAACGTTCATCCCCGTCGTGATGGTTCCCGAGATCAATCAGGTTCTCTATCCGCAACTCGACGAACGCCTCGGCACCGTCCGGCCGCGCGTCGAGTATCTGCAGTACCTCTTGAGCGAGCGCCGCGATCCGGTCGACATGCACCGCCCGACCGTGCAGGCGTTTTACATTTCGGTCGGCGTCGTGGTCGTGCTGCTGATCGCGGTGTTGTTCTCGTTCGTGCACTAGAATCCGCGCCGCATGGCCGCGTTCCCACTTCGTCCCAAGGACGTCTTCGACGAGCTGCGCAAGACCGTCGTCGGTCAGGACGAAGTGCTGCGCGAGATCGCCGTCGCCGTCGTGAAGCATCTCGTCGAACAGCCTGCGCCGAACATTCTTCTCATCGGCAACTCCGGCTCCGGCAAGACAACGCTGATGCGCGCGGTCGAATACTTTCTCGCATCGCGACCGAACCTCGGCGACGCCAACGTCATTCGCATCAACGCCAACGTTCTCGCCGACGAGCACGGCGGCTACGGCAAGGCGGTTCTCGGCCGTCTCTACGCGAACGCAACGGCGCGCGGCGTCAGCGATCCGCTGCGATCGGTGAGTCACGGCATCGTCTTCATCGACGAAGTCGACAAGATCCGCGCGAACGTCGGCAGTCAGCCGAACACGCGCGGCATCATCGCGCAGGAAGCGCTGCTGACGTTGATGGAGAACGAGAACGTCGAGTTCGAATGGGAGGGCGTCAAGCACTCCGTGAACTCGTCGAACATTCTGTTCGTCGCCGGCGGCGCATTCGAAGAGTTGTACGACAGCGTGCTGCGCCGCGCGACGATCGGACAAGACGTCGCGCCGATGAAGCCGGTCGTGGTCGTGTCCGCGTCCGGCGAAGTGCGCGAGGAGTTGCCGTTTCATCTGCGCGACTACTTGAAGTACGACGATCTGTTTCGCTATGGGATGACGCCGCAGTTCGTTTCGCGTTTCGAATCGATCGTGGTGCTCAACGATCTCGGCGAAGCGGATCTGTCACGGATTTTCTATGAGCCGGAAGGATCGATCTTCCGCACGTCGCGCGATTACTTCGCGCGCTTCGGCGTCGATCTGAAGATCACGCGCGGCGCGCTCGTCTCCATCGCCTGGGACGCGGCGCGGCAGAAGCGCCTCGGCGCGCGCGCCTTGCGCGAGACGTTCCGCCGCGTCATTCGCGAGCTCGAATACGATCCGGCGGAAGGCGGCGGCGTCGTCACGATCGACGAAGAGATGGTGAAGAAGGCAATCGGAAAACGATGAGCGACAAGACGCTCTTTCAAAAACTGAAGCGCGGCCTTTTCATGACTCACACCGAGATCATCGAGAAGGTGAAGGAGTCGATGACTCCCGACCTGCCGATCGACAAGCGCGCCATCGACGGACTCGAAGAAGGTCTCCTCGGCGCCGACGTCGGCGCGGAGCTGACGATGTCGCTCATCGACCGCATCGAGTCGCGCGTGCGCGACGAGCGGATCACGTCGATGGATCGATTGACGCAAGTGCTGCGCGACGAAACGCGCGCGCTCATTCCGCAGCGCGAGGCGCAGACGATCGACACCAATCGCGCGAAGCCGTTCGTCATTCTTGTCGTCGGCGTGAACGGAACCGGGAAGACGACGACGATCGCGAAGCTGGCGACGCGATTCAAGAAGGAAGGGAAGCGCGTCGTTCTCGGCGCCGCCGACACGTTCCGCGCCGCGGCCATCGAGCAACTGCAGATGTGGGCCGATCGCGTCGGCGTCGAGATGGTGAAGCACAAAGCGGGATCGGATCCCGGCGCGGTGGCGCACGACACGGTGACCGCGGCGAAGTCGCGCGGTGCGGACGTCGTGCTGATCGACACCGCCGGCCGTTTGCACAACAAGTCGCATCTGATGCAGGAGCTCACGAAGATTCGACGCGTGATCGAGAAAGAACTTCCCGGCGCGCCGCACGAGACACTGCTCGTGCTCGACGGAACGACGGGACAGAACGGCGTGAGTCAGGCCGCCGCGTTTCTCGAAGCGGCGAAGCTCACCGGAATGGTCGTGACGAAACTCGACGGCACGGCGAAGGGCGGCGTGATCCTCTCGATCATGCGTCAGTTCGACATCCCGGTGAAATTCATCGGCGTCGGCGAAGCGGCCGACGATCTGATTCCGTTCGATCCGAAAGCGTACGTCGACACGCTGTTCGAATGAGGCTCTGGTCGATCCATCCGAAGCACCTCGATCCGGCGGGACTGGTGGCGTTGTGGCGCGAAGGATTGCTCGCGCAGAAAGTGCTCGCCGGCCAGACGCGCGGATATCGTCACCATCCGCAGCTCGATCGATTTCGCGATTATGACGGCGCGATCTCCGCGTACCTTCGCGTCGTCTCGGATGAAGCGTCGCGACGCGGCTACGCGTTCGATGCGACGAAGATCGCGTCGCACGACGATGTGCCGCGCATCGCTGTGACTCGCGGACAGATCGCGCACGAGTGGTCGCATCTGCGCGCGAAGTTGCAGACGCGGAATGCCCATGCGTTCGCCGCGATCGAGCACCTCGTGCGACCGCGAGCGCATCCGTTGTTCTATGCGGTGGCCGGAGGAGTCGCGGAGTGGGAGCGTAGAATCGTCGAATGATCCTGGCGCTGCTTCTCGCCGCGAAGGCTGCGGTCGTGACCGCGCCGGGGCCGTGCGGATCGATGAACGCGAACACCGTCTACCTTGCTTATGTCGCGAGTGACGGTTCGTGCAGTTCTGGCGACGACCGTCCATGCAACGCGAACGCGGTGATTCAGTTCGCTCCGTTGTCGCTCTACTACAACTTCAGCTGCATGACCCATTGGTTCCACTGGGAGTTTGGCGACGGCAGCACGACGGAGGCGGCATATCCGACGCACATCTTCGCGGGGGCGGGCGAGGAGACGGTTTCCGTCACGATCGACAACGGAATGGAGTCGGTACGCCTCGCCCGCAACATCGTCGTGCGCGCCCCGATCTTCGGCGAGTTCGGATTCGATTACACGACTGACGCGAACGTCGTGCGCTTCAAAGTCGCGCCATACGGCACGATCACGAGTTGGACGCTCGATTTCGGCGACGGCACTTCGGCGGTGCTCCACGGCGCGAATCCGTCGGAGATCGTCTATCGCTACGAGAAGGCAGGTACGTACTCCGTCACATTGAACGCCGGCGCGATGACGAGCGTTCGCGTCATCACGATCACGATCCCGCGTTCGCGCGCCGTGCGGCACTGAGCTCTTCTTCGCTCAATTCGAGATCCGTGCGCCGCGGTCCGTCGCCCATTTCGCCGTGATACGCCGCGGTCGCGAGCTCGCGCGTCAGATGCGAATACACCGTTCCTTCGGGATGCACGACCATGTTCGGTCCGTGATCGCAGAGATCGAGACACGACACGCTCACAACGCGCACCGTCGGCTTGCGTCCCATTTTCTTGTTCGTGTCCTTCAACAGATCGCGGATGTTGAGGCCGCACTCGTCGCCGCGCTTCTCACCGTTGCACCGCTCACCGGTGCAGACGAGGAAGAGCTTTTCCATCGGGTATTTCAAAGTTCTTTCTCCATGACTGCACCGCCCAGATCGATGCCGTCGCTGAGATGGATCTCGGCGCGCTCCCGAACCACATAACCGCAGGCGAGATAGAACGGCTCGCCCGGCAGCGTCGCCATCAGCTCCAGCTTTCGAAAACCGGCCGCCCGCGCCGCATCTTCGCACGCTTCGAGAATCATGCGTCCGATTCCGCGGCGCGCGTGACTCGACAACACGAACATGGCCCGCACGCGTCCCGCTTCCTTCTCCGGAT
>Ga0105245_10003384_pt1 | contig 14285 bp, 13 predicted proteins | sample KBSM54metaG_FD_81523 | JGI IMG/M metagenome (GOLD analysis project Ga0105245, IMG submission 81523) | Miscanthus rhizosphere microbial communities from Kellogg Biological Station, Michigan, USA - KBS M5-4 metaG | ecosystem: Host-associated > Plants > Roots > Rhizosphere > Soil | place... | reverse complement strand
TTGGTGTCAGAAACCGTTTTGTTGTTGGCGACCATGAAACCAACTTCGCCAGCAACCAGTTCGTCGATCTCAACTGGTTTGGGAGTGAGTACGCCCAAGGTTTCCACATCAAGCGTTTTGCCGTTCCACCACAAGCGCACTTTCATGCCCTTGCGCAGAGTTCCCTGAAAAAGCCGCGCAAGAACGATGACGCCGCGATAAGGATCAAACCAGGAATCGAAGATCAGCGCCTGTAAAGGATTATCGGGATCGCCTTTGGGCGGAGGCAGTCGCTTTACGATGGCTTCCAGCAGCTCCGGCACGCCGAGTCCGCTTTTGGCGCTTACCAGCATGGCGTCCTTTGTGTCGAGGCCAACGGTCTGCTCAATCATTTCTTTGGCGCGCGGAATATCAGCGCTGGGCAGATCGATCTTATTGATGACAGGAATAATTTCCAGGCCGTGATTGATGGCCAGATAGGCGTTCGCCAGAGTCTGCGCTTCCACGCCCTGCGAGGCATCGACCACAAGCAGAGCACCTTCGCAGGACGCAAGCGAGCGCGAGACTTCATAAGAAAAATCAACGTGGCCGGGAGTATCAATCAGATTGAGCTGATATTCCTGACCGTCCTTGGCCATGTACTTCATGCGGACAGCGTGGGCCTTGATGGTAATGCCGCGCTCACGCTCCAAATCCATCGCGTCCAGCACTTGTTCCTGCATCTCGCGCAAGGCGAGCGCTCCCGTCAGCTCCAGGAGCCGGTCAGAAAGCGTGGATTTGCCATGATCAATGTGGGCGATGATGGCAAAATTTCGGATGTGTGCGCGGTCCATGAGGATGGGCTAACAATTCATTTTAGCATCTTGTTATGAGCGCTCAGCAGTCAGCATTCAGCCCTGAAGCAGTCATGTACGGAAATTTTCCATCTGACCGCCGGAGCCCGCCGCCCGAACTCCTGAGAAGTCGATCCCAAATCGTTGACGCAAAACGTCCTTTATCGTTCATTACCTGGGTCCGCAAGTCAGTATGAGGAGCTCTGAACGGGAATTTCGCTCACGTAGGTTGCTGTGCCACCCAATTTATTCCCAGACCCTGGCGCGTTTTACAGGACCAATGTCCGATGTCGGCTCAAGTCCTTGCTCGATGAGCGCGTTGGCCTCAAGTCGGCAGCTGAGCCAAGGGTCATTTATCCGGCAAGGCGACGATTCGGCCAGGTAACGAGAGCGCGCTTAAACAAAGCCTCCGCAGCCACCCCTAGCTGGGGTTGCAGGGATGGACCTGCGTTTGCTTCGCGTTCACTATCTCGCGCATGACGATCATCAAAGCTTCGGCTTCTTATTTCCCCTGTGCCCCACCTGCTCTCGCTACTGAGGGCACCCGGCGTATTGAATGCTGAAAGTCCCAAAAACCAAAATCCCCGCCCATTCGGCGCGATAAAGGACGGGGTACCTGGTCTCTTTACCTTTACTTCTTGGGCCGCGACTCCGGCGGCACAAGACCTGCGAGGCGGTAGTACACAACGAGCTGGCCGTAGTGTTCACCGCTATGTTCGATGAGACCGTTTGCAATGTCGAGAACGCGCGCTTTCTGGTGATCGAAATAAACAACCTCCGTCGTCAGGCCTTTTTCGCCTTTCGACTGGATAGCGGCTGCGCCGTCGGCGAAGGCTTTCTTGACGAACGCAACGATATCGGCCTTGGACTTGTATTGGTCGCGCTTGGGATCTTCTGCTGCCGGAGGCTTCTTTCCCATGACGGGATTGGTAAAGTAGTAGCATGAACCCGCCGCGTGCAGCAACTGCTCGGCGAAGCTCCGCTGCGCGGGTGTCGGCTTGAAGTCATATTTGTCCTCGGGAAAATCTTCGGCCATCGCCGTCAGCTTGCGGCCAATGTCATTCCAGGAATCGAGCACGACTCTTAATTCCGGATCGGCAGGTTTGACGGCTTCATCTTTCTTCATCGCGTCCTGGGCATGGGCGGGAAATGAGAACGCCAGCAGGACCATAGCGAGAAACGGTATTCTTTTCATATCTTTCTCCACGATTGAGTTTTGCGAATCAAAGCTTCAGCATCTTATTTCGCCTGCGTCAGCCCCGCAACAACTGCAGCAAGTTTATCGAGTATCTGGTTCCAGCCCTCTAGTTGACCGCTATTTTTCGCGCTCTCCATGGGTTCATTTCCAATGAAGGTGAGTTTCGTCTGGCCGTTTCCCAGGTCCTCAAAGATGGTCACGTCGTACGCACCCTCTATGGCCTCATGTTCTATTCCTAGCTGCGCAGGATCAATCTTGTTTCCCTTCGAGTCGGAAAAGTACATCAAGGAAACGATCTTCTCGTGCGGAACAATCTCGTGGTATTCAACCGCATTCCAGAACTCCTGCCCATCCGGTGCCTTCATGCAGCAGAGAAATTTCCCCCCCACGCGAAAATCCATCTGGCAAACGGGCGCAGTAAAGCCCTCCGGCCCCCACCACTGCATCACGTACTTCGGGTCTGTCCACGCCTTCCAAACCAATTCGCGCGGGGCATCAAAAACTCTAGTGATAACCATCCGCTCTGTTTCGTTAACCGTGTTTTTTGTCATCTCTGACCTCCGCTTTTCTCATTTGCTGCATAGAGTATGGATTTTGAAGTTTCCCGACCCCCTTGGTTCCTGATCTCAGAACCTGCATGTTCACTTCAAAAAATCGTCAAGGTAATTCAGGAGTGTTTTAGTCTGCATCATCAGGCCCACATGGCTTTGTGAAGGAACAATCGCTAAATGCGATTTTGGCATCGGTTGTAAATCGGCAGCCACACCACCACCCAGCAGTTGATATGTTTTCATCAATTCAATTTTGTTCGTGCCGTCATTGTCGCCGGAAATGATCAATACAGGTGCCGTAATCTTCGCAATATTGGAGTCTCCGCAGTTAAATGGCGTTTGCGCGAAATCAATCATCTGCTTTACGAATTTCGGCCATTTGGTTTTGTCAGGGGCTACGGCGTCATATCCCGTCTTTAATGGTGTGTTATCAAAAAACTCAGGTTTAAAATTCTTAAAGCCTGTGCTCACCACGGGTAGCCAACCATCCGTTTTGTACGTAGAGGAAATGATGACTAATCTGCTTAATCGTTCAGGGCTTTGTACGGCAAATTGGTAAGCTACGGAGCCACCCATGCTATAACCCGCTACGTCGGCAGTATCAATTTTTAAGTAATTCATTACTCCTTCCACATCTCTTGCCAAAGTAGCAATGTCCAATTTTCTATCTGAATACGGTGAGTGCCCATGTCCCTGAAATTCAATGGCAATTACTTTTCTTGTCTTTGATAATTCAGAAATCAATTGTCCCCAGTTCATCTCTATGGTGTAAAAAGCTCCATGCAGCAGGATCAAAGGCTTACCCTCGCCATAAACTTCGTAATAGACTTCAATGCCGTTCACAGGTGCGTAGCCACTTTTCACGGGTTTGATTTGTTGTCCGCTGGACTTCAATGCTGTTAAAAAAAGCATCGCACTCATCAAGACAGGTTTGAGAAAGTTAACCGTGTTTTTTGTCATCTCTGAACTCCACTTTTTTCATTTGCTTCACAACTGCATCCAGCCTATCGAAACGCTCTTCCCACAATTGGCGATAGCTAATCGCCCAGTCGCTGACTGTCTTTATCGCCTCCGGCCTAAGCGAGCACACGCTCTCTCGTCCACGCTTCGTCTTGGTCACAATCCGCGCCCGCACCAGGTAGGCAATATGTTTTGAAATCATCTGCTGCGAGAGTGCAAACGGTTTCGTCAATCCATGCACAGAGGCAGGGCCACGTGAAAGCCGTTCGATCATCGCCCGGCGGGTTGGATCAGACAGAGCCGCAAATGTTGTACCGAGACTATCCACAACCATATGGTAGTGGATTATCCGTCGATGTCAAGTGTGTATTTTGGAGTTCCCGACTTCTGTTTCCTGATCTCTGAACCCTGACACCTGCGCTCATTTATGCTTCCCATGCGCTGCGTATCGCTTGCATGAGTCCACGCCTGCAAGTATGCTGCATGGTTCCTGAAACATTGGAGGGCTTGTTCCATGCGCCGTTTACTTATCGCTCTGATGGTCGTTAGCTGTGCGACCTGTTTTGCCCAGCCGCAACCGCAGCCAACCATCAAAGACTTTATCCGCGTGCAGTCGCCGACAGTCGCGCTGGAGCATGTGCGCGTGATTGACGGGACCGGTGCCGCAGCGAAGACCGACCAGACCATCGTGATTGCCGGCGGAAAGATTACGGCCATCGGAAATGCAGGGGTGGTGCCAGTGCCGACGGATGCGAACCGCATGGACATGACTGGCTATTCGGCCCTCCCGGGGCTGGTGGGCATGCATGACCATCTTTTTTATCCGAGTGGCGGCCAGCTCTACCATGACATGCCGTACAGCTTTCCGCGGCTGTATCTGGCGCTGGGCGTGACGACGATCCGCACCACAGGCAGCATGGAACCCTATACCGACCTTGAGTTGAAGAAGAACATTGATGCAGGAAAAATCCCCGGTCCCAAGATGAACATTACCGGACCCTACCTGGAAGGGGAAGGGCTTCCGCTGCTGCAGGTGCATGCGCTCACCGGGCCAGACGACGCCACGCGCACGGTGGAGTATTGGGTGGCTGAGGGTGCACGCTCATTCAAGGTCTACAACTTTCTGACGCGCGCAGAATTAAAAGCGGTGATAGATGCAGCGCACAAGCACGGCATTAAAGTCACGGGGCATTTGTGCTCCATCGGGTTCCGCGAGGCAGCGGAGCTTGGCATTGACGATCTGGAGCATGGGCTGACGGTGGACACGGAATTTCATCCCGACAAAAAGCCGGATGTTTGTCCTAATCCAAATCAGGCCGCCGCGGCGGCAGCCAAGCTGGAAGTAACAAGCGAACCGATTCAAACCACGATCAAGATGCTTATCGCAAAACATGTGGCCGTGACTTCAACGTTGCCGGTGTTTGAACAGTATGTTCCTTCGCGTCCGGACGTGCCGCAGAAGGCGCTTGATATGCTGAGCGACGAGGCAACCAAAGCGTACCACGCGAACCGCGAACGAGTTGCCAAGAACACGCAGAGCCCCTGGCCTACGATGTTTCAACGTGAAATGGAATTTGAACGAGCGTTTGTGAAAGCCGGAGGAACGCTGCTTGCGGGACTTGATCCAACGGGTATTGGCGGCGTTATTGCCGGCTTTGGCGATCTGCGTGAAGTGGAACTGCTGGTAGATGCCGGATTCACGCCGCTGGAGTCGATCAAAATAGCAACGCTCAACGGCGCGCAGTTTCTGGGATTGGACAAAGAGGTTGGCTCGTTGGCGCCGGGCAAGCAGGCAGACATCATGCTGGTGAAGGGTGATCCTTCAAGCAAGATCGCCGACATAGAGAATGTAGAGCTGGTGTTTAAGGACGGCGTGGGATGGGACTCAAAAAAGCTGATTGAGTCGGTGAAAGGGCAGGTGGGAGTGAGATAAGCAGTTAGCAATCAGTAATCAGCAGTCAGCCAAAGAAATCGCCGCAGATTTCCACTGAAAACGCAGATCAAAATGTAGCCGCGAATCAACGCTAAATACGCGAATCAAGTCTTTAATTTGTGTTTATTCGCGAAATTCGCGGCTAGCTTTTTCACCGCATATCCAAACTCTCCACCCAGACGCTTACGGCGTATCCATCTTCTTCTTCAGCCAGGGCTTTTTCCCATCCCGCGCCGAGTTCGGGAAGAGAAGCCGCGCCCTGGATACGCGCAAAAAGTTTGAGCGTAGGTTCTTCACAGGGAACCTGCATGTGAATCACGCCATCGATGAGTTTGGCTTCGCACGTTGGCTCGCAGGTTTTGATGAATCTTTTCCGCAACGCCAGCAGGGACGTGTACCAATCGAGCATTGGATTCTCACCTTGCGTGAGCTGCCAATTCAGTTTTGAACGCTCAAAGGTCGCGGGATCCTGCGGATCAGGCACCTCATCATTGGCGAAATCAAAGTCCTTGAACTCCTGCTTGCGGCCTTCACGCACTGCCTGCTGCAAGACAGGATCGCCGTAGTCAGTGAAGAAGAGAAAAGGGTTTGGCTCGTCATATTCCTGGCCCATGAAAAGTAGCGGCGTTTCTGAAGCCAGCAGCAACAGCGCAGCGGCAAGTGTCCGCGCACCGCGAGGGATGAGCGCTGTGAGTCTCTCGCCTTTGGCGCGATTGCCGACTTGATCGTGGTTCTGGATGCAGATCACGTGCGCCGCTGCGGGCATATCTTTGCTGCTGGAGCCGCGCGCGCGTCCATCCCAGAACTTGAACGGCTCACCCTGAAAGACAAAGCCATGCGTGAGCGCGCGAGTTATCTGCTCTGGCCGGCCAAAATCCTGGTAATAGCCTTTGCGCTCGCCGGTAAAGAACGCGTGGATACTGTGATGAAAATCGTCACTCCAGATTGCGTCCAGTCCATAGCCGCCGGCTTTTGCGGGGCGAATCATGTTGGCATCGTTCTCGTCGGTTTCCGCGATCACACAAACTTGGCGGCCAAGTTCAGTGGCCAGTGCGGCGACATCGGCTTTGATCTCAGCCAGAATGTGGCGCGGTGAATCGTCCTTGATGGTCTGCACCGCGTCAAGCCGAAGGCCATCCATGTGGTACTCGCGCACCCAGTAAAGAGCGTTTTCGGCAAAATAACGACGCACGCCTTCGCAGCCGGGCTGATCGAAATTGATGGCCTCGCCCCATGGCGTCTGATGCTTGTCAGTAAAGTAAGGACCAAACAGCCGCAGATAATTACCTTCATTGCCAAGGTGGTTGTAAACCACGTCAAGCATCACGGCCAGACCGATTGCATGCGCGGCATTGACCAAGCGCTTGAGACCTTCCGGGCCGCCATAACTGGCCTGCACCGCGTAGGGCGATACGCCGTCATAACCCCAGTTGCGTGTGCCGGGAAATGCTGCGACCGGCATAATCTCAATCACAGTGACGCCAAGCTTTTTCAGGTAAGGCAGCTTGGCAATAGCAGCATCGAACGTGCCTTCGGGCGTGAAGGTGCCGATGTGGAGTTCGTAAATTACGTAATCGCGCAAAGGAAGGCCGCGCCAAGAAGAATCAGCCCACGCAAATCTTTCAGGATCGACGATCTCTGTTGCGCCGTGAACGCTTTCCGGCAGTAGCCGCGAAACGGGATCAGGCACTGGCTTGTTCTGGTCAACGATGTAGAAGTATTTATCGCCAGCGCGCGCGAAAGCCTGCAACGTGAAGTAGCCGTCAGAAGATTGCATCGGCCAGTCGTGAGTGCCTTGGTCATTGATCAGGCGCAGCGTCACGGTTCGGGCCGAAGGCGCCCAGACGCGAAAATCGCAGCTATCGCCGGCAAGATTCGCGCCGAGCATCTTGTGGGCGATTCTGTTAGACACGGCGTTGCTAAGTGTATGGCTGGTCACGTATGTTGAGAAGGACTCAATACCGTTCAGGATGCATCGACAAAATAAGCCAGAGTTGATTTTAGCTTCGTCTTCGCCGCGGCGTCAGGAACTCTTGCGCGAAATCGGAATACCTTTTGTAGTTCACGCAGCCAACATCAATGAAGACCAAATCGCGGGAGAAGCGCCAATCGCATACGCGCTGCGGCTGGCGCGTGAGAAAGCGGAAGCAGTAGCAGCACAGTATCCGCAAAGCTACGTTCTGGGCGCGGACACAATCGTCGTGATCGATGGCGAAGTTTTAGGCAAGCCAATAGACCACGCTGATGCTGCGCGAATGTTGCGGCTGCTTTCCGGACGCGCGCATGAAGTCACAACAGCCGTAAGCCTGATTGCGCCGAACACAACTGCATCCAGCGCAGTTCCACCAAACTTACTTGCGCAAAGCAAATTTTCTCCCAACAAAATTCCATCAGAAAAAGTCGGACCGTTTTCAGTTGAACCCGGCACGCTCGCGGAAACGCGTGCCAGCACAACAAAAGTTTATTTTCGTGAAATTGCCGAAGCTGAGATTCAGCAGTATGTTGCCGGCGGTGAGCCAATGGACAAAGCCGGAGCATACGCCATCCAAGGCGGCGCTTCACGCTGGACCGACCGCATCGAGGGGGAATTTTCCAATGTGGTGGGATTGCCTCTGTCTTTGGTGACAGAGATGTTAAAAATTACCGGGTTAATGAAGAGCTGATTTATTTCTTTTCAGCGGGTGTCGCGGAACCCTGCTCGCCATCTTTCATTGCGCCCTTGAAATTCTTGATGGCGTCGCCCAGGCCTTTGCCCAGATCGCCCAGCTTGCTCGGTCCAAAGAATATCAATGCGATGACCAAAATGATCAGCAGTTCAGGTACACCAATTTTTCCACCAAACATTGTTTTGCTCCGTCCAGGAAACGCCGTGCAGCAGGCTTCCGTGGGTTTTGTTATTAAGATTCATCACGATTGTAGGGTAACCAAACGGGCGAGTCAAAGACTCATTGAAAACTAAGGACTTTAAGTAACTCAATCTTAACTTCTCTAATAAATCCTTCTGTTTCATACACTTTGGATTAAGGCGGTGAGTAAGGCCGTCCTCTGCGGCAGCTCCCCGATTACAACGGACTCATTAGCGGCGTGCGCTCCTTCCCCCAACGCTCCCAGGCCGTCCAGGGTCGGTAATCCCAAGGCCGACGTAAAGTTTCCATCTGACCCGCCGCCGGTAGAAGACTCCTCCAGTCGCCATCCGATCGTTGCAGCGATCTCGCGGGCCATGCTAAATAGCCGCACTGTCCCTTCTGTTCTTTCCATCGGCGGCCGATTAATGCCGCCACTCAGCTCAATCACGCAATCTGGATCAAACGGCTTCAGCGCGGCAAATTTCTTTTCCAGCTCTGCAGCGTCGGCGGCGCGGGCAATGCGCAAATCGATCTCAGCCCACGCTTCCGCCGCAATCACATTGCTGCGCGTCCCACCCTGGATCACGCCGGGATTCACCGTGATTCCCTGCGCCAGATCGGTAAACTTCACCACCTCCAGAAGCTGCCGGGCCAGCTCAACAATGGCGCTGCGGCCTTTTTCAAAATCCACCCCAGAGTGCGACGCCCGTCCGCGCACCCGGATCGTGATGTCGCCCACGCCCTTGCGCGACGTTTTTAAATGGCCTTGCTGCCCCTGTGAAGGCTCCAGCACCAGCACAGCTTCACAGTCTTTGGCGGTGGCCTCAACAATCGGCCGGCCGGTGGTGCTGCCAACTTCTTCGTCCGTATCCAGCAGGATTGTTACGGGCCGGTGCGCCGCTCCAGCTTCTTTCAGCGCACGCAACGCAAAAATCATCATGGCAATTCCGGCCTTCATGTCATACACGCCAGGCCCAAAAGCGCGACCATCTTTTATCTGAAAGGGCATCTTCGCCAGCGTGCCCAAGGGCCAGACCGTGTCAAAGTGTCCCAACAGAAGCACAGGCTTGCCTGAATCTCCGCCAGCGCCGCCGCCTGCAAATTCCGCTTTCAGGTGATTACCGGCTGCTTCCTGCGGATAGAAAGTTACCCGCCCGCCCAGCCGTTCAAACACTTCAGCCAGAAACGCGCCCATGCGGTCCACCGCGGCCTTGTCGTCACTGGGCGACTCCAGCTCTACCATCTTCCGCAGCAGCGCCAGCATCTCGCTTTCGTGCTGCTGGCAAAAAGCAAGGTAGGCGGATGCGGTTTGGCTGGCGGCGTTCGTGGTCATATCCGCATGATAAATGCTCATTGTCTTTTCCGACGTCCGAATCCCGATGTCCTTGATGTCCCTATCTCCCTGATGGGCAATGTGAACACAGATCGTGCCGCCCGCCGTCTGCCAGCTTGGCCGCCTCTCTATCTCTGGATCTTGCTCCAGCAACTTCTGACATGCGGTAAACGTCTCTCCAGGTTGCGTAAAGAGCCTCGCCGCCTATCGAATATTCCACAATCCAAGCAAATTCCATGCTCTGAACTCTTCCTCGTATCTATTTCATTTTTCGGAATTCTTTCGAAGGGAGACTCCTCGAAATTGCGTTTATGAAAATATTACGAGCAGAATTTGACGGACGAGGTTCTCATGAAGCAGAAGAGAATGCCGCTGCAGACGATGCGGCCCGTTGGACATCCTTCCCCGTTTCCACCGCGACGCGATTATTCTTCGCTTTCGATCAAGGATCTGCTTGATGCGCGTGACGCCTATCATGTGTATCTCGCCAGCCTCGAAAATGTCGTCGGCACCGCAGTAGGCCGGTATCTTATTCACCATAAAGACTGGTATGCAGTGCATCCTCCGGATCAGCCGCGACCGGAAGGCTATCCGCGCGTCACGGAGCCCAGAACGTTGTTGAACTCCATTATTCGGCCATGGTCCTGGCCAGCCGTATTGGTCTTCGTGCGTGACTGGCAAGAAGCGGGAAAGCTCGGCTCCGAGCTTGTTCCCAGAACTCTGTACCTGCAGGATGGCCGCGCCATACCCACATGCGTGATTCTCGCCCAGCCTGATGAAGCGCCAGCTACACTGGCTCCAGGCCCTTCCTTCAACAGTCCCATGCTCGGCGGCGGTTATGCCTGCATGCGCCAGCATCAGGGCGAGCAGAGCCTAGGCACTTTCGCTTGCCTGATTCGTAAAGGCGGCTCCTACTATGCACTTACGAACCGTCACGTTGCAGGTGGGGAAGGCGAAGAGGTGCGCGCATTCATTCGCGGCGCGTACCAGCGTGTCGGGGTGACGTCGAGCATCGCCGTCGATCGTCAACTGATGAGCGGAGCATTCCCCAGTTGGGCCGGTTCGCGGACCTTTCTCACGCTCGATGCAGGCCTTGTCCGTATTGACGACATACGCCAATGGACATCCCAGGCTTTTGGCATTGGCGAAATCGGAGAAATCTTTGATGCCACAGAGCAATCGATCACGCTTGACCTCATCGGCTGCCCGTTGCGAGCTTTTGGGGGTTCGAGCGGCGTTTCCGAAGGCGAAATCATGGCGCTTTTCTTCCGCTTTGCTTCGTCCGGTGGGTTCGATTACGCAACCGATCTGTTGATTGGCCCCAGAATGAATCAGGGTCCGGATCACCCGCTAACACAACCTGGTGATTCCGGAACTGTCTGGTACTACGATCCGCCTCAACAGCCGCAGCAAAAGGAGACAGAATCGCAGGATTTTGACGACCGGATGCTGCCGCCTGACCGTGGCAGACGCGCGCGCCGACTTCGGCCAGTGGCAATGCAGTGGGGCGGCCAGCGGTTTGTGGATTCGGCTGGGATTCGCAGCTCATTCGCTCTGGCCTCATTCATGTCCACAATTTGCCGATCTCTAGATGTGGAGGTGGTTCGCAATTGGAGCACCGGCCATGACGAGTATTGGGGGAAAATTGGTCACTTCAGTATCGGCTGGAAAGCTTGTGATCAGGTATCGGGCACTTTGCGTGAGCTCCTAAGAGCTAATCAGGAGCGGATAGGCTTTGACGATGAAACCATCAGCCAAGGCAAGGAGTTCCGAGTTGGGCGCTCCGGCTTCGTTCCACTCGTTGACGTTCCAGATTACGTTATGGTCACACCAGGCTCGGGCCGCCCCAACGAGGCGATTCAGCACTTTGCTGACATCGACATTCAAGACATAAATGGCGGTCCATCGCTCTTAGACCGTTGCTTCAAAGATCCGAAGAACATCTCAGCCAAGGTTTGGAAGGACTATTTTGATGGCTTTGCTGCTCGTGGTGCAGGACCCGAAGAGGGGTGCCTCCCGTTTCGTGTCTGGCAAATATGGGAAGCTATGGTCGAGTACTTGAAAAATGGTGACGTTCTGCATTTTGTGGCTGCCGGCGGTATCATGGGTCACTATGTTGGGGATGCTTCACAGCCCTTACACTGTTCATATCTGCATCACGGTGTCCCTCCCATGATGGAAGTGGATGGCCGGGAATACCCGTTTCCTCGTGATAGCGATGAGTTTGCGGCTTTCAAGAAAACCGCAGAGGCCAAAATCCATGGGATTTATGAGGAGCAAATGCTGGAGGTTGACACAGCAACCGCGCTAGCTGGCGTTGATGAGGCGCTGCAGAATGGCCACGAAGACGTGCCTGACATTGAGACCGGCCATGATGCGGGTATCGCGATCATCAAATTGATGCACGATGCACAAGGCCGACTCTCTCCCATGGACATCATTAAAGCTGATGATCCGAGCCTCGGACCAACCGCCCGCTCAAAAGCTCTGTGGGAAAACAAAAAGGTGCGCGAAGCGACTATCCAATCGCTGGCTGATAGCGTGACGATCCTTGCTGCGCTCTGGTCCAGTGCGTGGAAGATCGGCAAAGGGAACAAGATCAGCAAATCGAAGATAAAGGAGTTTTCTGAAAAAGAACTGCAAAAGATCTACCGCAAAGAAAAAGACTTCATCCCGAGTCTGAGCCTTCAAGAAATGGCCGACAGCGGGGAATTCGAACCTCCAAAGTAGGGATGGAATCGCTGGGTGATCCGCAACGCCGGGGCCGCGCCTTCCGATCACCCGATCTCTTCTGATCAGTGTCATCAGCGTTATCAGCGGTAAGCCTTTGCTTTTGCTCTTCTCCGTTGTTTTCCTCCTCTGTGTTTCTCCGTGTGCTCTGTGGTTAAAGGTTTTTGGTTTTTCAAATCCGCGCACATCCGCGCAAATCCGCGGTAAGCGCCTTCCTGTGACGAAATGATGGTTCATGAAAATTTGTTAATGCCTATTTTGGGACAGCACTGAAAATTTCTAAAAGGCGAATGCACAAATTTCTTCCTGATATCTCGTACAATTTTTGAACGCGGAGGCTTTCAGTACTGAAGCCAGTTCAGTTGGGCCTCTTCCTCTTCATGCCATAAACCCCGGGCTCTCCCGGGCCATACGTGCCTTCTTTTATCAAGACCAAAGGAGATCAAATCCATGAAGAAACTTAAATTGTTTAACCTTGTATTGGTTGTTGCGACGGCCTTGTCTCTCTATGCCTCTGCTCAGGCGGCATTAAAACCAATGCCCTCAACAGCGTTTACATGCCCGTCGATATGTCCCCATTTACTCTGCGGGAACGGGGAACATGCTTTCTGTAAAAATGGGCAATGCGTGTGCCCGTAAAATCCGGTTCACTCGAACTTAAGACTTACTGAAAATCACCTGCCGGCCTTCTGCAACGTGAGATCTGGGTTTTTAGATCGCCCAACCTCGCTTGCTGGAGGCCGGCTTTTTGGGATCTATCGAATCTAACGTCCGATGATGAGGCCACCTTCACGCTTCCCATCGAAACAAAGCTGGCAGCTGGATCAGGACGAGTGGCCCACCTTCCCGCTTCCTCTCGACTTACCATCCCGTGGATGTCCTATCCTTTGCCGCTTTTGCAAAGGGTGGGATTTCACGCCGCCAGCACAACCACATGCCGTTCCAAGCGTCCGAACCACAGCCATTCCATGCCCAACTTGCAAGTGCCGCCGATGGAAGCCGCCTCTAGTGGATAAGCGGTTTGGCTTGTCCGTGCGTTGCGTCTCGCATGCTGATTGTTTCGGCAAGTATGCCCAAAAGTATTCCCGGACTGCCATATCCCTTGGCGTAAAACGCGTCGGCAATCATGCCGCCCGGAACGTCATCACGCGTTTCGTAGTCTCCGCTCATGGCCACAACCGGCAGCCGCGGAAACTGCTGTCGCACCAGGGAAAGCAATTCCAATCCTGGCATCTCCAGCATATTCAGGTCAGAGAGCAGGATGGCAGGATTCCCGGCTTTCAACAGCTCCAGAGCTTCAACGCCACTCGCAGCCGTTCTCACTTCATAGCCTGATGCTTGTAGCAACATCCTTAGGCTGGTCCTCACCGGAGCGTCGTCTTCCACGATCAAGACTTGATGTCTCAATGGATCTATCATGGGGGAACCTCGCTAGCCGAGCACAAATCGTTTCAGGGATTATTGCGCTGATTCTCGCCTTCGGCAGCTTGGAATGTCTGTCCCAAACAACACATGACCCTTAGTACATGTGCAATTGTGAACAGCTTTTAAGTTGCCAACTATGTATGCTTTAGGCCACCCCCGTATGGCAGCCGCCAGCCAAAACCCGCAAGACCCGCGAAAACAAAAGAGAGAGCCTCCCTCGTGGCCCTGTCCGCTATGCGGCGGCGCTGGTACGGTCTCCAATATACCTTGCCGTATGTGTCAAGGAACCGGGAAGCATCCTAGCCAGCAAGGCCAATAGGAACCGTTTTCAACCGCGCTTCTGTTCTTTCTTGCGCTTCTCTCGCGCTTCCCTCTTGAGCAGATCGTCTTTCGATACGTTGAACACATGGCGGAGAGCATTGTCGAATCTTTGCTCCGCGGTAAATTCTTGTTGTTGCGAACCGGAAGTCCGGATCACCCGTTTCTGCGCTTTTCTG
>Ga0105245_10003380_pt1 | contig 14293 bp, 12 predicted proteins | sample KBSM54metaG_FD_81523 | JGI IMG/M metagenome (GOLD analysis project Ga0105245, IMG submission 81523) | Miscanthus rhizosphere microbial communities from Kellogg Biological Station, Michigan, USA - KBS M5-4 metaG | ecosystem: Host-associated > Plants > Roots > Rhizosphere > Soil | place... | reverse complement strand
GACGCGATCGAACGCTGGGGTCATGCCCAGCGAATCCGCGTGGCGAACCCTCACCACCGAGAGCGGGAAGTCGCGATCGAAATCGGGCTCCCAGCGGTCGTGGTGGACGACGCTGGTGACCCCGGCGAAGAGGTTCTTCCACGCGCCCGTCAACAGGGCCTCGCGCCGCGGCGTCTGCCGTCCGATCTCGATGCGCTGGCGGTGGCGGAACTGGATGTCGCGCGCCCAGTCCTGCGCGCTCCGATAGGGCGGCCGGCCAAGGCGGCCATAATGATTGCGGTGCAGATGATCATGCGCGTTGATCAGCCCCGGCCGGACCTCACCGTCCGGAAAGGACAGGCTGAGATCGAACGGCCCGACTGGCTCGACGATCCGGCCATCCTCGACCGCGACGGCGCGATTGCCGGCCGAGATCAGCATGCGCATCTCAGCCCTCCCGCCGAAATGCGAGGGCTAGGACGACAGGCAGGCCATAATCCTGCGCATAGAGAACGAACCGACCGGACTTGTCATAGAAATCATAGACATCGGGGCCGATCGCTGCTTCCCGGATGGCGACCGAGGTCAGGCCGGCAGCCTTAGCTGCAGCGAGATGGTCGGGGAGTTCATGGACATGGTGTTCGATTTCCTCGACCTTGCCATGATGGCGAAAGGTCCGGCGATGCCCTGCCGCCCAGGCCGCCGGGTGGAAGTCAGTGACGATCACCAGCGCGCCGGCATCGGCGACGCGGCCGAGCTCCGCATAGGCCGGAACACAGTCGGGCAAATGACCGATTACCAGCCGGCACCAGACCATGTCGAAGCTGCGGTCAGGGAGCGGCAGAGCGCGGACGTCGCCGACCATCGTCTCGATCGCCGGATCGCGCCCCATCACGCGCAGGCCAGCATCAAGCATCTCCGGGCTGAGCTCGACACCCACCGCCCGGGCCGCGCCAGTGCCGCGCAGCCGCCTGCCCGTCCCGCATCCCGCGTCGAGCAGGCGCAGCCCCGTCAGCGGCGGCGTCATTTCCTTGACGAGCTGCTGCTCGAGATGGCTGATCGCCGTCTCGGATCCATAGGTCGGCGCCCAGAGCCGATAGCCTTCGCGCGCGCTCAGGGCGTTCATGCTACTTGCTCCGGCTCCGCACCGACCGGGCGGAGATGGCCATAAGCCTGACGATCTTCCGGCGCCCGCTGCGCCAGCTGTCTCACATTGCGGAGCAGCCGGGGATTGGCGAAATCGCCGCGCTCCCAGCGTCCCTTGGCGAGTATCCTGCCGACCGCCTTGCCCCATGGCCGCGTGCGGCGATCGTGGATCGAGGGGAAGCGGCTGGCCAGCACCGTCTCGAAATCGGTGATCCGGGTGCGTAGCGCCTGGTTCATCCAGGGCACGATCGGCTCTTCATGAGTCATCCAGTTGACCCATTGCGGTTCGGTCCAGGCTTCGAGCGTGTCGGGGGTGCCGGTGAGGGGATCGATATTGCCGTAGGTCCCGGCGCGCTGCGGTGTGGGGGTGTAGAAATAGGTGATCAGCTCCATGGCCGGATTGATGTTCTTGAGCCGCCGGATGAAGCCGAGTGTGTTCTCGATCTCGCGCTCGGGCTCGTCGGGGTCGCCGAAGACGAAGGAGAATTCGGGGATGATGCCGTGCTCGCGAGTCTTGGCGGCGGCGGCCATGATCTGGTCGGTGGTGATGCCCTTGCTCATCTTCGCGAGCACGTCGTCCGATCCGGATTCGGCGCCGCAAAAGATCATCTTCAGCCCCGCCGCCTTCAGCATCCGCCAAGTGTCATCGGAGAAGCGCCCCAGCGCATCGACTCGCGCCTCGCACCACCAGCTGAGGCCAAGCGGCATGAAGGCGGTGGCGATCTCCCGCGCATGCGCCTCGTTCAGGAAGAAGTTGTTGTCGTAGAAATGGACTGAATCCATCCCGTGGTTGCGCACCAGATATTCGAGGTGCGCCGCGGTCCGCTCGGGCGGCTGGACCTTCTCGCGGCGGCCGAACACCGAGATCACACCGCAAAAGCTGCAAGCATAGGGGCAGCCGATCGACGCCTGATAGACGCCCGAGCGGTGACCGAGAAAGGTCGGGTGGAGATATTCGGCGACGTCGATCTTGTGATAGGGCGGATCGGGCAGCTCGGCCGGGCCGAGCCAGAGCCGTTCGGGCCCGATCCAGTGCGATCCGTCCACCTCGCGAAAGGCGAGACCGGCAACCGTCTTCGGGTCGAGATCACCGTCCAGGACCCTGAGCAGTTCGACAAAAGTCTGCTCACCCTGGCCGCGGATCAGCCAGTCGACATAGGGTGCATTCAGCACTGGCGCTGGATAGAGACTGCCGAAATTGCCGCCCCACACGATCGGGATGGCCGGAAACAACGCCTTGAGCGACCGGGACAGCGGCACCGCGCTGACCAGTTGCGGCCCCGGCATCACCGTCAGGGCGATCAACCGGACGGGGTCGCGTCCAGCAGCGCGCATCTCGACGGCAACGCGGATCGTCTCCAGCACGTCGAGATCGGGGATGTTGCCATCGACGATTTCCCAGCTGATCGTCTCGGGGAGCGCCGCGCCCACTGCCATCAGGCTCAGCGGGAAGCGCCGGTTCTTCGGCCGTGTGGCGCGCGGATTGACGAACAAGATCATGGCCGGCGCGCCGTCCAGAGATCGAAGCGGGAGGGCGCGCGCCGGCGACGGACCCATGCCTCGAACGGCCGCATTTCATACCAGAGTGGGTAGCGGACGGGGGTCCGGTGCCAGACAAGGCCCAGCGGTGCCGAGGCGTGAGCGAGGCGCTCCACGGTGAGGAATTCGATGAACGGCAAGCCGAGCAGGTTTCCCGCGCGATCGCCAAAGCGCAGCGCCGCCGCCGCATGCTTCTCGGTCACCATTGCGCCGCCGTCCGTCTCTCGTGCGTAAAACGGAGAATCGAGGATCGCGATGGTGCCGCCTGGTCGCACCAGGCGCGCGGCCTCGGCAAGCGTTGCGCCGAGATCGGTCGCATAATGGAGCGCGGCGTTGAAAACGGCGAGATCGGCGGATCGATCGGGAAGCGGCACGTCCTCGAACGCGGCGACAAGACAGTCGAAGTCAGCCTGATCGCGGAGCGGCCCGGCCGCGCCGAGGCCGTCGATGCTGTCGTCCCGGATATCGATCGCCGTGCAGCAATGACCTTCGATCGCGAGGCGGTAGCTCAGCCAGCCATTCCCCGCCCCCAGATCGAAGATATCGAGAGGCCCGCCAGCCGGTCGCACCACCGTGCGTATGAAGGTGTCGAAGGTCCGCGCCCGGACCGCCCATTGCCGCGCCAGCGGACCGCTCGCGAGATAGGGTAGGCTCAACACTTCGGCACCGCCATGGCCGCGCCCCTCGCCGGCGCGGTGAGCACCATAATCGCTGCGAAACCGCTCCAGCGCCTCGGAGAAAGCCGCCGTCATCGCGCGTCCTCGACGCGTTCAAAACGATAGAGGATATGATCGCCAAGGGCGGCGAGCGGCCCGGCCGCCAGGCGATCGCCATCTTCCAGCAGATTGAGCAGGTTCGGATGCCGCGAAATCCACGGCTCTGCTGCGCTCGGCGGAACGAACAGCCCGATCGCGCGAGTGCCAGTCAGCCGGAACCACGGCGCCAGCGCACGGGTCAGGTCGCGCCGGCGATGATAGCGCACGGTGAACTTCCGTCCGCCAAGCGACGCGGGCACATCGCCGCGCTTTAACCTGCGAAACATGTTGCGAAAGCGTCCCCGCGCCGCCTCGGCGATCATCTCACCCGGGCATAAGCATCCGAACACCACCAGCAGCGCATGACCGCCGGGGCGAACCAGCCGGGCGAGGCTCGCCCCGACCGGGGAGAGATCGGCGACGCAATTCAGCGCTGCGAAATTGGAGAAGACGCCATCGAAGCTTTCGCCCCGCGCAGCAAGCCGCTCGAGATGCTCGGCCGCCATCACTTCCGCCGCACCCTCGCCGAGCTTCAGCGATGCCGCCCTCACCATTGCAGGCGAAGCATCCGTCAGCAGGACCTGCCGGCCATGCGCGACCATCCAGGCAGCGTCAGTGCCGGTGCCGCCGCCTATCTCGAGCAGGCGCGATCCGGCCGGGAACGTCGCCAGCAGTTCATGGCGCACCGCACGCCGCTGCGCCGCGACGCTCAACCACGGATCGAACCGGGCGTCGAAGGCATCGGCGACCGCATCAAAAGCCGCGCCGGCAGGAAGGAGCTCGCAACCCGTCACGATCAGCCCGACAGCGCGACACGCACCGGCTGGGGCGATCGGTAGGCAGCGGCGCGGTGCGCCAGATCAGTCCAGGTCGCGTGATCGACTGACCGCGCCGACACGTCGGCATGCAGCGCATCCCGGACCATCCGGTAAAAAGCAGTGACGAAGGTCCCCTGGAACAGCATCGCCAGTTCGTCGGTGTCCCGCCAGTTGCGGCGCTCGCCGAGCTCGGCAACGACCCGTTCGTGGAAGATCGTGCCGGGCAAGGGATAGGCAACCGACACGCCGATCTCGTCCGGCGCCTCGTCATGGACAAGATCGCGGGTCGCGACGATGTCCTCCCATTGTTCAGACGGATAGCCGAGCTGCAGGAACCAGCCGACGCGGATGCCGTTGCTCTTGAGCGTCCGGGTCGCATGCCGGGCGGCATCGACACGGGTGCCCTTGTCCATGGCATCGAGGATTTTCTGCGAGCCCGATTCCACCCCGAGCCAGACCTCCTCCGCGCCCGCCGCGCGCAACGCTTCGGCGACGCGCGGGTCGATCAGATTGGCGCGCGATTGCAGCATGAAGGGGATGTGCGCATCGCGCTGAAGCAACTCATGCGCGAAATCGACGATCCACTGTTCGGTCATCCCGAAGATGTCGTCGGCGAACCAGATATGGTCGGGTGCGACCTCGGCCTTGAGCCGGCGTATCTCCTCCGCGACATTGGCTGGGGAGCGCTGGCTGTAGCGCCGGCCGAAGGTCGGCTTGGCGCACCAGTTGCAGCTATAGGGGCAGCCGCGCGAGGTCGCGAGATTCCAGGAGAAATAGCCGTGTGCGCCAATCCAGGCGCGCCGATAAGCCTGGGCATCGATCAGATCCCAGGCGGGCAGCGGCACGGCGTCAAGATCCTGCTCCTGCCGGCGCGGGATGGTGCGACGGAGCCGCCCGGCCGCCGCCGGCAGGATCAGGCCGGTGACCTGTGCGATGTCGCCATGGCCGGCAAAGGCGGCGACCAGATCGACCACGCCGAACTCGCCCTCGCCTGTCAGCACGGCATGGGCGCCGGCGCCGAGATAAAGCGCGGCATGGTCCGATGCGTCGGGGCCATTCACTGCGACATGGCACCCGCGTCGGCGAGCGGCGCTGATCATGGCGAGGGCATCGTCACGCCGGTTCTCGGTGCACATCTTGGTGAGGAAGTTGAAATTGTCCTCGATCAGCAGGACGATCGACGGTTGGACCGCATCGAGCGCAGCCTCGAAACTGGCGGCCGAAGGTTCGAAGGTCGCATCGAACAGCGACACCTTGTGGCCGGCTTCGCGAAGGATCGCGGCGGCGAGGAGGGTCGCGAGCGGCGGATAGGGCTTGAGGCGTTCGGACTGCTTGGGGTCGCGCTGCAGAAAGAAGGAATGAGCGACCAGAATCACAAATGCACCCCTCTGAGCGACTCGTCGTTTTCAGCGCGAGCACTCCCGAATTCTCGAAGGAAGTTCAGCCCGGCCGACCCTGGTTAGTGGCGGCGCACCGGCCCGGGGTTCAAATCGATGGTGAGGAAATTTCGCAGCTGGGCGGGTGCCCGTGGAAAATTGCGCGGGAAGGCATGAAGCGTTGAACCTTTCGCCAGGCGAGCGCCACCAACCGAGGACGGTCAACCCGGGTGGGAGGCAAGGCATAACCAGCTTCGGGCATCGGCAGGCAATGCAAGGGGGCGCATCGGAAGGTGCGGCGCCCCTCGCCTGGGCCGCGTCCATCCCTGCCCCATTGGCGAAGGGGGCATGTTTCCGGCCCCTCGGAATCCCGCTCGAAGTCGAAACCAACGAGCCCGAATTGATCACTGCGGTTGCCGAGGCATGTCGCGGTTGGGAGGATGATGCCGATTCCACGGCGCGGCCTCTCTACCTGAACCTGGTGCTCGATCACCATCCCAGCGAAATGGGCGAGCCCGAGATCCGGGTCGAGGGGCAGTATCTCACGATCGAGGGCGGCGGGATCAGAGCCTCAGCCGATGCGGACAATGGCCATGCATGGAGCAGGATTTCCGCATCCCATCTTCTCGACCATGACAGGTTGCGCCGGACGCTGCTCGATCCGGTGATCCTGTTCCTGGTAACGCGGCGCGGGCGTGCACCGATCCATGCCGCCGGTTTCCTCGCCGGCGATCTCGCCATCCTGCTCGCCGGGCCCGCCGGCGCAGGCAAGAGCTGCCTTGCGCTGGCGGCGCATCAGGCGGGGTTCGGACTTCTGTCCGACGACACTGTCTACATAAGCCCGGCGCCGGCCCTCCGCATCTGGGGCATCCCCAGTCCCATCCACCTCTTCGCCGAAGATGCGCCCATTTCCGGTCGGGGTCTCGCGCGTTTTCGCAACGGCAAGCTCAAACATGCCGTGCCGGTTCGCCGAGCCCAGCGCCCGCCCTTCGCGCGGCGGGCGGCATTTTGCGTGCTGGATTTTGGGACCAGCGCTACGCTCCGCAAGATCGACCAGGTCGAAGCGCTCCGCCACTGCGGCCCGCTCGAAGCAGGATTCGACCTGCTCCGAGACCCGATCGAAGCCGCGCTCGAAAGGCTCACCCGCAACGGCGCCTGGCGATTGACGCTTTCGCCGCGTCCCGCCGAGGCCATCGCGCTGCTTGCCGACAATCTCTCCGCGCTCGGCGGGGAGGAGGCGGCATGAGCTTGCACGTCGTCCAGGTGAATTGCCCGATCGACGCTGAGCGGCGCGATCCCGAGGCGTTGCTGGCCGCCTGGCCGACCCTGGCCGCCATCGCCACCGCTACGCAGCGAGCCGGCGCGACCGTGACCGTACTGCAGGCAAGCCACGCCCCAGCCGAATATCGGCGTGACGACGTAACCTATCGCTTCGTCCCCGAGCCGCGTCTGCGTCGCGGCAGTGGCGCCGGAATCCTGCCGTGGCGGCTCGCCGCGGCGGTTCGGCGGGAAGCGCCTGACGTCGTTCACTTCAACGGCCTCGACTTCCCCTTTCACGCCCGAGCCATCTGCGACCTCGGCGTGCCGGTGCTGATGCAGGACCATTCAAGCCGGGTAGAGGAGCGGATCGGCCGCTTCCGTCGCTGGGGCCATGGCAAGGTCAGGGCGGCTGCTTTCACCTCGCGTGCGCAGGCTGAACCCTTTGTCCGCAGCGGCCATCTACCGCGGGATATACCCGTCGTGGCGATCCCGGAGTCCTCAAGCGATTTCACGCCAGGCGACCGCGACGAAGCTCGTCGCGAGACAGGTGTGTTCGGCGCGCCGGCCCTGCTTTGGGTGGGGCATCTTGATCTCCGCAAGGATCCACTCACGATCCTCAAGGCGGTGAGAAAGGCGCTGGACGTATTGCCCAACCTTCAGCTCTGGTGCGCGTTCATTGGCACCGATCTGCTGCCTGAAGTCGAGGCCTTGCTGCGCCAGGATGAGGTGCTGGCGGCGCACGTCCATCTGCTCGGGCGGGCTCCACACCACCGCGTCCAGGTACTGTGCCGTGCCTGCGACATCTTCGTCAGCGCCAGCCGGCGGGAAGGCTCCGGCTATGCCTTGCTTGAGGCCCTCGCCTGCGGCGCCACGCCGGTTGTCACCGACATCCCCGCCTTCCGCGCCCTGACCGAGGACAGGGTTGGCTCGCTTGTCCCGACGGGTGATGCCGATGCCTTCGCCGCGGCCATCATCCTGGCCGTGCGGCAATTGCACCAAGGGTCTCGCGCCCGGATCGTGCGGCATTTCAAGCGCAACCTCGCCTTCGACGTGGTCGGCGCGCGTCTCGTGCAGGCCTATGCGGCGCTCGCGCGCACGGCGGTGCCGACATGAAGATTGCGATCCTCACGCCCGGCGGTGTCGATCGCAGCGGTACGGAGCGGGTCATCCCCCATCTGCTCTGGCAGATCGAGCGGCTGACGCGCGGCGGTGACGAAGTCCATGTCTTTGCTTTCAACCAGGAAGCCGTGCCCGGCCATTGGCCGCTGCTCGGCGCAACGATCCACAATGCCGGACGCAAGCCGCGCTTGCTCACCGTGCTCAGGATGCTGTTCGCCGAGCATCGGCGTGGCGGGTTCGATATCCTCCACGCCTTCTGGGCATTGCCATCCGGCGTTGCCGGCGCGATCGCGACACATCTTCTGCGCGTGCCGCTGGTCCTGACTTTGCCGGGCGGGGATCTCGCGAACCATCCGCGCATCGGTTATGGCGGCGCGATCCGGCCGGGCAGCCGGCTGAAGGTCCGGTTCGCCGCCGCATCGGCGGCGGCGGTGACGGCCGCCAGTCCGGCGATGTGCGATCAGGCTCGCGCCGCCGGGATCGACACCATCCGCATCGCGCACGGTGTCGCGCTCGATCGGTGGCCACAGCGCCCTCCCGTCCGCCGGGATCAGTCCGCGCCGCTGAAGCTCCTCCATATCGGCAGCCTGAACCTCGTGAAGGATCAGGCGACGATGCTGCGTGCCGTGGCAAGGCTCAAGGCGCTTGGCCAGGCCTTCACGCTGGACGTGATCGGCGAGGACACGCTCGGCGGCACCGTCCAGCGGCATGCGGCCGAACTCGGCCTTGCCGATCATGTCCGCTTCCACGGTTTCATGCCTCATGCCGGGCTCCGGCCCTGGATCGAGCGGGCGGACTTATTGCTGGTAAGTTCCATCCATGAGGGCGGCCCGCTGGTGATGCTCGAAGCCGCGATCGCGGGCGTCCCGACGATCGGCACGTCAGTCGGCCATATCGCCGATTTCGCGCCCGACGCCGCGATTGCCGTGCCGGTCGGCGACAGCGACGCGATGGCCGACGCTATCCTCCACCTCGCCGCTGACGAGGAAGAACGGCTTCGTCTCGCTTGGGCCGCGCAGCAGCGTGCCACGAGCGAGGACGCGGACACCACGGCCCGCAGCTTCCGACGCCTATACGCGGTGCTCGGCTCGCGACATCTCACCCCAGCCCCGGCCTACAGCGCCCTTTGGCGGAATCGCGGAGGTGCGGATGCTTAAACATTCAGCCACGCACCATGATTTCGCATCCCGTGACGAAGAGGACAGCTTCTCGTCGCCGCATGCCTTCGGATCGACGGACTGCGATCCGCTCGGGTATGACTCCCGGCCTGAAACAGCGCCTTTCGAAATGCGGGCCACCAACGACAAGCGCAGGCTTCGGCGCCGCTTCGGGCTTCTACTTGTCTGCTTCGACGTAGTGGCAATCGCCGTCGCTATTCTGGTCGCGACGCTGGTTCGCTTCGGCACGCATTTCGCGTCCGAGCTCGGGCAGCTGATGGCGATCATCCTGCCGATTTATCTCATGGTCGCCGCCAACGGCCATGCTTTCCGTCTCGGCGAAGCAATCCATGGCAACGCGCCACGCGGCCGCGGGCGTGCGATGATGGCCTTCCTCATTTCGATCGGCCTGATCCTCGGCATCGTCTTCTATCTGAACGTGAGCGAGAATTTCTCGCGTGGCGCGCTGGCGCTCTCGCTTGTGTCGGGCCTGCTGGCGCTCGCTTGCGCGCGCGGCCTGTTCGCCTGGCTCTCGACGCGCTGGTTTCCGGGATCGATCCTGCAGGAAACGATCATCGTCGATGGCGTTGACGTTCCTGCCGCGCCCGGCGCCACTATCCTCAACGCCGCTTCGCTGAACCTGTCACCCCGGCTCGACGATCCCGCAATGCTCGACATGCTGGGGCGACACATAGAAGGTGCCGACCGCGTGATCGTCGCCTGTCGGCTCGAACGGCGCGATCTCTGGGCGCGCGCGCTCCGCGGCGCGGGAGTCAGCGTCGAGGTCCTGACACCAGAGCTCGATGCGATGCAGGCGATCAGCATCAACATCTTCGACGGCCACACCACGACAGTGGTCGCAACCGGCCCGCTCGGCCATGGCGACCGGGTCCTGAAGCGCTCGCTCGATCTCGCGATCGTCCTGTCGACCCTGCCGGTGACCTTGCCGCTGATGCTGGTCGCGGCCATCGCGATCAAGCTGGAGAGTCGTGGCCCGATCTTCTTCGTCCAACGACGGATCGGCCAGGGAAACCGGCTGTTCCGGATGTACAAGTTCCGCAGTATGCGCGCCGCGGCCGGTGACCAGGATGGCACCACCTCGACCGCTCGGAACGACCGCCGCATCACGCGCGTCGGCGCGTTCATCCGCCGGACCAGCATCGATGAGCTGCCGCAGGTCATCAACATCCTGCGTGGCGAGATGAGCGTTGTCGGGCCACGTCCGCACGCCATCGAATCGCGCGCCGCGAACACGCATTTCTGGGATCTGGAGCGGCGATACTGGGATCGGCACGCAGCCAAACCGGGCATGACCGGGCTGGCACAGGTGCGCGGCTTCCGCGGGTCGATCAGTGACCAGGGCCAGCTCGCGAGCCGGGTGAATTCCGATCTGGCCTATCTGCAGGCTTGGACGATCTGGAGAGACCTCGCGATCATCGGGCGCACCTTCCGCGTCCTTGTTCACGACAACGCTTTCTAATTGGGCTTTTTGATCTGGAAGAAGGGAGAAGTGGAATGAAGTTACGAACAGCCATTCTGGGCATCGCGACAATCGCTTTGTGCTCGTCAGCGGTTGCCTATGCCGGCGCGGTTCGGCCGGCAAAGGCGCGTCCGATCGCAAAGTCGTCGCTGAAGGTGAGCCGTGCTTCGGCAAAGCTCCGCGGCGCGAACAAGGACAGCAAGACCGTCCCGATCGTGCTGGCCGGTGCGGCCGCTGGCGGTGCAGCGATCTATCTCGCCACCAAGGGCGACAACAAGGCAAGCCACTAGGGTCGAGGCGGGGCTTTGGTGACGGTGTGGCGTGATCGCCCCACCGTCATCAGATCCCGCATCGCTCGCGGCCGGAAGCGATTTCGGCCATATCGGTGTAGGGTTTATGACATTCGCTCCAGCGATGCCGCTTGAGCGCGGGGGCAGTGCGCGCTTCGAACAGCGCGCGGCGATTGCAGCCCTCACGCTTGTCGGCTCGAGCTTTCTGTTCGGCGGCCAGAGCGTCGAGCCGATGTTCGTGCAGTCGATCTCCCAACTGGTCGCCGTGCTTGCGATCGGCTTTCTGTGCGTATCGGCGTCCGGCACGTCGCTCGCGCCGGGGGCCAGGCCGATGCTCGCGATCGCGGGATCGGTGCTCGCCCTGATCCTGATTCAGCTCATCCCGCTTCCCTATGGCATCTGGTCCGCCTTGCCGGGCCGCGAGGTCGCCGTTGCAGCCGTGCAGGCTGCCCGGATCAGTACACCCTGGCACGCCTTGAGTGAGGACCCCGGCGCCACGATTCAGTCCGCACTGACATTGCTACCCGCGCTGGCGATGCTGCTTACCTGCCTGATGCTGGACAGGCAGGGACTGAGGCGGGTCATGCTCGCCATCCTGATCTTTGCGGGCGTGTCGCTCCTGCTCGGCTGGCTGCAGATGCTCGCCGGCATCCAGAGCCCGCTCTATTTCTATGGCGATCAGCACGATCGCCAGTCGATCGGCCTGTTCTCCAACCACAATCATCAGGCGGACTTGCTCTGCCTCGGCGTGTTGATGACCGGAGCGATGCTCTTTGCACTGAGCTCGCGTGTCGACATGCTCCGGCGCCGCGGCGTGCTGATCGCGATCCTGACCGTTGCCGTGTTCGGGCTCGGCGTCCTTTCCAGCGCGTCGCGGATGGGCGCGGCCTTGTTCATCCCAGCGGCGGCCGTCACGATTATCCTGACGGCGATCGACGCCCGAACCCGCAAGGTCACGCCGCCCGGCCTTGCTGCCATGGCGATCATCGCCTTGATCGTCGCCGCGCTCGGCTGGGCCGGGTTCGACCAACTCCTGGCGCGCTTCCAGACGTCCGTGGACCTTCGCAGCACGATCTGGCCCGACGCCTGGTATCTGGCGAAGAGCGTCTGGCCGATCGGCACCGGCTTCGGCACGTTCGACCAGGCCTATCCGCCGATCGAGAGCCTCGCCGGGGTTACACCGCTCTTCATCAACGCTGCGCATGAGGATTATCTGCAGCTTGCGATCGAGGGCGGCGCGCCGGCCTTGCTCATTCTCCTCGCCTTTTTCGGCTGGTTCATACTGCAGATCGTACGCCTGGCACGCCGGCGCAGCGGGATGACCGGCTGGTTCGCCGCAACCGGCATTCTCGTCCTGCTGGTCCATTCGGCGGTCGACTATCCTTTGCGCACGGAAGCGCTCTCGACCGCATTCGCGGCTCTGTGCGCCGTCCTGAACATGGCCGTGCAACCGGCATCTCCCCGCCGCCCCGTCACCCAGAAAAGAATCCTTGAACCCGTGCTCACCACCGCAGGATATTCGCGATGAGACTTCTTCTTTCCGGTCTAGGCACCGCCACGCTTCTCCTCCTGGGCGGATGCGCCTCCACCTCGGCGGGGGTGCCAAGCGAACAATCCTATGTGAATTTCCCGCCGCCCAGCGCCGTGGACCATGTCCAGGACTACGAGATCGGCCCTGGCGACACGCTGAGCGTCAATACATTCCAGGAGAAGGACTTGACGCTCGATCATGTGGAAGTCGATGCCAGCGGCAATATCCTGCTGCCGTTGATCGGCAGCGTCCATGCCGCCGGCCTGTCCTCGGCCGCGCTCTCCACCGAGATCCAGAACCGGCTCGCGAAACGCTATCTGCGCGATCCGCAGGTCTCGGTCATCGTCACCTCCGCTGTCTCGCAGAAAGTCACGGTCGAAGGCTCGGTTACCCAGGCGGGGGTGTTCGAGGTGAAGGGCGAGATGACGCTGTTGCAGGCGCTGGCGCTGGCCAAGGGGCCCAACCGCACCGCCCGGCTTGGCCGCGTGGTGATCTTCCGGACGATCGAGCGGCAGCGCAAACTGGCGGTCTTCGATGTGAACGCCATCCGCCGCGGCGAGATGCCCGATCCCCAGATCCTGGGTGACGATGTCGTCGTCGTGCCCTTCTCGAACGGCAAGGGCGCGTTCCGCGATCTCATCTCGGCGCTGCCGTCCTTCGGCGTCTTCGCTGCCTTCAACAATCTCTGATCCCGGCACGCTGCCCAACCGAACAGGGTTCACATGTTTAGACGAGATCTGATTTTGGCCACCGATGGCTGGACCTTCGAAGCCCGGCCCGAAACGGCGCGTGAAACCGGGCGCGACACCGGCCCCGAGCCGAGGCGCGGCATCGGGCGGGACATCGACCTGCAGCGGATGCGGCTCATCCTGCGCCGGAACCGTTGGATCATCCTTGCCTGCATGATGTTTTTCCCGCTCGCCGCGATTTTCCTGACCGCTGTCTCCACGCCGGAATATCGCGCCACCGCCTCGATCCAGCTCGAACAGCAATCGACTCGGGTGCTGAAGGGCGACGAGCCCCAGCCAGGCGATTCCAATATCTTCGATGCCGAGCGTTTCCTGCAGACCCAGGTCGATATCCTGAACAGCCGCTCGCTCGCGATCCGCGTCGGCGAACGGTTGCAATTCTTCCACGGGACCGACTTCCTGACCGCGATGGGAATCGTCGTAAAGCCAGTCGGGACCCCGGCTGAGCAGGCGCGCAAGCTCAGGGAGCGGACGATCCGGGCATTGCAGGGCAATCTGCAGATCTCCCTGCCACGCAACTCGCGCGTGGCGTCGATCTCGTTCAACAGCCGCGACAGGGACATCGCCGCTCGGGTGGCGAACGCCTATGCCGAGGCGCTGATCGCCGACAATCTGGAGCGCCGGTTCAAGGCCTCCTCCTATGCCCGCGACTTTCTCGAAGGGCAGCTCGAACAGGCCAAGGGCAAGCTCGAAACTTCGGAGCGGGCCGCAATCCTCTATGCGCGCAATGCCGGCCTGATCGACACCGGCCCGGCTGCCGGCGCGCCAGGCGAACGCGCGCGCTCGCTGGTGACCTCGAGCCTCGTCACCATGAACGATACGCTGACCGGCCTGACGGCGGAACGGCTGCGAGCCCAGGAACGCTGGGAACGGGCGCGCAACACGCCGCTGATGAGTTTGCCCGACGTGCTCGGCAATCCCGCCATCCAGGAACTGACCCGGAGCCGGGCGGACCTGTCGTCGACCTATCAGAAGGAGCAGGAAACCCGGCTCGCCGACTATCCGACCGTCCGCCAGGCCAAGGCGGAGCTCGACGAGACCAACGCCCAGATCAACCAGCTCGCGCTTTCGATCCGGGATTCGATCCGCGAGGG
>Ga0105245_10003377_pt1 | contig 14304 bp, 6 predicted proteins | sample KBSM54metaG_FD_81523 | JGI IMG/M metagenome (GOLD analysis project Ga0105245, IMG submission 81523) | Miscanthus rhizosphere microbial communities from Kellogg Biological Station, Michigan, USA - KBS M5-4 metaG | ecosystem: Host-associated > Plants > Roots > Rhizosphere > Soil | place: Michigan... | reverse complement strand
GGTTCGGCGATCCGCGAGGGGCGCATCTGCCTGGTGCAAGTACCAGGAGTCTCGCATCCCTGCGGACCGCTACCCGGACGAGCTTGCCGAGACGGCGGCCGCCGCGCCGGCGGCCGAGGAGTCCGCGTTTGCTGCGAGGCGTTGGACGACGAAGGCTGCGAAGAGCAGCAGCCCGGGCTCGATCGCGTCGGGGCCGGGGAGCGTGATCTTGACTGGGCGCTTGCCCCAGCTCTTGCCGTCGAGCACGGCGAGGTCACGTCCCCGCTCGCGGAGGGCGTAGCGCTCGCGTAGTGCGCTGACCGGTCGGAGCTGGAGATCGTGGCCAGCCCAGCGGAGGGTGCCGCCGCGTCGGATGTCGCGCGGCCTGAACTCGCCAACGATGGCTCGGTCGTGATCGGTCGCTTGGATCACGCGCTGCCAGACGCCGCGGCGGTGAGGCGCCACGTGTCGTCGCCGGCCCGGGCGGTCGCGTCATTGGAGAACAGTCTTTCGAGTCGGATCAAGCCGACGTCTCCGAGGGTGTCGAGACGGCGGTCGTCCGCGTACGGGGCCACGAGGTCGGCCACGGTCGCGCCCGGGTCGGCGGGCGGCGTACCGCCGTTCGCGCGGGTGAGACGAACGGAAGCCTCGAACGCCTCGGCCTCCTGCCTGCTCACGAACTGGCGGAAGTGACGGGCGCGGTTGGCCCGCCAGCGCACGACGTCGACCGTCGTGCCGTTCTTGTATGTGCGCGTCTGCACCCTCTTATCCGGTGGCGCGGGGGCGCCCGTCCGGGCACCGAGCGGTCACTCGGTGGCGGCGCGCCCGGCAGGGAGCGGTCGGCAAACCCGCATCAGTGCTGGAAGCCGACGCCCGGACTCGAACCGGGGACCCCTTCATTACGAGACAACGACGAGTGAGGAACGGCCGTCCGCGCAGGAGCACGGAAGTCCACGAAGTTCCGGGAAATACGGCCGATTGGCGCCAACACGAGAGAACAGTCGAACCCGCGCTTGTCCGCCCTCACGTACCCGACCTGTACCCGGCTTCGGCTCGCCCCCCCGAGCGCGCTCAGGTCAGGTGGCGATCAGCGCGAACCCGTCGGCCGACGGCGGGGGCCGAGGTCAGCCTGCCACCACCTGGCATCTGACGCGTATTGCGTATGGAGACCGTCCGGGCTGGACGGGCGATCGTCGATTCGACAAGACGTTCCGTCTAGCCGCGCCGTGACACCTGCCGCGCAAGGTGCGACCCAATGTGCGTCTCCAGTCCGAGGGCCTTCGGACGTAGCTGTGCGACATCGTCTCCTGCCTTTGCGGTTCGGGATTCGCCGGGCCGTCGATCCCGGAGCCTCTGTAGCGCGCTCGGTTCAGCTCGAGCGGTGAGCGGCTCGAGCGCACGACGAAGGCTAATTGGTGCGCCACGGACTACCCGGACGTCGCCGTAACTCGCCGCCCCCTATGCGTCGGGCTCGCAGATGCCGAGCGATGGAGCCTGGGAACATCGCCATCGCGATCTACGCGACAAGGGCGGCGACAAGCGTGACTGAGTGAGCCGCTGGCCTGAGGTCTTCTTCGTGAACGAGTCTCGCGACGTCATCCGGACTGCGCGCGTCAGGTCGGATCCGCAAGTCCAAGGGCTGCCAGCTCGCGTCGAACGTAGGCAGGGTTCAGATTCCTTCCGGTTATCGCGGAATCAAACGGATCCTGTGTCGCGCCGGAAGCCAGAAGCGCCAGTGCCTCAGCAGCGTGCCTGCGAGCCGTGGGCTCGTCTCCGACCGCTGCGCTCGCCCGAGCCAGTCGAAATCGAAGCACCGGCCAATCGGGAGCCAGCGACACCGCTTGATCTAGCAGCGCGCACTGCTCGATGGGCGACGGATCCTTGTCCGCATAGGCGGCTTGCGCATACTTGACCTCCGCCCGAAGCATGAGAGCCGCGGCCTGCGCGTCTGTCGGATGATCGACACGGCCCAGCAGCTCAAAGGCCCTGTCAAGCGCGTCGTCGCTCATGTCGTAGTGAAGTGCGCCGTATGCCCACCAAATGCTTGCCCACGACCGATCCTCACCAAGCGCGGCAAGCGCGGATGCGATGATCATCATGTCGCCCAGCCGTGCGTCCTCGGGGTTCTCGGGCTCGGCGAGTTGAGCGATCAGCGCGTAGGCAGCGTTGATGGCTGGGACATCCGAGTACGTCACCGCGACACCCAGATGTTCGAGATACGCGGCACGCCGTCGATCATCCGCCCCGTGATCGTTACCCGGTAGGACCCGATCTGCCTCGAGACCTCGAACACACCTTCTGACTCGTTGCTCACGCGCAGGATCGCCTCGCGAACAACCGCTCGTTCGCCCCCAAGTTCCTGAGTGAGTTGAGCGAGGTTGTGCTTTCCGCCCTGGCCGAAGATATGCTCGAGGTCATTCGGGTTGCGCATGACCGCGTTCAGCGCTTGATCTTGCTTGCGAGTTAGCGCCGTGACGGTCCGGACTGCCGCAGAAGCCTCTTCTGCGGCAGTGGAGCTTCCGCCGTCGAAGAACCAGCCCCACACCCTCCGTACAGCAGGCTTGGCGACGCGCTGAGCGATCGCCTTGGCCGCGACCACTCCGCTGACTGCACCGGCAACATACTCCGGGTCATGGTCTTCCTCCACACCCTGTGGGCCCGCGTAGCACTGTCCTGCCGAATGCACTCCGCAAGAGATCTCGTCGATGGTCACGGTTGTGCCTGGCTTGACGTTGACCGTGTCACCACTGGCGCCACCCGCGTCCACGTTATGGCCGTCGACCTCCACGTACGTAACCGGGTTCCCGGCCGCCAGCGCATACCGGTTCGCAGTGAGCCGGTCAAGCGACAGGCCGAGGTTGGCGAGGACGCCGTCGTACTGGTCGATCTGGAGGAACCGCCCCGACGAGCGCGAGAAGCGCCGGGCGCCCATGTCGAGCGTGTTCGAGTCCGCGTCGAGACGCTTGCCTGTGTAGCGGTACGGCTCGACCCCGAGTGAGAAGCCCGCTGCCGCCTTGGTCAGATTCGTGACGGCTGATCCATACGCGGTGTAACCGTAGGAGGCTTTCGGCGCGCCCGCCTGATCCACGAGCAGGCTCACCGAGCGGTGCGGGTCGTACAGCAGGCTGTAGCGGTTCGTGTTGTCGGTCATCGTCGCGCGCTGTCCGAGCGCGTCGAACAGGTACTTGCGTGTCGCCGACGTCGCGCCTGTCAGCGTTTCCTGGGAGAGCCGGTCGCTCGCGCCCAGATAGCTGAACGAATAGTTGGTCGTCGAGCCCGAGACGGTGTTCGCCTGTGCGACCGGCCGATCGAGCGGGTCGTTCGTCCACGAGACGGTGCTCACGACGACGCCGGAGCCGTTGTACGCGCGGTACGTGGTGAGCCGGTTCTTGTAGTCGTACGTCCAATCCTCGAGCAAATCGGAGCCCGAGCCGGGGCATGTCGTGCCGGCGTAGGTGGATTTGACCTTGCAGTCCTGGTTGCCGTAGCCGTCGTAGAGGAACTTCACCGTCGTGCCGCTCTGCGCCTGTGTCGCCAGCCGGAGCCCGCTGTACGTCCGCGTGATGGCGGAACCGGGAGTGGGTGTCTCCGTGGTGACGTTGCCAGAGACGTCCAACGTGAACGCGGTGGACAGGCCGGCGCCGGTGTTCTCGGCGGTCAGCCGGTCGCGGGCGTCATAGGTCCAGGTCGCCGTACAGGTCGCCGCGTAGCACGATGCCGCAGCGTCCGGCCCCTTCAGCTGGAACGTGTCGCTCACCCGGTTGCCATTCACGAACACCCCGCCCGTGACGTACGAGAGCGTGTGCTGCTCGATCATCGCGCCGGCGGCGTTCTTGTTCGTCAGCGTCTTCAGCAGCCCGTTGTTGAAATACGTTCGCGCAGAAGACTGCTCCGCCACCCAGGCGCCCGAACCGCCCTTCTCCAGCGTCTGCGACGCCAGCTCGCCCCGATCCGTGTAGCCGTACAGGAGCTGCTCGTCGTCCGTCGTTCCGCCGGTCGCGAAGTCGTCGACCTGTGAGGTCGCCCGATCCAGCGAGTCGTACGCGAACGTCGACACCCGGCCAGCGGTGACGGTCGAGCCACCCGATGTTTCCTCGCGGTTGGCCTCCTCGCTCGCGCGGTTGCCGTGCAGGTCGTACCCGTAGAGCGTCGCGAGCCAGTTCGCGGAACCCGGCTTTGGTACCCGTACCTTCGTCTGCTGGTCGAGGCTGTCGTAGGTGAGCTCGATCGGGAGTGGCGTCTGCCCTGTCTGGATCAGCCCGGTGGCTTCGAGCGCGTGGGTGAGGTTGCCGTCGGCGTCGTAGTCGTAGGTCGCCCGCTCACCCCCGTCGTCCAGCAACGCGCGCACGAGCCCGTCCGGGCTGTAACGCCACGACATCGCCCGGTATCCGTCCAGCACTCCCGGCTGTCCGACCAGCTCGGGGATGCGGTTGGTCTGCCAGCCCTCGGCGGTGTAGTCGAACCGTTGCTTGGCTAGCGCAGGCTCCTGCTGCGTATAGATCGCGCCGGTGTCCCAGTAGGTGTTCTGGGTCTTCTCCGCGTCAGTCACCGCGCCCGCGGTCGCCGCCGTCGTGGGGAGGCTCGTCCACAACAGGCGGCCGTCCGCGTCGTAGGCGTTGTGCAGGTAGGCCTGCGTCGTCCCGGTGGCGGCGGGCAGCGTGGTCTTCACCAGCCGTCCGAGTGCGTCGTATCCGTAGCTCTCGACGTAGTCGCTGAAGGTGGGGCCGCCGGAGGCGGCGTCGTAGGCGCGCGGGGAGATCAGCCGCTTGACATTCCCGAGCGGGTCGTACTCCCATTTGGTGGTGATCGTGCGACCGGTGTCGTGCGGCTGCACCAAGCTGACCCGCTCGCCGCGGTCGCCGTAGCCGGTCGTGGTGACCTTGCCGAGCTCGTCGATCTCGCTCGTGACCTGGCCGTTCTCGTCGTAGCCCGTCTCGGTGGTCTTGCCCGCCGGGTTCGTGGTCTTCACGAGCCGGTGTGCGTCGTCGTACTCGAACTTCGTGGTGTACGACGCCGACGTGTACAAGTACGGGTCGGCCGCCGGGTCAGGGCAGATGCTCAGCCCGGCGGCGCCCTTGGGGGCGGTGGTGGAGCGCAGGTCGCCCGCGAGGTCGTAACAGCTCTTCGTGACCCGGGTCTTGGCGCTGTCGACGTTGCCCGACCCGTCGACCGCGTACTCGGTCACCGACAGCGGCCGGTCGAGCAGGTCGTAGGCGGTCTCGGTGACGAAGTCGTCCGCGTAGGCCGATCCGGAGGGGGCCGTGTTCACGCCGCGCGGCTTGGTGATCCGCGTGACGCGGCCGGCGGCGTCGTACTCGGTCTTCACGCTGGTGGGGCCGCCGTCCGCCGCTGCGCGCGGGCCGGTCTCGAGCGTCGTTCGGTCGAGCGCGTCGAGCGTCGTCGTGGTCGTGGCGCCGTTCGAGCCGTCGCCGCGGCCATAGTGCGCCGCCTGCACGGTGGTGGGGTTGTCGTTGGGGTCGTAGGCCTGGCTCTGCCAGATCAGCAGGCCCGGCGTCAGCGTCGACGACTTGGGGGTGGAGGAGCGGCGCTCGCGCCCGAACGCGTCGTAGTACACGTGCAACGAGTCCGCGTCGGACGGGGCCTGGCTGGAGGCGTGGGTGGGGTCGCGCTGGAAGACCGGCAGGCCGTCGGCGCGGTAGGTGGCCTCGGCGACACCGCCCGCCGCGTCCGTCATCTTCGTCGCAAGCCCGTTCGCGTCGTAGGTGTCGAACGTGGTGGTGCGGGTGATCCCGTCGCCGTTGGCAGGCAGCGTCTGGGTGGCGAGCGTGGCGTTCGCGTTCCAGGTGTTCGTGGTGATGTTGCCGAGCGGGTCGGTGATCGTCTTCACCAGCCCCGTCGTCGTGTCGCCCGGCGACGCCGTGTAGGTGAACGTCCACGTGTAGTCGCTCGGGTTGCCGGTCGTGGCGTTGCCGCGCGGTTTGGTCAACGAGGCGAGCTGGGAGATGTGGCCGATCGCTCGTCCGGTTTCCCAGTTGCCGGTGACGTCGTTCGCGTCGATGGCGCTGTTCGCGTACGTGTAGGTCGTCTCGTTGCCGAGCTCGTCCTTCTCGGAGACCAGCAGCCCGTTGGGGTTGTAGGCGTACTCGGTGAACTCGCCGGTCGGCTGGACGAGCTTGTGGACGTGGTTGAGCGGCGCCGAGGCGGTCCACTCGACCTGTGTGGATTGGTCGAACGGATCGACGATCTCGGTCACCTTGCCCTCGCTGTCGAGTGTGTACTGCCACTCGCGCGAGAGCGGCAATGTCACCGTGGTGCTGCTCGCGGAGGGGTAGGCATAGGTCGTCTTGTTGGTCGAGCCGCCGAGCCGGTTCGTGCGGCCGAGCAGCCGGCCCGTGTTAGCGCCGCTGGTTGCGTACTCGAACTGGGTCTCCTGGCCCTTGAAGTCGATCACGGAGAACAGCACGGGCGACTGTGTGGTGCCAGGGAACGGGTGCTGGCGGCCGGCGAGCGTGCCGATCGCGGGGCCGGTGCCCGCCGTGTTGAGGTAGGCGAATACGCCGGTGCGGTCGGGGGTGGGCATCCCGTCGTCGCCGGGTCCGCCCTTCTCGGTGATCGAGCGGAGGTTGCCGTCCTCGTAGTAGGTGAACTCGAGCACGTGCCCGACGTGATCCGTCAGTGTCTTGAGCTTGCCGCGCATCGCCTGGGTCGGTGTGTCCGCCTTGGCCCAGTAGGTGAGGGTGAAGTCGCGGCCGCCCGCGTCGGTGACGGCGGTGACGCGCTTGCCGATCCCGTAGGGGTCCTCGCCGGCCGCCGGGGTCGCGAGCGAGTAGGTGAGCTCGTTGCCGTTCGCGTCCGCGACCTTGGTCGGGTAGCCGGCGGCGTCGTAGACGAACCGGGTTCGGTCGGGCTTCCACAGCTCCCAGCCGGTGCCGGTCTGCTTGAGGTACAGCTCGACCCCGGCCGGGGCGGTGTGGTACGTCCCCGCCGCGTTTCCTTCGAAGCGGTGGTAGCTGCCGTCGCCGTCGGTGAGCCCGACCCATTTGTCGGTGCGCCCGGCGGCGGTGTCTGCTGCGTTTGGGTGGATGTCGAGCGGCAGCCCAAACGGGGTGAGCGAGCTGATCGCGAGCGACCAGTTGTTGCCAAGCGGGGAGACGGATCCGTGCTCGAGCGAGTTGTAGGTGAGGTTGACGACGGTGTCGATCCCGCGACCCGGCTCAGATAGCGGCGTCCACGAGACGACGCTGTTGCCGTTCGCCAGGTTGACGTGACTGGCGAGGCCGCCGCCGAGCTCCTCGTCGTCGTAGGCTTGGTAGCGCTCGAGCCCAAGCTCTACGGGCATGTCGTCGGTGACGGTCACCCACGACTCGTGAGGCTTGTTCCCGTTCGTCGCGAAGTAGCTCGACGTGGCGGTGTCGTAGAGATCGACCTGCAGCCGGTAGCGCGCGCGGAGCACGCCGGTCGGCAGCTGGGGCGGTTCGATCTCGAGCGTGACGTTCCGCTGCTGGCCGGCGCCGAGGTCGGCGCCGATCGAGACGTCGCCCGAGTCGACCACCGTGGGGGTCGCGTCCGCCGAGAACCAGCGATAGCGGAGCTTCGTCGTGGCGGAGGGCCAGTTCGAGCCGCTCGTGTTGCTCAGCGACACCTCGACCGGGTACACCGCACCGGCGCCGCCGGCGGTGGTTTCCTTGATGGCGAGCGCGGCCATCGCGACGTCGTCGACCGACCCGCCCGTGTTCCACTGGGTGGTGAGGCCGCCGCCGGCGTCGTTCGTGTCGGTGTCGGCGACCGCCGCGGTTTGCTGCCCGAAGTCGTGCTGGTCGAGCTTTGTGATCCCGCTGCCGGCGGCGAACGCGCCTGTGCTGCCGAAGCCGCTGACCAGCAGCGTCGCCGCGTAGGTCTCGACCGACGCGCCGGTAGTGAGCGTGACCGCCGGGTTGGCCTGATCCTCCTCGGCCACGCCATAGTCCTCAACGGCGGTGTCCATTCCCGAGCCGGCGGTGAGGGTGAGCACCCAGGCGACCTTCGAGGAGCTGCCAAACCCACTCAAGGCGACCGTCTGGGTTCCCGTCGGGATCCCGGAGCCGAGGAAATAGGCGTAGCCGAGCATCGGCTCGGTCAGGGTGTCCGCCGCCGGCGACGCCTGCTTGCCCAGCGCGACCCCGCCGTAGGTGACGGTCCCGTTCTCGTCGGTGGCGGAGCCGTTCTGCGCGACAAACACGACGACCCCCCTCGGGGTGCCGACAGGCGTGTGGCTGAACGTCGTGCCAGTCGTGAACACCCCCGACTTGGTCAGGGCGTCGAACCCGAGCGAGCCACCCCCACCGCCCCCTCCGCCGCCGGTGGTGCCGGCCGCCATCTCGAGCGGCACGTCCGTCGTCGCGATGGTCGCCTGGTACCTGCTGCCCGACGTGTTCGCGACGCTGATCGGGTAGCCGGACGAGACGGTCACGTTGCCGTCCTCGTCGTACGCCTTCGTGGTCAGCGTGTGCGACCCGTCATACACCGGCAACGAGAGCGTCTGGAGGCTCGCCGAGTACGGTGAGCCCTCGTCGCTCGCGAACCGGTCGCCATCCACGAAGAACTCCACCTTCGAGACCGCCACGTCGTCGCTCGCGGCGGCGTTGACCGTCCACGCCCCGCCGCCGCCGGGCGTCGCGGAGCTGACCGACGTCGAAGGGGCGGCCGAGTTGGCCCGGGTCACGGCGACCGCCTGTGACGTGGTCACGTTGCCCGCCTCGTCGGTCGCCTTCGCGGTCAGGCTCGAGCCGCCACGGCCGCTGGTGACCCAGGACACCTCGTACGGCGCGGTCGTGTCTGGCGAGCCGATCGGGGTCGCGCCGTCGAAGAACTCCACCTGCTCGACGCTGCCGTCGTCGAGCGCGCCCGCTTTCAGCGTGACCGTGCCCTTCACCAGCTCGCCCGGCTGCGGCTGCGAGATCGCAACGGTCGGCCCCACAGCGGCGGAGTCATCCTCGAAGGTCACGACCAGCTTCGGACGCAACGCGACCGAGCCCGGGAACCCGTCGGCGGCAAACGACTGGGTCGGCTGCGAGCCGTTCTCGGAGCCGTAGCGCACGATCAACCCCAGATGCGACTTGGAACCGTCGACCCAGTCCTGCACCAGACTCGTCATCGGGATCGACTCCCAGTGCACATTCGTTCCGCCCGACCCCCCACCCGCGGAGGCGGCGTCGTAGTCGCCGCCGGGTGTCGCCCAGTTGACGCCGCCCTGGTACTCGCGCGCGTTCCAGGTCGCGCCGCCCTCCTCCCACCACGCCGAGATCCGGTGCGCCTCCAACGCGGAGGCGCTGGTCGACTGCAACGCGTACAGCTGCAGCTGCGCGTCGGTCACCGTCACCCCGGTCGGCACCGAATGCAGATCAAACTGCAACAACGTCCGCGTGGTGCTGCCGCTCGCCGAGCCGACCACCAGAAACGAGCTGTTGCCCTGCGGCGTGTTCGGCGACCCCGAGGAGATGTACGTGCCCTTCGCCGAGGAGCTGATGAACCCCGGCTGCACCGTCACCGTCGCCTCACCCGTCGCGGGCAGCAACGCCTTCACCTCGTTCGACGAGTACGACACCTCCCCCGAGCCGGGGTCGATCACCGTTACGACCTCGTACCAGAACGTGCTGCTCGACTTGGCGGTCGTATCCCGGTAGCTCTGCAACGCCGAATCGGTCAGCGTCGCGATCAGCGTCGCCGCCGACGGGGTGAACCCCGCGCTCGCCGAGCGATGCACCTCAAACCGCTTGAACCCCGGGATCGCGCCCGCCGGATAGTGCTGCCAACGCAGCTCCGCGCCGTCCGAGTGGACGCTCAGCGCCGGGTCGACCTGCACCCCCTCGCTCGACCAGCCGACCTCCAGATACGGCGCGGAGCTCGGGTCGCCCCACAGCGACGAGCGGAACCACCAGCCGTTCCAGTTGTTCCCCTGGCTCTCGTCGAGGATCAACCCGTAGTTGGCAACCGACCCGTTGACCATCCCTTGCAGCGCCGAGGTCAGCGCCGCGCCCGACCACGTGCGCCACGTCTGAATCGGGGTCGACCACGGATACGGGAACGTCATCGTCGCCAACGTGGTGGCGTCGATCTGCCCCGAGATCGCCGACCACGGCGTCGACGCCGACCACCCCGCCGTCAAACGGCGCAGCCGCACCGTTCCCGCGTCATTGCCCTGACACGAGCCCGGATAGCAGTTCTCGAAAAACATGTGCAGCGTCGCCGACGAGACAGTCGCGGCCGGCGGGATCGACGCCAGATCGAACGTCAACACCCCCATCCGGTTCGGCGACCCAACCCCGTACGGGCCGACCGAGATCGTCGACTCGATACTCGGATTGCCACCGTTCACCGTGTCGTACCAGCCATCCGCCACGTCCGGCTGCGAATACACCGTCGGATCAAGCGCCACCGGAAACACCCGTTCCGGATCGGAAAGCCACTTCTCGTCGATCGCCACCGTGGCCAGGAACGAGCCGTCCTTCTGCTCGCTCACCTCGAGCGAGGCCATCCCCGGCGCCACGCTCAACGCGTGCGGAATCGCCGCCGGGTCGTCCAACCGCGACGTCTCAAACGACGAGTCCCCCACCACCGGCGGCAACAACACAAACTCCGGCTCCGAGGCACCGTTGACGAAGAACGCCCACGGCCCCCGCTCGCCAAGCTGCTCCGCCCGCCACGTATCACCGCTCTCAGGCCGCAGCCGAACCGTGTACGACGCGGGCGCGCCAGGCTTGCGCAGCACGATCGTCTCCTTCAACCCGTCCGGCAGCACCGCATACTCCACATCCACATCCGGGTACACACCGCGATACACAACCGCGCTCGTCGCGTCCTTCGCGCCAGACCTCCCCGGGACGGCGCCCTCCAGCGAGAACCCCATCCGCTTGCCATGCGAGACAAACGAGACCAGCCCCTCCTTCGACTGCTCCGCAAGCTCCACCGTGAACCGGTTCGCGCCCGACTCCCACCCCACACCTGCCTTCGTCGACGCGACAAGCGACGAATCGATCTCCTCCCATTCCCCCGACGCACGATCGAGCCAATGCTGCGACTGCCGCGTCAACCGCGTCTCAAACGACCCATCCGCCCGCTCAAACGTCTTCGATCGCGCACCACGCAGCTCCACGACTTCACGCTCGGGATCCGTGTCGGCTTTGGCGGCGCCGGCCGGATCAGCGTCCCACGGGCCAGGAAGCAACAGCACAGCCGCACACAGCACGCCGACCGCTGCGAACAGCCCAGCACCCGACCGACCGACAACACGCGCGACCCAACTGCGCGAGAGCCAAACCCAGAACCGAGGCGACCCCACGGCGACCCCCTAGAAATGTGTCCAACAGGCAGCGCGGTTCATACACAGCCCATCGGACGACACCGTCCGCACGGGCGAAGGCCGCGAAACTCGCGCCGCGGTCGCGTGAGCGCGGGACTCTAAGCGAGGTCAGGGGTGCGCCTGAGAACGGCGCGCACGGTTGACGGCCACCACTGACGACCGCCGTGCACGGTCGGCACCCGACTCGCGTTGAGATCGGCGGCGATCTGCTGGTAGCTGCGGCCGCTGGCACGAGCGACGCGCATACGGGCGAGGACTCTCGGCGGAACGGATGGCTTGCGTCCGAGTGGGATGGGCGGCCGACGGGCGAGCGCTGCTTGGCGTCGCTCGGCTGCGAGGCGCTCCAGCTCGTCGACGGGGATCAGCGGGTGCCCCGTGGGCGTCTCGATCGTCTCGAGGTACGGGAGGAACCGATAGAGGCTGGAGCGGCTGACGCCGAGCGCCTGCGCGGCCTGGGTCGGGGTGTAGGCGAGGCGGACGACGACGTCGGCCTTGCGAGTGATCACGTGCGGTTCGCTTGTGGTCGCGGGCTGCTCGCTCGAGCGGCGCTGGTCTGCCGGCGAGGGTGGTCTCTCGGTCGGCCGCGGCGGTTCGAGCCGGTTGGCGGCGGTGCGTCGCTGTTTGCGCTGCCAGCGGGCCATTCCTACAACCGTACACAAACGTTAGGACGTTTTTGCACCTAGGTGCATCTGTGTCCCGCTTTCTTGGGCTAGTAGTTCCTGTACGCGCGGAACGCGGCGAACCGGGACCTGGGCCTAGATGTCGATGCCTCGGTCCAGGCCGCGTCTGATCTCGGGGCGGAGCTCGATCACGCGTTGCATGGTGCGAAGCAGCTCGCGGTCACGGTCGCGGTTGAGCACGGTGAGCATCCGGGCGAGGTCGTCGACCGCCGCGACCTGTGGGCGCAGCCCCTGCCCGATCGGCTCGTTGCGGGCGCGACGGCGCAGGTCCTCGTAGCCTTGCGTCCCCGCAGGCTCCGGGACGATCGTCAGCGGCCCTGCGGCCGTTTCGAGCGCCAGCGCGGAGCGGCCGACGAGGTCGCGCTCGAGCACCACGGGCTTCCCAGCCGCTGTGCGCGCGTCAAGCTCTGCGAGCGCGGCTGCGAGCCGACCGAGGTTATCCTCCTTGAGGGACGGGCACAGGTCGAGCCCGTTCGTCACCTCGCCCGACCCTTGAATCACGCGCGCCAGGCCACCGATCAGGACGTAGAAGACAAACTGGCGCTCCAACACCGAGAACAGCGCGTACGGGTCAAAGCGATCCGCCTCCGCGTTCACGGCCGCACCCGACGTCGCTCCAGCATCGCCTGCAGCCGCTCCTGTGGAGTGCGCCGCAGTTCCTCGCGAAGCTCCGCCTCCTTCCGCGGGTCAGGAGGCTCGAACGCGACCAGCTGCAGCTCGAGATCGAACCCGCAGGCCTGCAACACTTCCCGCAACGTCTCCAAGCTAGGCGTCACCGTGTCGCGCTCCCAGCGCGCGATCTGCGCCCGATCCTTCCCGCTCCGCTCCGCAAGCTCAGCCTGCGAGAGCCGCGCTCGAAGGCGCGCCTGCCGCATCAGCGTCCCGCTCGTCACGCGCGCAGTCTAACCGCCTCGATGCTCTTGTGCGCATCGCTGACTGATATGCTACAATAGCTGAATGGCGCGGATGATGGACGCGCAGCTCGGCAAAGCCCAGCTCTCGCTCTTTGAGGTCGATGGCCTCCTGCCACCGAGTCCGCCGGCCGCCACCTCGCACCAGCCCGCGCCGACGAGACGCCGCCCACCTGCTCGTTCGCGACAGAGACGCGAAGAGCCGAGCGCAGCGACCCCTCGGCCCGATGCATCGACGGCCGGCTCGCTCCTCTCGCCGGAGCAGGTCGCCTGCCGCTGCGGTCTAAGCCGCAAGGCCGTCTACCGTGCCGTCGCCCGCGGCGAGCTCCGCGCCGCCCGGATCCTCTCGCGCCTTCGGATCGACCCACACGACGTCGAAGCCTGGGTCTGCACCAACATCGTTGATGCCGACCGTCCGGTTCGCGCACCGACTCGGCCACGATTGCCGGCCACGACTGGGCTTCGTAGGCTGGTCCCGGAACCGTGAGCATCGAGCGCATCCCTCGCAAGCGTGGCACCGGGTGGCGGGTGCGCTGGCGCGACGGGACGCGTAACCGGGCCAGGACTTTCGATCGCAAGGCCGACGCGGTCGCCTACGAGGCCGAGGTTCGACGGCGCCGCCGCGCAGGCGATCTACGACCACTCGACGCAGGGCGCGAGACGCTCCAGGAGTTCGCTGAGGAGTGGTGGCGGCTCCACGCGCTCCCGAACCTCGCCCGCTCGACACTCGCCTCCTACGCCTCGCTCTGGGACGCACACGTCGTGCCCCGCCTCGGCGGCATCCCGCTCAGAGAGCTCGACCCTCTCACGCTGACCGCCTTTCGCACAGAGCTCGCCGCCGCTGGCGTCGGGACCGCGGCCACGCGCCGGGTGATGGTGATCCTGCAAGGCGTCCTCGAGCGAGCGGTCGAGTGGCAGCGCATCCCGGCGAACCCCGCCCGCGCTGTGCGCAAGCCCCCGCAGCGACGCGAACGCGCGGTGCGAGCGATGCCGCCGCTCGAGGTCGAACGAATCCGAGCGCATCTGATCGATCGCGGCCGCGTTCGTGATGCAACTCTCGTATCCGTCCTCGCCTACGCCGGGCTCCGGCCCGGCGAGGCGCTCGCCCTGACCTGGGCTCACGTCCGCGAGCGCACGATCCTCGTCGAGCGCGCCGTCGCCCTCGGCGAGGTCAAGACGACGAAGACCGCTCGCACACGCACCGTCCGCCTCCTCGCGCCGCTTGGCGCCGACCTGCGCGAGTGGCGGATCGGCCAGGGGAGACCCGCAGACGAGTCGCTCGTCTTTCCCGGCCGACGCGGCGCCGTGTGGGACGACGACGCGTGGCGCTACTGGCGACGACGTGTCTTCACACCGGCCGCCAACGCCGCGGGCCTCGGCCCGCCCCCACGGCCCTACGACCTACGCCACTCGTTCGTGTCGCTGCTCCTCGCCG
>Ga0105245_10003375_pt1 | contig 14307 bp, 13 predicted proteins | sample KBSM54metaG_FD_81523 | JGI IMG/M metagenome (GOLD analysis project Ga0105245, IMG submission 81523) | Miscanthus rhizosphere microbial communities from Kellogg Biological Station, Michigan, USA - KBS M5-4 metaG | ecosystem: Host-associated > Plants > Roots > Rhizosphere > Soil | place... | reverse complement strand
GATCTCGACGGATTTGAAGAAGGGGATGGCAAGCTCGGTGGCGAGCGGAGGCTCGCCGACCTCGGCGATGACCGCGGTGGCGATCAGCGCCGCGACACCTTCGATAATGATCTTGATACGACCGCGGAAGCCCTCGGCCGACTGCTTGGTGACTTTGAGATAATCGTCGTAGAGCCCGACGGCGCCATAGACGAGGGTGAGAAACAGGACCACCCAAACATATGGATTGCGCAGATTGCCCCAGAGGAGGACCGCGACGGTGACGCCGGACAGGATCATCAGCCCGCCCATCGTCGGCGTGCCCTGCTTCTGCAATAAATGGCGCTCGGGACCTTCCTTCCTGATCGGCTGGCCCTTGCCCTGGCGGATGCGCAAAGACTTGATGATCTGCGGCCCGAACAGGAACACGAATAGGAGCGCGGTGAGCAGCGCGCCGCCAGTGCGAAACGTGATGTAACGAAAGACATTGAAGAAGGGGAGCTCAGGGGTGAACTCGGTCAACCAGTAAAGCATCGTCTCTCCCCGCCTTTTAAGCCTGGCTTAGACCGATACAGTTTCCGCGCCGAACCGGCGCTTAAGGGCCTCGACCAGCGGCCCCATGCGGCTGCCGAGAGACCCCTTGATCATGATCACGTCCCCCGGCCCTACCGCTTCTACAAGCTGCGTGGCAAGCTCCTCGGAGGTCTTGGCGTAAGCACCGCGGCGGTTCGCCGGCAGCGCCTGGTAAAGTGATCCCATCAGCTCGCCGCAGGCAAAGACTACATCTACGCCTGCCCCGTCAATGCAATCGGCGAGTCCTTCGTGAAGTTTCTGCCCCTCCGGCCCGAGCTCGAGCATGTCGCCGAGCACGGCGACGCGCCGCCCGAACTCGGAGCGAGGGGTAAGCCCGAGCGTTGCAAGCGCTGCCCGCATCGAAGCTGGGTTCGCGTTGTAGGATTCATCGATGATGGCGATGCGCCGATCTTTGCTCCCGAGGAGGGTGCGGGCACCCCGGCCGGCCTGCGCGTGAAGACCTGCGAGAGCACGAGCGGCGAGCTCGAGATCGGCGCCCGCGATCTTCACCGCGGCCAGCACGGCAAGCGAGTTCTGCACGAGGTGTCGGCCCGGCGCGCCGAGACGGTAGTTGACAGGCGTCCCGAGAATATTCGCCCTTACGCTAGAGGCATCGGGATGAAGTTCGACGCCGAGCAGTCGCGCCTCTGCGCCGTCAGCTTCGCCGAAGCCGACGACCTTGGCGCCGGCTTTCAGTGCATGACCTTTCAGTCTTTCATAATAAGGACTGTCGCGATTGATGACCGCCGTGCCACGCAGCTCGAGCCCGCGGAAGATTTCGGCCTTGGCGTCGGCGATCTCCTCGACCGCGCGGAAGAATCCGAGATGGACGGGAGCCACGGTGGTGATGATGGCGATGTGCGGCCTGATCAGCCTCGTCAACACGTCGATCTCGCCGGCGTGATTCATGCCAGCCTCGAATACGCCAAAGCGCGTGTCCTGCGGCATGTTGGCGAGTGAGAACGGCACACCCCAATGATTGTTGAAGGACTTGACCGACGCATGCACCGACCCGCTTGGCGCTAGCGACAGCCTGAGCGCTTCTTTGGTGCCAGTCTTGCCGACGCTGCCGGTAACGGCGATCACCACCGTGTCGCGCGCCCGCGCGCGCCCTGCCCGGCCAAGCGCGTTCAACGCTTCGAGCGTATCGCCAACGCGGACCAGCCTCTCCTCGTCGCCGGTAGGAAAGTCTCGATCGACGATCGCGCATGCCGCGCCTTGCTCCAACGCCGCGGTGACGAATGCATGCCCATCGCGGTTCGGACCTCTGATGGCGATGAAGCCCTCGCCCTTGGCGAGGCTACGGGAATCGATAGAGAGGCCGGTGACGGGCGCTCCTACCGCGCCGAGAGACGAGCCACCAGTGGCGTCAACGATCTCGCCTAATGTCCAAAGCGATTCAGCCAACCTTAGCCTCCTGCTTCAGAGCGGCCTCCACTGCGTCGTGATCGCAGAACGGTATCACTGCGGTGCCCACCGTCTGCCCCGTTTCGTGGCCCTTGCCGGCGACGAGAAGGACATCACCTCGCTTAAGCGTAGCGACCGCTTCGACAATCGCACTCGCACGGTCTCCTATCTCATGAGCTCCCGGCGCTGCCGCCAAGATCTGGCGGCGAATCTCGGCAGGCTCTTCGCTGCGTGGATTGTCATCGGTGACGATAGCGAGATCTGCCTTCGCCACCGCCACACGGCCCATCTCGGGTCTCTTGCCCTTGTCGCGGTCGCCGCCGCAGCCGAAAACCACCACAAGCCTGTTCTGCACGTAAGGCCGCAAGGCATCGAGCGCCTTGGCGAGCGCGTCTGGCGTGTGTGCATAATCGATGAAGATCGGCGCGCCCCCCCGGGCCGTTCCGGAAAGGTCTAGCCGGCCCCGCGCGCCGCGCAGAGTTCCGAGCAAGGGCAGAACCACATCGGCAGACCCGCCGGTCGCCATCGCAAGGCCAGCCGCGACAAGCGCGTTTGAGGCCTGGAAATCGCCAACTAGCGGCAGCCGGACCTTATGCTTCTTGCCGTCATGCTCAATGACGAGGATTTGGCCGAAGCCGTCGATCTCGGCCGAGGCGAGCCGCAATTTCTTGCCGGAGCGCCCGACGGAAATCAGGTCCAGTCCTTTCGTCTTTGACGCATCGGCCACGCGCAACCCAGCCTCGCTGTCGACATCAACTACCGCGCTGGCCCCCTTTGGCAGAAGCTCGGTGAAGAGCCGGAGTTTCTGCGCGAAGTAGTCTTCGACGCTCGCGTGATAGTCCAAATGATCGCGCGTGAGATTGGTGAAGGCACCAGCGGCAAATTTGATCCCGTCAACGCGGCGCTGCTGAAGCCCGTGGCTCGATGTTTCCATCGCAAGATGAGTGATGCCGTCCTTGGCAAGTCCGGCGAGGATTGCATGGAGCTCGATCGGGTCGGGCGTCGTATGCTTGAGGATCTCAGTGCCGCGCTGGCTCACGACGCCGACCGTGCCGAGGCTTGCAGCCTCGAAGCCCTGCCCAGTCCAGATCTGGCGCACGAAAGAGGCAACTGACGTCTTGCCGTTGGTGCCGGTGACGGCGACCGCGGTCTTGGGCTGGAGGCCGAAGAAACGCGCGGCGACCAAAGCAAGAAGCCGGCGTGGATCTCTGTTCTCGATGATCGGCGCTGAGGCGGTCGGTAGGCCACCCCTGTCGGGCGCGAGGATTGCAACCGCCCCGCGCTGCAAGGCGTCGGAGATGAAACGCGTGCCGTCAGTCTTCACGCCTGGCAACGCCGCGAACAGATAGCCTGGCTTGACCGCTCGGCTGTCGGCCGCAAGGCCTGAAATAGGGATCTCAGCCGCGCCCGCAGGCAGCTTGACCTCAAGCCCGATCAGTTCACCGAGTGTCATTCCGGACCTGAACCCCGAAAAGCGGGGGGCTTTCTTGGGACGCCCAAGGTTTCCGCCAACGCCTTGATGTGAGGCCTCTTTTAATAGGAGGCCAGTACCTTCGCGTCAAATTGGCGCTGGTCGCCCGGAAGCCGTGGAGCGACGCCAAGGATCGGCCCAATGCGCTCGACAATCTTGCCGGCAGTAGGCGCGGCATTGGTGCCGGCCGTCGCCTGATTGCTCGACTCCGGCACGCGCTGCGGCTCGTCGAGCATGACAAGCACGAGATATTCGGGAGCGTCGGTCGGGAAGGTTGAGAGGAAGCTCGTGAGCAGCGACGAGGTCGAATAGTGGCGGCCAACCACTTTCTCGGCCGTGCCGGTCTTGCCGCCGACACGATAGCCTTCGGCATTGGCGCGTTTTCCGGTGCCCTTCAGCACGTTGAGCCGCATCAGTTTCAGCATGGCGGCGCTCGTCTGCTGCTTGAGCACGCGCGTGCCCATACTCATCCCTTCCTCGCGCGAGCGCGACAGGAAGGTCGGGGTTACGGCGATGCCGCCATTGACAAGGGGCAGCGTGGCGGTGGCGAGTTGGAGAGGCGTGACCGACAGACCATGGCCGAAGGCGATGGTCATGGTGTTCAGCTTCTGCCAATGCGCGGGGATGATGGGCGCCGCGGTATCGCCGATCTCGGTCGGTGTGCGGCTCAGCAAGCCGAGCTTCTTGAGGAAGGCGCGGTGGCGGTCGATGCCCATCTCCAGCGCCATCTTCGCCGCACCGATATTCGAGGAGTAGGTGAACACTTCGGGCAGCCTTAAGACGCGATGCTGTCCGTGGAAGTCGCTGATGGTGAAGGAGGCATAGTGGATCGGACTCGTTGCATCGAAGGTCGACTGCATCGAGGCAAGCCCATAGTCGAGCACGCCGGCCACGGTGAACACCTTGAACACCGAACCCATCTCGTAGACGCCGAAGCCGATGCGATTGAGCCTGTCCTTCTCAAGAGCCTGCTCTCTACGATTTGGATCGAAGTCGGGAAGCGAGGACAGTGCGAGCACCTCGCCAGAATGAACATCCATGACGATGCCGGCGGCGGCCTTGGCGCGATAGGTGGCCATCGCTCGGCCAAGCTCCTCGCGCAACACATGCTGCACGCCGAGATCGAGCGAGATCGACACGCTTTCCTCGGTCGAGGGCGTTTCGGGATGAAGCATCGTGAGTTGGGGATTGTCGTCGACGAACTTCTCGATGCCGGCAAGCCCCCTATTGTCGACATCCACCAGGCCGACGACGTGGCTAGCGGTCGGGCCCATCGGGTAGACCCGCCGATATTCCTGGATGAAGTCGAGACCGGGCTGGCCGAGCTCGTAAATCTCTTCCTGCTGCCTGGGCGTGAGCTCGCGCCTGATGCGTACGAAACGGCGTCCGTTCTTGAGTTTCTCGCGGAGCTCAGCTGCGTTGACGTCAGGAAGCACGCTTGTCACCTGCTCGACCAGTTCGTCGATATCGACGACCTTCTGCGGATCGGCGTAAAGGGTCGCTCCCTTGATGTCGGTCGCAAGCAGCCTGCCGTTGCGGTCGACAATGTCGGGCCGGTGAACTGTCGTCGAGATGTCACGCAAACTTCCGCCACCAGGTCCGCTTCCGATGAAACCGAGCGCCACGAGACGGCCGCCAATCATCACGAAAGCCAGCGCGAATCCCAGGCAGGCGAGGCGAAAGCGATACCGGCCGCGCGCGAGATAAGCGCGTTCGGCTCGGGCCGCTGCGGCGTTCCATTTGGCTGATTCAGACACTGTTCGGTCTATTGGGCGGAGGCCTGAACAGGAGCCACGATCTTGGCGGCCCACGGCAGGGCAGTGGTGGTCGCGGGTTCGGCCTCAGCCGTTGCGACAGCAGCTTTCGGTTTCGCGACCGGCTTGATCGTCGGTGCAGGGGCCATGGCTGGTGAGGCAGCGGCGGTGATCTCGAACCGGCTGCGATCGAAATCGCGATCCGACACGCTGTCGACGGTCACGAGCTGCCGGGGCTGGGCTGGTGAGAGCTTCAGATATTTCTGGGCGAGACGCTCGATGCGCTCAGGTCGGTTGAGCAGGCTCCATTCCGCGCGCAACACCGCGAGCGCGTCACGCTCTTCGTCGATTTGCTTCCCGAGAGAGGCGATCTCCTCGTCGAGCGCGCGGGCTTCGTACTTCACCTGATAGATGACGTAAGCAAGCGCAACGATGCCGAGGACAAGGCAGACATTTACGAAACGCAACATTTGGGACTCACGAGTAAGGTGACTGTCATATGCCAAAACTGGTCTGGGGTACTCCTAGTGCGGCCAAGTCGAGAGCATGGGCTGGCGCCGCGGTCCGCTCGGCCGCTCTAAGACGTGCCGAGCGTGCGCGCGGATTTCGCCTGATCTCGCTTTGATTCGGTTCTACCGGACGCCGGTTAAGAAGCTGGAAGCTCGGGGCAAATTCCGTCGTGGAAGCTTCGGGCAAATGGCGCGAGGCGCGCGGCGCCGGCGTGCTCCGGTTCGTGAAGAAGCGCTTGACGATGCGGTCCTCAAGGGAATGGAAGGTGACTACCACGAGCCGGCCGCCAGCTTTCAGCAGCCGCTCGGCTGCGGAAAGACCGCATGCGAGCTCCTCGAGCTCCTCGTTGAGATAAAGACGGAGCGCTTGGAAGGTCCGCGTCGCGGGGTGCTTGGCTTCGTCGCGCTTGCGGCCGAGCACGCGCACCACGATTTCCGACAGTTCTTTTGTCGTCTCGATCGGCGCTTCGGCGCGGCGTGCGACAATGGCCTTGGCGATTGCGCGCGAACGGCCCTCCTCCCCGAGTTTACCGATGATCTCGGCGAGCTCTCCGGCGGAGAGTTCGTTGACAATATCGCTAGCGGTCGGCCCTTCTTTGCCCATGCGCATGTCGAGCGGCCCTTCCTTCATGAAGGAGAAGCCGCGCGAAGCCTCATCGAGCTGCATCGAGGAGACGCCTAGATCGAGCGCGACACCGTCGACGGCATCGATCCCTTCCTGCTTTACAATCCCCTCCATGGAGCCAAAGCGGCCGATGACGAGCTTCAGCCGGCCGGGGAACTCCTCGGCCAGCGCCTCGCCTTTGGCAACCGCGTCAGGATCGCGATCGATGGCGATGATCTTGCAGTCCGCAGCTTCGAGGATGGCTTTGCTGTAGCCGCCGGCGCCGAACGTTCCGTCGACGATGATCGCGCCGGACTTCGGCTCAAGCGCGTGAAGCACCTCGGAGAGCATCACGGGAATGTGGCGGGCCGGTCCGCCGACGGCCGCCATATGCGCGCCGCGACCCGCCATCATTCCCGTGCTCCCTCTGGCCCGCCGCTTCCGCGGCGCCCCGCGCCGAGTAGTTTGCGGAGATTGCGCACCTTTTGGCGCGCCTCCGCTTGATAGGATTCGAAGCGCTTCGGTTCCCACATCTGAAACTTTTCGCCGAGCCCGACGAAAGTAATGTGGCTGGTAATACCGGCGTGGTCGCGCAAGCGTTCCGGCAAAGTTGTGCGTCCATCCTGATCGATCGTGAGAACCTCGCTCGAGCCGAACAGGGCGGTCGCGAGTTGGTCCTTCTCGTCCGAGTAAGGCGCGAGGTCCTCGACCAGTGCGTTGATCTTGTCGACGAGCCGCTGGCCTCCGGCATCGAGCGCAGGCGCATCGAGCGACGGATAGCAATAGATGCCGTCGAGACCGTCTTTGGCGAGAACTGTGCGGAAAGAAGCCGGGACTGAGACGCGGCCTTTCGTGTCGATCTTATTGGTGACTGTCGACACAAACTGGTCCATCTCCCCCTCATGCGCACTCGGACCGACGAGTGACTAACGACCTTGAGTGCGAGACCCCCGTTGCAAAGATCGGTGGGAGAGGCGGCGCAGATCCCCCCGTGGCCTGTAAGGAGCGCGGCCAGCCTCCCCCACTTACTCACCGAACGGGCAATGATGGGATAGCATGGTATTTTATGGGCGTCAATGGAAAGCGGCGGGAGTGAGGCAATCTGCAACGGGAAAGTTGCCCGCGCAATCCTTAATGCCGCTTTACTTTTGGTTAACCACGCTGGTTGCCGCTCGAGTTCCGAGCGGGTTACAACGAGGCAAGACGGGCCGGCGCGAAGGGCGCCACTGATTCGCTTGGCACGCAGAGACCGGAACTGCTGGCGGCAGCGCTCGGTTCTTATGACGACGAGGGACCCAGGATTTTGCGGCGCATGGCAAAGAGGGGGCTCACTGCGCTCGGCCTTGCAGCAATAGCGCTGGCGCTCGGCTCCTGTGCCTTAAGCGCGGGCGACGCGCCGCGGAGTGCGTACGGTCCTTACGCAAGGCTGGGCCCGCCCGATGCGCCCGTCAGACTCTATTACAAGGAGGAAGGCAAAGGCTCGCCCCTCCTCCTCATCCATGGTTTTGGCGCGAGTACCTATACATGGCGGCATATCGCGCCGGAGCTTGCCCGCGACCACCTGGTCATCGCGGTCGATCTCAAGGGCTTTGGTCAATCGGACAAACCATTCGACGAGCGCTATTCGGTGTTCGATCAGGCCGATCTTCTCGCCCAACTCATCGTTGATAAGAATCTCCGTAACCTGACTCTGGTCGGCCACTCATTCGGCGGCGGAGTGGCGTTGCTGCTGGCGCTCCAAGCCGATCCCCGGCTTAAGGGCCGAATCTCCAAGCTCGTGTTGCTCGACACCATTGCCTACCCACAGAACGTCCCGGTTTTCTTCCGCCTGCTCGATGTACCCGTCGTCTCGCAGCTCGGTTTCAGCATGGTGCCGCCGGAAGTCCAGACGAGAGTCGCGCTGAGAATCGCCTATTTCGATAACAGCAAAATCGATCCCGACGAGGTCGAGACCTACGCCGCCCCGCTCAAGACCGCCGCCGGAAAGCACGCGATCATTCACAGCGCGCGGCAGATCGTGCCCGATGGGCTGTCGGAACTCTCCGAGCGCTACGGCTCGATCAAGATCCCAACGCTGATCCTATGGTGCGACCACGATCGTATCGTGCCGCTCGGCGTGGGCCTTAAGCTCAGGCGCACGCTGCCAAATTCGACCTTACGTCTGGTCGAGGATTGCGGTCACATGCCGCAGGAGGAGCAGCCGCAGGCGACGCTTAAGCTGATTCAGGCCTTCCTCGGCGGCTGAACGCCCTCCGATAAGTTCTGCTTATCGCGCCAATTGGCAAAAACGATTCCACGCGCCGAACAGCATGCGTTGCGCGATTGCTAACCCGGCGAACGGCACGCCGAATAATGGCGGCGCGGTGGTCACCGCGGCCAGGCTCGTCTTCATCGCCGCGGCGACGGACAATCTTATCCGCGCCATCGATGTCGATACCGGAACGACGCTTTGGCAGGATCTTTTGCCAGCCGGCAGTCAGGCCAATCCGACGGTCTATGAAATCGGCCGGCAGTATCTCGTCATCATGGCCGGGGGACATCACTTCATGGGAACCACGCCCGGCGATTACGTCATCGCTTATAGGCTTCCGCAACGTTAAGGCGTTGTCTCACCCCCTCGTTTTCATCCGGTTGGCTTGGGGATGATCGCCAAATAGTTCTTCAGCGTGATGGCGTTCGCCGCATCCGCGATGCGGTCGGTGGAATGATCGATCACCGACTCGATCTCGCTGCCGGAGAGCTCGACCGGAGCAGTCGCTGGATCCTGGGTCATGAACTGTGCCGACTGGATCCCGAGTGCCTGGTTCACGGCGATGAACGGCCGCATTTCGCGATCATATTCGCCGAACGCCGCGGCGTGATCGCCGCCGGCGGCTGCGAGCTCACCGGCCAGCACGTACGCGCCGATGAGGGCTAGGCTCGAGCCCTGGCCAGACATCGGTGAGGCGCAGTAGGCGGCGTCGCCGACCAGGATGACCCGATCGCGCGCCCATGTGGCCATAGACCTGCGCGGCGATGTCAAAAACCAATCGGGCGCCTCCGGCATCAGCTCGAGGAGGCGAGGCACCCACCCGACGTCCGCATAGACCGTCCGTAGGGTCTCCTCCTGCTGAGCGCGGTCGCGCAGATCGATCTGCTGATTTCGGGCGGCGAAGCCGAAGCAAGCCTTGGCGTCGACAGCATCACGGGTGCTCCAAATCGCCGCGACACGCCCGATCTCGGAGTACTGCACCTCCATACGGTCGAGATGCAGGAAGTTCGGCACAGAGTAGACGCACAGGTACATGCCGAGGTCACGGAGGTACTGGGACTCGTCACCGAAAATCTGTCGCCGAACATTGGAGTGGAGGCCGTCGGCGCCGATTACGAGATCGAACATGCGGGCGTCGCCGTTGCGGAACGTGACTTCAACGCCGTCACAGGACTGGGCGATAGAGGCGATGGCGTGGCCGAATATCACGTCGACGCCGGCCGTCCTCGCCATGAGGATCTCGAATAGCTTGCCGCGGACGATCTCGAGGTCCCCACCCACCCGATGGCCAAATTCATCGCCGGTCATCCGGTTGATGACGTTGCCCTCGCGGTCGACGAGAAGGGCGCCCTGCATCTGGGTACTCGACGCGACGACGGCATCGTGCGCTCCCATCCGGCGCAGGACGTCGAGCGCCGTCCCGCGCACGTCGATCTTGTAGCCGCCGGTCACAAAAAATGGGGCGCGCTCGACGATGGTTGGAGCGAACCCATAGCGGCGCAGCCAGTAAGCGGTCGTCAGACCGGCGATACCGGCCCCTGAAATCAAGACGTCCATCGCGCCTCGCCTAGGCGATCCCCGATACCGGGACCTGAAGCGAGCCTCCCGTTGAAGTCAATGGGCCCTCCTGGCGCACGGGACAGGAGTGGCACGCAACCCGCGGCCACGAATTGAGCGAGCTTCGCGTCGGCCGCGTCCTGCGCGGCGTCCTACCGAGCGTCACGGGAGCGCTGGCGACGCCTGCAAGGGTAACGACGATTGCGATTTAGCCTCCCGCTTAGACGGACGGCTCGGTCAAAGCCGTGCGCACTGCGTGGGAACAGCAGACATCAAGATGACATAGAAGCAAACCTAACTCCTACGACGCCGTGGTCTATCTTCTCGTGGTGCTGATGCGGCCGGCGGCACATCTGATACGCCTTCGCCGCGAGCCGGAATGATGGTTTCCGCTGAAAGCACGCCCGCTCTGAACAGATAACCTGCTGCGCCCGCACCAAGCAAAGGTGCGAGAATGTAGAGCCAGATCTGCTTAAGAGCCTCAGGATTGTGGGCAAAGCCCACAATTGCAGGACCGAGCGACCGCGCAGGATTCACCGATGATCCAGAAATATTGATCCCCGCGAGGTGTATGGCAGCCAGAGACAATCCAATGACGATCCCTGCCAGTTCTACCGGGGCGCCTCGCTGGGTCACGCCAAGGATACACACAAGAAAGAGGAAGGTGCCGATCAACTCAAAGATAAAAGCTGAGAGTGCGTTGTACTCGCTCCATGTGGTCTGTCCTAAGGCACCATTCCAGCCTGAGGCCTTGCCCGACAAAATCAAATAGAGGACGAGGGCAGCGACGACAGCCCCGGCAACTTGCGCAACCCAATAAGTCAGCAATTCCTCAACTGTCATTCGACCGGCGGCAAAGACCCCAAAGCTAACCGCTGGATTGACGTGGCAGCCAGAAATCTGGCCGATGCCATAAGCCATGGCCACAATGCTGAGACCGAAGGCAAGTGCAATCGCGAGCTCGTTAATGGCCGTCGCACCCGCGGCCATTCCACCAACCACAATCGTTCCGCATCCGATGAGAACCAAGGCGAATGTGCCGATGAACTCGGCGATAGCCTTCTTCATAATCAGCCCCCCAAAATTACGAGTCCGCATTACGAGTCCGCAGTTTTACAACGATTAAGCCTGCTCTTCACAACCACGTTCTTGTGCGTCGCACCACGATCACCTCAATCGATCGTGCGACACTACCAGTCACTTACCCGCGATCCTATCATCGCTCTCGAGGCTTCGTCCTCGGGCCTGAGATGACCGTACTTCTTAGCGGCCTGCGCGTCCTCGGCGCAAACGCCGGCGGCTCCAAGCACGGCGTCTTTACCAAGACGCCTGGGACTTCTGCTCGACATGAGCACGTACTGGCAGGCGGTGGCCGCCTCTGAAGGCGTGTACGAGGGTCGCGACCGCAAGACGAATGCGGTCAAGTGGACCGGCACCCGGGTCGACCTCATCTTCGGTTCGCACTCGCAGCTCCGCGCTTCGCGGAGGTCTATGCCTGCGCGGACTCGAAGGAGAAGTTCGTAAAGGGACTTCGTGGCTGCCTGGACGAAGGTGATGAACGCTGATCGCATCGACCTTGCCTGATCAGCTGAGCAGTCATTCCACCGAGGACTCTAGAGCGCAGCCGCATCTGAAATGTCCGCTCGAAAGATAAAGGCCGGTGCTACAAAGCACCGGCCTTTATTCGTTCCAGCCCTCGTACGGCTACGGCGCGGTACCCCTAGCGAAGTGCATGATCAGGGATATCAACAGCAACACGAGGAATACATAGAAGATGATCTGAGCGATGCCAGCCGCAGCGCCGGCAATTCCGCCGAAGCCGAGAGCAGCCGCAATCAGAGCGATCACCAAGAACGTTAAAGCCCAACCAAGCATGGCAAATACTCCTTTGCTTGCCTGTTCTGCTCGGTTCAACGCGTGGGCGTATCGCGGAGTTTCAAAAAGAAGAACTTGCGTAAAATTGGAGACCGGCACGAAGGGGGCACCCTCGCGCCGGCCATATTGTGTCACCAAGCCTGTAAGCCGGGTTCTGTACCGCGCCGCGAAAGCGCGGCGATGGCCATTCATCTCGAGCGGGCCTTGCGGCGCGCTTCATGCAACCAACCCGGGCGGCTCATCTGAAAGCTGACTGGAACCGGTCTCCCGCTTCCGCGCCGCCCCTATTCGGTCTTGCTCCCGGTGGGGTTTGCCGTGCCGTCTCTGTTACCAAAGACGCGGTGCGCTCTTACCGCACCCTTTCACCCTTACCCCGCAATGCCGTCTCCGATATCGCGAGGCGGTTTGCTTTCTGTTGCACTGTCCCTGGGGTCACCCCCGCCGGAGGTTATCCGGCACCGTGCTTCCTTGGAGCCCGGACTTTCCTCTCCGCCGTACACGCAACTTGAGGCGAAGCGGCCATCCGGCCTGCTGACAACGGTAATAAGGGGCCTTACCGAAGTTCCGTCAAGCAGCCGTGCCCTCGATTATCAGGCTTTTCCGCGGCGATGGTTGCCGGCGCGTAACGGCATTTTGATAGCTTCTTTGGCGCCTATTCCCATACCATATCTACATGGACCGGCCGCGCCGGGGTCCCCCTCTTCTGGGCTTTCCGAGCCGTCGCGATCTTCCGGCGCGGTGGGTGCGAACTGGTGTGTCGCCAATGTCCAATCCAGATTTGATCTCGCGCTGGCTTGCGACGTTTCCCGATCTCACGGAGCTCGATGAACCGCATCGTGCGGAGCTGCTCGGTGCCACGCAATTCAACCGGCTCCGTGAGGGCGACATCGCTTATCGCCAAGGCCAGCAATGCCAGGCTTACGTGATGTGCATCGAAGGCCAGACGCGGGTGTTCAAGACTTCGGAGTCCGGACGCGAGATCCTGCTCTATCAAGTTGGCCCCGGGGAGACTTGCGTGCTCACTACCTCCTGCCTGATGGCGGGCAGTCCCTTCCCGGCGGAGAGCACCGCAGAGACCGACGTGCTGCACGCCGCGCTGCCGGCAAGCGCGTTTCATCGGCTGATGGTCGAATCTCCGCGCTTCCGCAAATTCGTTCTCGACAATTATGGAGACTTGCTGTCGAGCCTCATCACGCTCGTCGACGAGGTGGCTTTCGCCAGCCTCGATCTAAGGCTCGCCCGGCGGCTCCTGGCCGAGGCCAACGCGCAAGGCGTGGTGGCCAAGACCCACCAGCAGCTCGCGCTCGATCTCGGTAGTGTCCGCGAGGTGATCAGCCGCTACCTTGCCGAATGGGAGCGCATGGGCTGGGTGCATGCCTCTCGGGGATCGATCGAAGTCACCAACCGGTCGGCGCTGGCAAGTTATGGCGGGGGAGAGGCGACGTGACGCGGGGAGTCCCGTCTATCCTGGGATTCGTGCGTGACTTGAGTTACATATTTTCATGCCTCAAAAGGCTAGAATACATAAGCAAGAAGCTCAAAAAAGGCGTCCAAGGAATTCCTACTATGCGACACATTTTGTTTATCCGGTCCTTCGCTTCGCTGGCGTGTTTGGCGGCGGTAGCGGCAGCGCTTAGCTTTGGCATCACAGCTCAGGCGCAAGCTGCCGACCAATCACCCACCAACCAGTCGATGACGCCCGCCCCGGCCAAAGGCGAGTTCGACAATTTCTGCACGGAAGGTCTTGCCTCAGGGCAGTTGTCGAAGACCGATTGCTCGGTGAATTGGAAGGACAGTGACGGTCGCGTTTACTGCTTCTCCTCGGAGGACTCCAAGGCTGCTTTCCTCAAGGACCCTTCCGGCAATCTGCAGAAGGCGCGCGAGTTCTTCGCTGCGAAGCAGGCCTCAGCAGGAAAGGCGACCAAAGAATTTACCGAAGACGACGTCAACAAGCGAGTGCAAGAGGTGATCACCGAGCGCTCGAAGGACGGCGCCTTCGTGTTCCACGACCCGAAGCTCGATGCCGACCTGAACCTCATCTACGAGCAGATCAAAACGGTGCGCGGCATGGAAGGCTATGGCTGGTTCGCCAATGTCATCTTCCACGACAAGGACGAGGCCAAGAAGCAATACGCCATCGACTTCTGGTTCAAGCCCGAAGGCGATCAACTCACCTTGATGGATATCAGGGTACAGAAAGGCCCGAAGCAGGACGGCGACAGCTATTACATGGTGACGCGCATGCCGGTCGCCTGGTGGTGGCTCCCCGTGCAGGAACATCCCGGCGACATGGAAGTGACCCGCGCTTGGCAGGTGATGAGTGCGAT
>Ga0105245_10003371_pt1 | contig 14314 bp, 9 predicted proteins | sample KBSM54metaG_FD_81523 | JGI IMG/M metagenome (GOLD analysis project Ga0105245, IMG submission 81523) | Miscanthus rhizosphere microbial communities from Kellogg Biological Station, Michigan, USA - KBS M5-4 metaG | ecosystem: Host-associated > Plants > Roots > Rhizosphere > Soil | place: Michigan... | reverse complement strand
CGCACACAAACCTGGCTCCAAACAGCGACGCAACGTGAATGTCCGCCGCAACGTGTGGTCGGCATGGCCGGAATCCTACCACGAGCCCTCAGTTGGCAAAAAATCCGCATATCACTCATCAATCCATTAACGGTGGGTCAAAAATAGCTTTCCTCATGCTCGCTTGTGAAGTAGCGCTGGTTACAACACTGATCACCTCCAAAGCGAGTATCATCTGCCCTGGGAACCTGTTGATTCCTGTTCATCAAAGAAGCGAAGGCCCGGCGGGAAACGAAATCCAAAGCAAGTCGGGAGCACCGAACGTGAAAAAACTCTTGCTGTTCTTTTTGTTGCTGGCACACGGGCTCCGAGCGCAAGAGCGGCAGACAGACCCCACGTGGCTGCATCGCTACGTTCCAGACCTTTCGGAGACCCAGGCGGGTCTCACGTCTCCAACTTGCCACTACAGGGCTATTTTCGGCGAGGGGGACAAAGAGAATCGATCCCTCCAATCCGTAACTCGTTTTGGCGAAGTCTCTTTGGATCGGCATGGCAATTGCCAGACCGTCTTCTACGACCGCCAGGAGGAAATCTTTTTCGTCGTCGAGGGCGCGGGCGTGCTGCACTACCAAAATCAAGTTCTAGCGTTGCGCAAACATGACTTTACGTACTTGCCTCCAGGCGTGAAACATTCGATTGCAAACCACTCGGACCAAGTGCTTCGCGTGCTGGTGATGGGGTTCAAGATCCCGACATCGATTTCAATCGGGGCGCCGATGGCATCTCCGAAAATCGCAAACCTGGAGGATGCCAGGGAGGAGACTGTCAGCGGTCACCCGAACTCAGTTCTGTACAAACTTCTGATCGGACTGCACACCGGAAAACGAGACTTGATCGATGAGGCCCACGTGATGGATAGCTTTTTCTGGATGGATTTCGCACCCGGAGGCACGAACTGGCCTCACCACCACGCGGCCGCGGAAGAAATCTACCTTTTAATGGACGGCCAGGGCGAAATCGTGGCCGGCGCTGGGACGGACGGCGTTGAAGGCCGCTTTGCCGCCAAAGCAGGAGACGCGTACTACTTTCGTCCCAACTGTACGGTGGGCTTTTACAACCAGGACAAACCGGGCGCCAAAGCCTACATTTTGGCCGTTCGATCGCGCGTTCCATTGCATGAGGATGAAGAGTAGGTGTTTAGTCTGTTCTCCTCGATTCCCTTTTGGATATATCCGGGTGCTCGTCCAGCAACTTTCTTGTTTCAGGGTACATGGGCAGACGTGAGTTGTTTCTTTGCTGAGGGGTACGGGATGATGTTCCCATTGTTTGTTGCCCCGGTTCTCGCCATTGCGATACTGGCGGGTGAGTTTGTGATTCTCACGGCAAAAGACGGCCCCAAATCCACACTCCCCGAACATTTGCACGGGTGATGGTAGTTGGCGAAAATCGCCTTATCACTCGTTGATCTGGTACCCGAGGTTTGAGCTTCAGGCCCTTTCCGTCAGTGCTGTGCGAATTCGCTGCCCCACGATCGCATCCTCTCCCGGTTGCAACATCCACACACCCACGACGAGCGTATTCGCATCCGCCGGGATGCCCTGGTTCGGCTTCTGCCCCGTGTTCGGATTCAATTCAATCGAAGGCGTCCCATTCCGCAACGCCTCAACGATCTGTGCAGTCGTAATGCCAGTGACCGTCGGATCAAACCGTATCAGCAGATGCGGAACATGATTCGCGATCTTCGGTACCACCGTCTCCGTCCTCACCGAGGGGATGCCCTTCACCGCATCGGCAATCAGATCTGCCCGCCTCTGATAGTCGCCCTGCATTGACTCTTCCGTATGCGACAGCACCCAGTCGAGCGCGGCAACCATGCCCACAATTTGTTCCTTCGCGACCTTCATGCCGCGGCCGATTCCGTCTCCCGGATTATTGTTCGCATGGGCCAGGTCCGTCAGAATCTTCCGGCCAAGCAGCAGGCCCGCGTTTTGTGGACCGCGCATTCCCTTGCCCCCGGAAAAAGCCACCAAGTCGAAACCCATGCCGGTGTATTTCCATAAATTCGAAATCGGAGGCATGTCCGCCGCCGCATCGAGGTGACACGGAATCTTGTACTCGTGCGCCACGCGAAGCCACTCTTCGCGGCCAATCTGTGCGGTCGCTGCGATTCCATCCTCGTCCTCCGCGGCGTTGAAAAAATTCGTCATCACCGCATTGCCCGCGGCGCATGCGCGCTTGTAGTCATCGAGCGTTACTACCTCGGTCACCCGCGCTCCACACAGATACATCGCGCGGTCATACTCATACCGATGCGCACCCTGCACAATGACCTGGTTCTTCATCCCGTCAATCGCCTGCGGCATATCCAAAATGCTGGCGTTGTTTGCATATTGCAGGCACGCAGCAGTCGCCAAAGTGATCGCGCCCGAAGCCCCTGACGTCACGACCGCTCCCTCGCACTTCAGGAGCCGGGCGATGTACTCGCCTGCCTTCTGCTGCAAATCGTGCAACCGTACCGGATGCAGCGCTGCCTTCTGCACCGCCGCCAAAACCTCTGGAGGCATACACGCCGCCGTCAGCGTTGTGTAAGTTCCAGCCGCATTGATAATCGTCCGCACGCCCAGCTTCGCGTAGTAATCCTCACCCTCTTTCTCTGCCGGGGATGTCACCACCGATGAAAGACCCTTCGCGGACGAAACCAGCGGCGCCAATCCCAGGCCCGCAACCAGCGAGGTGGAAAAGCGGAAGAAGCTGCGACGGGGAAAAAAGCCTTGTGATGATTCAGCCGATCCTGACATGTGATCGCCCCTTGTGCCCGGAAATTCGTAGACAAATTCTCGCATGGAAGTTCGTTGCCGGGAGCAAGGAATTTGTCCCCATTCGGCGCAATTCTTGACGAAGACTCCGCTGCGCTTTTGAGTCATTCTGAGTGTAAAAGCGGTCGTTGCTCCAGCAGTTTGACGATTGCCGCTTACAGACCGAGATAGCCGGCTACCCGGCTCATCTGGCTGTTCGCCGGAAGTGGTGCAGTACGAATTGCATCCACCGACGTTACGGAGCCGAGGCAGGCAGAACCATGAACTCCGCGAACTTGTCGGGATCGTTCAGTACCAACTCTGTTGAGTTTTGCTTCATTCAAACGCTGCCAAACGGGATTTTCCGCAGCCTTGCGACACCTCACAAAGCTGAACCGAATGTCGACAGGAAAAACTTACTCAGTTTGTTCAACTTCGATCGCGTTGACCTCGGCGTAGTTCTCAACCGGGACAAACTCTAGCCATAGCGCTCCCTGCGCGTTCGGCTGCAAGCCATCGAATACCTTGACGACTTCCCGGTTCACACCACCTTCCCGGGCGATTTCGAAGTTACTCAGGAGGACAGCTCCATTGGCAAAGACATTAAAACGTCGGGAATCGAGTGCGGGTGCCTTTGACTCAGGGGTCCCAAACCACGTCTCGGCGAAATGCAGGGTCAGACGGTATTTTCCAGGTACGAGCGGGATATGGTAGGAGAAATTGCCGTAACGCTCACCACGATACAGGGCTTGATCGCGAGCTTGAATAACGCCAGTGTTCCTGAACACTCGATTTCCACCAAAGAAGTACTGGTCAGCCGACCAATGGCGCCCCTGCCCGTCCCTCACGGGATATTCCTGGGCAACAATGCGCACCGGTTCTATCCGTCCGGGCACACTCTGAAGAATCTCGATTGCATTCACAAAGGCCAGTGAAACCGGACGATTCACGTCGGGAGCCGGCTGAAACCCGAGGTGTAACTTTCCGTCAGCCGCGGGCACAATATCCTTCCAAACTCTCATCACTAGCTGGTTGGCTCCTCCCGCCTCTGCGATAGCGTCGAACCACCTTACCGCCTCCCTGCCATTGATGGAAATATGGAACAAACGGGCGGTTTCACTGCCGCCACCCGGGTTCCCGGGTCCGAACTCGGTCTCTGCAAAATACATGCGCAGCTCGTGCGCACCCTTGGCCAGGGGAATGTCGTAGCGAAACTCGCCCGATCTCTGTGTCTGCAGCAAATTGGCATCAGAGACGCCCTTGATAGGATGAGACAGCACGGAAGAGTGGCCGCCCACAAAATACTTGTCGGAATCCCAGTTCCTCCCCTGCGAATCGACGAAAGCTGCTCCGTAGTAACCAGTAAGCATGCGGAATTCTGATGGGACTGGCGATGTGGCGTCCCCGGTCCACGCCTCCTCCTGTTGGACACCGGCTTGTGGAATAGCCCTGACACGGTGCTTCCAGGAAACGGATAGTGCCATGAGGCAAAGTACCAGTACGGAAACGGCTAGATAGACGCGAAGATATTTTGGTGCCGCTTTACCTCTTGTTGAATGCGTTCCCCGCAAATCGACCGGTTGGTCAAACTCCAGATGGTCTGGCGAATACGCGACGTTTCGATCGAACTCGGCTTCCCGGACCTCCGGGCGATGGATAAATTCCGGGACATATTGCCCGTTTGGAATAACAATCTGAACCGCGTGCTTCGCACCTTCGGCGGCGTAGTACTCATTCAGGCGTCGCCGCAGCCGGTGTGCTTCGACCCGTACAATCGAATCCTTTTTGGGGTCAAAACTTGGAGGGCGCTTGAGTGCCTCAACTCCTATCGTGTATTCCTTTATCTGGTCAGACTGGCCTTCAAAATATCGCTCGCATATATAAGTGAAGAAACTGACTAGGTGGGGGGCACGGCGCAGGATTCCGGAAGCCATCAATCCTTCGAACTCCGCCCGCTCAGCCCGATGCTCGGCGATTTCTAGCACGTTCCGGAGGCTACTCTAATCATCGGAATCGTTTCAAGGGAATTGTTAACCCCGTTAACAATTTAGAATCGCATGCTCCACCGATTTGAAAAGAGCTAGCTCAGATTGAGGTTATGATTCGCAACTAGCTGATTCTAGAACAACAGACGTTTCGTTAACCCCTGGGTAACCGCCAAGTCGTTGAAGACGGGGTTACATCCCTGCTACATACTCGTCGCACAGAATCGTTTTTTCTCGTGGGAGTCGACTATGTCAAAGGCAAGGAAGCTTCTGATCGGCCTCGGCTTGCTCACCGCGCTTTCGGTAAATACTTGGGCGCAAGGAATTTTCGCAACTCTTACCGGCATTGTGTCGGATCCATCGGGCGCGGTGATTAACGGCGCCAAAATTACTTTACGCGATGCAGTTTCCGGATCGCTTCGCGAGACGGCTACCAATTCGGATGGCTATTACACATTTGCCTCCGTCCCCGTAGGTGACTACGCATTGACCGCGGAAGGCACCGGATTTCAGGTCTACAAGGCTGACAATATTCGCCTCGGTGGAGGCGAACGCCGCAATGTGAACGTGACCCTCACCGTGGGTACGGCCACCCAGACTGTCGAAGTGAGCGCCGAGACCAGCTCAGTCGCAGTCGTGGATTCGGGCGAAAAGTCATTCACGCTTGAAGCCAAGGAACTGCAGAACTTCACTCAGGTAGGCAGCAATGCCGCCGAGTACATCAAGATCGTTCCTGGTTTCGGTATTAACAATGGAACCAAGAACGCGGCCAACTACAACGGCCAGACCATCGGCATCAATGCCAACGGCGATTCCGGTAGCCAGAGCCCGCTCAACAATTCGTTCTCGTATAACGGGCTTCCCACCAATTCATTGGACATCACCGCTGACGGCGCACACGTCTCCGATCCCGGCTGCAACTGCGACACTCCGGTCAATCCGAACTCGGATTTCGTCCAAGAATTCAAGGTGCTGACCTCGAATTTCAGTGCCGAGAATCAGAAGGGCCCGGTAGTTATCACCTCAGTCACCAAGTCAGGTGGCCGCGACTATCACGGTAGCGCATTTTTCTCTGCCCGCAACCATTCACTGAATGCCAACGACTGGCTGAACAATTTCAGCGGAGTCCAACAGCCTGCCAACTCCTACTACTATCCTGGCGGCACCATCGGCGGACCAGTGCTCATCCCAGGCACGGGATTTAACAAGAACCGCGAGAAACTCTTCTTCTGGACCGGATTCGAATACTACAAGCAGACACTCGACACTGGGTTGCTAAGGGCAACGGTTCCTACCGAAGCCATGGTCAACGGCGACTTCTCGGCCACCGAGATGGCGAAGTTAGGAAACAAAACGGCTTCCGGGCTTCCCCCAGGACAAGTGAATCAGACGATCTTCCCTGGCGGCCAAATCCCGGCCTTCACGCCTGGTTGCACAGACTGTATTGACCCCAACATGCAAGCGCTGATGAAGTTGTTTCCGGCGGCTAATGCAGACCCGAACTCCACCGGCGGATACAACTACGTGCAATCCGAAATTTTCGCTCAGAACAACCGGCAGTGGGCCACGCGTGTGGACTATAACGTGAGCGACAATACGAAAATATTTGTCCGCTACAACTACCAGCGCGAAATTCAACAGTTCCCCGTGGGCCTCTGGTGGCGGAACGGCGACCAGGTACCTTACCCGAGTGCCATTCAAGGTAAAAACAAGTCGGACTCCTGGAGCGGAACCGTTACTCACGTATTCAGTCCGACGATGACCAACGAAACCGTCGCCGCTTATACATTTGTCGGCTTCCCAAACGTGTTTGCAGATCCGTCAAAAGTTGATCGCGCCACTGTGGGTTATGGCTATGCCGGTCTGTTCGGTAACAACGTCGCCCAGATTCCGTCTTTCGGCAACTTCGGTCCCAGCGAAGCCGCTCTGATGTTCAACCCGGGTGGATTCGAAGCAGGCGGAGCGGCCTCCGGTCTCTACGCCAACAAGTACATGCCCAGTGTGAGCGATACGTTCACCAAAGTGTTCAAGAGCCACACCATCAAAGCCGGATTCTTCTACGAATGGATTCGTAATGCGCAACCGGCCAATAACAACACCAACGGCCAGATGCTCGTGTCGGTAAACAACCCCTTCACTTACGGCGACGAGTATGCTGACTTGCTGACCGGTAACCTGAACAGCTACAACGAGGCAAACTTCAATCGCCTCAACAATATTTCCTATAACACGATTGAAGGCTTCGCTCAGGACTCGTGGAAAGCAAACAGGAAACTGACCCTTGAATTTGGCTTGCGCTTCACTCACTTCAGTCCCTGGATCGATCGTGAAGGGTTCGGTTACTCCATTTTCGACCAGTCGCAGTACAACCCGAATTGCGCGGCCACGCCCACATTCTGCGGGTTCGCTTGGCACGACCGAGATAATTCGGTCCCAATCGGAGGGTTCCCCACCAGGACCTTCTTCTACCAACCCCGAATCGGTGCAGCCTATGATGTATTCGGAACGGGCAACACAGTGCTGCGCGGCGGATGGGGGCGTTTCTACTACCACTCCGGACAGTTTACGAGCGGTCTGGACGCTTCGGCGGGTGCAGCACAGGCCAACTTAGGGCCGACCACCTGGACCGGAGGGCCCGGCTGCCCAGCCAATCCGCCAAACGGGTCACGCCTGTTTGCGAAATACCTCTCTTGCATTAACCTCGCCGCCTCGCCGGCCGCTCCCGCGGCTGTCGACTCGAGAGATGATAAGCAGCCCTTCACCGACAGTTGGAGTTTTACCGTCGCACAGAGGGCGCCTTGGCAAAGCGTGTTCGAAATTGCTTATGTCGGAAACCGGAGTCGGGATCTGGCGAGTAGCGGTGGGGCAGGCAGCAACATCAACCTCGTTCCGCTCGGGGCCATGCTGGGTGCTTCTAACCCAGCCAATGCCGATCCGAAGTTCTACCGCCCGTTAAATGATCCTATAACCGGAAATGGGTATGGCGATCTCAACCAGGCAACCAATAACCAGTACGCTAACTACAATGCCGCTCAAATCACGTGGGGCCGTCACGCAGGCCGGTATGTGATTCAAGCAAACTACACCTTCCAAAAGGCTTTGGGCATCATTGCTACAAATGCCAACGGCCAACCGAACGGGGCCGCTTCTATCAACCCGTTCAACCTGGCCAGCAATTATGGTGTCCAGCCGACAGACCGCAGGCAACTTTTCAACATCGCCTACTCCATCGACCTGGGTAATCCGTTCCATGCGCATGGCTTCCTGGAGGGAGCAACCGCAGGATGGCAGATTTCTGGAGTTACCCAATTGCAGAGCGGCGCCAATCTCACCTACAGCGGTGGCTACAACGGCAGCACCAACTACAACATGAATTTGAACGGTGCGATCATTCCAGGTTCGAAGAGCGTGGCCAACCCCAACGGCATTACGATCAACAACCAGTCCATATTGGGGACCAATGCAGTTCAACTTAGCCCCATCATCACCTGCGATCCGAATTCCGGCTTAAGCTCGCATCAGTATGTCAACGCGAACTGTTTTGCCGCCCCCACAGCCCCCGGCGACAACGGACCCACTCTCCTGCCGGTGTCCTACGGACCGGGCTATTTCAATTCCGACTTGGCGTTGTTCAAGAACTTCAAGATCACGGAGTCGAAAAAGGTTCAGTTCCGGATTCAGGCCTACAATTTCCTGAATCATCCGTTGTATTCGTTCCCCGACTCGGGCAACCTGACCTTGCAGTTCAAGCAGGATCCGACCACGGGAGCGATTACACAATCCAATGCCAACTTCGGGAAGGCAACCGTCAAGAATGGCGCTCGCGTTCTCGAACTGGCCGTGAAATTCTACTTCTAGAGACCGTAGACCGCATCACTCAAATGGGATGGCTTCTGCTATCCCATTTTTTTCGTTCCCCTGTAAACTGTTCAGGGACACCGCCGCAATAGCCATGTGGAAACCTGCTTTCCTCCTAGTCTTGGGTATGTTTGCAGTGCCGTGGTCGCAAACCCCGCAGGAACTGGTTCAGGATGCGATCAGCAAGCAGCGTGCCGGCGACCTGGCCGGTGCAGTACAGCAGTACCGTCAGTTCCTGAAACTCCATCCTGAGGCCACTGCGATCCACTCCAACCTCGGGGCCGCCCTGGCTGGCCTGGGACGATTCGAAAACGCAATCGCGGAGTACCGGATCGCCCTGAAGCAGTCGCCCTCGTTCCCAGGCGCCCGCCTCAACCTCGCGCTGGCGTACTACAAGATGGGGCAAATTGAAGATGCAGCCAGAGAATTGACCAGAGTTCACGCTGAGGATCCGGCGAACAGCCAGGCCACTCTTCTACTCGCCGATTGCCACCTGCGAATGGGCCAGGACAACGACGTGATTCGCATCCTGGAGCCCGAAGAGAAAAAACATCCGGATGATCTCGCCATCGCCTACATGCTAGGAACGGCTTATATCCACAACAAGCAGGTCGAACCGGGAGAAATTCTGGTGGACCGAATTCTGCGTAATGGTGATTCAGCCGAAGCGCATTTAATGATGGGCAGTGCCAAAATGAACATCGCCGATTTCGCCGGCGCGCGTGACGAATTCGCCAAGGCCGTGACTTTGAATCCAAACTTACCCCAGGTTCACGTTCTGTACGCGCAGGCGCTGCATTTCACCGGTGATTCAGATCTGTCCCTGGCGCAGTACCAGGAAGAACTGAAGATCGATCCATATAGTTTCGAGGCCAACCTCCAGATCGGGGCGACGCTCAGGCAGGAGCAGAAATACAACGAGGCCAAGCAGCATTTCGCTCGTGCGCTTGAAACCCGGCCCAGCGATCCAGCGGTGCGCTATCAGTTGGCGGGAATCGCTCTCGATCAGAACCGGCCCGACGACGCAAGGCGTGAACTGGAATCTCTGGTCAAGGAGTCGCCTCAATTTACCGAGGCCCATGTCTCATTATCCATCGCGTATTACCGGCTCAAGCGCCCTGCGGACGGGAAAAGAGAGCGAGAGATAGTTCGGAAACTTACTGCCGAGGCGCAAGCCAAAGAACCCGGCGCCAAGGCGCAATGATCCATAAAACCTCCATCGTCAGCGCTCTCCAAATCAATCTCCGAGGGATCCCTGCGTGATCTTGACCCGAAGACGCTGGCTCCGCCTGGCTTCCGCGTTCGGAGCGGTTCGCCTGTTGAGCAAGCCTAGCTCCGGCTTCCTGCCCGAGCCTCTGTTTATTGAAGTGCCTGCGTCCGCCAGTGGAATCGACTGGGTGCATGAAAATGCAATGTCCCCGAGTCACTACCTGCCCGAGGCCCTCGGGCCGGGGTGCGCATTCCTGGATTTCGACAACGACGGTTGGATGGATATCTTTCTGGTCAACAGCGGCCCAAGCGATTTCTGGAAGCCGGCGAAACCCTTGCGGAATGCTCTCTATAAGAACAATCGTGATGGTACTTTCACCGACGTTACGGAGAAGGCTGGAGTCTCGGGCGCATACTTCGGAATGGGAGTGGCGGTCGGGGACTACGACAATGACGGCTGGCCGGACATGTTCGTCACCTCTTATGGCAAATGCATCCTCTATCATAACAATCATGACGGAACCTTCTCCGATGTAACCGAGAAGGCAGGCGTGGCAATGCCGGGTTGGACGACCAGTGCAGTTTGGTTCGACTACGACAATGACGGCAAACTGGACTTGTTTGTCTGCAGCTTCGTCGATTACTCGGGCGTAAAGAAACTCGAGTGCGGCAACAACAAGATTGGTAAAAACTACTACTGCGTCCCGCGCGTCTTCAAACCAACTGCCAGCTTCCTTTATCACAACAACGGCGATGGCACCTTTACCGAAGTCAGCAAGGGAACGGCAATCGACCAAGCCATGGGAAAGGGGCTGGGCGTTGTCGCGACCGACATAAACAACGACGGATTGTCCGATCTATTTGTAGCTAACGATACGGTACAGAACTTTCTGTTTGTGAATCGCGGTCCAGGCCCCAACGGACGCTGGAACTGGGACGAGATAGCTCTGCAGGCGGGCGTCGGATTCAGCGACAGCGGCAGGCCGCGCTCCGGCATGGGCGTCGATGCTGCCGATCTAGACGGCGACGGCTGGCAGGATTTATTCGTCGCCAACGTCGATCACGAAATGTTCTCCCTATACCACAACAATAAAGACGAAACGTTCCAGGACGTCGCCCAAGTGCAAGGAGTAGCACGTGCCACTCGCCTGTTGAGTGGGTGGGGATTGAAATATTTCGACTACGATAATGATGGGGCCGTGGATCTTTTCCTGGCGAATGGCCACCCCGATGACATGATTGACAACTACTCGATGCAGGTTAAATACAGGGAACCGATGCTCCTGTTCCATCAGGGACAGGATCGAAAACTGCACGACGTGAGTAGTCAGGCCGGACCCGCGTTTCAAAAATATCTCGCGGCCCGTGGCTTGGCAATTGGCGATTACGACAATGATGGTGCTCTCGACGTACTTGTGGGGAACAATGGAGCCGCTCCCTTATTGCTAAAAAATAATGCGGCGAAGGGAAACAATTGGCTTGGCATTAAACTCGAAGGTACACATTGCAACCGTGACGGCATTGGAGCAAAGATTTATTGGACCGCGGCGGGCAAAAAACGGTATCGCTTAAAAAACAGCGGTGGCAGTTATCTTTCATCGCACGATCCCCGTGAAATCCTCGGAATTGGCGATTCCACTAAAATTGACGAACTCGAGATTCACTGGCCCGCTCCCAGCAAACAAATCGACCGTATCACCTCACTTCCCACTAATCGGTATGTTCACGTCATTGAAAAGAAGGGCATAAGCTGAGCTGGTATTTTCCCAGATAAAAATTCGGGACACCGCCTTCGGTAATTGGGAAACTCCTGGCACGTACGCAGTATCGTCATGTCCCGGACAGCTTGCCGGGCCCCAAAAGCCTGACCAAGCAGCCTAACTCCAACCTGCTCTCACCCAAAATAAAAAGGGAGGCACGCAGGTTCTCGTGTCTCCCTGGAAGCACCCTCCCCCGAAGGTACTTCGACGCAAGTGGCCTTATGGAGATAACTCTTGGAAGGGACCATTGTCAAGCGAAACCGGCGCCCAGCAAGGCTTTTGACCGATTTACACGCCATGATCGTTGATCCAGGCTGGGTAAACTGACAGTTTTCTTTGTCCGTCGTCTTTAACCAACGCCTGGAAACTCCCGACTCATCCGACTTACAGGTAAGGAGGGTCCTAATTGTAAAACTTTATGACTATCAGTATGAGACCGCGGAACAAGAAGGTTAAGCCTTCTTACTTTCGCATTCGAGAGGGCACATCACAGAGCAGCTTATTCCCTATTCCCTTGATGAGGAAGATGGAATGCAAAAATACCCTTGCTTCCGCGGTTATGGTTGTAAGGAGGATATCCACTTCCCCAGTACACGACCCCGTTGGCAACCGCCGGGCCGCCTCCTACTGGCGTACCGCTGTTAAACGAAAATAGAATTTCCCCGTTCTCCGCATCCAGACCAAACATGGTGGCTCCGCTCGCATTGGTGGAAGCAGCGTAAACCACCCCGTTCGCCACGGTCACCGGAGCTATGGCCCTCACTAAACTTTCTGACCTCCCAGGATCGCTAGTTGTCCAAAGAATCTTCCCAGTGATCGGATCAAGCGCCGACCATGACCCGAACTCCCCATCCAAGCTGACCCGATTTGCCACGTAGATTCTCTTGTTGTCGGTCGCGGAGCCCCACATCATCCCCATGCCCGGCTGGGTGCTCCAGATCAGAGCGCCGGTATCCGGGTTGAGGGCATAGCCCATTCCGCTCTTGTTGCCGGCGAAAACCAGCGCGCCGGCGGAGCCTTGCACAAAGACAGGCCCCTGTGCAAAGTCCTGGTCTGGGCCTTGAGGCGATACACAGTTCACCCCGATGGAGCATCCGTTAGTGACGATATCGCTAAATCTAGTGTGAAAGGTCCACCGCACAGCCCCACTGGCAATGTCGAGCGCCACGACCGAGTCAATTCGATTTTCCGGATCAATACATGTGGGATCTTCCGAAAGTAAAAGTTGACAGGCCGCGACCTCATGGGGAACGCTGTAGTTGTTGCCTGTCCCCACGTACACCAGGCGGCGCTGCCTGTCGACCATCGGAGTACTGCCCCAAATAGCGCCACCGCTATATTGATTCGGCAGCCCATTGTTGTCGGGCACCATATAGGTTCTCCACAAGATCGTCCCTGTGGTTTCGTCGAGGGCGACCACGCTCCCGCGAAATGTACAACACGGGTAGTTAGCATCGAAGGCGAACGCCTCCTCCGAAGAAGAGACGGTAACGAAGATCACGCTGTCCACGACAGCCGCACTGGCGCTAACTTGGGAGGCGGGATGATTATCGACATTGGTAATCCATATCCTTTCGCCGGTTTTGGCGTCGACTTTGATAACGCTCGCACCCGGTCCCCCCGGAAACGCGATTCGATCCCCAATGATCAGGGCCGCTCCATTATCCACGATCACCGGGCTGGTCCGGCACGACGCGGGCAAATTGTCGTATGTGGAAATTGGCTTTCGCCAAACCGTTTCACCGGTCTCAGCATTCAATGCATTGAGGTTGTTCGCCCAGTCCGGAAAGTAAACCGTTATGCCGTCGGTGGTGGGCGTAGCCGAGACATCCCCGCCCACAGGCGTTACCCATTTTGTTTCCAGGTCGCCGACGTTCGCGGGGCCGATCAGAGACTCTGCACACTGGAAGCGCGTGTTGTGAAGGTCGTTTCCCGCTACCGTCCAACTAGCAGCAGCGTCCGCAGATGGGCCGCACGAGGGCGGCGCAAGGCTACAGGAGGTCGAGATTGCGCCCAAGGTAATCAACAAAAGATCGCAGACGAATCTCAGCCGATCGCGGCTCGCTTTCGGAGACTGTGAAAAGGATTGTGATCTTACCATTCGAGCCGTCTGCCGTCGCCGATTCAGGTTCATAAGATGGGATAAAATAACGCGCCGTCGGATCCGCGGCAAGCGCTATTCGCGGCCGCCATTTAGGACCGGGGAACGTCGGTACCCTGAGCAAATTGCTCGCTCACCGATTGGTTGAGTGCATCCCGGCGATGACAGGCGGCGTGTTGGCCATATCGCACTGCTCCAGCGTCTTTCAGGGGTGCGGTGTTTGAAGTGAAGCGGACAACTGCAAGCATGAATCGCAAGGACTTACTGTGAAGTAGTGGTCTAGCTCGCTCCGAGACCGAGGAGGCGTCGTTAGACTTTCAATCCGTAACCCAGCGGCAGATTTATCGACAGCAAACTCCGTAACGCTGCCAAAGGCGAAACCACGGACTATAGGCGAGCATCTTGTCGTGTCTTCGATTCGCAGCCGCTAGGTCGCATGCGTTGAGTGGCCTAGTATCCGGCGCTTCGAACATTTCCCGTAGCTGCTCAATCTCGTCAATGATGCGTTCAACGTCCATTTGGTCCCAATATCCAACATGGGCAGGGCAATCGTCAACCGGAGCAGCATCCGCATGTCCTAGCCTGCGAGAGCGTCTGTGCAAAAGTGACCATTCCGGACGGCGTCTT
>Ga0105245_10003370_pt1 | contig 14317 bp, 8 predicted proteins | sample KBSM54metaG_FD_81523 | JGI IMG/M metagenome (GOLD analysis project Ga0105245, IMG submission 81523) | Miscanthus rhizosphere microbial communities from Kellogg Biological Station, Michigan, USA - KBS M5-4 metaG | ecosystem: Host-associated > Plants > Roots > Rhizosphere > Soil | place: Michigan... | reverse complement strand
TTTCCGGAACACGATTCTGATCATGACGTCGAACTTGGGCGCGCGGCACCTTCAAAAGCGGGCCACCATGGGATTTCAATCGGCCGCCGAAGAGGGTAGTGCCAAGAGCCTCGACGATCTCGTGCTCAGCGAAGTGAAGCGCGTGTTCAACCCGGAGTTCCTGAATCGCCTGGACGAAATTATCCTGTTCAATCCGTTGGGTGATGAAGAATTGCTGCGCATCATCGATTTGCTTGTCGGCCAGACCAACGACACGTTGATCCACCGCCAGGTACAGATCGTGCTGACGCCGGAAGCGCGCCAGTGGCTGCTCGAGAAGACCTGCGGGGACCGCAGCTATGGTGCCAGGCCGTTACGGCGGGCGCTGCAAAAGTATGTCGAAGATCCATTGTCGGAGGCGCTGATACAGGGTGGCCTGCAGCGGCCGGCAACGCTGGAAGTGTACGTCACAAATGACGGGCTTGGATTCCGACCGGTGGTCGAAGCAACCCCGGTATCCCACTAGCGAATCCTACGCGCGCAGGGCGGGCTCAAATTCTTGAGCCCGTTTGGGGGGAGCGTACAATTTTGTTTTGGGGGCAGCGGCCTTGAGGGTTTTCCTGGCCGCAAGCAATTATTCGTGTTTTGTCACGAGGGTGCGCGCAAGCATGCTGTGTTTGCTTGCCGCTGTTGTTGTGTGCCCGGCACCGCCCTCCGTTTCGGCTCGCTCCCTTGCCGGGCAAGGGGCGCAACAAGCCCCAGCCCCGGCTCCAGCCGGAACTCCCACCATCGAGCGTATTGAATTCCAGGGCAATCGCCGGGTGCGCAGTGAAACGCTTCGAGCCCGAATTTTTTCGCGTCCCGGAGATGCGGTCAACGAAGAGGCCCTGCGACGGGATTTCCACGCACTGTGGAACACTCAATTCTTCGAGGATATTCGCCTCGAAGTTGAAGACAGCGCGGACAAACCCAACCAGAAAATCATCGTCTTCTACGTCACCGAGCGCCCCATCGTGCGGCGCATCGAGTACAAGGGCAACAAGTCGGTATCCGAATCCGACATTCTGGACCGGTTCAAGGACCGCAAGGTTGGCCTGTCGATTGAAAGCCAGTTCGATCCGACGCGCATCAAGAAAGCAGAAGTCGTATTAAAGGAATTGCTGGCCGAGCACGGTCGCCAGTTCGCCACCGTCAAGCCTACCTATGAACGGTTGCCCGGCACAAACGCCGTGAAACTCACGTTCAATATCAATGAAGGCCCGAAGGTAAAAGTCGGCAAGATTATCATCACAGGAAACACCGCGTTTTCCGCCCGCAAGATCATTCGCACCATGCGCAATTCGCGTCCAACCGCTATTCCGCTGGGCAACTTTCCTCCGTACTACATAGCAGTCCTGTCCAAGACCTTTGACCGGCCTAAGCTGGATGAAGACATGGAAATCGGAATCCGCGGCCTGTATCAGGACAATGGCTACTTCAAGGTTCTGGTGAAAGACCCGATCATCCAGAATGTAACTGAGAATAAAGGTGTCCTGCCGAAGGGAATACCGCTCGTGGGCGTACACGAGGGCCGGGCCACGAACATCACGATTCCGATCGAAGAGGGCGAGCGCTACCGCATGGGCACATTACACGTGCGAAACGCCAATCCCGACGAAGGTCTGTTTTTCAAAGTTCCCTATCTCGAAAACATTTTTCCGATCAAAAAGGGCGAAATCTTCAGCGTGGCCAAAGTGCGCAAGGCCATTGAGGATTACACCAAGCTCTACGGAAATTTCGGCTTTATCGATTTCACGGCGGTGCCCGATACGGAAGTGCACGATGACACCAAGACCATCGACCTGACTTTCGCCTTCGACCAGCAAAAGCAATTCTTCGTGCGGCGCATCGATTTCTCCGGAAACACCGGCACGCGGGACAAAGTCATTCGCCGCGAGTTACTGCTCAACGAAGGCGACATGTTCCGCAACAATCTGTGGGAACTGAGCTTGCTGCGCCTGAACCAGCTGGATTATTTTGAGGCCGTGAAGCCGGAAAACGCGGAGATCAAGCGAAACGTCAAGCAAGGCACCGTGGACATTCTCCTGAAGCTGAAGGAAAAGGGAAAACAGTCCATCAGTCTTACCGGCGGCGTCAGCGGGTTCGCGGGCAGCTACATCGGGTTAACCTACCAGACCAATAATTTCCTGGGGCTTGGCGAAACACTGACGCTCGGCGCGAACATCGGCACATTGCAGCGGAATATTTCTTTCGGGTTTACCGAGCCGTACCTGTTCGACCGGCCGATCAGCACCGGTTTTACAATCTTCGCCAGCCGCTACAACTTCGACCAGGCTCGGCAATACTCCCTGGCGGTGGGCTACCAGGTGCAGTTGAATCCCAATACCGTCCAGAACTACATTCAGAACAGCAGCGGCTTCACCATCTTTGCCAGCTATCCTGTGAAAAAGTTGGGCTTCACCCGGCTGGGCCTGACCTATGGATTCACGACCACCAGCATCACGGGACTCAGCACGGCGTCCACGGCATTGTTCAACGTTTTGCAATTCCAGCAGCTCGAAGGCCCGTCGTCGCTTTCCGGGATTCATGAGAGCAAGATTAATCCGACCTTGACCTATAACACCGTGGACAATCCGGTGAATCCGACGCATGGCAAAAGTCTTTTTCTTTCTTCCGCGATAGAAGGCGGCCCGTTGGGCGGAAACGTCAATACGGTCTCAGAGATCGTGGAAGCGAAATATTTTCGTCCACACTATCATCGCCACAACGTGATCGCCTTGCGGGCTCTGGGCGCGTTTGAGTCCGGATACGGCGGAAAGGTAATTCCTCCTTTCAGCAGATTCTATCTCGGGGGTGAGGACACCCTGCGCGGATTTGATATACGCACGATTTCTCCGGTCGTATTTGTCCCGACGCTCACCTCAACGCAGGCGTCTTATCTGAATCCGAGGGTTCTGGACAGTAACGGGAGTCCCACGGCCGGTGTCGTGAATATTCCCACGCTCGGATATCAGACATCGTTCCCGGGCGGCGATACCGAATTGGTCCTGAATGCCGAGTACCGCATTCCTCTTTTCCCGCACGTGGCCCTTTCGATTTTTGGAGATGCGGGTGCTACGGGAGATGTGCGCAGCAGTCAACTGCAGCTCAACAACCTGGATTACACGACTCTCCTTCAGCAATTTCCGGGCACGGGCATATCCCGCACGCTGCAGTTGCAGCCGGGCACGAACTTCAAGCCGCGCACTTCCGCGGGACTGGAACTGGTCGTCCAACTCCCCATCGTGCAGGCGCCGTTCCGCATCTATTGGGCCTATAACTTTAACCGCATGTCGCAGGTGATCACGGCGCCGCAGACACAGTTCCCTGGTCCCGTTTCGACAGTGGCTACGGCGTGCACTCCGACTGGAAGTGATCCCAACGAGTGCCCCTGGAACATTTATAAAGCCCAGGTGCCGCTGACCGACATTTGGAATGCCCAGGTGGCGCCACAGATCATAAATTTGTTCAACAATCCGCAGCGAACAAATTTCTTTGATCCCGTACGAACGTTCCGGTTCACGGTGAGCCGCACTTTTTAAATGTGCTTTAGCGGCGCGAAATTTTTGCTTTTGGTTGAATAATATCGGTCCTGTAATCTCCGCAAGTTACGGCCGGTGCCGTGGGGGACGAACGTTGAGAAAATTTGGGAGGATTGGGATGCAGTGGAAGGTTTCTACACTACTCACTCTAGCCGCTGCGCTCGCAGCATTCGGTTGCGGCAGCAGCACGTCCTCAGGTGTCACGATCCAGATTTCGCCGACCTCCGCCAGCGTGATCACCAACCGGACTCAGTTGTTCAGCGCTCTCGTAACGGGCAACAGCAACACGGCAGTCACCTGGACTTTGACTTGCCCCACCGGCGTGGCCGCCAATTCGTGCGGCACGATCGACGGGACCGGACTGTACACGGCTCCCGCGACGATTCCCACGACGACCACCAACGGCACCACCACGATTGCCCCCACGGTCACAATCACGGGCACCGCGCAGGCCGATACTACCAAAACGGCGACGGCCACTCTGACCATCGTTACCGGAATCAGCATCGCCATCTCCCCCGCCAGTGCCACCGTGGGCACGGGCGAAACTTTTCTTTTTACGGCAACCGTCAACAATCCGGGTTGCAATCTTACGTCGAATCCGACCTGCCAGAATGTCACCTGGTCGCTTTCCACGACGCTCACTGGAGTCGGCAGCATCGGTTCCACGACTGGCGTATACACCGCGCCTGCGACGGTTCCGTCACCCAGTACCGTCACAGTTACCGCCACGTCGGTGGCGGATACGTCGGTCACGGCAACTGCGTCGGCTACCGTTGTGACCGCGGCTACCCCGACCGTAACCTCGGTCAGCCCCAATAAGACGGCACTCGGCAGCGTATTTCAGGACATTTACATTAATGGCACGAATTTCATTTCGACGGATAACGTGTTTATCAACGGCACGCAACTGTCTTCCAGTTTTGTTACGAACATTTCCACCTCCGCGATTCGGGCGCGTATTCCGGACTTCATTCTGGCCGTGCCGCCGCCGTCGGGTATTCTTCAGGTCAGTGTTTCTGAGCAATCCGGACCGGCGCAGACTTGCACGGCGGACGCATCGCTGTGTCAGATCGCGGTGGCCGGAGTGCGGCCGGGCGTGGTCGGTCCCACTCCTAACAGCATCCCGCAGGGCACGGCCGGCGTTCTATCGTTTGCGGTGGACGGAGGATTTTTCGGGACGGGCAGCAATCCCGCCTCGCCGTCTGTGAACGCAACCTATAACAACCAATTGCGCGCTATCCAGCTTCCCGCGAGCCAGACCGCCGGCAGCACACGTCAATTGTCCGTGAGCATCGGAGGCGGTTCCAACTCTGGAGACTTCACGGTTCCCGGACTTTACCCCGTTGCCGTAAAAAGCTCGATCGATCCTACAAAATTTGCGGTTGCCAATCTTGCGGTCCAACCGACATACACGCCTCCCTCCGCAACGCGCGTTGCGGTTGGCTCGGTGCCGGCGTCCTCTGCGCCGAGCGACGTCGCTATCAATTCCGCCACTGGCATGGCAGTGGTGGCCAATAAGGGATCGAATGATGTCAGTTTGATTGATCTCACAACCGGTACTCCGACATTCATCGCAAATATTTGTACCGCAGCGGTTGGTGCATCTTTGCCCTGCCCGGCCTCCGGCCCGACCAGCGTTTCGGTGGACTACGTGCTGAACCGCGCCCTGGTCGTGAATTCGATCTCGAAAACGATTGCCGTCGTGGATTTAAATACGCGTTCGGTCACTAGCGTCACCCCACCGCTGCAGGATACTCCGCAATCCGTGGGCATCAACCCCGTCACGGGTCGGGCTTTGGTCGCAATGCAACAGAAGAATTACGGAGTTCTGGTGGATTTAAATCAGAATCCGCCCGCTTACGTGGGTATCGTATCGATCAGCACGGGCCCGAACACACGAGTTGCAGTCGAGCCGCATTTGAATTGGGCGCTGGCTACGCCGGGCGGGCTGGGCTCACTGGGAATCGTGGATCTGAACCAGCAATCGACCAATGTGATTACCGCTATCTCCCGGACGACCAACGTCGTCACCGTCACGGTGCAATCGACCGGAACATCGCCGCTTCTATCCGTGCAGATCGGAAACGCGGTTCAAATTCAGAACATTCAATTTCCGGCTGGTACAGACTCGGCGACCGCCGCGCTGGCTCCGAGCTTTGACGGATTCTTCACGGTCTCCTCTGTCGGTCCCGCCTCCAACCAGTTCAGCTTTACGCAAACCGGCGCCGCGCTTACGGACGTGGCGAGTCAGTCTAGTCCGCAAGTCGCCACGGGAGCCGTAAATTATGCGCAACCCGTCGTCACCGTCGGGGTACCGATTACGGTACAGGGGGTCGCAATCAACGACGAAACACAACAAGCGGTTCTGGTGGATCCCGCGACAGGCGGAAACGTTTCGTTTTTCAGTTTAATCGATCAATCGATTTCGCCACTCGCTCTAAAGGTAAACGGCGCGGCGGATGTGGGGACCATCGCGGCCGCTTTCAATCCTCTGACTAACACTGTCGTCGCCGTGAATTTTTTCGCCAATACTCTCTCCGTGATCGATCCGACTGGGCCTCGCCGTCTGAATGACAATAATTTATTCAGTACCCTGCCTGGGCCTGTGGCGGTGGCCATCGATCCCGGGACGAACATCGCGGTGGTTGCCAATCAAACGGACAACAGCGTCAGCGTGTTAAATCTGGGTGCGATCAAACCGTTCTCCATCACCGGAACGAGTCCGGTAACGGTAGTCACATCCTCGACCCTGGGAAGTGGCCCGAGTCCATCGCCGCAAACGGTCACTGTGATCGGCAATGGCCTTACCTGCACAAACGGCTCGACGAATTTAAGCGTGCGGCTTGACGGTGTTTCTTTGCCGACGTCATGCGTAGGCAGTGGCAACCGTGAACTGACCGCGACCGTGCCATTCAGCATGCTTAGCGCGGCGCACCGGTTTGCGCTGGACGTGGCGGACTCCGGCGGCAACGTTACCAATGCCGAAGGCTTTACGGTGGAACAAAGTGTGGACGTCACCGGTTGCTCTTCGGCGCCGTTGCCGTCGGGCGTGGCCATTGATTCTCAGCAAAACATCGCAGCAGTCACCTTGTTCGGCTGCAATTCCGTTGCGCTCATCAATATGGCAACGGGCACCGGTCAAAGTGTGGTGGTGGGATCGAACCCGATTGGAGTGGCCGTCATTCCACGGTTGCACCTCGCCGTAGTCGCCAACAACGGCGGGGCCGGCACGGCGTCTATCGTCGACGAATTGCAACAATCCGTAACGCAGACTGTTTCCACCGGCGCCGGAGCGATGGGCGCGGCCGCCGATGAAGCCACTGCGGAAGTTGCCATCGCCAACAGCGTGGCCAATACCGTTACTGTAGTCAACGCCATCACCGGCGGGACCAGCACGATTTCCACCGGCCAGCGCCCCGTCGCCGTGGGTTTCAACTACGTCAATCATCAAGTGGCCGTGGCCGCATCCAGCGGCAACAGCCTGGGTATTTCCGGTGGCACCGGCGGCAACGTGACGCAGACATTCAGCGTCAACGCTCCCACTTCCGTGATCTATGATCCCGTGACGACCGATTGCGGTTCCAACGTCAACGGAACCACGACAAATACGACCGGTTGCTTCATCGTGAATTCCAGCACCGGCAACTCGGCGCAAGTCATCGATCCGGTTAACTCTTTTCAGACCGCGTTTCGACTGGGGATTAATCCGACCGCGATCGCGTACAATTACCGCACCAGCACACTGGTCAGCACCAACACCGCGAGTCACACGATAACCGTCGCAGATTTCCTCGGCCAAAAGATTCGGGCCGTGCTGACGCTGCCGCCGGCGGCTTCGTCGAACACCAATCTGGCGCTCGGTCTGTCCATCGCGGGTGCGTTGCAATACGCGGTGGACATTCATCCGTTTACAAATGTTGCCGTCATCGCGGACACCGCGAACGGCCGTGTCCTGTTTTTGCCGCTGCCCCATTAGGACGGCTCGGCCAACTCGGGGAGCGCCCCGGCGCATCGCAACGGCTACCTGTGAAAGAGTTTGCAGTGAACGCCGGTTCGTCGGTTAGGATAGGAGCATTTCCAATTGACGCCCGCGAATTAGGACCGCTATAATCCGCGATTTGTGATTTTCTAGAGGAAAGAGAAGGTGTGAGGATGATCGTTAATTCACGTTTTATCGGCACTTTGGCCGCGCTGATCATGTTCAGTCTGGCTCCGGTTCGCGGCCTTCATGCGCAAACCTCCGCAGCCGCTGCAGCGCCGTCCAAGATTGCCGTCATCAATATCCGCAACGCCATCGTGGCCACGGCGGAGGGTAAACAGGCCCAGGCACAATTGCAATCGCAATTCGCGCCGAAACAAAACGACCTGCAGAATCTGCAGAAGCAGGTCGAGGATCTGCAGCGCCGCATGACGGAAGGCGCGCGCACTCTGAGCGACGACGAGAAAGCTAAAATGCAGCGCGAGGGCGAGCTCTTGTCGCGGCGCCTGCAGCGCGGCAACGATGATCTGAACGAAGAGCTCAACGCCGCGCAGGGTGAAATCGTCGACGGCATCGGCCGCAAGATGCTCGAAGTGCTGGACCGCTATTCCCGCGAGAACGGTTTTACCGTTGTGCTGGATACGTCCGCACAGGGCAGCCCGGTTGTCTACGGATCGTCGCAGTCGGACATCACCCAGGACATCGTGCGCCTCTTCGACCAGGCTTACCCGGTGAAGGGTGGTGCAGGATCTTCTGCGGCGCCAAAACCGGCAACTCCAGCTGCTCCGAAGGCGGCAACTCCCGCTCCGGCGCCTGCTCCGGCTCCGGCCAAGAAAACAACCCCGTAGTTACGGCGCGCGCTCCTCTGCGCGCGAAGGGCTGCGGGCTCTACGAACCTGATTCATCTGTGAACATGTTTCAATTGATGCCCCGCTCTTCGCAGTTCGAAGGGCGGGGTTTTTCATTTGATCGATGTCGGCGGAAAAGCGTGGCAGCTGCTGGGTTCGCCTACCGGTTAAACGGCGCCACGATCGTGGCATGTCCGGCGATGTGCCCATCCATGGCCTTCAGCACATCGTTGCGGGTGGCGTTCGCCGGCAGATCGAGCTTCTCATCGAGCGCAAATAATTCGAATGCGTAGTGATGCGCCACCGCCACGTCTTGGGGCGGGCACGGAGGGCGGTAGCCGAAGTTTCCATTCTGCCCGGCGAAGCCGTTCGTTTGATGGCTCCCATCCGGCAAGTCCCCGCTCGCGGGGGAAACACCACCCGGAAGCGAATTCGCGCCCGCCGGCATGTTCCAGACCATCCAGTGCAGGATGTCGTCGACGCCCTTGCGCGGGCGAGGTTCCATGTCATGCACGATCAGGGTGTAGCTCGCCGTGCCTCGCGGTGCCTGCGTCCATTGTAAGGCCGGCGAGACTGCATCCGCACCAGCAGTGCACGTGTACTTCGCTGCGATGGGTTTTCCATCGGTGATATCAGTGCTCGTCAAGATCATGGGCGGAGGCGCCGCGGCCGCTGGACGTTGGCCGCCTGCGGCTGCGGGCGCGTTTTGCGCCGCGGCCGTAAGGCTCGACGCAGCTAGCACGATCAGGCCGCTCCATAGAAAAAACAAATTGTGCCGCGTCCGCGGTAAATTCCTTTTTTCAGTAATAGACATACGCTGCTCCAGATTCCGCGGCCGGCTTGGCCGCACGGGCGGGATTGACGCCCACGCCGCCTCCGCTGTCTTTGAAGGCGCCCACAGCCAGGACTTTACCGTCTGCATTCAGCGCCAGTGAAATCCCAAATTCCGCGGCCGGCCGAACGTTCGAAGCCTTCACATAAGAAACGGGCGCCCAGGTCGTTCCGCTGCGCGCGTAAACATAAACCGCGCCCGAATCTGCAGCTTTGGCATCTTCCTGGTCGCCATTAAGGCCGGTTGCGCCGCTGTCTTCGAGGTGCGCGCCCACGGCCAGCGTATTGCCGTCGCGGCTCAGGGAAAGGGCCCACGCGAACTGGTCATTCAGGCGCGTGTTCGTGGCCTTGATAAATGCCTGTTGTGTCCATGTAGAGCCGTTTCGAACAAAAACATACGCCGCACCGGTGGAAACGTCGGAGGTCGCGTCGTTGGTGCCTTCCGTGGGCGGCTGAATTCCCCGCAGGATGCTGTCTTCGTCAAACGCGCCTGCGACCATCGTATTGCCGTCATCGCTGATGGCGATGGAGCACCCCAGCGAATCGCCGGCTTCCGCGTTCGAAGCCATCAGGCGAATCTGCTGCGACCATTTGCCGCCGCTGCGCGTAAAAATATAGGCCGCCCCCTTTCCTCTTTCTTCGTCGTATGCTCCTACGGCCAGCGTATCCCCATTGCCGCTCAGTCCCACGGAATAGCCAAAGAGGGCTCCCCGGACTGTGGTGTTCCAGGGTTTTACATACGCCTGCTGAGACCATTTGCCGCCGTCGCGCGCAAAAACGTAGACGGCGCCGGCGCTGTCGGCGGAATTGTCGGCCTGATTGCCATTGATTCCCGCGGCCCCGCTGTCTTCCGAAATCGCGCCGGTCGCCAGAGTGTTGCCGTCACCGCTCAATGCCACGGAGTAACCAAACTGGTCGCCATCGGATTTTTCTCCGGTGTTGGATGCCTTAACGTAGGCCTGCTGCGACCACGTGGTGCCCGTTCGTGTGAAAACGTAAACTGCGCCGGCGCTAGGCATCGATTCATCCGCCTGGTTGCCGTCTATTCCTATTGCCGCGCTGGCTTCGCCCGTGGCTCCAACGGCCATTGTGTTGCCATCGTTGCTGAGCGCCAGGGCGGATCCGAACTGGTATCCCGCCTTGTTGTTCGATGCTTTTACATAAGCCTGCTGAACCCAGGCGCCTCCGTTCCGGACGAAGACGTAAACCGCGCCGGCATTGACCTGCGAATGTTCCGCCTGATTCCCGTTAAGGCCTTTCGCCGCGCCGTCCTCCGCGGCCGCGCTCACGGCCATGGTGTTGCCATCGCCGCTGAGGGCCACGGCCGCTCCGAACTGATCGTCCTTCGTCGCGTTGGAGGCCTTAATATAGGCGATCGATTTGGGGTTCCACGTCGACGCCGACGGACGAATCGGAGTTCCGCGCGGATTTGCGGCGGGCTGCGGAGCGGGAGCGGGCGCCTGGGCAAAACTCACTATGCTGCAAACGGCGAGCGCCGTGAGCATCAGGGAGAATCGGGCGGCCCAAAATTTGTTTTCCCTCAATCTCATTTTTGTCTCCGTTGTGGAGCCACTCAACGCCGGTCAGTCCTCGATAAGCGCGTCCATGCGAACGCAGGACGACGGCAACCAATTACAGCAGCAACCAGCTAAAAACCCGGCGATTGCGAATCGCTGGCTATTGGGTGTTTTGCGCGCTCTTGAAGCTGTTGTGAATTTCCTTGCCGCTGTCCGTCAGGATGATTTTGCTTTCATGGGAAAGATTCATATCGTTGGAGCCGTTTTTGTTGCGCGGCCCGATGACCGTGATTTTGTCCCCGGGCTTCAGCGTATCCCGATCCCATCCGTCGGCCCGGTGCAATGCGTTTGAGCCGCCCAGTTCGGCATGCCAGCGCTGAACGGATCCGTCCTTTTCCTTCGATTCAAAAATAATTGCCGAATGCGGATTTACGAATTGGAATTCCAGGACGGTCCCTTGCACGGTGTACGGATGTTCCTCGTCATAACGCCCCGCAAACCCATGGTGCGCGAGAGCCGGAACCGAAACCGCGAGGAGCCCGACAGCGGAGAATAAAATGAACGCTAGCGACTTGAGTCTTGATTTCAGCGTCATGGCATCACCCCTTTCGTTGACGGCGAATGTCTCATCGCCAAGAGCCAATTGTCAATCCCGTAACGGCCTGTTGATTCAACCGTCCCGCCCAATTCCTGATTTCCCATTTTGTGGACGCGGCATTAGAAGAACAGATACTAAGTAGACGTACGCGCGGCGAAGCAGGTTGCGGATGAACCTTAGCAGATAGAACAGATCAAAACAGCGCTGCCAATCGGTTTCACAGAGCCACGCGCCGTGCCAAATGCGTTGTCCGAATACCGGAAGACGCGCTACGATGCGCGAAGGGAACGTCTAAAATCGAAACGTCCGCTGGAGGAGGCTGAGTTATGGATAAAAAGCACTCGACATCTTTTTTAATCGTCTCTTTGTTCATTGTCTTCGTCTGCGGTTCTCGCGCAGCTTATGCCGCGCCGATTAATCCGTGTTCTCTGCTTACTCCGGCCCAAGTCAGCGCCGTTCTGGGCGTGAATGTCGCTGAAGGCCAGCATCCTGCGAGCACACTCTGCGAGTGGTCTGCGCCTGGCCAGTCGGGGCCGGGCACTAAAAGAGTGACCGTCACGATCCAGGATCCGCGGGCATTTGAATACGCCAAGATGCAGGTTGGTGGCGGGATTACCAAGACTCCAGCCAGCGGCATCGGGGATGACGCCGTCTATGGCACGACGCCCAAAGTTGCGGCGGTCCTGACCGTCAAAAAAGGCGACGTGGTTTTCGTGGTTCGCGTCTACGGCTTTCCGATCGATCCGGGCAAGCCTCTTGACGAAATTCAGGCCAAGGAAAAAACCCTCGCACTCGAAATTCTTTCCAAATTATAAACGGCTTTCTACACAAGAAAAAAACTGAGAGTTAGGCGTATGCGCAGCAGGGCGAGCCCTATCGGCAGGTCACCGTCGCTCCGTAAGGATGGGCCATCCGTCGATGGTGGAAACTCTTGTAAAAGCATTCCGACCTCTCGATTGCGAATGTTTCTCCCGATATTTCCTGAGCGTGGCACAACTCAGTTCTCGGTTTGGCATACTCCACTGAGTCACTGTAATGTACCGCCGCTAAGTATCAGTCCCTACAAGTTGTGAAATATCATTTCGACTCAACACTTTCCTGACTGCCCTTGGTCAGGTTCACTAGCAGGAGATTCTTCGATTTGGAACAACCTGCGAACACGCCGTCACTTCAGGTATGGGAGGCAACATGATGTGGTCCACCAGGAAGTTTCTCCGCCGGCTCGCCATAAGCTTGGCGATGGTCGTCGGAATCGTTTTCTCCGTTCAGCGCAGTTCCGCGGACCAGATTCCGGTCGGGTGGGAAGCCAGCAACATGAAGGCCATTGGGTATAGCGGCCTGGACGGACGCGGCGGTGCATTCAAAATGGCGATCAAGCAGGTGAACAACCGTTGGTACCTGTATATGGGACACCTGTGGAATCGCGGTTGGACCATCATGGACGTTACGGATCCCTCCAATCCGAAGGTCGTTAAATTCATCCCCGGTCCGGAAAACACGTGGACGATCCAGATGGAGATTCACGACAACATCATGGTCACCGCGCTTCAAAACTTCCCCGTCGCCTGGGGCTCGGATCCCGATAAACCGTTCGACGAAGGCGTCATCTTCTGGGACATCAGCGATCCGGTTAATCCCCAACAACTGACGCATTGGAAAACAGGCAGCACAGGGGTGCATCGCATCGGCTATCCGAACGGCAAGTACGTGAACCTGGCCGCCAACATCAAGGGCTACAAGGGCCAGATACTCCTTTTTCTCGACGTCAGTGATCCGAAGAATCCAAAGGAGGCGGGACGCTGGTGGTTGCCGGGCCAAAAGGAGGGTGAGACCCCTGATCCAGTCGTTGGCGGTTTCCATGGGCCCGCGCTAATCAGTCCTGACGGCAATACGGCGTATGCCGGGTACGGACGCTCCGTCGTCATTTTGGACATCCACGACGTTGCGCATCCAAAGCTGATCGGACGTCTGGACATGACTCCCTTCAAGGGAGTGCACGACGTCCTGCCAATTCCAGGTAAGCCGCTGCTGCTGGCGCATTCTGAGGCTATCGCCGGCGACAACCCCTCGAGCGCGTCATGCGATGAGCCATTTGCCTTTACGGGGCTTATTGACATCAAGGATCCCAGCAAGCCTCGTCTGATGTCTCTGTTTCCTTTGCCGGAACCGCCGAAGAATGCTCCATATTCAGATTTCTGCGATAAGGGCGGCCGGTTCGGACCTCACAACTCAAATCTTGAATATCATCTGCCAGACGTGGAGAAGACGGAAAATCTGATCTACATGACGTATTTTAATGCGGGCCTGCGGATTTTCAATATTGTGAACCCGCGCGTGCCGAAGGAAGTGGGGTGGTTCATCCCTCCGACTCCAACCAAGCGCTTCGGCCCGATACCGTCGGGGACCCTGGTAACCCAGACCGAGGATGTGCTGGTGGATACGCGTGGAAACATCTACATCACCGATAAACAGTGGGGGCTGTTTGTCCTTCGCTACACGGGTCCGGGCGAGCCTGCGCCGACAGCTCATTAAAAAGCAGATAGCCCGCCGGATATTGGAATCTAAACCCCACCTCTTGAAAATCACAAAGGGTGGGACACCCGAACCCGGCAAACCCGGCACAACTCAGTTCCCGGTTCGGCATACTCTACTGAATCAATGTTGTGTGTAACGCCGCTTAAGTACCAGACTCTCGTCCAGTAAGGAGACGCAACAGGATGCCGTCCACTAAGAAGTTCCTCCGTTGGCTTACCGTCGGCCTGGCGGTCGTCGCCGGAATCTTTGTTTTCGGTCAACGCAGTTCCGCTGATCAGATTCCGACGGGTTGGAAAGCCAGCAATATGAAGCCAATCGGATACACCGGCCTCAATGGAATCGGCGAATCGTTCAAGATGGGGATTCGCCAGGTGAATGGGCGTTGGTACCTCTACATGGGGCATTTCGCCCACTGGGGCTGGAGCATTGTGGACGTCACGGATCCA